>Ga0210112_1000248_pt1 | contig 15001 bp, 11 predicted proteins | sample Joice_ThreeSqC_D_FD_184875 | JGI IMG/M metagenome (GOLD analysis project Ga0210112, IMG submission 184875) | Wetland microbial communities from San Francisco Bay, California, USA, that impact long-term carbon sequestration - Joice_ThreeSqC_D2... | ecosystem: Environmental > Aquatic > Marine >... | reverse complement strand
CGCGAATTGGTGCACGAGCCGATGAACACCTTGTCGAGCCTGATGTCGGTGATCTTCATGCGCGGCTTGAGCCCCATGTACTGGAGCGCGCGCTCCATGCCCTCGCGCTTGGTGGCGTCCTTCCGCCGCCGGGCCGGTCCCGGGAAGCTCGCCGGATCGTCACTCTTCACCCTTCGCTCTTCACGCTCCGCCACAGCACCGAGCCGACGCCTCAACGTCGGGATCCCCGCCTTGGCTCTCCCTGCACATTGGACATTTCTGGGATTGGGTATTGGATATTGCCTCCCCTCTGGCACCCTCGCGCCCCGCGCCCTATCGTAGGCGAAGGCTAACCGGGGACGGTGGGTGGTGTCCGATCTCCTCGGGCGGCTGCGGGCCGCCCTCGCCGACCACTACGCGATCGAGCGCGAGATTGGCAGCGGCGGCATGGCCACGGTCTACCTGGCCCAGGACCTCAAGCACGACCGCAAGGTCGCCATCAAGATCCTCCGGCCCGAGCTCGCCGCCGTCCTCGGCGCCGAGCGGTTCGTGCAGGAATTCAGGACCACCGCCAACCGGCAACCAGGCCGTCAAGGACGGCACGGTCGAGAAGACCTTCGGCGCCCTGCTGGAGCAGCTGAAACCCGAGGCCGCGTACTTCATGCCCGACGGGGGCGAGCGCGGCGGCTTCATCGTCTTCGACATGACCGATGCCGCCCAGGTCGCGACGGTCGTCGAACCGCTCTGGATGAACCTGGACGCGGCCGTGGACCTGACGCCGGTCATGAATGCGGACGACTTGAAGCGCGGGCTCGCGAAGCTGAAGAAGGCGTAGCCGCCGCTTCCGCTCTCCTCGAGCGTCTGCGGGCCGCCCTCTCCGATCGCCGGGTTGCGACGCAGAAGGTCGTGCGGGTGAACGGGCTGCCGCTCAGCCTCCGGTGCGGGTCGCGACCAGCAGCGTCACGTCGTCGTGCGGCTCGGTGTCTCCCGTGAACGCGTGCAGCGTCCCGAGCACACCCTGGATGAGCGCGGAGGCGGAGGTGTTGTGCCCCCGCAGCGCGTCCCGCAGGCGCTCGGAGCCGAACGCGTCGCCGGCCGGCCCCCGCGCCTCCACCAGCCCGTCGGTGAACGCGACCAGGCTGTGGCCACGCTCGAGGGTGATCGCCTCCGCCCGGAACAGCACGTCGGGCATGAGACCGAGCGCCGGGCCCGTGGGCCGCAGCTCCCGCGTCGTGCCGTCCGGCGCGAGGATGATCGCCGGCTCGTGCCCCGCGTTGACGTAGTCGAACTGCCCGGAATGGGGGGTGAGCGCCCCCAGGAACACCGTGGCGAACATGTTCGTGCGGCCGTGCAGCCGCGCGATGTAGTCGTTGGTGAATCCCGCGACGCGCGTCAGCAGGTCGGCCGGCGTGGCCGACTCCAGTGACAGGCGGACGACGGAGCGGCGGCCGCCCACCATCTGGATCGCGCCGCCCGCCACCGGATCGGCGGAGGCGCGGATGAGGCTGCGGAACAGGGCCATGAACAGCGCCGCGCCGACGCCCTTGTCGCACACGTCTCCGACGACGAGGACGATGGTGCCGCTGGACGCCAGCGCGAAGGCGTCGTAGAAGTCGCCGGAGACCTGGCGTGCCGGATACAGCGCCGCCTCGAGCTGCACCCCCACCGCAGTGGGAAACGACTCGGGAAGGAAGTCCTCCTGGATCTTCCGGGCCACGTCCAGCTCGCGCGTGAGGCTGTCCGCATGCCGCCGCTCGGCGTCCCGCAGGCGCTTGCGGTCCAGCGCGGCGCTCATGCGGGCCCGCAGGACGGCCGGCTTGAACAGCTTGGGCAGGTAGTCGACGGCGCCGAGCTCGAGACAGTGCACGATGACGTCGATGTCGTCCACCGCCGACACCACGATCACCGGCAGATGCGCCAGCTCGGCGTCGTTCCGCAGCGCCTCGAGCAGCTGCGGGCCGTCCATGACGGGCATCTGCACGTCCAGCAGCACCAGATCGAACGGCTCGGCCCGGAGCTTCTCCAGGGCGTCGCGGCCGTGTTCGGCCGTCTGCACGCGATACCCTTCGCGCTGTACGCGACGGCTGAGGATGTCGCGGTTGGCGGGCGTGTCGTCGACGACGAGCACGTTCGCCGGGGGGCGGTCGGGCTGGTGCGGCGGCCCGCTCGGAGGCTGCGGCATGGTCATGTGACGGCCGCCGGTCAGGTCTCCTGACCGCCGAAGCTCTCGACGGCGTCGTCGACCGTCTCGAAGACGCTCAGGATGCTCGTGAAGCCGCTCAGCTCGAGCACGTTGAGCACCTCGGGCCGTACACCGGCGAGCCGCAGGTCCCCGCCGCGCGATCGGGCGCCCTTCACCGTCGCCAGCAGCACGCGCAGGCCGGCACTGCTCGTGTAGTCGACCCCGCCGAAGTCGGCCACCAGCTCGTGGCGTCCGGCCTCCAGCTCGCCTGACAGCACCTGCTGCAGGGCGTCGGCGGTCTGGCCGTCCACGCGACCGGCGATGTGGACGGTGCTCACGTTCCCTCGCTGCTCCACCGAAGTCCGCATGTCGTGCTCCGTGGTCTCAGCCCGCCCCGGGCGCCGATGCCCGGCCGGGTCCGATTCGCTTGACGAGAATCACGAGGTTGCCGCGGTCGCCACGGGGTTCGTGCCGGACCTCGTCCATCATACCGTACACGAGGTGCCAGCCCAGGCGGCCCGGTTGGCGGCGCTGCCAGTCGCTCTCGGTATCGGGGCGCGGCAGGACGGAGGGGTCGAACACCGGCGCGTCGTCCTCGATCCGTATGACGAAGCGCTCGGCCGTTGCGCTCGTCTCGATGGCGATCGATCCGCCGCGCTCCGCGCGGTAGCCGTGCTCCACGACGTTCGCGCACACCTCGCTGACCGCCACGCAGATGTCGTGCACCGCCGCCGAGTCCGCTCCGGAATCACGCCCGCCCTGCGCGGTGAACTCGACGAGCTCGTCCAGGTGTTCCATCCGGGCGGGCCGGACGATGCGCCGAGGCGCGCTCATGCGTCGTCCGCCGGCGGACGGAACGGCGCGAACAGGGCGCGGATCTGCTCGGCCGCGAGTGGCTTGACCACGAACTGCACCGCGCCGAGCTCGTGCCCCCGCTGCTTGTCGTCGTCGGTGGAGATGACGAAGACCGGAACGCCCCGCAGCGGCTTGGCGTGGGCGAGGCGTGCCAGGGCCGTCCACCCGTCGGCATCGGGAAACACCACCTCGGTGGCGATGGCGACGGGCGTGCGCTCGCTCGCGAGCCGCAGCCCGTCCTCCGGGTTCGACGCGGTGAGCGTCTCGAATCCGTCCCGTTCGAGCAGCCGCGTCATCAGCTCGCGCACCGACTCGTCGTGGTCGATGATCACGACGGTCGGGTGGCGCCGTTCGGACCCGCCCTGCGCCGCCGGCGCCGTGGCAGGCGTCGTCCACATCAGCCCGGACAGGAGCATGGACGACCGGGCCCGCACGGCGACGGGTATCCGCACCGTGAACGTCGTTCCCTCGCCGGGCGTGCTCTCGACGGCGATGTCGCCGCCCATCATGCGGCAGAACTTGCGGCAGATCACCAGCCCCAGGCCCGACCCGCCGTATTTGCGTGTGGTGGACGCGTCCGCCTGCCCGAACACCGTGAAGAGCCGCTCGATCTGCTCGGCGCTCATCCCGATGCCGGTGTCGCGGACGGCGATCGTCACGGCATCGGTGCGCCGCGCGGCCTCGAGGGTGATCGCTCCCCGCTCGGTGAACTTGCAGGCGTTCGAGAGGAGATTGAGCAGGATCTGGCGCGTCTTGGTGGCATCGGCGTGAATGGTGCCGAGGTCGCGCCCCACGACGTGCAGCGTGTTGCCGTTCGTGTCGGCGAGCGGCTTCACCGTGTCCACGACCTCCTGGATCACGAGGCCGAGGTCGAACTCCTCCACGTACAGCTCGATCTTGCCGGCCTCGATCTTCGAGAGGTCGAGCACCCCGTTGATGAGCTCGAGCAGGTGCCTGGCGGACGACTGGATCTTCTTGAGATCGGCGGTCAGCTCCGGGAGGCCCCGGTCGGCCAGCTCTTCCTCGAGCAGCTCCGCGTAGAGGATGACCGCGTTCAGCGGCGTGCGCAGCTCGTGGCTCATGCTGGCGAGAAACGCGCTCTTGGCGTAGCTCGCCTGCTCGGCCGCCTCCCGGGCCTGCCGCTCCTGCTCGAGCGCTGCCTGGAGCTCGGGGATCTGGGGCGCGGGGCGCCCGCGTGGGTCGTCCGGCGTCGGGCTCATGGCGATGCGAGCACCCCGGCTGCGGTGAAGGACGTGGCCGGTGGATGGGAGAAGATACGGGTCGCCCGGAGGGGCGGCCAGGGCATCCGTGACGTCGACGTCGCGATCATGAGCGCCGGGGGTGGCTACCGGTGTTGAGCACGTTGAGTTGCCAGAGGTCCCGCGTGCTGGTGTGGAGGAACGGACCGATGGCGAGCAGTCCCGTCCTCCCGATGCTCCGCTCCAGGTACCGCACCTCCTCGAACGTGTCCTTCAGCGCCGGATCCGGTGGGGCCTCGAACCCGGCCTCGCGCATCAGCAACACCCCCTTGGCGCGGATGGCGAGCTCGGCGTGCAGGCGCAACAGGCACATCATGTCGGCGACCGCCTCCCCGGGGAAGCGGCTGCGCAGGGTCTTCAGGTAACGCCCGACCGGGGTCTCCAGGATCTCCCCCGAGTGAATGGCCCGCAGCAGCTCCTGGTCCGTGTCGAACCCCGCGCCCACCCACGCCTTCGTCGCCCGCTCGCTCCGCTGGAACACGGCGACGCTGAGGTACGGGACGAGCAGCACGACGAGCACCGTCGCCAGGAGCGGGTGCAGCAGGAAGTGGTTGTACAGCGAGTGCAGGACCACGGCCACGCCGAGCCCGGGCAGCAGGAGCCAGAGTCGAAAGGCGTCGAACCGGTTCTGGAGCGTCCTGGCGACCATCGCCACGATGGCCGTGGCGCCCCCGTGCATGATCGCCGTGCCCAGCCCCCGCACGATCCAGGTCAAGAGCGTCGCGCCGGAGATCACCTCGAGGTAGTAGAGGTTCTCCACCAAGGCGAAGCCGGTGCCGATGGCGAAGCCGTGGATGGCGGCGTCCACGGCGAACCCCACCTTGTTCCGCCCCAGCAGATACACGACGAAGGCGGCTTTGAGCGTCTCCTCCACGACGGGGGCGACGTACCAGGAGTATCGGCTGACGTCCAGGCCGAGGGCCGGTCGGAGGACGACGATCACCCCGTAGCTCGCGAGGGCGGCGGCCACGCCGGCGGCGACCGACAGCAGGATCGCCCGCAGCGTGACGAGCTTGTAGCTGTCGAGGAGCACCAGCGCCCCCAGGAACAGGAAGACCGGCAGGACCCCGACGGCGACCGCGAGGACGGTCGTCACATGATCTTGAACGAGAACATCCATGCGGAGCTGAGCGGGAGGCCGTCGCCTCCGGCCACGGCGAACCCGAGCGAGAGCGTGGAGTCGAGATGGGAGAGCGTGACCGTGCGGACGTCGAGCTGCGCACCCACGCTGCCCAGCGAGCGCCGGGCGGCGTCGTCATCCACGTCGAGCACGAGTCCGGTCGCGAACAGCGACACGTCGGCCCACCGGAGGTAGAAGCTCGGGATCCCGGCGCGGCGGAACCGCAGCGGCGGCGTCGTCCACTCCAGTTGGGCCCGGCCGTAGTTGGAGCCGCCGACGGCGTTGATGTCGATGCCCGGGAAGCTCCCGGTCTCCCGGAACTGCCGGATGGCCCGGTGGTCCACCCAGTTGTTGCCGAACCCCCCGAAGTAGAAGCTGGCGAACGGCGCGTTGCGCACTCCGGCCAGCGCCGTGCCCGCCGAGGCCCTGAACCACAGCGACGAGTGGTGCAGCGGCAGGAGCACCCCCTTGGATCCGTCGACGCTCAGACGCGCATAGACCGAGTCGTTGGCGTAGTTGCTACTCAGCGTCACGCCCCACGTCGTCCCCAGCTCGTCGTCGATGGCCCCGAGGGAGCGCCGGAGGGACTCGTACGCGAGGCCGCCCGAGAACGACAGGAGACTGCGGTACGGGGCCGCCACCCCCTGGTACTCCGGCAGGGTCTTCAAGCCGCCGTACCCGGCCAACTGCAGGGTATACCTCAGGCTCCGCGGCGTATCGAAGATCAGGGTGCCGTCGTACCCCACCCCCAGTCCATAGCCGGCTCGGCTCGTCAGCGTGGGCCCGAAGAGGTCGTAGAAGTCGGCCGGATTCAGCCCCGCGGTGACGCGCCAGTTCCAATGGCGGAACACCGCGCGCAGGTGGAGGCGCTCGTCCGACGCCAGGCCCTGATTGGGGGAGTAGGACGAGGTCACGTCGAGGCTGGTCGCGCCGATCCGATCGGAGAAGTCCAGGCGCACGCCGGCGGCCACGGCGTAGGTGCCGGCCGTGTCCCGGTACCCCTCCACCACGGGATACGCGGCATCGAGCTTGAAGTGGCTCAGCCACCGGTACGGCCCGGTGAAGGCGGTGAGCGAGTCGAGGTCGATCCGGGGAGCGGGAGGCAGCTCCCACGACTGCACCTCGGTCCGTGTCTCGGCGATCTCGGTCCCCAGGAAGCGGATCGCGCTCACGCTGTCCGGCACCTCGATCGGGATCATCGAGGGGACGAACCCCCGGCTGGTGTACCGGAAGACGACGAGGGAGTCCGCGGACACGGGGACCGGCTTGAAGAATCCCGTCTCCGCGTTGCTCAACGCATCCACGGCCCCCGTGTCGAAGGCATAGCGGAAGATGTTGGAGACGCCTGAGACGTAGGAGGAACCGAACAGGGACCGCCCGTCCGGGGAGAACACGAAGTTCGACGGCGGCGCATCACCAAACTCGTCGGACAGGACCACGTGCGTGGTGTCCCCCTCCATGAGCGCCGCGATGTCCATCTTCACCAGCAGCTGACTCCCGCTGATCTCCGACATCGACCCGATCAGGGTCGAGCCGTCCGGGGAGATGTCCAGGTCGAACACGTCCCTCCCGTAGGGCAGGGTGTAGATCTGATTCCACTCGTGATAGGGAGGGGGAATGCGCACCAGGGTCGAGAACCCGTTGTCGTGCCGCACTCCCCAGAGCGAGCGGTCCGCCGGGTTGAAGGCGAGATCGCCGATTCGCAGGTTCCTCTGAAGGACCCTGTACCGACCGGTCTCCAGGTCCAACGCGACGAGGTGGCGCCAGTCGGGGTTGTTCGTGGTGTAGAACAGGGTTCTCGATGCCGCATCGAAGGCCAGGGCGGTCACGTAGTATCCCGATGCGCCGAGCACCTCCCGGATCTTCGTGAGCCTGCCGGAGTCGATGTCGATGGCGGCGATGTGGGCGACCTGGCCCGGATATCGAACGGCCACGTAGAGGCTCCGGCTGGTCGAGTCGTAGTACGCCCGGGACACCGATCCCAGCGCCTGGGTGGTGAGCGGCCGTGATACGGTCGTCGGGTGCCGTCTGATCGCCGCGAGGTTCGCCTCCTGCCACTCGCACTCCCACGCGATCCAGCGCTGCCACTCGTCCTCGAGCGATCTGCCGTACACGTGCCGGAACTGCGTCGAGAAGTACCGGCTGCTGCCCTCGGTCCGGTTGTACCACGCCAGCAGGCTGTCGTCGCCGTATCGCAGAGCCAGATAGCTGACGAACCGCGTGCCGTAGAGGTAGGAGTTCGCCCCCACCTGGAAGTCGATCGTCGTCCCTTCCGACTCGAGCCCGACGACGTCGTAGATCCTGCCGCTGTCGCGCACCAGGGTGCGAAACACCATCTCGTCGTAGGGACCGATGACGCGCCCCAACCCCCCGTTCATCCAGGTTTCCATGTAGACGGCGATCCCCTCCAGGTACCATCGCGGCGAATACCACCTGGGCGTGGTCAGGTAGCCGTAGAGCATCGTCGGCGGCACATCGGCGTTGGGGGTGACCTTGCCGAAGAACACCGACCGGAAGAACCGGTCGGACGAGGTGGCCTTGTCGGTCGTGACGATGTGGGTCATCTCGTGGTTGAACGAGGACGCCATCCGCTCGGGGGCGGGAGCGGATTCGTACACGTGGGAGTATGGCGCGATCCCCACCGTAACGTGGTTCTCCGGCACCGGACGCGCGCCCGCGTTGCCGTAGTGCCACAGATCGTGCATCAGCACGTCAATCTTGCCGGATGGCGCGTAGTCCCAGAGCCTGCGGTGAAACTGCAGCGAGTTCTCGAAGGTGCCGACGACCTGGGGGACGAGATAGGACTGCAGGGGAGACGTGTACACGAGCCGCAGGTCGTCGGTCTCGTAGATCTGGAACTGCGCGGCGAGATCCGAAGCGGCAAGCGTCGAGACGCACACCAGGGCGGCCAGGACCGTACCGAGTCGTGTGCGGCTCGCTCCCACCGGGGCTGGGTCGCGCCGATCGCCGGAGGACCATCCCGGGCGGCCGGCGCTCGTGGTGCATCGGGGACGGCTCATGTCAGTCCGCCAAGACGGGGAGGGGGCCCAGCTAAGAATGCAGACGGTGATCCCAGCTCTCAAGTACTCCAGCCGGGATCACCGTGTGGAGGTCCCGCACCGCCCGCGTGAGCAGACGGGTGCTGCGCGTGGCGCTCAGTGCTGCACGCGCATCGCCTCGCTCATGAACAGCTCCGACAGATTCTGGCTCCTGGCGAGGGACCGGAAGGCCTCGCTGGCCTCGAGCTGGCGGTACGCGTCCACGGCCTGTATCGCCCGGTACGCCTCCATGGCCTGGATGCTCTGGAACGCGTCGTTGGCCTGGATCTGGCGGAACGCGTCCATGGCCTCGAGCTGGCGGTACGCATCCATGGCCTGGACTTGGCGGAACGCGTCCATCGCCTCGACCTGGCGGTACGCGTCCATCGCCTGGACCTGGCGGAACGCCTCCATGGCCTCGACCTGGCGGTACGCGTCCATCGCCTGGACCTGGCGGAACGCGTCGTTTGCCTGCAGCTGGCGGAACGCGTCCATGGCCTCGACCTGGCGGTACGCGTCCATCGCCTGGACCTGGCGGAACGCCTCGTTCGCCTGCAGCTCGCGGAACGCGTCCATGGCCTGGAGCTGACGGAACGCGTCGTTGGCCATGATCTCCCGGTAGGCGGCGTTGGCCTCCAACTCACGCATCGCCTCGCTGGACTGCGCGTCCCGGAATGCCCCCTTTGCCTGGAGCTCCCGGAACGCCGCGTTCGCCTGCATCTGGCGGTACGACTCGGTGGCCTGCACCTCCCGGTATGCCGCGTTCGCCTGGAGCTGGCGGTACGCGTCGTTGGCCATGACCTGGCGGTACGCGTCGTTGGCCATGACCTGCCGGTACGCGTCATTGGCCATGACCTGCCGGTACGCGTCATTGGCCATGACCTGCCGGTACGCGTCGCTGGCCATGACCTGCCGGTACGCATCGCTGGCCATGACCTCTCGGTAGGCCTGATTGGCCACGAGCTGCTGGTACGCCTCGCTCGCCATGAGCTGCCGGTACGCCTCGCTCGCCATGAGCTGCTGGTACGCTGCACTGGCCATGAGCTGCCGGTAGGCATCGCTCCGCATCACTTCACGGAACGCGTCGCTCTGCACCAGGCGGAGGATCTGATCGTTCTGGAACAGCGCCTGGATCTCGGGATTCTGAAGGCTCACGTCGGCCTTGGTCATGGTCCGGCCCTTGTACCGCACCGCCTTTTCGACCCCGCCGATCGTACCGGCCTGGTTGGTCAAGGGTGGGAAGCCGGTCGCGATCCCGGCGATGATGACCACGACCGCCAGCGCCGTGGCTCCGAGTAGCATTGTCTTCTTCGTCATGATCCCCTCCTGAATTCGCTCAGCGCAGAGCTTCAGCTGCACAACGGAGCTTCGCACGATCGCGCGTGGACGCGCCCACCTCGATTCGGTCCTCGATGCCGCCGGGGCCGGCTGTGGCAGCGCATCGAGGATGGCCTGTCTCAAATGCGGCGGCGGTTCGGGTTCCCCCGCCAGGTCGAAGAGCCGGACGACGTGCCGCAGATCGGCGTAGAGCGCCCGGGCCTCGGCATCGCTCTCGATCAACGATCGGAGTGCGGCACTCTCCTCCGGCGTGTTCGCGCCATCGATCTCCCGATGGATCAGCTCGATCTGGTACTGGGTCAGCATGGGCTCACCCCATTGGCTCCCGCAGGGCGTCCCGCAGCCGTTCCCGGGCCGTGAAGAGCCGTGACTTCACCGTCTGCACGGGAATCTCCAGCACGTCGCCGATCTCCTCGTAGGAGAAGGACACGAAGTGCTTCAGCACCACGATGGCCCGGTCGTCCGGTGTCAGGCACATCAACGCCCGCTCCACGCGGTCCCGCACCTCCGCCGCGCGGTCGGGTGCGGCGCCCGGCGCCTGGACCTCGTGCGCCAAGCCCAGCGCCCCCAGCGGTTTGCGGCGCTTGAGCGTGTTCAGCGACTCGTTCACGGCCATGCGGTAGATCCAACTGAAGAACCTGTATCTCGGGTCGTAGGTCTGGAGCTTGAGGAACGCGTTGAGGAACACCGACTGCGTCACATCCTCCGCGTCCTGCACGTTGTCGAGCATCCGCAGCGCGACGGTGAAGAGGGGCTTGTGGTACCGGTCGACGAGACCGCCGAACGCGTCTCCCCGTCCTTCCAGGCACCGCCTGACCAGCGCCCGGTCCTGCTCGTCCGCCGCCGCAGCTCTTTCTACCAATTACAACTCGGACCGGCAAAGGTTGGACGAGGGGGGCAACGGCGCAGCCCGCGTGGACCGCTGGGGGCGAATACCCGGCGGAATCGGCACGGTCCCGGGCGTGCGGGGACCGAACGGGCCGATCGGATTGGTGGAAGGCATGTGAGGGTTGGGCTAAGGTAGGTGTGCGTCCAGACGGCTGCAAGGTACGCGTGGGCGTCCGTGCAGCGTGCGTTCCGAGGGAGCCGGAATGGCCCCGTGACGCTCCGGGCATCCTGGCAACGTCAGTTGCCGGAGAGCATCCCGTGGTCGCTGCCTCGACCGACAGAGTGCCTCGCCTGCGTTCGTGCGGAGCGCACCGTAGAGTCCCGCCGTCCCGATTCGGTAAGTCGAAGCTCGGCAATGATCTGCGTGCTGGGCTTTTCGCATTCGGAAGCAGTTGGGTGGGGAACTGGGTGAGCTTTGTTCAGACTAGGTCACCCACGGTCCTGAGGCGCGGGTCGCGGTCAGGTCTCCCGCGCGGCCGCGAGCATGCGTTCGCTAGGTGCGCCGCGTACGTGATCCGAGGTCAGGGGCACACCGCCCGGATTCGTGATCAACCTTCTTGCCGATTCCGTTATAGGGTTCTGGCTGTCCGACCCCTCGCGGCCTATTGTAGGGCACTCCCCCCAGCCGATGTCATCCTCCCATGACCCGTCGCACGATACCCGCAAGCGTCTCCTTGCTCCGCGCGGGACTTCTGCTCCTCGTCGCGGCCCCCGTGTCCGGCCAGGCCGGAGCGGCCGACACCACCCTGCGCTTCGATTCCCGCGGCTGGGGAGGCGGGCCGGCCGGGACCATCTTCTTCGACAGCTCCGTGGTGCACGGCGGCCGTGTCGCTGCCCGGCTGGATCGCGACGCGAACAGCCCCGAAGAGTTCACCTCGATCACCAGGCGTCTCCCGATCGAGTTCGGCGGCTGAAGACGATTTCAATATCCAATATCCAATCCAGCCAATATCCAATATCCAATCCAGCCAATACCCAATATCCAAGGAAGTGACAAGGAGCCCGCCTGAGCACGCCCTGGACATTGGACATTTGTGGGAATGGACATTGGACATTGCCACCGGGCCGAAGTATGCCCACCTTTTTCTTGTCCCTTCCTCGAGCGATGTCCCGGTGCCTCCCGACCGCCGATGTCCATCCTGTGCTGCGCCGCTTCCCCCTGAGGCCAAGTTCTGCCCCAACTGCAGGACGGCTGTCCCCTCGGAGACCGGCCGCGAGCGAGACGCAGCGGTGCCAAGCGAGGTCCAAGTCGACCGACTGGGGAAAGCGCTCGCCGATCGCTATCGGATCGAGCGTTTTCTGGGGCGGGGTGGCATGGCGACCGTCTACCTTGCCGAAGACCTCAAGCACCATCGCCGGGTGGCGATCAAGGTGCTGCGGCCCGAGCTGGCGGCCATCCTGGGCGCCGAGCGCTTCCTGAAGGAGATCGAGGTCACGGCCAACCTCCAGCACCCCCACATCCTCCCGCTGTTCGATTCGGGTGAGGCGGATGGACTCCTCTACTACGTCATGCCCTATGTCGAGGGGCAGTCCCTGCGGCAGAGGTTGACCGCCCACCCGCACCTGGACGTCGCCGCAGCGGTGGCCCTGACGACGCAGCTGGCGCGGGCGCTGGCGGCTGCCCATCGCGAGGGCATCCTCCATCGGGACCTCAAGCCCGAGAACGTGATGATTCGGGATGGGGAGCCGCTCCTGGCGGACTTCGGCATCGCGCTGGCGTCGGACGAGACCGGGGCGGACCGGTTGACGGAAACGGGCCTCTCGATCGGGACCCCGCGCTACATGAGCCCGGAGCAGGCCACGGGCGAGCGCGACCTGGATGCCCGCAGCGATCTGTACTCACTCGCCTGCATCCTCTACGAGATGATCGCGGGCGTTCCGCCGCACGACGACCTGACCCCGCAGGCAGTCATCACGCAGCGACTGCTCGGCCCGCCGGATATGGCGCCCGTGCGGAGGGCGTCACCGGCCCTGGCCGACGTCCTCACACGCGCGCTGGCTCCCGCACGCGACGACCGGTTCCCCAGCGCGGAGGCGTTCGTCGCGGCGCTCCAGGCGCTGACCGCGGATGCGACGAGTCGGAGGCGTGTCGGCGTTCCCCTGCTGGCCGGTGCCCTCGTCATCGTCGTGGCCGCGACCGCCGGATTCCTGGCGTGGCGGTCCGCCGCCAACGCGCGACGAGCGGACGTCGAGGCGCGCCTCGTTCAGCTGACCGACTCCGCGCGGTACAGCGAAGCGCTCCTGCTTGCCGACCGGTTCGGCCCCCCGGAGTCGGACGACTCCGCGGCGGTCGCCTTCTGGCAGCAGTTCGCCTCCACCGTGCGCATCGTCGCGCGACCCGAGGGCGCGCGGGTGTCGTGGCGGCCATTCGCCTGGTCGGACAGCGCCTGGCTCCCCCTCGGCACGACGCCGACCGGCGACGTCTGGGTGCCGCGCGAGCCGTTCCATCTGCGGATCGAGCACCCCGGCTACGCCGAGTTCGTGGGAACCGCGTGGGGGATGTGGGGGATCTCGCTTGCCTCCGGCGACACGATCCGGCTGGCCGCGGCGGACGAGCTCCCGGAGGGCACCGTGCTGGTGGGCGGCGGGCACGTGACGGTGCAGTCGCCCGGTCTGGAGGGGCTGCCCACGCTGGATCTTCCCGAGTACCTGATCGACCGGTACGAGGTCACGAACCGCCGGTTCAAGGCGTTCGTGGATGCCGGAGGGTACGCCGACTCGACCTGGTGGCCCGCGCCGTTCGAGCGCGACGGTCGGCGTCTCTCCTGGGAAGAAGCGCGACGCCTGTTCGTAGACCGCACGGGGCGACCGGGACCGAGCACGTGGGAGCTGGGCGACTATCCGGACGGGCAGGACGACCTGCCGGTGAGCGGCGTGAGCTGGTACGAAGCGGCGGCGTTCGCCCGGTTCAGCGGCCGGTCGCTGCCATCGGTCTATCACTGGAACCGGGCCGCCGGCACGTGGGCGGCCAACTGGATCGTGCCCGCGAGCAACCTCGGGGGTACCGGGCCGGCGCCCGTCGGGCAGTTCCGGGGTCTGGGGCCCTGGGGCACGTACGACATGGCCGGAAACGTCCGCGAGTGGTGCGCCAACGAGTCGGGCGACCAGCGGTTCATCCTGGGCGGAGGCTGGAACGACGCCGCGTACATGTTCGTGGACGCCTACGGGCAGTCGCCGTGGGACCGCAGCCCGACCAACGGGCTGCGGCTCGCGACGTACCTCACCGAGACGGACGCCGTGCGGCAATCGCTGGCGCCCATCACCAGACCCCACCGCGATTTCTTTGCCGAGCGACCCGCGTCCGACGCCGAGTTCGCCGTGTTCCGTCGGCTGTTCGCGTACGACCAGCGACCGCTCGACGCGGCGGTGGAGCAGGCGGACACGACGGAGGACTGGGTGCGCGAGCGGGTGTCGTTCACCGCGGCGTACGGCGCGGAGCGGGTGCCCGCGTACCTGTACCTGCCGCGCCGGGGGACGCCGCCGTTTCAAACCGTGGTCTTCTTCCCCGGATCCGGCGTGCTGTTCCAGCGGTCGTACTCGACGTCCGGCAATCCGCCCTTCGACTACGTCGTGAAGAGCGGACGTGCGGTGTTGCTGCCGGTCTACTGGGGGACCTTCGAGCGCAACCGGAACATTCCCACGGATCAGCCCGATACCACGGCGGCCTACCGGGATCGCGTCGTCTACTGGGCGCGGGATTTCCGCAGGTCCGTGGACTACGTCGTGTCACGCCCCGACCTCGACTCCACGCGCATCGGGTTCATGGGCTACAGCTGGGGCGGGCGTCTGGGCCCCCTGCTCGTGGCCCTCGAGCCGCGCGTCAAGGTCGCGGTGCTCTACGTGGCGGGGCTCAAGCTCCAGCGGTCGCTGCCGGAGGTGGATCCCTTCAACTACCTGTCCCGGGTCCGGGTTCCGGTGCTCATGGCGAACGGTCGCTACGACTTCTTCTTCCCGATCGAGACGTCGCAGATCCCGCTGTATCGCCTGCTGGGCACGCCGCCCGACCAGAAGCGGCACGTGGTGTACGATGGCAGCCATTTCGTGCCGCGCGCGATGCTGGTGCCGGAGGTGGTGGACTGGCTCGACCGGTGGCTGGGGCCGGTGCAGTAGCCTCACCCCCAAGCCCTCGCCCCGCCTCCCGACTCGGCGTTCACGACGCGTCGCGCAGCGCCGAGCCGACGCTTCAGCGTCGGGACCCGGCGACGTGCCCTGAAGGGCGGATGGGGAGGCGTCGTTCACGACGCGTCGCGCAGCGCCGAGCCGACGCTTCAGCGTCGGGACCCGGCGACGTGCCCTGAAGGGCGGATGGGGAGGCGTCGTTCACGACGCGCCGCGCAGCCGA
>Ga0210112_1000244_pt1 | contig 15192 bp, 8 predicted proteins | sample Joice_ThreeSqC_D_FD_184875 | JGI IMG/M metagenome (GOLD analysis project Ga0210112, IMG submission 184875) | Wetland microbial communities from San Francisco Bay, California, USA, that impact long-term carbon sequestration - Joice_ThreeSqC_D2... | ecosystem: Environmental > Aquatic > Marine >... | reverse complement strand
GCATGCTGCACCTTCAGCAACGCGGTAAAAGCCGAGGCATCACCAATCAGCGAACGCGCTGCAATTTCGCCCGACACGACCGCGATCATGCCAGGAAGGATAATATTCAAATTGCCCGTCAACTCGATCAACGCAACCAGGGCAGCCAACGGTGCACGTAGGACAGCACCCATCATAGCCACCATGCCGATCATGGCATAAAACCCGGAAGAGCCTATATTATGGAGAGAATGCCAATCGGAAAGCACCAACTCGGTGAAACCGCCGACAGAGCCACCCATGACCAGCGACGGTCCGATCAGGCCGCCTGGAAGACGCATTCCGATGGAAGCAGCCGTAGCAACAAGTTTGGCGACCACCAGCATCACCAATGCCTGCAACCCCATTTCGTTTTGAAATATCCGGCTCAAGGCGTCATAACTCAACCCCATGATCGCCGGGGACCATTGTGCCAGCAGCCCGGTCAGGAACCCGGCCAGAACAAAAGCATAAAGCGGGCGCCAGCTGATGGTCTTCCTGGCCGTGTACTGCACGGCAAGAACAAAACCTGCGGCCAGCATACCGATCAACACACCCATCACCAGCATCATTGGCAATTCAAGCAGTGAGCCGATAGACACTGCCGGCACGTTGAATGCCGGTCGCGGGCCGTAGACGATATGGCTTATGATGGCGCCGACGACCGAGGCGACGATCACCGGCACGATATTATTGATGGCATAACGTAAACGCAGCACTTCGATAACAAAAATCACCCCGGCAAGCGGCGTGTTAAAAGCAGCCGCAATGGCGGCCGCACCACCGGCTGCCGCCAGCAGGTAGCTGTCATCATCAGTCAGTTTGATCCGCATTCCCAGCAAGCTGGCCGTCGCCGCGCCAAGGTGTACACCAGGGCCTTCACGATCAACCGAATTGCCGGAAACAATTGCCAGCAAACCGCAAAAAAACTGTACGACCGCGTTGGAAAAAGGCAGCGCCTGCTTGCGGAAGCGCAAATAATCCAGCATATGTACAATGCCGACAGAACGCCGAACTTCTGGCAGGCGCTCGAAGATCAGGGCAAGAACCAGTGTGCCTGCAACGGGAAATACGAATTGCAACCAGCCTGGCAGTGCCTCGTAGTTACCTATCTGCCCACCGGGCAAAATCCAGTGTTGACTCCACTCGATAGAAAACCGGAACAAGGTGACCAGTACACCTGCCATCAGGCCGGTTAGTGCACCGAGTAAAGAAATTCGCAGCAGTGATATATCCATTTAAATGTTCGCTCAGCAGCTGTCTTCCTTACCTTACACAATGGTGTTAGCGTATGTTAACAGCATGATTCTATATGTAAGTCTCAAATCCACAACAGATTACAGGAGACCAGTCTTGCTGTACCTTTCCACGCGAGAGCCTGAAACAGAAAGTCACGAAATACTCTTCGTCAGCACAGAAAAAAAGCACAATCGCCTGACCTTTTGCTAACAATGATACTTGCTCTACGGACCGTGCAATCCGTCCGAAAACAGGGAACGGCAAGTCCGGGCGCATGCCGGACCTCCCAGGCGGACACCCTGCGGTCTGTCTCAGATTCACGGAAGGAGCGCACAGGTGCGCGATCCAGGGGCTGCTGCCTGCGCGTGTTTGGCAGAACCATCCTCCGATCCTCCGGGCACCGGCGCTGCGCGGGCAACTCACGTGCCATCTGCCGAATAATGAGCCGGAAAGCGGCCCATTATGCACTGGAAGTGCGACAAGGCGGGTTCGCAACTCACGGCATCGCTATCGGTGCGGTTTTTGATTTGCAGCAGGACTGAAGCGGCCCTGTTGCTGCAGAAAGTTGTAGCCCGGCGGTTTGGTCGCCTCTTTATTTGAGGTAAGATGCCACTGAAGCCATAAGAATCAACGAGATTCAATTATGGCGAAGGCGCATCAGACGGCTGATGCCACCAGGTGCTAGAATGATCGCCTACTTCCCTTGACGGTTTTACAGCACTCCGTATCCGAAGCCTGTTCGATTCGCATGACTCAGAACCCCGTTCGCATTCGCGAAATTCCCTATAACTACACCTCGTTCTCCGATCGCGAGATCGTGATCCGCTATCTCGGTGTTGATATGTGGGAGGTGCTCAACGAACTGCGCGGTTCACGCAGGACGGGCCGCTCGGCACGCATGCTGTTCGAAGTGCTGGGCGACATGTGGGTCATCGACAGGAATCCCTATATCCAGGACGATCTCCTCGACAACAGGAAGCGCTGGGGATCGCTGGTGCACGCGTTGCATCATCGGCTGGACCAGATCGTTGCGCGTGCCGAAGACAATGCACAGGCGCTCGCACTGGTCGCGCGGGCGCGCGATGAGGTCAAGCGTTTCGAGTCCTGGTTTCCTCAGGCGCATGAGTTGCGCCGGCGCATCCGCCGCCGCCTGGGGCGGGTAACCCGCGCCGACAATATCGATTTCGGCGGTCTGGCGCGGGTTTCGCACGCAACCGATGCCACCGACTGGCGTGTCGAAATGCCATTCGTCGTCGTGAGTCCGGATACGGAAGACGAGGTGTGTGCGGTGGTTGCCGCCTGCATCGAGCTGGACCTGACTATCATCCCGCGTGGCGGCGGGACCGGTTACACCGGCAGTGCCGTCCCGCTATCCGGCAACAGTGCAGTGATCAACACCGAAAAGCTCGAGGCCCTGGGTCAGGTCGAGCTGAGCCGTATCGAAGGCGTCGACCGTGAAGTGGCCACGGTGCGCACCGGCGCCGGGGTGATCACCCGCCGCGTCGCCGAGAGGGCAGAGGCGGCCGGGTACGTGTTTGCGGTCGACCCGACCTCGCAGGACGCCTCCACCATAGGCGGCAATGTGTCCATGAATGCCGGCGGCAAGAAGGCTGTACTCTGGGGTACCACGCTTGACAACCTGCTGTCCTGGCGCATGGTGACCCCGCAGGCACAGTGGCTGGAGGTCGAGCGCCTCAACCACAATCTCGGCAAGATCCACGAGCAGGCGACGGTGACTTTCCGCATCACCCGCTATGAGCGCGACGGACGCACGCCCGTCGGCGAACCCGCGCTGATGCAGATGCCCGGCGCCACACTGCGCAAGCAGGGGCTTGGCAAGGATGTCACCGACAAGTTTCTCGGCGGACTGCCCGGCGTCCAGAAGGAAGGCTGCGATGGCCTGATCACCTCGGCGGTGTTCGTGCTGCAGCGCATGCCGGCGTTCACCCGCACCCTGTGCCTGGAATTCTTCGGCAGCGATCTGCGCCGCGCCGTCCCGGCTATCATCGAAACCAAGGATTATCTGGATGCGCGCGACGATGTGTTGCTGTCCGGTCTGGAGCACCTTGACGAGCGCTACATCAGGGCGGTGAGCTACAGCACCAAGGCGCCCCGGCGCGAGTTGCCGAAAATGCTGTTGCTGGTCGATGTGTCGGGCGAAAACGAAGACGCGGTGGCCGATGCCTGTTCCGTTGTAGTACGCATGGCCAATGCGCGCGGTGCCGAGGGTTTTATCGCCGTCAGCCCCGAGGCGCGCCGGCGTTTCTGGCTGGACCGTGCCCGCACGGCCGCCATCGCTGCGCATACCAATGCCTTCAAGATCAACGAGGACGTGGTGATTCCGCTCGAACGCCTTGCGGAATATGCGGAAGGGATCGAGCGCATCAACATCGAGTATTCGACACGCAACAAGCTGGCAGTGATCGACGCGATGCTCGACTATCTCGGCGGTGAATTGCCTGAACTCCACGCCGGTACGGAATTCGATGACAGCGCGGAGAACCGCGCCATCGTCTCCGCCAAGATCGAGGCGGCGCGCCATCATCTGCGCAACGTCTCGCAACGCTGGCGCACGCTGCTGGAGCATCTCGACCAGCCGGCGATAGAGCACGCGGCACTGCTGCCGGACGGTTTGCGCGAACATATGCAGCCAGGCGATACCCTGCTGGCCCTGCTGCTGCGCCGCGAGTTGCGCATATCCTATCGGCGTGAGCTTGAGCGCCCACTGAAGGAAATTTTTGCCGGTCGCGAATGGGATGCTGTCACGGCGCAGCTGGATGCGATCCACAAGCGTATCCGTTCCAGCCGCCTGTTCGTGGCCACGCACATGCATGCCGGCGACGGCAATGTGCATTCCAATATTCCGGTCAACTCCAACGATTACCAGATGCTGCGTGAAGCGGAACAGATCGTCGATCGCGTGATGGCACTGGCCACTGCGCTGGGCGGCGTCATCTCCGGCGAGCACGGTATCGGGATCACCAAGATCCGCTACCTGGATGCAGCGGTCATCGATACATTCACTGCCTACAAGCAGCAGGTCGATCCGAAGAATCACTTCAATGCCGGCAAGCTGCTGGCCGGCTCCGGCCTGGATAACGCCTATACACCCTCGTTGCGCCTGGTGCAGCAGGAGGCGCTGCTGCTGGAAGAGAGCGAACTGGGCGAGCTCAACGACGACATCCGCAACTGTCTGCGCTGCGGTAAATGCAAGCCGGTGTGCAACACCCATATACCGCGCGCGAACCTGTTGTATTCGCCGCGCAACAAGATATTGGCCACCGGTCTGATCATCGAGGCCTTTCTCTATGAGGAACAGACCCGCCGCGGTATTTCGATCCGTCATTTCGACGAGATGAACGATGTGGCCGATCATTGCACGGTCTGCCACAAGTGTCTCAGTCCCTGCCCGGTCAACATCGACTTCGGCGATGTCTCCATCCGCATGCGCAATATCCTGCGCGCGCGCGGCCAGAAACATTCCAGTCCGATGACCTGGGCGGCCATGGCCTTCCTCAACATCACCGATCCGCGCACCATAAAACTGATGCGCAAGGCGATGATCGAGTGGGGTTACAAGGGGCAGCGGCTCGCCTACAGGTTCGCCAGGCGGTTGGGGGTCGGCAGCCGTGGCAGTGTGCCCCGGGCGACCACCGGCGCCATGCCCATCAAGGCGCAGGTCGTCAATTTTGTAAAGAAGCCGATGCCCGGCGGCCTGCCGACCCGGACCATGCGCGCGCTGCTCGGGATAGAGGACAGCAAGCTGGTGCCGATCCTGCGTGACCCGGCCAGGGTCACCGATGAATCCGATGCGGTGTTCTATTTTCCCGGGTGTGGTTCGGAACGGCTGTTCAGCCAGATCGGCCTGGCCACACTGGCCATGCTCTATGAGGTCGGTGCCCAGACCGTACTGCCGCCGGGTTATCTGTGCTGCGGTTATCCGCAGACCTCGGGAGGTGATGCCGAGCGTGGTCGCAAGATGAGTACCGACAACCGGGTCCTGTTTCACCGGGTGGCGAACACGCTCAATTACATGGACATCAAAACCGTGATCGTCTCCTGCGGGACCTGCATGGATCAGCTCATGGGATACGAGTTCGACAGGATTTTCCCCGGTTGCCGGCTGCTCGACATTCACGAATATCTGATGGAAAAGGGTGTCAGCAGCGAAGGCCGGGGCGACGTGCAGTACCTGTATCACGACCCCTGCCACACGCCCATGAAGACCTATAACCCCACGGGTGTGGCGGCGAAATTGCTCGGGCAGGACGTAACGCTGTCGGACCGTTGTTGCGGCGAGGCCGGTACCATGGCGGTGTCGCGCCCGGATATCTCGACGCAGGTCCGCTTCCGCAAACAGGAAGAACTCCGGCAGGGTATTGAAAGCCTCACCGGCGCTGACCGCGCCGTCGCCGGCAATGTGAAGATACTCACCAGTTGCCCGGCCTGCCAACAGGGTCTGTCGCGCTACGCCAGCGATACCGGTCTGGAAACCGATTACATCGTGGTGGAGCTGGCCAACCGTCTGCTCGGTGGCCAGTGGCAGAAAGATTTCATTGAACGTGTAAAGAGCGGTGGTGTGGAGCGGGTACTGCTGTAGATCGGCTATCTGGAGGGCTATGGCAGTAACAGAGGTAAAACGTGATGAATGGCTACTGTTGCATTTGTGACGATCAGTGCACATACAGGAATAACCGGCTCAGCCGATCCGGGGAGTTCTGGAATCACGCATCGGCAGTGTTTCTTCAATTTTTGTATTGCCGTGTTCTGTTTCTACACAGCTATACATATTTTGATTGACTCGATCCTGGCAATCTGGTTACAGGAAAACCGTGACTTCCACTTTTCACAGGTCAGGAGGATCACCCGTATCTGTACCCGGGCAGATGCAACAACCGGTCTTGGGTGGAAAGACATTAAGTGTATAAATCCGGTTCCGGATTCCAGATTTCCAACTTCATGGGTTCATTGCCTTCCGCAGGCGCTTCAGGTCATCAATGTTATCTTGTGCCGCTCTGGATTGAGCATGGCCATCCCCTTGACCGCCCCGGAACCGCGTCGCCTGCGGCTGCCGGTTCGGTACGTATCCCGAAACCTCGGGGCTGGATGCGGACTGCCGTGCTCATGACAGCGAGAACCTGTTCGTCACTGACGGCAGTTTCATCCCGACCGGTGGCAGCGTGCCTGCCTGACGATCTGCACGAATGTCTTTCGCGTAGCGGATGTCTTGAAAAGGCAGGCCTAGCCGACGCGAATCCGTAAACGGGACGCGGTATGAGAGAACACCGTGCTCATGAATAGGTATACATAAAAATACAACACCTGTCCGTGTTAGCTTTTCGTCGCTAGCCCGGACAGGTGCGCCAATCGTGGCTGTATAGACACTGGAGTTCGGCACGCTGAATCGAGTCTGGCGTATCAGGCCGCGACCTGATTCAGAACTTCATCGCGCCGTTGCAGCACAGCATCACACAATGCAAGGTAGTCTGCGCCCACGTTCTCGAACAAGTGTGCGACATCCAGTCCCAGGCCATGGAATGCGTCGGTGAGTCGATCGATACGTGCAGGAATCGACGCGAGGAAGGTTTCGCGTTGCGCTATCGGGAGCGTAGCCAGTTCCTGCCGGAGCCGGGAAACACCGAAGGCGATGTGGTCCTGCTCATCGCTCAGCGGCACATTCAGCGACTCGCGTGTGCCGGGGTCGGCGAGCGGCACGATGTTCTCCACCGCTTCACTGCCCAGCGCTTCAACGCACAGATACATGTCGGCGAGGAATTCCAGCCAGGGCAGTTCGCGAAAATGCTGCCGGATCATTTCCTCCTGTTCCGGGCTGATCACGGGTGTTGTGTCGGTGCCGAATTGCGCCATCCAGCGGCGCTGGATCGCAACATGGCGGCTCTCGTCGCCAACCTGCTTGGCCAGCGACAGACGGGCGTCTTCATCCGGTGCACTGGCGATGCGCTCGGCACAGATTTCCATGATCAGGCGGTCCACTTGGGTGTACAAAACCAGCAACTGCCCCATGGATTCATGGTACGTTTCGGCTGGTATGAGTGACTGTGTTTTCATACGACTTTCCTCCTTGGGTGAGGGACGCCCCAGCTCGTGTTGGGGCGTCGAAAGCGGCTACGGTTTATGACGTGCATCCACCGGTTCTGCAGCAGCCGCCAGAGCGGCCCGGAAATACCCAGGCCACGTAACAGACGCTGGCTGCCGGGCAGAATCGGTGCGGCAAGACCAGGCAGTACCCAGTTGCCCGCCTCATAGGCTTGCTGCTGCAGATAGCCCGGAAGAAAATCCGCGACTTCGGGCTCCACATAGAACGCGGGCAGCAGTCCGATGGCGCTTGCCGCGATTCTGCCCTGATCGATCAGACTGTTGGTTAAAGGCGTTCCCGGGTACAGACGCACGCCGGTCATGGCGACCACTGCAGTCGGGTTCATGCGCCGCAGCGCGGTGCAGGTTGCACGGATGCTGGCCTGTGTCTCACCCGGTGCACCGAAGATCAGCGTCTGGCAAACCTGCAAGCCGGCTTCCAGGCAGTAACGGTTCGCCCGTTCGGCGGCCTCCGCATCGAAAGATTTGCCCAGCCGGCGCAGTTGGCCGTCATCGACGGCATCGGTGCCCAGCTCAATGCCCTCACAACCGGCCGCCGCCATCAACCAGGCCTGGTGACGGTCGAGTTTGACCGGAGTGGCGTAACAGCTCCAGCGCACCTTCACACCGCGGCGCAGGATCTCTTCGCAGAGAGACTCCACGTGACCCCGCGGGAAATTGAGAATCGAATCGACGAAGAAAATCGGGTGAGGACCATAATCGTGCATCAGGGCCTCTATTTCATCGACGACATCGGCGGCCCTGCGCGTGCGGAAACGGTTGCCTTCCAGCAGCGGGTAGGTGCAATAGCTGCACTTGAACACACAGCCGCGCTTGGTCTGGACGTTGCCCATGCCGCCCCGCCGGATATAGCGGGGGTAATCGAGCAGGTCGCGGGCAGGCCGGAGTCCGTCATGCCAGCCGTGATAGTGTAATTGTGGTGCCGCCGCCACAGTGGAACACCCGATGGGCCCATCGCGCCCGAAAAGGCCTGTGATGCCGTCGGGCTTGCGGCCGTCCTCCAGTGCTGCCAGCAGTGCTGCAAAAGCGACCTCTGCCTCGCCCGCAATACCCCAGTCGCCATCGAGAGCCTGCATATAGGCTTGAGGCATAATGGAAAAACCGGAGCCACCCAGCACAACCGGCGCGGTCGTGGTGTCGTGGAGGACGTCCACCACGGCGCGGTGTTGATCGAGATAATCGACCGTGCGGGGGTAGGCGGCGTTGTCGACGTTGCGCAGGGAGAGGCCTACGAGATCGGGATGGAAATTCCTGACCTGGTCGGTGAGCGCCTGCAGGGGCGCGCGGTCGAAACAGAGATCCGCCACGGCGACTTCGTGCCCTGCCTGGCGCGCAGCAGCGGCCACATAGGCCAGCCCCAGCGGGAATATCGGGTCTGGTATCCGCTCGCGGTTCGCCGATACCAGCAAGACACGCATGGTCTATTCCGGACTGGCCGGGGCCACGACCAGGGTGCCTTCCATGCCATGGTCCCGATGACTCTTCATGAACAGCAACTTCTTGTTGCAGTGGAATTCATAGGAACCGGGTGTCAGCGGCGTGATATCCACGATTTCGGTCTTGCCGGCGTTGACATCGACATCCACATCCAGTCCGGCCGCCTCGGCCTTCAGGGTGAAATTATGCGGCGTCACCTTGTCGGTATTGGTGAGTTCAAGGCGAGTGGTTTCTCCGGACTGTACCGTGATGGTATCCGGCGTAAAGCGGTAGTCCCCCAGTTGCACCGGGATGCTGCGTGCCGGCGTCGCAGCCAGCACATGCAGAGTCGTCAGGACCATGCCTGCGAACAACACAAAAACCGGTATGAGAAAGCGGGGAGGTAGACATGTGATGCATCGATTCATGACGGATCTCCTGTTGCCTGCCCGTTAATCATGGCACAGAATTGTCTATCTTCAAGAGGAAGCCGCATAGCTGCCCTCGTTTCCACCGACGGAGGAAAAAGGTGGCAGCCCGCGCCTCAATGAGTTCCGCACATGCGTAAATTTTACCCCGTACTGCTGCTGCTCTGGAGTGCATTCCCGTTATCCTGCGCTGCCGCTGGTCCTGTCGAAAGTGCTGCGGCTGCCGGATGGACACGTGTGCGCCAGGCCGGCGATATCGAACTCTATAGACGGCCGGTAAAAGACTCGGACTTGCCGGCGCTGCGAGGCCGTACGCGTTTCAGTGCACCGGTCGGCGAGGTGTTCCGCGTGATCTCGGACTATGACCATTTTGCCGGGTTTATTCCGCTGGTCAGTGAAAGTCGGATAGTGGAGAGTGATGCCAGGGCAACCTGGGTCTACCAGCGACTGGCTCTTCCCTTGCTGTTTGCCGACCGTCATTACATTATCAAGGTGGTCAATGATTTGCATGTGCCGGCGACGGATGTCATCGACGTCGGCTGGCAACTGGACAAGTCACGTTCGGCATCGCTTCCAGTACATGATGCCCTGCTGCCAGATGCATTCAGTGGTTCGTGGCATCTCGAAGCCCTTGCCGGACAAGCGGGTTGTGATGCGGTTTACTCGGTTCATGTGGAACCCGGAGGAAGGGTGCCAAACTGGCTGTTTATTCGTGTGACCGAGAACTATGTGATCCAGGTTATGGATGCTGTGCGTAACCGGATTGCAGTCAACAGCAGATAGCTACATGCATGGTGGCTCGCAGCCATCGCCCTGAAGCTGTGTATGGCGAATTGATGTTGAGGTGCAAGGGGCGGCTGCTATAGCCCGCAACAATGTGATTTCCACTGGTATTGGCAGAGATGAGCGCAGCGGCTTGCGTGAGCTGATTCAGCCGCCGTTCCGAATTGTTTACCGTCACGATACGAAGCACGTGAGGATGGTGTGAGTATGGCGCAGCAGAACCCCTGCTGCATCTCGATCCGGACGCAATGACCATATAGCCTGCCTGGCGACAACAGCAAAGTCCTTGCGGGGGGTTTGTGGGGATCAATTGCACATCGTTAGCATCGTGGTGCGCAGTGTGCAACGGGCGCCACGGCAAGCTATTGAAGTAAAAGGCTGATAAATCGCCTTTCTGTACTTTTAATCCGATGGTCGAAGGTTAGAGCCGAGGTCGACGCCGTCGGCCGAGACAGCGGCGTCGCATAAGCGACGCTGACCCCGCAGGGGCGAGGGCGCGGCCCGAGTAATCCTTCACGACCCACCAGTCATCCGTTTTCAATCAGTATTGCGTTCGTTGCTGAAGCCTGACCAGCGCCGGTATTTCGTTGGCGCAGCGTGCGCACCGGCTCGCCCGGAATTTGACCAGCACGACCCTTCCGCGGTAATCAGGCAGCGAACGTTCGGGGTCCTGAAAATCAGGCAGGATGAAGCCCGGTTGGCAGCGGTGGAGCAGGGTTCAAGTTGCCAGGCCTGTACCACCGCGGGTAGCGGCAGGCAGATCAGCAGTGACAACACCGGTGAAGGTGCTGTCATTAGACCCGGCGGGCGTAGCGTAGCGGTTATAACCTGATTCCTGTGCGAGTCTCCTGACCGCGTATGAGGGTGATGCTGCTTAGCCTGATCCCATGGTGGGTGTTGTCATTAGGTATGCCCGGAGAAGTCCCGCGTCCTGATCGAGGTGCGACCAGGAAATGATGCCGGGAGCGACCGTACCGGGGGGGGCGGTGCTTCCCGGATTTTACCCGTCTGTCAATATGCTGCGTAATCCGGCGTGGCTGAGTCGCAACCCCGGTCTGGCCGGCGGTCGCGCTGCGTCCGTTGCGGTCTTTCGGTCCTGCGGCGTAAGGGCGGCGCAGCCCGGTACGCGGTCCGGTGATACCGCCGGAGACCCTGATGACATGTTCGGGTGGGTCTTTGCTATAGTTTGTACACATGTCGGCTGTAGCGGCGTGTCGACACGGTCTCTGGTTTGCCACGGGTCTTTCAAGTACTGGGGATGACTCATGTTCTTGTACCTCTACTCCGGTTTTGTGGCAGCGTCATGAGGGGCACGTACTGATGAGGATCATCGTCGCCGGCGGCGGCCAAACTGCGGAATTCATTACCAGGCGCCTGATCAGGGAAGGCAATGAACTCGTCATGCTGGAACCGGACGGGAAGCGTTGCGCCTATCTCGAAGCCCGCCTCGATGCCAAAGTCGTCCAGGGCAGCGCGGGCAGTGTAACCGCCTGGCGCCGTGCCGGGATCAGCACGGCCGACATGGTGATAGCCGCGACCGATAGCGATGAAACCAATGTGCTGGCCTGCCTGATCGCCGACGCCGAGGCACCGGCTGCCATCAAGGCCGTGCGCCTGCGCACCCGGGAGTTCCGGGAATGGGAGGCGATACTCGCGGCCCGGGGGGTTCGCATCGACCGGGTGATTCACCCGGAGAGCGATATCGTCGGGCGCATTTGTCACGTGCTTTCTGTTCCAGGTGTGTCCGACATCCGCGACTTCGCCGACGGTGAGGTCAAGCTCTTCGGCATGAACGTGGAACCTGACAGCTGGCTGGCCGGCAAATCGCTGAGCGATCTGGTCCGTGCCGGGCCGCCGCAGAACAGCATGGTGGCCATGATTTTTCGCGGCAAGGAATTCATCGTTCCGCACGGCGACGAGGTGTTGCGGCCCTGGGATCACATCTACGTAGCGACGACCCGTCAGAACTTCGATGCCACCCTGAGCTTCATGGGTATCGTGAAACAGCCTCCGGTTCAGCGCGCCTTCATTGTCGGCGGCACCGAGAGCGCCATCGTGCTCGCCGAACGTATGGAAGCGGAGGGCGTGGCGGTGAAGATCTTCGAGGGGGATGCCGCGCAATGTGAACATGTTGCCGGCATCCTGCAGAAAAGCGTGGTGATTCACGCCGACGGCAGCAACCAGCAAGTCCTGCTGGAGGAAAATATCGAGGGTGTGGACGCCTTCCTGGCGTTGACTGATGACGATAACACCAACCTCATCGTCTCGCTGCTGGCCCGCCAGCTGGGTGCGCGAAAAGTCGTGGCGATGGTCAACCGGATGCACAATTTCATCCTGGCCCAGCGCCTCGGCATCAATACCACGGTCAGCCGGCGGGTGAAGATCGTCGATGCCATTCTCGAACTGGTGCGCAAGGGCGGCGTTCTGTCGGTACGGACCTTCCGGGAAGATGAGGCGGAGGCGATCGAACTGATTGCCGATGCCTCATCCAGGTACGTGGGGCGGGCCCTGTGTGAGTTGCATCTCCCCCGTGGTGTCGTCGTCGGCGCCATCGTGCGCCCCTACGGGGAAGTGATCATCCCGCGTGGCAGGGAGATCATCGTCGCGGGTGACCGCGTGGTGTTCTTCACCGCGGAGAGCTGCGTCTCCCGTCTGGAATCTGACTTTCTCATCACGGCCCGCGAAGCCTGATGCAACCCGTCGTCGTTGACCCGCGCATCGTCGGCTGGTTGCTCGGGCATTTCATTACCGGCCTCGCGGTCATCATGCTGATTCCGACTGGCTACAGCCTGGCTACCGGCGGCGCAGATCTGTGGGCACTGACACTCTCCGTCGTGTTCACAGCCGTTGCCGGCGGGCTGCTGCTGGCCCTCTCGCACGGGCGTCAGGCGCGGGAGATCAAGCCGCGCGAGGCCATCCTCGTGGTCGTTCTGGTCTGGGTGGGTATCTGTCTCTTTGGGTGCCTGCCATTTCTGCTCTCGCCCTGGTTTTCAGGCTTCACCGATGCCGTGTTCGAATCCGTGTCAGGTTTCACGACCACCGGGGCGACGGTGCTCGACCAGGTGGAGATCCTGTCACGGCCCGTCCAGCTGTGGCGCTGCTTCACGCATTGGCTCGGTGGTATGGGCATCGTGCTGCTCGGTGTGGCGATACTGCCCCTGGTGGGGCAGGGCGGCATGTATCTCTACCGCGCCGAGTTCTCCGGCGCCAGGTCCCAACGGGTCACACCACGCCTGCTGGAGACCGCAAAGGCCTTGTGGAAGATCTATATCCTGCTGACGCTACTGGAGGTACTCGCCCTGCGACTGGCCGGCATGGACGGCTTCGAGGCACTGTGCCAGTCCTTCTCTACCCTGGGCACCGGGGGATTTTCCACCCGCACGGCGAGCATCGCCGGGTTCGGCAGCCCGGTTATCGAATATATCATCATCATCTTCATGCTGTTGAGCGGCATGAGTTTCATTCAGCATTACCGGTTCTGGATCGAACGGCAGCCGCGCAGCCTGTGGGCTGACTATGAACTGCGCAGTTATCTCCTGCTGGTGTTGGGTGCGACTGCCACAATAACGGGGGTGCTGGCCTGGAAGGGCCACATGAGCGGGGAACCCGCATTCCGTGCCGCGCTGTTTCAAGCGAGTTCGATCCTTACGACGACCGGTTTCGTTACCCAGGACTATGCCGCGTGGTACCCGCTAAGCCAGCTCATGCTGCTTACGCTCATGTTCGTGGGCGGCTGCACCGGCTCCACCGCCGGCGGGATCAAGGTGGCGCGGGTACTGTTTCTGGGTCGAGTCGTCGATCGCGAGTTCCGCCGCATGTCCGAACCCCAGGGGGTCTTTCCCATCCGCCTGGGCGGCGAGATCACGCCTGAGCCGGCTGTGAACGGGCTGCTAAACCTGGTTTATCTGGCCTGGCTGGTGATCTTCATTGCCTGGCTGTTGCTGGCTGCGCTGGGCGTGGACCTGCTCACCGCGCTCAGTGCGGTCGTCGCCTGTGTCTTCAACGTCGGTCCCGGCCTGGGTGGCGTCGGGCCGACGCACAGCTATGGACATCTTCCGGAGCTCGTCAAGTGGATTCTAAGCCTGTGCATGATTGCCGGGCGGCTGGAATTCTATACCCTGCTTGTCATCCTCATGCCGCCGTTCTGGCACCGCTGAAACGGTGCTGTAGAAAATGGTGTCAGAGCACATTTATTTCCAGGGTCCTGGCATGCAATCTGCCTCCCAAGACCCTAATGATATAGCCGATTCGGCCGGGAACATATTTGTTGCTGGCAGGCATGGCGCCGCCGCTGGCGGGCTTGTTCCACTGACACCTGACACCGGGGGTTCGCATCCTCTGGCCCTTATGTTCGATGCAGCACAGACGGCATTTTATATTGCGACTAGCCTTCTTTGATGAACCTGAGAGGTTTTGATGAACACACCCGAAACAATTATGGCAACCTGTCTCACTGCGTCTCCATGAACCGTCAACCTGCTACTCCAGAAGACAATCAACATCCAGCAGCGCCGGTATCCGAGACTGCCGCCCCCTTCACCATTCACGTTCCTGTGGATGCGCGTGGTCTGGCGCTTGGCATGCTGGCGACAGTCGCCCTGGTATTCGCGCTGGACTGGTCGCAGAAGTTATTCGTCCCCCTGTTGCTCGGAATATTCTTTGCTTACACACTGAGTCCCCTGGTTTCATGGCTGGAACGGATCAGGGTTCCGCGTGTGCTGGGCACAAGCATGGTGATGACGATCGTGGTGTGCACGCTCGTGCTGGGCAGCTACTCGTTGCGTGGTCAGATGCAGACGATACTCGTGCAGTTGCCCGAAGCAGCAAGCAAGCTGTCACAGGGCTTCACCAGTATGCGGGATGATCCGGGCGGTAACATGCAGAAAATGCAAACCGCCATGGGCGAAATGGAAAAGGCGACCAGCCAGATGGCCGATACCCCGTCGGGCGGCAAGCACCGCACTCCACATGTCGTCATCGACACGCCCGGGTTTATGGTCGGCAACATTATGTGGGCCAGCTCCCTGGGGGCCCTGGGCTTTATCGGGGAGGCGGTCATGGTGATCTTTCTGTGCTTCTTTCTCCTGGTGGGTGGCGATACCTTCAAGCGAAAGCTGGTGCGACTTGCGGGTCCGTCGTTATCGAGGAAGAAAATCACCGTCGCCATTCTTGATGACATCAACGGATCCAT
>Ga0210112_1000242_pt1 | contig 15246 bp, 12 predicted proteins | sample Joice_ThreeSqC_D_FD_184875 | JGI IMG/M metagenome (GOLD analysis project Ga0210112, IMG submission 184875) | Wetland microbial communities from San Francisco Bay, California, USA, that impact long-term carbon sequestration - Joice_ThreeSqC_D2... | ecosystem: Environmental > Aquatic > Marine >... | reverse complement strand
CCTCCATCGCCAACCTCGACTCCTATCGGCCCGACCAGGCGCTGAAGATCTACGCCGCGGACGGGCGCGTCCTGCAGGAGCTCGGCGTCGAGCATCGCACGGTGCTCAGCGCCGACGAGATCTCGCCCGCGGTTCGCGCCGCATTCCTGGCCGCCGAGGACAAGCGCTTCTACCAGCACGGCGGGATCGACTTCCGCCGGATCATCGGGGCGGTCCGGGCCAACCTGCTCGCCATGGGATACGCCGAGGGCTTCTCCACGATCACGATGCAGCTTGCCCGCAACGTGTGGGACGAGAAGCTCCCCAGCACCAAGTCGCTGCGCCGGAAGGTGCGGGAGATGCGCGTCGCGCTGGAGCTCGAGAAGACCTATCCAAAGGATCGCATCCTCGAGCTGTATCTCAATCAGGTGTTCCTCGGCGGGAGCGCCTACGGGGTCGAGGCGGCCGCGCAGCGGTACTTCGGCAAGTCCGCGCGGGACGTGAACCCGGCCGAGGCGGCGCTCCTCGCGGGCATCCTGCCCGGCCCGAACTCGTACGATCCCCGGCGCTTCCCCGACCGCGCGGTGCGTCGCCGGAACACGGTGCTCACCCTGATGCGGGATCAGGGGTACCTCACGCCGGAGGAAGCCGAGCGGTGGAAGGCGTATCCGCTGGCCGTGAGCTCCCGCGAGGACTACAGCGACGTCGCCCCGTACTTCGTGGAGTGGGTGCGCCAGCAGCTCTACGCGCGGTTCGGAAACTCGATCTACGAGCGCGGCTACCGGGTGTACACTACGCTCGATCTCGACATGCAGCTTGCCGCCGAGCGGGCCATGGAGCAGCAGCTCGAGCGGATCGAGGCCGGTGACTTCGGCCTGTACCACCACCTCACCTACCAGCAATACCTCGACAGCCTGCGCACGCCTGGAGAGAAGCACACCCTGACGCCATACCTCCAGGGCTCCCTGATCGCGGTCGACGCGAGCACGGGGTACGTCCGCGCGATGGTCGGCGGCCGGGACTTCTCCGATTCCGAGTGGAATCGCGCCACCCAGGCGGAGCGGCAGGCGGGCTCCACGTTCAAGCCGTTCGTGTACTCAGCCGCGATCCGAGCCGGCATCCCGCCGAGCTACATGATCGACGATGGCCCCGTGAGCATCATGCAGAACGATACGATGCCGTGGGAACCGCAGAACTTCGACGATCGGTTCTACGGGCCGATGACGATGCGGCGCGGGCTCGCGCTCTCCCGCAACCTCGTGGCGGTCAACCTCGGGCTCAAGATCGGCGTCCCCGCCGTGATCGGCGAGGCCGCCCGGTACGGGATCTCCACGCCGCTCCCGCCATATCCGGCCGTGTTTATCGGCTCGGCCTCGGTGATTCCCCTCGAGATGGCGTCGGCTTACACGGCGTTCGCGACGCTCGGCGTGCAGGCGGCGCCGACGGGCGTCCTGCGTGTCGAGGACGACGCCGGCAACATCGTCTGGGAGCCCCAGGTGCGGCGCACGAGGGTGATGGACGAGCAGCACGAGTGGCTGGTCACCAACATGCTGCAGGGCGTGGTGGACGCCGGCACCGCCACCTCCGCGGTCCGCGTGCGGGGTGGGTTCCGCTATCCTGCCGGCGGCAAGACGGGCACCACGAACGACGGGACCGACGTCTGGTTCATCGGGTTCACGCACGATCTCGTGTCGGCGGTGTGGATCGGGTTCGACCAGCCGACCAAGATCAAGGCGAACGCGCAGGGGGGCCTCCTGGCCGCCCCGGCCTGGTCCGAGTTCATGAACGACGTGTACCAGCGCCGTCCGGCCCCCGAGGACTGGGCGCGCCCGGAGGGCCTGGTACTCGCCAAGATCGACAACACCACCGGGTACCTGGCGACCGACTTCTGTCCCCGTCAGGCCGTGTACTTCGAGTGGTTCATCCCGGGCACGGAGCCCAAGGAGTTCTGCCCCTACCACAACCCGCTCAGCCGGCTCCTTGGCATGAGGCCTTCCCAGCGGGGGGTGGTGGGGGACGGGCACTGACCAGGGGCCCGATGAAGACGCAGCGCCACGCCGCCATCCTCCGCCTCGTGCAGGGCCGTCGGATCCTGTCGCAGGATCAACTGCGCCGGCTGCTCGCCACGCAGGGCATCGACGTCACGCAGGCCACCCTGTCACGCGACATCCGCGAGCTGCGCTTGGCCAAGGTCACCGAGGCCGACGGCTCGTCGCACTATGCGGAGCCTGCCGAGGGCGGGGTGCTGCAGCCGGCGTTCGAGCAGCTGGTGCCCGCCCTGCTGGTCTCGATCGAGGCCGTGGGCAACCTCCTGGTGCTGCGCACTCCCCCCGCGAGCGCCAGCCCGCTGGCGAGCGCGCTGGACCGGCAGGGCTGGGACGAAGTGGCCGGCACCGTCGCCGGGGACGACACCATCCTCGTCGTCACCCGTTCACGCAAGGCCTGCGAGGCCGTGGCCTCCCGTCTGCAGGAGGTCGCCGGACTGGGTGGTTGACCGGGTGCCTCCGGGATGTATGTTTATGCACTTGTTCGCATAAACATCCATTCAAGAGAGCGTACCGATCACCATGGGTCCACTGGTCACCCTCGCCTATTCCGGCGGTCTCGACACCTCCGCCATCGTTCCGTGGCTTCGCGAGCAGTACGGGGCGCGCGTCCACTGCTACGTCGCCAACGTCGGCCAGGGGGCCGGCGAGTTGGATGGGATCAAGGAGAAGGCGATCCGTTCCGGGGCCGTGGCATGCACGGTCGAGGATCTCCGGGAGTGGTTCGTCACCGACTTCGTCTACCCGACCCTGCGTGCCGGCGCGGTCTATGCCCGGACGTACCTGCTCGGCACCGCCATGGCGCGGCCGGCGATCGCCGCGGGGCAGGTGGCTGCGGCCGAGGCAGCCGGCGCCTCGCTGCTCGCGCACGGCTGCACCGGGAAGGGCAACGACCAGGTGCGGTTCGAGCTGACCTTCCAGGCCCTCGCACCCGACCTCCCCATCGTGGCACCCTGGCGGGAGTGGGCGTTCCGTGGGCGTGAGGACCTGCTGGCCTACCTGAAGCAGCACGGGATCCCGGTGGAGGTGAGCGCGGCGAAGCCGTTCTCGCGTGACCGCAATCTCTGGCACTGCTCCCACGAGGGCGGGATCCTCGAGGATCCCGCCACGCCGCCTCCGCCGGATCTCTTCCTCCTCACCCGGGATCCGGGCTCCGCGCCCGACTCCCCGCTGGAGCTGACGATCGCGTTCGAGGAAGGTATCCCGGTAGCCGTCGACGGTGCGGCCCTCGATCCGGTGAGCCTCATCGAGCAGCTCAACGCGATGGCAGGCGAGCACGGCGTGGGCCGGGCCGATGTCGTCGAGGACCGGCTCGTCGGGATGAAGTCTCGCGGCGTGTACGAGACCCCAGCCGGCACGGTGCTGCGGCTCGCCCATCGGGAGCTGGAGCAGCTGGTGCTCGACCGGCGGACGCTGGCGCTGAAGGAGCAGCTCGCGTCGCGCTATGCCGACCTCGTCTACGAGGGCCGGTGGTGGACGACGGAGCGGGAGGCGCTCGACGCCCTGGTCGGCGTCACGCAGCGCCGGGTGACGGGATCGGTGCAGGTGCGCCTCCTCAAGGGGAGCGCCTCCGTACTCGGCCGCTCCAGCCCGTATTCGCTCTACTCCGGCGCGCTCGCGACCTTCGAGGCGGACGACGTGTACCGGCAGGCCGATGCCGGAGGGTTCATCAGCCTCTTCGGCCTTCCGGTGCGAGTGGATGCGCGGGTCGCCGGCCGGCGGAGCAACCGGAGGCTGCGGGAAGTCGCGTGACGGCGGAGGACCGCGCCGCTGGCCCGGCGCACCAGCTCTGGGGTGGCCGGTTCACGGGCTCGCTCGCGGAGGCGGCCGACTGCCTGAACCGGAGCCTCCCCGTCGATCAGCGCCTGTGGCCGCAGGACGTCCGCGTGGCACAGGCGTGGGTCTCGATGCTGGCGCAGGTGGACGTCCTCGCGCCCGCCGAGGAGCGTTCCCTGATCGCGGGCCTTGCCCGTGTCGCCGACCGGCTTGCCGCCGGCGCGGCGGCCGATGCGCCGGACGAGGACGTGCACACGCTGGTCGAGCGGCTGCTGTACGAGGAGGTCGGGGAGGTGGCCGGCAAGCTCAACACCGGCCGCTCGCGCAACGACCAGGTGGCGACGGACCTGAGGCTCTGGGCCCTCGAAGTCGGAGCGAGCGTCAGTCGGGAGGTCGCCGCGCTCGGGAGTGCGCTCGTCGAGCAGGCCGAGCGAAGCCTGGACCTGCTGCTCCCAGGGTACACGCACGGGCAGCGCGCGCAGCCCGTGCGCTGGGGGTACGTGCTGGCCGCTCATGCGTGGCCGCTCGTGCGGGACCTGGCGCGGCTGAGGGAGGCCGCCGAGCGGGCCTCGGAGCTGCCCCTCGGCGCAGGGGCGCTCGCCGGTTCCGGCATCCCAATCGACCGGGAGTACCTGCGCCGGGCGCTCGGATTCCAGCGGATCGCGGGCAATGGGCTCGACGTCACCGGCGACCGTGATTTCGTCGCCGATCTCCTCTACGCCCTCGCAATGATCGGCGTGCACGTCTCCCGGCTCGCGACGGAGATCGTGACCTATGCGTCGAGCGAGTACGGATTCGTCCGACTCGCCGACGCGTACAGCACGGGGTCGAGCCTGATGCCGCAGAAGCGCAATCCCGACATCTTCGAGTTGGCCCGGGCAAAGAGCGCGCGCGTGATCGGCGGGCTGACCGGGGTGCTCACGCTGCTCCGCGGACTGCCTGCCGGTTACAGCAAGGATCTGCAGGAAGACAAGGCGCTCGTCTTCGACGCGGTCGATACGCTGCTCGCGACCCTGCCAGCCGTGCGCGGCGCAGTGGAGACGCTCGAGCCCCGTGCCGACCGGATGGCTGCCGCGCTGGACCAAAGCCTGCTCGCGACGGATGTGGCGGACGCCCTGGTGCGTACCGGGCTCCCGTTCCGCGAGTCGCACGCCGTGGTCGGACGACTGATCCGGCTCGGTGAGGATCGCGGTTCCGACTTCACGGCGGTGCCGCGGCCCGAGGCGGCCACGCTCCACCCTGCCCTGCCGGAGGTGCTCGACGGGCTGGGATCGTGGGAGCAGTCGATCGAGCGGCGCGCCACCGCCGGGGCCTCGTCGAGGGACGCGGTTCGGGCCCAACTGTCCCAGCTCGAGCGGCTCTTCGCCTGATCCCCGAATGCACGCGGCGGCGCCCGACCGGAGTCGTGCGCCGCCGTTGTACTGTGGCGTGCCGGCGCGGGCATCTTGCGAGGTCCCGCTCGTCCCCTCAAACGATTTGCTTCACCAGGCGGCGAAACAGCCGGCACGCCGCACTTCGATCTATTCCCTTATACGGCGCAGAGGCGCCAGAGTTTCGCCGCGCCAATCCGCTCCCATGTAGTAAGACGCGCGATAGTGGCAAAACGTTGCGCGTCCGGGGCTTCCCGAAACCGTGCCCTGGGGTGTCCCGGAGCGGTCTCGGTACCGTACCAGTGGCGTAACCATGGTAACGCCTACCATTGCAATGTGTTACACCTCACGGTACTATTCGGCGACATCCCACCTCCCCCGCCGATCCCCTTCTGGGGCGTGGCGGGGTTGTTGTAGAGGGATTGGAGCCACGGTGCGCTGTCTGACGCTGAACGCTTCGTTCGAACCGATTACAATGGTTCCGGTCCGCCGAGCCCTGCGCCTCGTCATCGATGGAAAGGCCGAGGTCGTGGAGGCTGACGCGCGGCGCGTGGTCCGTAGTGCGCACCTCACGCTGCCGCAGCCGGCGGTGATCCGGCTGATGAAGTTCGTGCACGTGCCGCGCAAGTTCCGGCGCCAGGTCACGAACACCTTCCTCTTCGCCCGCGACGGATACACCTGCCAGTTCTGCGGGCGCGCGGAGCGCGACCTTGGATTCCGGGAATGCCTCACGCGCGACCATGTGCTGCCGATGTCGCGTGGCGGAACCAACGATTGGACCAACGTCGTCACGGCGTGCTCCAGCTGCAACACGCGCAAGGGCAATCGGCGGCCGGAGGAATGCGGCCTGTCCCTGCGGATGGTGCCGGTCGAGCCGCATTTCGTCTATCTCACGTGGGCGGTGCGTCGCCTCACGCCGATCCAGGAGAAGTACATCCAACTGTTCTACGGGCACGATACGCTGACCGTGCTGAAGCGGCACTGAGCCGCCTCGGCCGCGGCATGCGGTGTTCCCGAGCCCCACGCGAAGCCTGTCCCTCCGGAGCCGGCGGTCGATCCCCCAAGTGGCGGAGTCCGTCATGACATCCCATACCGAGTATCTCTGGTTCAACACCCGCAAGCGGCAGGAGATCATCGACATCACCGACCAGGTCGCCGAGCAGGTGGAGGCGAGCGGGATCCAGGAGGGGTTCGTGCTCGTGTCGGCAATGCACATCACCGCATCGGTGTTCGTCAACGACCACGAGTCGGGCCTCTGGCAGGACATCCTGCGCTGGCTCGAGGAGTCGGTGGCCCCGTGGGACCCGGCGCGCTATCGGCACAACGAGACGGGAGAGGACAATGCGGCGGCGCACCTGCGCAGCCTGACGATCGGCCACGAGGTCATCGTGCCGGTCACCGGGGGGGGGCTCGATCTCGGACCGTGGCAGCGGGTGTTCTACGGCGAGTGGGACGGTCAGCGTCGTAAGCGCTTGATCATCAAGGTGTTGGGCGAGTAAGCCGGCGTGACGGTGGGAGGGGGGCCGCCCGATGGGGTTCCTTGTAGGGGGCGCGGGTGGCGGTTAGCTTGCAAGATTCCGGGTGTGTAGGAGAGGGGAGTGAGCGCGCAGCAGCTGGCCATTCTGTTCGACGAGCGAGTTCGTCGCCACCCAGATCACGAGTGCATCGTCTTCGGCAACCGCCGCCTCACGTACGGCCAAGTGGCCGCAGAGGCGGAGGCGCTGGCGACCGCGCTTCGCGGCCTGGGGATCGAGGTGGGGGATCGCCTCGCCGTCGATCTGCCGAACTGGCCCGAGTGGGTGATTGCCCTGCTCGCGACGGCCCGTCTCGGCGCGGTGTTCGTGCCGCTGCATCCCGCGCTCAGCTACCACGAGCTGCGCTACCAACTCCGCAACACCGAGGCGAGTCTCGCACTGGCGGCCGAATCGCTGGGCGACGTGGACTACCTCGAGGTGTTCGAGGACCTCATCAGGGAGTTGCCGGACCTGCAGTACCTGGTGACGGTGGGGCAGGAGGACTTCTGGTATGACGACCGGGTCTTCCAGTTCGGCGATCTGGTGATGCGTGGCCGGCGGGACGGTTCTCCCGCCGCCGACGTGGATCCGTCGACGGCGCCGCTCGCCATCATCTACACCTCCGGAACGATGGGCAAGCCCAAGGGGGCGGTGCTGACGCACCACGGTCTGACGTACACCGCCATGGCGGTGGCCGGCGCGCTCGCGCACCGCGAGGGCGATCGGGTGCTGGCCGCGGTGCCGTTCTTCACGGTGTTCGGAATGCAGACCGCGATCACGACGCTGCTCACCGGCGGGACGCTCGTGCTGGAGGGAGCGTTCGAGCCGGCGGAGGCGCTGCGCCTGATCGAGGACGAGCACATCACCGTGTTCCACGGCGTGCCCACCATGTTCCAGCTCCTGATGAACGATCCGTCGTTCGGGAGCCGGGACCTCTCCACCGTACGGACCGGCATCGTGGCCGGGAGCCCGGTCTCCGTGGACCTGGTGCGACGGATCCGGCGGTGGAACGACGTCCAGATCGCCTACGGACTGACGGAGACGAGTCCGACGGTGTCCATCACCCGCTTCGACGATTCCCCGGAGCGACGTGAGACCACCGTGGGCCGTCCGATCGAAGGCGTGGAGGTGCGCATCGTCGACCTGACGAACGGCGCCCTGCACGGGTCCGAAGCCGTGGGCGAGCTGGCGGTGCGTGGTCCCAACGTCATGGCGGGGTATCACCGCATGCCGTCGGCGACCAAGCAGTCACTGACCGCGGAAGGGTATCTGCTCACGGGCGACCTCGCCGTCCTCGACGACGACGGCTACGTGAGCATCGTGGGCCGCCGCAAGGAGATGATCATTCGCGGCGGCTACAACGTCTTTCCGCGGGAATTGGAGGACGTCCTCCGGATGCATCCGGCGGTGGAGAACGCGTGCGTAGTGGGCATCCCCAACGAGGTGTTGGGCGAGATGATCTGCGCCTGCGTGATCCCCGTCGAGGGTGCGATCGTCACGGGGGACGAGATGAAGGACTACTGCCGCGAACATGTGGCCGACTACAAGGTCCCGGACTGCATTCGCTTCTTCGACACCTTCCCGATGACCGGGAGCGGAAAGGTGAAACGACAGGAGCTGGCGCAGGTCGTGGGACTGGAGCTGAGCACGACGTGAAGGACTTCACTTCAGGGCGGCCGACACGGATCGCCCTCCATGAGCCGCCGGCCCACGCGCCGAACGCGGCTCTCATGATCGATTTCGACAATGTCACCATGGGGATCCGCTCGGATCTCCAGAACCAGCTCCGGAGACTCCTCAACTCGGAGATCATCAAGGGCAAGGTGGCCGTGCAGCGGGCCTATGCCGACTGGCGCCGCTATCCGCAGTACATCGTACCCCTCTCGGAGGCGTCGATCGACCTGATCTTCGCCCCGGCGTTCGGCTCCAACAAGAAGAACGCCACCGACATCCGCCTCGCGATCGACGCGCTCGAGCTGGTGTTCACGCGGCCGGAGATCGGCACGTTCATCCTGCTCTCGGGCGACTCCGACTTCTCGAGCCTCGTGCTGAAGCTCAAGGAGTACGGCAAGTACATCATCGGGGTCGGGATCCGCGAATCGTCCAGCGACCTGCTGATCCAGAACTGCGACGAGTACTACAGCTACACCGAGGTGACCGGGCTCACGCGCGAGGGCGAGGACGAGGGATCGCGCCGCGACGCGTGGGAGCTCGTGGTGGAGGCGGTCTCGCAGATGAAGCGGGAGGACGACGTGATGCGCTCGGACCGCCTCAAGCAGGTGATGCAGACGATCGACCCGAACTTCGACGAGAAGGACGCCGGCTTCAGCCGGTTTTCGAAGTTCGTGGTCGAGGCGGGCCGCCGTGGCCTCCTGTTCCTGGAGAAGATGGAGAACGGGCAGTACGCCATCGACGTGGGCACCAACGCGAACGTGCCGCCGGAGGAAGAGGAGGAGCTGCGCAAGGCGCAGCCCGCGCGCGAGCCGGCGGCAAGGACGCGCCGCAAGCGCCCGCGGCGGAAAGAGCCCGAGGCCGACCACGGGGGACTCACGCTGGCCGCCGCGTTCGATCTCCTGCGGCAGACCCTCGCGGAGTTTCCCGATGCCGGCGAGGCCGGTGCGGCGGCCGAAGACGTCTACGCCCGCATGAAGGAGGTGCAGGGCGACCCGGACGACCCGATGTTCGAGCGTCCGCGTTTCCAGCGGATGCTGCGGCAGGCGCACGACGCGCAGGTGATCGAACTGGCGAAGGTCGAGAACACCTATCGCCTCAAGCCCGGCGCCGCCGCGGTGCCGACGGAGGCCGCCGGCGACGACGGCTCCGCTGCGCCCCGCAGCTCCGCCGAGCAGCCGCAGCCACGGACGGCCCAGCCCGCCGAGGCGTCCTCGGAGGGTGACGAGGAGGAAGCGCACAAGCCCTCCCGGGGCCGCTCCCGCTCCCAGCGGAAGCGTGCCCCGAAGCGGGAGAGCGCGGAGGAGCGCGGCGAGCAGCGGCCGGCACGCCCCGAGCCGGATCGGGAAGCAGGAGGCGCCGCGACGCGCGGCGGCCAGGTTCAGCCGCAGCCGTCGGAGACCGGCAAAGGAGAGGAGCCGAAGGGCGACGCGGCGGCGCACAAGCGCAATCCCCGCTTCCGCCGTGGTTCGCGTGGCTCTCCGGCGAGTCGTTCGGCCGCCGGTCCCGCTGCCGAGCCGTCGACGCCGAAGAAGGTCGACTCGGAGGAGCGCGCACCAGCCGCTCCTGCGCCGTCCGCCAAACCCGCGGCATCGGATTCCGGTGCCCACCGGACCGTGCGCACCCGGCGCGGCAGCCGCGGTCGAGGCCGGTCCGGGAAATCCGATGCCACAGGAACTGGTGGTGGCGAGCCGTCGTCGTCCGCGGCATCCGGCGCTGCGCCCGAGTCGGGCACCCCGAGCCGGCAGAGCGCGTCCGCTGCGTCCAAGGCGCCCGCCGCACCGCCGGAAAAGCGCGCGGCCGAGCCCGCACCGGCAGCTCCGGCACCGGAGGCTCCGCGGCAAGGGAGCCTGTTCGAGAGCTCGCCGCCGGATGAGGGCAGTCTGTTCCGCCGCATGACCGCGGCGCTGCAGCGCGTAGTGCGAGGTCCGGACAGCGGCGAGTAGCGGGGCGTGAGTCGGGCATGGCGCTCCCGGTGAGCTTTTACGCGCGCGACACCACCAGTGTCGCGCGCGATTTGCTGGGGTGCCTGCTGTCGAGCCGCATCGGCGGCCGGTACGTCGTGGGCCGCATCGTGGAGGTCGAGGCGTACGTCGGTGCGCACGACCCCGCCGACCACGGCTACGGCGGAAGGCGGTCGGCCCGCAATGGGGCGCTGTTCGGCCCGCCGGGCACTGCGTACGTCTTCCGCAGCTACGGGGTCCACTGGTGCCTGAACGCCGTGACCGAGCGCGGGGGTGTGCCCACCGCGGTGCTCATTCGCGCGCTGGAGCCGCTGAGGGGATTGCGCACCATGGCGGCGCGCCGAGGGCGCGAGGATCCGGCGGATCTCTGCCGTGGCCCGGGACGGCTCTGTCAGGCGCTCGGGGTCACGGGGGCACAGGACGGCGTCCGGCTCGACCGCGGCCCACTTCGCATCCTCCCGCCGAACGACGCCGGGTCATTCGAAGTGGTCGCCGGTCCGCGCGTCGGGATTTCGAGCGCGAGAGACTGGCCGCTCCGCTTCTGTGTGCGCGGCTCGCGCTGGCTGTCGCGGCCCGCCTGAGCGCCGCACGTCACCCGGCGACGGCGGTTCGGACCGATCCCCCGCTAGAGAACGTTCCGGATGAATCCGCCGTCGATCTGGATGGCCGCACCGGTGAGGTAGCTCGCCCGGTCGGACACGAGAAAGGCCACGACCGCCGCCAGCTCGGCTGGCTCACCCATCCGCTTCATCGGGATGTTGGCGATGAGCCGCCGCGAGATCTCCTCGCGGGACTCGCCGAGGTTGGCGGCACGCTGCTGCAGCAGCTCCTGCACCCGCTCGGTGCGCATGTAGCCGGGCAGGATCGTGTTGACCGTCACGCCGTCGGGGGCGATCTCGTCGGCGAGCGCCTTGGCGAATCCCACGACACCCGCCCGCGCCGTGGTGGACAGGATGAGATCGCCGAGCGGCTGCTTGGCTGACACGCTCGTCAAGCAGACGATTCGGCCCCAGCCACGTTCCCGCATTCCCGGCACGGCGGCGCGGCAGAGGTTGATGGTGGAAAGGAGATTGAGATCGACGGCGGATTGCCAGCTCTCCGCAGGCGCGTCGCGAAACGACGTCGCCGGCGGACCACCCGCGTTGCACACCAGGATGTCGAGCTGGCCGAACCGCTCGGCCACCCCCGCCACCAGCCCCGCGACGGCGGCGGGGCGGCTGACGTCCGCGGCCACACCGGCGACCTCGTGACGGGCTGACGCCGCGACCCGCCGTACGGCGCGGTCCAGCCGCTCGGGATCCCGGCCGTTCAACGCGACGCGGCACCCTTCCTGCGAGAGCGCTTCCGCGATCGCCAGTCCGAGACCGCTCGAGGATCCGCAGACCAGCGCCGCACGCCCTTCGATGTTCAGGTCCATGTGAACTCCTCCACGCCCGGGGGCACTCCTCGGGCCGACCGGTGTTCCAAGGTACGGATGGGGAGGTGCGGCTGAATCTCTCGCCAGCCCGTCCCGCGGGCAAGGTTCGGTCCGACCGGGCCGCTATATTGGAAACTCGCTCACAGGGGAGCTTCGGTCGTGTCGGTTACCCGGCGTGATTTCGTTCGCCAGTCCACACTCGCCGCCGCGGCGCTCGTCGCGGGGCCGGGGCTCGACCTCGCCTGGGCGGCCCCGCGGCAGAGCCAGGGGACCGATCTCCAGACCAAGCAGCTCTGCATGCTCGCGCTCGACGCCGCGCGCTCGGCCGGCGCCGATTACGCGGACGCCCGGGTGATGCGGATCAGGCGGCAGATCGTCCGCGCCGTCGGCGCGCAGATCGAGCAGCGCGACGATACCGAGAGCTTCGGGTTCGCCGTCCGCGTGCTCTCCGGAGGGCGCTGGGGCTATGCCACCGGTGAGAAGCTGCTGCGCCAGGAGGCGTTCCGCCTCGCACGAGCCGCCGTGGAACAGGCGCGCACGAGCGAGGGGCAAGGGGGGGTGACGCTCGCACCGGTATCGGCCAATCCCGACGGGGAGTGGCACACGCCGATCGTGGTGGACCCGTTCTCCGTCCCGCTGGACGAGAAGGGCGCACTGCTGGTCGACGCCAACGGCGAGGCGATGCGGATCGGGCGGGTGCAGCGCGTGGAATCCGCCATCGAGTGCCAGCGCATCGAGCTGACGCTCGCCTCCACCTCCGGGACGGTCCTCGGGCAGGTGCTGCACCGCACGTATCCCTGGATGGCGGTCACGGCGTCCGACGAGGCCGTCGGCGCCACGCGGACGTCCTGGGAGGCTCCGCCGTTGGGGGCCGGGTACGAGTACGTCACCACGACCGATCTCGTGGGGAACGCCGGAGGGTGGGCCGAGGACGCCTCCGAGATGGTGACGGCGCGGCCGGTCGAGGCCGGCGCATACGATCTCATTCTGCACCCTTCCCACTTGTCGCGTGTCGTGCACGAAACGATCGGCCGGCCGACGCAGCTCGACCGCGTCACGGCGGGTGCCTCCTACCTCGCGCCGCCGGAGGCGATGATCGGGAAGTTCCGGCTCGGCCCGGAGTTCCTCAACCTGCAGGGCGATCGCACCCAGAGGGACGGGCTGGCAACGGTTGGCTGGGACGACGAAGGTGTGCCGGCCGACGCCTGGCCGATCGTGACCGACGGCGTGCTGGTTGACTACCAGACGACGCGCGCGTCGGCCCCGACGATCGCGGCGTTGACCGGAATCAACCACTCGCACGGCTGCATGGTTTCGGAGTCCTGGGAGTCGCCACCCGCGCCCGCGATGGCAAACATCTCGCTGCTCGCCGGGGAGCGGGAACTGTCGCTCGACGACCTGATCGCGGCGACCGAGCGGGGCCTGCTGCTCAAGGGCTCGGGGCCGTACCGGCTCGACGACCGGTCAGACGCCTTCGCCTTTGCCGGGCAGATGTGCTACGAGGTGCGGAACGGTGCGATCGCCGGCATCGTGCGGAACGTGGCGTATCAGGGGCGGTCCCCGGAGTTCTGGAACACCCTCGACATGCTGGGAGGCTCCGACACCTACGAGCTGGGAGGAATCCTGTACGATCCATCCGAGCGCACGGGGATGGTGAGCGGCGCCGGGCACGGATGTGTCGCCGCGCGGTTCCGCGGCATCAGCGTGGTTCGTACCGGATCCTGAGGCACCGCCCGGTCAGCCGTCCGCGGCGGTCTCCGTTGGGCGGTCCCGTCCGGGGGCCTGTGCGGCCGGACGCGTGGCGATCAGTCCTCGGCCCGATCCGTCGTGGATCCGCTCGAGGTGCCACCCCGTGTAATATCCCTTGACCGTCTCCGGCCCCAGCGTGATCGCATCGCGGCCGGGCGTCGCCGGCATGAGGCAGTGCACTCCGCCCGGCGGCGTGCGCTCGAGCAGCGCGTGGAGGAACTGCTCCCGCTCTGCGGGCGCGACGCGGGCGAGCGAAGCGGGATCGATCACCGTCAGGACCGGTTGGACCTCCGGCAGCCAGCACCCGAGGCTCACCACGTACGCCTCGACCCGCGACGAGAGCGACTCGGCGGCCGCTCGCGTCTCGAGCCCCTCCACGATGGACACCTCGGCGTCGACGAACACGACCGGCCAGTCGCACGCGGCGAGGTAGAGCGCGACCGGCGCCACACCGGTTCCGACGACGAGTGCCGCCCCGTCGAGGTCACCACGCTCCGCGAGCGCCACGATGGGGGAGCGGCCGTCGAGCCCCCAGTGGGTCGGACCGCGTTGTGCCCGCCGCAGCTTCACGTGCCGCGCGCGCCATCGTCGGAAGGTCGGGAGGCTGAGGCGCTGGCGGATCAGCCGGTCGACGTGGTCGAGCATCAGCACTTCGGTCAGCAGCAGCTGATCCTCCGCGCCGGCGTCCAGCTCCCGCACCGCGTCGTCGGCAATGCGCAGCAGCTCCTCCCGCGAGATCTGCTGCTTGAACTCCTCGATCCGTTCCTCGATGAAGGCGGCGTACTCCTGCTGGAGCGAGCGCTGGGGCTTCCCGACGCGCCGCATGGGCGTGGGCCGGTTCAGCACGGCTCGACGTGAACGATGACCTCGTGGAAGCCGAGGCGGTCGCGCACCCGATGCTCCACGGCGTCAGCGACCACGTGCCCGTCCTCGACCGTCGAGGTGCCGTCGACGGCGATCGTCAGCTCGGCAAACAGCCGGTCCTGCACGCCGCGGGACCGGATATCGTAGGCCCGCACGACGCCCGGCACGTCCCGCGCGGCCTCGGCGATCCGGTCCGGCGGGACGACGTAGCGGTCTACGAGTGCCGGGACGGAGCCCGCCACGATCCGGTAGGCCAGATAGACGATCGCCCCGGTCACGGCGAGCCCCATGATCGGGTCGACGATCGGGTAGCCGTACCGAGCGGCCACGACCCCCACCAGGATGCCGGTCGTGATGAACACGTCGGCCCGCGTGTGCGCCGCGTCCGCGAGCAGGATCGGGCTGTGCAGCTGCCGCCCGCGCCGCGTCTCGTACCACGTGACGGCGATGTTGATCACGAGGGTGCCGGCGAGGATCGCGATCTCGATCGGCGTGATCGTGATGGGCGCGATGTCGGACGTCAGGCGGGAGATCGCGGTCTTTACCAGCTCGAAGCCGGTGATCGAGAGAAAACCGACGATCGCGAGGGTGCCGAGCGTCTCGAACTTTTCGTGCCCGTAGGGGTGATCCTCGTCGGGCTCCCGCGCGGCGATCGAGATCACCGCGAGGGCGATGATGTTGTTCATCGCGTCCACGGAGGAGTGGACCGCGTCTCCCATGACACCCAGCGATCCCGAGCGCAGTCCGATGACGAACTTGGCCCCCACGACCGCCAGGTTGGCGACGAGGAGGCCGAGCAGCACACGCCTGACCTGCACGTTGCGACCGGGTACCGCTACCGTCGGCTGCGGCATGAGGATCAACCTCGCTCGTGTTCGCTCCCATTGTCAACGGCGG
>Ga0210112_1000238_pt1 | contig 15370 bp, 8 predicted proteins | sample Joice_ThreeSqC_D_FD_184875 | JGI IMG/M metagenome (GOLD analysis project Ga0210112, IMG submission 184875) | Wetland microbial communities from San Francisco Bay, California, USA, that impact long-term carbon sequestration - Joice_ThreeSqC_D2... | ecosystem: Environmental > Aquatic > Marine >... | reverse complement strand
CGCACCGCTCGGACCCATCGTCAGCGAGGTGCGCAAAATCGAACAGCTGATCGCTCCGGACTACGAACGTCTGTGCGGCATGGCCCGCAACCTGTGGTGGTGCTGGGACATGGTGGCCGAAGGACTGTTCCAGGCGCTCAACCCGCTGCGCTGGCAGGAACTGGACCACAACCCCGTGGCCCTGATTGCCGAGATCCCGCTGATCGATCTGGAGGAGCGCATCGACCGTCACGTACTGCGCGGCGGGATCAATCAAACCTGCCGGCGCCTGCAGGAGTACCTCGGCAACCAGGACACCTGGGGCGACACGCATGCGGGCGTACTGGGTGCCCGCCCGGTAGCGTACTTTTCCGCGGAGTTCGGCCTGCACGAATCCGTGCCAATCTATTCCGGCGGCCTGGGCATCCTGGCCGGCGACCATGTCAAAAGTGCCTCCGACCTTGGCGTGCCACTGATCGGCGTCGGGCTCTATTACAGCCAGGGCTATTTTCGCCAGCATCTGGACCATGACGGCTGGCAGCACGAGGATTACCTCGACGTTGATGTCTGGCAGCTGCCCATGGAGCCGGCCACCAGCGCTGACGGGCAGCCCCTGATGATCCGTATCCAGACCCGCAACGGGACACTGTCCGCGCGCGTCTGGAAACTGTCCGTGGGCCGCTGCACCCTGCTGCTGCTGGACTCGGACGTGCCGGAGAACAACGATGCGGACCGCACCCTGACTGCGCGGCTCTACGGTGGCGATGCACGCACCCGTATCCGCCACGAACTGCTGCTGGGTGTCGGTGGTGTACGCGCCCTGAACGCCCTCGGCATCACCCCGGGTGTGCTGCACATGAACGAGGGCCACAGCGCGTTTGCCTCGCTGGAAATCGCACGCACCCGCATGCAGCTGGAGGGCATCGATTTCTGGCATGCCATGCAGCGGGTGGCGCGCCGCAATGTATTTACCACCCACACACCGGTGCCGGCCGGCCACGACCGCTTTCATACCGATCTGGTGGAAGAACACCTTGGCCCGCTGCGCGACGCACTGGGTCTCAGCTATAGCGAGTTCATGGGACTGGGACGGGTCGACCCCAACAACTCCGGAGAAACCTTCTGCATGACCGTGCTGGCGCTGAAGATGTCACGCCGCACGAACGGTGTGTCCGCCCTGCACGGCCGGGTGTCGCGTTCCATGTGGCGCGATCTATGGCCCGGCCGATCGCCCCCCATCGGACATATCACCAACGGCGTGCACGTCCTGTCCTGGCTGGCACCACAGATGCGGATCCTTTATGAACGCCATTTCGGCCCGGACTGGGCCAGGCACAGCGCCGAGGCCCAGGGATGGACCGCCATCGACCGGCTCGATAACGGGGAGCTCTGGGAAACCCATCAGATTCTCAAGGCGCGCCTGCTGGATTTTGTCCGTCAACGGGTCACCGAACAGGAACAGCGTCGCGGGGCGACCGCCGAGGTGCTGGAGGTGCTGCGACGCTCGCTCAACCTCGACACGCTCACCATCGGCTTCGCGCGCCGCTTCGCCGAATACAAGCGCAGCCACCTGCTGCTCGGTGACCTGGAGGCGCTGGATCGCCTGATCAACAATCCGCAGACCCCGGTGCAAATCCTGTTCGCGGGCAAGGCTCATCCACAGGACAGCATCGGCAAGGGCATCCTGCAGGACATCGACCGGCTCGGTCACGATCCGCGCTTTGCCGGCAAGATCGTGTTCGTCGAGGATTACGACATGAACACTGCGCGCCACCTGGTGCAGGGCGTCGACGTGTGGCTGAACAACCCGCGACGACCGCTGGAGGCCTCCGGTACCAGCGGGCAAAAGGTCGTGCTCAACGGGGGACTCAACCTGTCGGTGCTGGATGGCTGGTGGGCAGAGGCCTACGATGGTCGCAACGGCTTTGCCATCAGCAACGGGGAAACCCACAGCGACCAGGCGCTGCAGGACCAGCGCGATGCTGCGGCCCTGCACCGGGTACTGCGGGACCAGGTTATACCGCTTTACTACCAGCGTGACACGGATGGTCTCCCCCATGCCTGGATCGCGCGCATGAAACGCTCCATCCGCACACTGGGCTGGCGCTTCAATGCCGACCGCATGGTGAAAGATTATGTTGTCAATTGCTACCTGCCGGCGGCCGGCGGCGTCTCGAGCGACATGAGTCGCGACTAGCCGGCTGTTGAAAATGTTTCAGGCAAGTGCAAGACAAGGCAAATATGTGAAAAGCGCAAAGAACACGCGAATACAAGGGTATTTTGTGCCGCTTCTTAACGCAGTATTGTGCCGCGTGAGGATCTTTCAACAGCCTGCCAGGGTTCTGTTCGATGGTGTTCAGCGTCCAGTCCGCCCGGGCAGGACAGGGTCAGGAGGTAAAGGCAGATGAAAAACGGTTTATCAAGTCAAAACCTGTCTGCCAGGCGACCCTCGAATTGCCAGGCGTGGACGCCAATGGAATCCATCACACATGCAATTCAGAATCCGGTAAGTTGCCACTCGCCATTACGACATCCCGGGTCACCCCGGCCCGATTGCACTACGGCTGATGCCACATACTGATGACAAGCAGTGGCTGCTCGATGAGGCGCCATGATGACACCGCAACGCTCGATGCAGTCGGGGTGTTGCGGTTGCCATGAGAAGTCTGGCGATGCGAAGCGTGGCTGGGCCGGACAGCCGTTTTTTTCGGTGGTTCGCGGTTTTCCGGCCCCTTGACGGGGTCCTGAATAACCCGATGGAACGTGACTGATGGAACGATACGCCGGGCTGTACAGTATCGTTGAACGCTACGGCGGCGAGCCGACCGCGCTGTTGCAGATCCTGCGGGATGCCCAGGAGATCGAGGGCTGGCTGCCGCCCGCGACCCTGACCTGTCTGGCACAGTTGCTCGGCGTGCCGCGGGCCCGCGTTGAAGGCGTGGCCGGTTTCTACAGCTTCCTTCACCTCGAGCGTGCCGGTCGCTACCGGGTTCTGTTCTCTGACAACATCACTGACCGCATGGCGGGCAATATCGAACTGCTTGACCACTTTTGCAACAGGCTCTGGCTGGAGCGTGGCAAGACGTCCGAGGACGGCCTGGTGCTGGTGGATACCACGTCATGCACCGGCCTGTGCGACCAGGGCCCCGCCATCCTCGTGAACGGCTGGGCCATACCGCGAGTCACACCGGAGCGTATCGACGAGATTGCCGTACTGATACGGTCACGAATACCGGTCGTGAATTGGCCAGACGGGCTGTTCCTGATCGAGGACAACATCCGTTGCAAGGACATCCTGCTCGGCTCCGACCTCGCGCCGGGCGCAGCCATCCGCGCCACGATCGCCGCTGGTCCGCTGGCGACACTGGAGGCGATACAAAGCTCGAACCTGCGTGGCCGGGGCGGGGCGGGTTATGCCACCGGGCTCAAGTGGCAGTCCTGCCGGAACGCGACGGGTGATTTGCACTATGTCGTCTGCAATGCGGACGAGGGTGAACCGGGGACATTCAAGGACCGGGTACTGCTGACGCGCTACGCAGACCTGGTGTTCGAGGGCATGACCGTCTGCGCATTCGTCATCGGCGCACGCAAGGGTTTCCTCTACCTGCGCGGGGAGTACCGGCATCTGCTGGGACCCTTGCAGGAGGTACTTGCGCGCCGGCGGGCCGATGGCCTGCTGGGTGCTGACATCTGCGGACAGGCCGGGTTCGGGTTCGATATCGAGATCCATCTCGGTGCAGGCGCCTATATATGCGGCGAAGAATCCGCGCTCATCGAATCGCTCGAGGGCAGGCGGGGCATTCCGCGCAACCGTCCGCCCTACCCGGTTACCCACGGCTACCTCCAGCAGCCGACCACAGTCAACAATGTCGAAACCTTCTGCGCGGCGGCACTGATCGCGCTGCGTGGCGGTGAGTGGTATGGCAAAATCGGTACCGCCAGGTCCGCGGGCACCAAGATCCTGTCGATATCCGGCGACTGCGCGCGCCCCGGCATTTACGAGTATCCATTTGGCGTGACGGTCCGGCAGGTGCTGCAGGATTGCGGGGCGGAACACACCCAGGCGGTTCAGATCAGCGGCCCGTCGGGAACCTGCATCGACACTACCGAGTTCGAGCGCTGCATCGCCTTCGAGGATCTGCCGACTGCCGGAGCCTTCATGGTATTCGACGAGTCGCGCGACCTGTTCGAGGTGGCCCGCAACTTCGCGCATTTCTTTGCACACGAGAGCTGCGGCTTCTGCACGCCCTGCAGGGTCGGTACCACGCTGCTGTGCAATGTTATGGACAAGATCCACAGGGGCATGGGCTCGCAACACGACCTGAACCAGATCCTGCGGCTCAACCCGGTGTTGCAGTCATCCAGCCACTGCGGTCTTGGCCAAACGGCCTGCAACCCCCTGCTGGACACCATCAAGCGCTTTCGCCCCGCCTACGAACGCCGCCTGGAGTCCCTCGAATTCGAGCCTGCCTTCGACCTTGACGGGGCGCTTGAGCGGGCCCGGACGATGACCGGCCGGGAAGACGCCGGCGCACATCTGGAGACCGACGAATGAATGCCGAAGCGGATCCGCCGGCTTTTCTGCTCGACGGTGAAGAGGTACCGTTCGAGCCCGGGCAGACGGTAATTCAGGCCGCGCTCGCCGCCGGCCACTACATTCCACACCTCTGTTACCACCCGGAATTCAAGCCGCACGGCAGCTGCAAGGTCTGCACCGTGGAAGTGAACGGCCGAACCGCGGCGTCCTGTACCATGCAGGCACAAGCCGGCATGGAGGTGGCGAGCAAGACCGAAAAACTCAACAAGGAGCGCCAGACACTGGTCCAGATGCTGTTTGTCGAGGGCAACCATTTCTGCCCGTCCTGCGAAAAGAGCGGCAGCTGCCTGCTGCAGGCCGTGGCCTATGACCTCGAAATGATGTCGGCCGAACTCGACCATCTGTTCCCGAACCGGCCGGTCGATGCCTCGCACCCCGATATCCTGCTCGACTTCAACCGCTGCATCCTGTGCGAACTCTGCGTGCGCGCCTCGGCAGAGGTCGACGGCAAGCACGTGTTCGCCCTGTCGGGCCGCGGTATCACCAAACACCTCATTGTCAATGCCGAATCCAGGCGCCTGGCCGACACGGATATCGCTGCCACCGACAAGGCCATGGAGGTTTGCCCGGTAGGTGTAATCCTGCGCAAGCACGTCGGGTTCAGGGTGCCCATCGGCGCGCGGCGCTTCGACCAGCGGCCGGTCAGCGCCCAGGCCCTGGAGGATGCACCGCGCCGGCCGGTTATCCGGCGTGAGGATTCGACATGAGCGACACCGCAAAGCCGAGACTGCGTGTCGCGACCACGTCGCTTGCCGGCTGTTTCGGCTGCCACATGTCTTTTCTCGATATCGACGAGCGGCTGTTCGAGCTGTTTGAGCGCATCGAGTTCGACCGCTCGCCGTTCACCGACATCAAGCACTGCGGACCCTGCGACGTCGGATTCATCGAGGGCGGAATCTGCAACGCGGACAATGTTCACGTATTGCATGAGTTTCGCAAGCACTGCAAGATCCTGGTCGCGGTGGGCGCCTGTGCGGTGAACGGCGGCCTGCCGGCACAGCGCAATCACCTCGACCTCGGCGACTGTCTGCAGGAGGTCTATGTCACCGAGGTCAGCCTGGCGAAAGGCTGTATCCCCAATGATCCAGAGCTGCCGCTGCCACTCGACAAGGTGCATCCCCTGCACGAGGTGGTGAAAATCGATTATTTCCTGCCAGGTTGCCCGCCATCCGCAGACGCGATCTGGAAGTTCCTGACCGATTTGCTGGCAGGACGCACGCCGCATCTCGGACACGGCCTGATCCATTACGACTGACCAGGCCCCAGCTAACCGGAGTACTGTCCAATGAGTTCCGAACTTGAAACCGCTGCCAATCCCGCCAGACTGCGGCGGGTGGTCATCGAGCCGCTCTCCCGCGTGGAGGGGCACGGCAAAGTCTCCATCCTGCTCGACAGTAACGATCATGTGCGGCAGGTTCGGCTGCACATCGTCGAGTTTCGCGGTTTCGAGAAGTTCATCCAGGGCCGGCCCTACTGGGAGATTCCGGTAATGGTGCAACGGCTCTGCGGCATCTGCCCGGTCAGCCACCACCTGGCGGCAGCGAAGGCACTGGACCAGGTGGTTGGCGCCGACCGACTGACCCCGACCGCCGACAAGATCAGGCGGCTCATGCATTACGGCCAGATCCTGCAGTCACACGCGCTGCACTTCTTTCACCTGTCCTCGCCCGACCTGTTGTTTGGTTTCGACTCGGACGTCGCGCGGCGCAACATTGTCGGCGTGGCGGCCGAATATCCGGATATCGCCAAGCAGGGCGTGCTGCTGCGCCGCTTCGGGCAGGAGGTGATCAGCGTCACCGCCGGCAAGCGCGTGCATGGCACCGGCGCGATCCCGGGTGGTGTCAACAAGTCAGTGACACGCGCGGAACGTGACGAACTGCTGAAGGATGTCTACCAGATCATCGCCTGGTGCCGCGCTGCCGTGCAGCTGGCGCGCCGCCTGCACCTGTCCAACGCGGGCCTCTACAACAGCTTTGGCGCCTTTCGTTCCAGCCTGATGAGCCTGGTCGCACCGGACGGGGGCATGGATCTCTATCACGGTACACTGCGGGCGCGCGACAACACCGGGAAAATCATTTTCGACAAGGTCGATTACAGCCGCTACTGGGACTACCTTACGGAGGAGGTCAAACCCTGGTCCTACATGAAGTTTCCCTATATCCGGTCGCTGGGTGCAGACGCGGGGTGGTACAAGGTGGGGCCGCTCGCGCGCGTGCAGAACTGCGATTATATTCCGACGCCGTTCGCGGAGGCGGAGCGGCGTGAGTTCGTCGACTTCGGCGGCGGCCAGCTGGTACACGCAACACTGGCCTATCACTGGGCGCGGATGATCGAGTTGCTGTTCGCAGCGGAGTCAATCAAGGAACTGCTGCACGATGATGACATCCTGGGTGATGAGCTGGCAGTCACAGGTGAGTATCGCGAACGCGGGGTAGGTGTCATCGAAGCACCGCGCGGCACCCTGATTCACCACTACCGGGTGAACGAGGACGGCCAGGCGGTGCGCGCCAATCTCATCGTCTCGACAACGCATAACAACCAGGCGATGAACGAGGCGATCCGTCATGTCGCAAAACGCTATCTGAACGGTCGCAAGCTTACCGAGGGCCTGCTGAACCACATCGAGGTGGCGATCCGCGCATTCGATCCCTGCCTGTCCTGCGCCACCCACGCACTCGGCAAAATGCCGTTCCACGTTGAGTTGATCGACGCCGGGGGCCAGTGCATCGACACCCTGATCAAGAGTTCGCACGAGCGGTGTCCCTGAGTCCCGCGGCTGCGACCGGCATGGCGCCGGTTCTCCTCATCGGCATCGGCAACCCAAGCCGTGGCGACGACGCAATCGGGCCGCTTGCCATCGAGCGGCTGGAGGCTCTGGGTTTGCCCGCCACTGAACTGCTGACCGATTACCAGCTGCAGGTCGAGCACGCGCTCGACCTGATCGGGCGTCGCGTGGTCGTGTTCATCGACGCGGCCGCATCCGGTACTGTGCCCTTCAGCTTCAAGCCGGTGATCCCGGCGGCAAATTCCAGCGCGATCACCCATGCCCTTTCCCCCGCGGCCGTGCTGGAGACATTCCAGCGTGTCAGTGAGGCCCCGCTGCCGGACGCGTTCATACTCGCCGTGCGCGGCTACGTCTTCGAGCTTGGCGCCACCCTGACCTGCACCGCTGCCGCGAACCTCGATGCGGCACTGCAGATGTTGATCTCACGACTCTCCGCGGCATACGGCGGAGAGACCGGTTACGGGAATTAACGGAAAGCAAGGCGCAAGGGCAACAGAGCCCGATTTCTGAATCCGTCCGCTGACCGTGCTGTCACACCGCAACATTATTGCCCCTGATCCCGGCCGGCTTCAGATCGGGACCTGCCCACCCACGTGGACTGGCTGCGGGTATTGCCGTGGCATGCAGTCTGCACGGTGCATGCAGACCACACCGGGCCGGGTAACGTGTGATAGCGACTCCCGCAGAGGAACTTGCATTGACACTTGCACCAGAACATGGCAGGTGCATGCTCCCGGGCCTGATGTTGGTGCAGCATGCCCTGACCGTCTTCGTGTATCCCATTATTGCATATACATATTTCTGAAAGCCACGTCTGGCATGGATGTTGCTGGCATATAAACAAGCCCGCAACTCTGCGCATGCTCCGGAGGTCTGCCTGCCGCCCAGGACCTGTCACTCGACTTTCGAAATCACCGGCTTTCGAAACTAGCCGCTGTCGCGGCAGGCGCGCGATGACAACTTGATGCCGGCGACGTCACTGCCATTCATCACCGGTGGCAGGACTTCTGACAGGCCGGCATCAGGGCACGATGCAGACAGTGGAGACAATGGAATCGCGCCCGGCGGGTAACGGCTGTTCGGATCAGCGGGAGTGCATGAAATGAATAGTATCCTGATGGAAGCAACGCTGCGCAGTGTTGAAATGCCCTGCAACGCACCGCCCGGCAACGGGCAACTGGACGAGAGCCTGCGCCACGCCCGGCTGCACATGAATCTGCCGGTACCGAAACTGGTCGAGATGGCGCTGCAGCGTGGCGAGGGCGTCCTGGCCGACAACGGTGCCCTGTGTGTACGCACCGATCCGCGCACCGGTCGTTCTCCCAGGGACCGCTTCATCGTGGACGACCCGATTGTGGACGCCGAGGTGGACTGGGGCAAGGTTAACCAGCCGTTCGAACCGGCGGCCTTCGAGGTGCTCTGGACGCGCGCCTGCGCCTGGCTGCGCGGTCGCGAACTGTTCACCGCACAGCTCCAGGCCGGCAGCCATGCACGCCATGCCCTGCCCCTGTTCGTGGTCACGGAATTCGCCTGGCACAACCTGTTCGCCCACCAGCTCTTTGTGCGCCCCGACCCGGCCACCCCCGAGGCGGCCGGGCCCCAGTGGACCATCCTCAACCTGCCCTCATTCGTTACCGACCCGGCACGCGACGGGACCCACAGCGACGGCGCGGTGATTCTCGATCTCACCGGCCGGCGAATCCTGCTGCTGGGCATGCGCTACGCCGGGGAAATGAAAAAGGCCGTGTTTTCCGCCCTGAACTACCTGGCCCCGGCACGTGACGTGCTGCCCATGCACTGTGCGGCGAACGTCGGCGAGGGTGGCAACGTGGCGTTGTTTTTCGGGCTGTCCGGCACGGGCAAGACGACGCTCTCGGCCGACCCCGCGCGCTTTCTCATCGGTGACGACGAGCACGGCTGGGATGACGAGGGTATTTTCAACTTCGAGGGCGGCTGCTACGCCAAGTGCATCAATCTGAACCCCGAGCGTGAACCGGTGATCTGGAAAGCGATTCGCTTCGGCTCGGTGATGGAGAACGTGGTGCTTGCCGGCGACACCCACTCGCCCGTGTTCGATGACAGCAGCGTTACCGAGAACACCCGGGTCGCCTATCCACGCGAGTTGGTACGCATGCGTATGCCCGGCAACCAGGGCGGACACCCGAATGCAGTGATCTTCCTCACCTGCGATCTCTATGGCGTATTGCCTCCCGTGGCCCTGCTGTCGCGCGAACAGGCCGCCTACCATTTTCTGAGCGGCTATACGGCGCTGGTCGGCAGCACCGAGGTCGGGCAAATGGACGGGATCACGCCGACCTTCAGCGCATGCTTCGGTGCACCCTTCTTCCCGCGTCGTGCCAGCGTCTATGCCGAACTGCTGATGGACAAGATCAAGCGCCACAACGCACCTGTCTACCTCGTCAACACCGGCTGGACCGGCGGCCCGTATGGCGAGGGCCGGCGTTTCAGCATCGCCACGACACGCGCCATCGTGCATGCCGTGCTGCGCGGCGAACTGGAGAAGGCCGAAACCAGGTTGCTGCCGAGATTCAACCTGCATATTCCGCTGCAGGTCCATGGTATCGACGACCGGATACTGAATCCGCGCGAAACCTGGAATGACAAGGCCGCCTTCGACCGCAATACCCGGGAACTCATCGGGCTCTTCCGCGATAACTTCACACGCTTCGACGTGACGCGCGAAATCGCCGCGGCGGGACCGCGGGGTTGATGGGCAGCCTTTATGGACTATGCTATTTAAAGACGGTGACCGTATCGGGCGACACGGCTCATGCAAGCGGGGCGATGTTAAGGCATTCTCATGATTCAACCCTGAATGGACAGACCTGGTTGTACCCCGTGACTGCAGGATTGCAACGACAGGCCGCACGGCGGGGACCGGGTTGCGGCAGCGCGCGGGGCCGACCGTCCTGAGCATTGCGAAGGCATTAGCATGAAGGACCCTTTCCATTACCTCAAGGTACCGCGCACAGATCCGCCCGTATTCACAGCGGAGCTGCGGGTGCGGCGCTTTGCCGAAATCCACGTGCCCTTCAAGGCGGAAACCGCAGCGCTTCAGGCCGACCGCTGTCTGGCTTGCGGCAATCCCTACTGTGAATGGAAGTGCCCCGTTCACAACTATATCCCCAACTGGCTGAAACTGGCTGCTCAGGGCAGGATCCGGGAAGCTGCCGACCTTTGCCACCGTACCAATTCGCTGCCCGAAATCTGCGGGCGGATCTGTCCGCAGGACCGTCTGTGTGAAGGCGCCTGCACACTGAATGACGGATTTGGCGCGGTTACCATCGGCGCCGTGGAACGCTACATTACCGACACCGCCCTCGCCACGGGCTGGCGCCCGGACCTGTCCGATGTCGAGACCACGGGATGGCGAGTGGCCATCGTCGGTGCCGGGCCCGCCGGCCTGAGTTGCGCCGATGTACTGGTGCGTAATGGCGTGGCAGCGACCGTCTACGACCAGTACCCCGAGATCGGCGGCCTCCTTACCTTCGGTATCCCTGAATTCAAGCTGGAAGCCGGGGTTATCCGCCAGCGGCGCACCATCCTCGAGGAGATGGGCGTACAGTTTGTACTCGGCACCCGGATTGGCCGTGACCTGCCCTTCACGCAACTCCTGGATCAATACGATGCCGTGTTTCTGGGCATGGGTACCTATCGGGGCATTCGGGGCGGTTTCCCCGGCGAACAACTCGAGGGTGTGGAACTCGCACTGCCCTACCTGCTGAGCAGCGCCCGTCGCATTCTGGACTTCCCCCAGGACGAACGCGGTTACATCGACATGGCGGGGCAACAGGTAGTGGTGCTGGGCGGCGGCGACACCGCCATGGATTGCAACCGGACCGCCATACGCCAGGGCGCCGGTAGCGTTACCTGCGTCTATCGCCGGGACGAGGCCAACATGCCCGGGAGTCGCCGCGAGTTGCATCACGCCCGGGAAGAAGGGGTACAGTTTCTGTGGAATCGCCAGCCGGTTGCCATCCTGGGCGACCGGCAGGTGACGGGGATACAACTAATGGAAACGCGGCTGGGAGCGCCGGACGAACGCGGACGCCGGCGCCCGGAAACCATCCCCGGCTCCGAGCAGGTCCTGCCTGCCGACCGGGTGATCATTGCCTTCGGTTTCCTGCCCGACCCGGCCGACTGGTTTGGTGACGCGCATATCGATACCCGCCCGAACGGCCTGGTGAGTACCCGCGGTGAAGACAGCGAATTTGCCTTCCAGACCGGAAATCCCAGGGTGTTCGCCGGCGGTGACATGGTGCGCGGATCGAGCCTCGTGGTGCACGCCGTGCATGAGGGCCGCAGTGCCGCGCAAGGCATCCTCGATTACCTCGCGGCCTGCACGCCGGCGTTGCGAACAGCCGCACTGTAGGGAACTCATTGTTCTTGCATGTCGGTCAATCAACCGGTTGACCGACCCGCCCTCGTCACCAAACCTCATTGACGCCCGTGAATTCAAGCCGAAGCACTTTTCTGCTCGACGTTTATCCGCAATATCGAATGTCTGACCAACCCGAGTCGGATGGCAAGTGTTATAAATATTGGGAATGGCTCGTGTATCGACCCATCGCTGTCATTGAAGGTAGCTAACTGTATGGCCGGAAGTGGCTGGAGAAACGGTCATTCACGAAACAACGTTAAATTACTGCGCGTGATTTGCTGCTTATAACGCTGCGGTTCAGCAGCGCTGACGCAGCGCCGCTGAACCTCTTGTTAGCTGGCCATCCGCATTCACTTCACCTTTTGCACGGCCGGAATCTTCCATGTACCGTCGATAATGGACGGTGGGGTTTCTTTCGGCCAGTAGAGGCGAAGCATAGGGATGAACTTCCCAGCCGGTGCGGGGAGCCAGTTGGATTGCTTCTCGGGACCGGGATTCTCGTTTTGCAGGTAGAGATCCACCGAACCATCCGCATTTTTCTTGAGATCATTGCGTGCGCTCAGCGTGTAGCGGTTCAGCGGGTTGGCAACGAAGAAGTACTCGGCGTTGTACATTGTCAGCGACCAGAAACCGTTAACCGGCGGCATCTGACCCTTGTCGAAATGCATCACATACGCGCTTGTCCCGTCGTAGGGATTGCCTTCTGCGTCCGCCTCCGAAGTCGGATACACCGCGTCCTGTGGACGGTTGGCGCCGAGGCCGATGGCGGTGACCAACGCCCGTTGGAGATAGTTGGCACCGTAGAGGCCGGTCTCGGTCGTAAAGACCCAGGCGTTCTCGACTCTCCCCGCCGACTTGAAGTGGGCCATGATGGTCTCAAAGCCGACCTTGGGGACATCCTGCAAGGCTTGCTGCACAGCGGGATCGAGTTTGCCCAAGTCGAACGGTTGTCCGGGAACGATACCGAGCCGAGCCATTTTCTCGAGCATCGGGGCGTCGGCCCTGGCGGCGGGGTTGTCCTTCATGAGCGTGGCCAGCAGATCGAAATAGGCGGCGCTGCTCAGGGCGTTGACCTGGTCACGCACAGGAGTCTTCATGTCAATGCCTGGGTCCACCGTTCCCGGCGGCGGGGTGTAGGGCTTTCCGTAAGCGCTCAGTGGCACCACGGTGATAGCATCCTGCATTTTGTGCACTGCCGCGTAGTCCTCCGGTGTGCCGGTGCAGTAAATACGCCCCAGCAGCCACACGATGCTGGTGGGTGACTTGTATTCCGTCACGCCCTCGGGGAGCGTGCCCTTCCAGCCGGGTCCGGTGATGGCGTATTTTTGCGGGCCAGTGCCGGTGGTACGCTTGCCGGGGACCTGAAACACATCGGTCCAGCCATCCAGCATCGGGAAGAGATAATAACGGTCGTGTGCATCGGGCAGGCTAAGTATCCAGGGTTCCTTGCCCACGTCGAGCCAGGTCGTTGTGTAGAGGGTGTCCGCATTCGGCGCAGTGACATCCCTGAAGGCGGCGTTCGGATACGTGCGCATCCGGACCAGATGCCCCATGGGGGCTCGCGTGCCTTCCGGTTCACGAACGTTGGTCATCACACGCCGGGTCATCTCCATGGTGATCAGCGGGTAGCCGTAGATATAGGCTTCTTCAGCGATCTGCCGCGCTTCCTGTGCGGAGATCTTATCGGCAGCCTGTGCGTGGGCTGTCACAAACATCGAGCATAAGAGCAATGTGAGCGTCCAGGCGAGCATCTGGTGGGCAGTAGTTTTCATGACGATATACATTCCTTTCTGACTCCGTGTTGGAGTAGGTGATAGAGTGACCAGCTAGAATATAGGTGACCAACGAACGTCAGTTTTGTCTTACGATCTTCTAGATTATGGCCGTATGATGACATTTATTATTTCAATTGGGCACGTGGATATTACATGGCCTAAAAGGATTTACAAACCTCGCTGCGTATATATCGTGTGAATGACCGGACTGAGTTGCGCTCCTGACCTTGACAGAAAGCGAGGGAACGGCAATTTCTGGCCCAGACTGTGTGAAAACTCAAAACTGGCGTTAAACCGGGGGTACCAAAACCACTCCTCACATGTCGATCGCAGCGCTACGAACCTCTGGTGGAGCCGGTATTTTCCGGGGCATCTTGCAGTCAGCGTTTTCACACAGCCTCGGCCGTTCTCGGAAGTTCCGCAGGGAATACCTGGGTAAATCAGTCAGATGACCGGCTCCGACCCACTCTTGCCATTCCTCAGATTCCTGGGGACGGCAAATAGGTTCTGTAAGTGGCCACTGAATTACAGTTATTTATCCGCGGATCACGGTACCGAAGGAGATGTATTAATCGGAAGTTTGCATGTAACCAGAAGCGAATAGTATCGCGTTTCTTCCTGGGCTCTAACTTTCTTTCGTTATCCAGAGCCTTTTCTGCGATCTCTTCGTAGAGATGGATCACCTCGGAGCAAAACTAATGCCATTCCGGGTATCTATCAACCGCTTGCTCCGCCGGGCATCGAGCGTAACCTGGAACATAAATTTTGAATCCGGCTCACTAGGCACTCCGCCCCCGTCGACCCTTTTAAGCTCAAGTAATCGAGGAAGTCTCTGCTTCTCGAACCGCGCCATTAGCGCGTAAATGGTGCCAAGTTCACCCGCTGATTCTTCCATGCTCTCCCACGTGATCAGCGTGTCAAATACTCTGGATGAACCGCCCCGGGTTTTAGCTGCCTCGTTTCCTCTGGAACATGGCATTGCATAACCGGTTTTTGCTGATTCACTCCTTATGCACTCCAGCGCCTTGTCAATTTCAGTATAGTAAAGATTCGCAAAACTGGTTCCTCGCTCAGAAAGGAGCAGTAGAGCTGGCCGTGCCGCCTGGCGGTGGGCAGGTAAAATCGCTCAGCATCCCAAAGCCGGCTCTCCTGCCCGGAGGCGCTGGAGCCTGGGTATGACATCCCCATGTATGGGGTGCATAACCCCACCCTGCTGGCATCCAATCTGCCCTGTTCGTTCTGTTCACGCTGGCTGTGCCTGAATCCCGGTATTTTTCGGGGATAACCTTTCGCCATATGTGCGCTGCCGAACTGAAAATACAGAGCTAATGCGATTAGTATGATTCCATACGGATATTGGTTGATTGCTGAATCAGCTATGGGCGCATCCATCCGTTGATGATTGCAGGACACCTGGGAACCAGGTCTGCTGTATACATCCAATACAAATCAACTTGAGGTAGCAGATATGAATAAACTGACTAAAACATTGTGTGCCACTGCCATTGCCGGCGCCATGGCGATTCCTTTCACGGCAGCGCAGGCCTGGAGCCCATGGGGCGGTGGTGGTCCGTGGAGCAATGGCTGGGGTAATGACAGTTCGGGTGACGGCTGGGGTGATGGCTCCGGTGATATGGACTTCAGCATGAGCGGTGGCGGTCATGGCAGCGGTTATGGGCGTGGGCGTGGTCGTGGTTATGGCTATGGTTATGGTGGCTATCCGGGTTATGGCTATGGTGGCTATCCCGGTTATGGTGGCTATGGCGGCGGTCCTGGCTATGGCGGCGGTCCTGGCTATGGCGGTGGCTATGGCGGTGGTTATCCGGGTGCGT
>Ga0210112_1000237_pt1 | contig 15433 bp, 12 predicted proteins | sample Joice_ThreeSqC_D_FD_184875 | JGI IMG/M metagenome (GOLD analysis project Ga0210112, IMG submission 184875) | Wetland microbial communities from San Francisco Bay, California, USA, that impact long-term carbon sequestration - Joice_ThreeSqC_D2... | ecosystem: Environmental > Aquatic > Marine >... | reverse complement strand
GTCGGTGCCGCCGCGATCCTGCTCGGAGCGCTCGCGCTCGCAGCGGTGGATCGGGTCTATAGCGTTGCGCGGCTGCCCGCGGGGTCCAAACCGCACTCGGCGGGAATCCTGCTCACGGCCGTCCTGGCCTTCGGCGTGATCGCCCAGTGGCCCGCGGTGGCGGGCGTCGCGGCGGTCGTCAAGATCGCACTCTATCTCCGGCGCAAGATCGTCTCACGCCTGGGCGGTGCCTCCGGGCGTCCGCTCGTCAGCGCGCTCCGCCTCGGGTTGGCGTTCGTCCTCCCGGCGACACTCTGGGCGGCGGACGAGCCCGGACTGCGCTGGATAATTCTCGGGAGTGTGCTCGTCGGCGAGTTGATCGACCGCGGTGAGTTCTACGACGAGCTGGAGATCCCGACGCCGTCCGGCGCCATGCGGTCGGCACTCCACGTGGCGCGCCGGGTGAGCGACGCGCGAGCGAAGGCGGTGCGCACGGCCTGAGCAGGCCGCGCCACCATCCATCAGAACGCCAACCAGACGTACCCGAAAAGCGTGTTGTTGTCCTTTGCCGCCCGTCCCGACCCGTCGTAGTCCGATGTCGCCCCGTTGAACTTGGTCCACCAGACGTACTGCAGCCCGATTCTCGTGTTCAGCCACGGCATCACCGACAACTCTGCGATGATACCGGTGCTGTTGGGACTGCCCGTGACGCTGCCGAAAACCGGCTCCGGCTGGTAGAGCCCGGTGTCGGCATCCCCGTTCAGCGTGATGAAGCCGCCGGTGAGGCCTATGCGCGAGGCGGTCATGACGGAGGCGTCGGCCCGGAAGGTGTTCAGCGTGTTCTCCGCATTGGCGGCTGAGCCGTCGGCGAAGGCGGCATCGAGCCGCTGGCGTTCGTGGATCCATGTCGCGTGCGCCGTGACCCTGCCGCCGCCGACCGGAACGCCGTACTGGGCGTCGAAAGCGAGATCGGTGAAACGGTTGGTCGCACCCATCACCCCGCTCGGATACAGCGTGGCGACGAGGCCGTAGGTCCCCAGCGCGAAGGAGTGAGACCCGAAGTTGTGCTGCAGCGCCACGCGCCAATAGGGGACGACGCCGTGCACGGTGTTCTCGGAGTCGCCGTCCGGTGGGTTCGGTGCCCCCTGCGGCGCGGAACGGTACGCGGAGAACTCCCCGTACAGCAGGTTGTTCCAGAAGATGTAGCCGCCAAGGCCGGCGACCTGCTGGCCGAGCCCGCCATCGATCAGGGCTGCCGCCCCCGGGTACGGTGCGACCGCGGACGAGGTATATGGATAGCTCCAGGCCGGGGTGGAATTCCACACGTCCTGGACGGTGGGGTTGTTGTTCAGCGTGAACCCATAGGTGAGCGCGGACGATCCCAGGGAGGTCTGGTACGCGAGCCGGACGTCTACGTTGTCCACGGCGATCGATGCTTCGGCGGGATCGTAGGTGATCTGGATGAATCCGCCGAGGTGGGTGGAGACCGAGCCGCCGATGAACAAGCCAAGCTCCTGCGGGAAATCGACGTTCGTGTTTTGGGCGTCGGGCTGTGCCTTCCGCGTTCCGGTGACCGACGTGATCAGCATCGCCGAGACCGGAGGAATGAGGTTGAGCTGCAGGATGGACCGGGAACTGTCCCTGGCCTCGACCTTCTGCTGGGTCGCCAGCGTGTATCCGTTGAGCTTGAACTGACGGCCGAACGCAGTCAGCTGGGGGAAGCTGGTGTGGCACACACTGCACGCGAAGCCGGTCTGCCGGGAGAAACTCGGGATTTCAGCGGCGCTCGCGACAGCCGCCGCCCCGTAGTCACGTACATAACGGCGGACGGCGGCGGTGTTGTCGTGAGCTGGTGTGGCGCTGGCTGTCGTCGTGCAGACACAGGCGGCGGCGAACGTCCACAGCGGAGCGCGCATCGGCACCTCCAGGATCGTGGAAACGGTTCGCTGCGGAGCGGCGGTCGGAAGGGCCGTCAGGACCGAAGCAGGGACTTCACTAATTGAGGGTCCCGACGCGAAGGGCGCCAGCCCTGAGCGGTCACGACCCGGACGGTTCGTTCCGTCCGGAGGGTTCGTTCCGTGCCGAATTGGCGTGCAGCACCCCCGCGGCACCCGCATCGACACTGCGGAGGTGCAGATCTCGCTGCGGGAACGGGATCTCGATGCCGGCTGCCGCCAGCGCGGCGTAGATCTCGGTGTACAGGTCGCTGCGGACCTGGAGCCAGGTGTCGAAGTCCGCCGTCCATGCGCGCAGCACGAAGTTGAGCGAGCTGTCCCCGAATTCGACAAACAGCACCATCGGCGTGGGGTTGGTCAGGACCTTTGGGTTGCGTTCCGCCACGCCCTGCAGGATGGACAAGACGTTGGCCGGATCGCTGCCGTAGGCGACGCCAATCGGAGTCTCGATGCGCCGCAGCCTGTCGGACAGTGTCCAGTTGGTCACCTGGGTCGAAATCAGATCGGCGTTGGGGACGATGACTTCCGCGCCGTCGAACGTGCGAACCGTGCTGGCGCGAATCCCGATGGCCTGCACGTTGCCCATGAGGCCGCCGACCTCGATGGTGTCGCCGATCTGGATCGGGCGTTCGAAGAGGAGGATCAGCCCGGATATGAAGTTGTTGACGATCGTCTGCAGCCCGAACCCGATACCGATGCCGAGCGCGCCCACGAGAATGGTCAACTTGCCGAGGTCGATTCCAGCGGCGCCGACGGCAAAGAGAAACCCCAGGGCCGCCACGACGTAGTAGGCGAGCTTTGAAACCGCATCGGGCATCCCACGCGGCAGCTCGATTCGCGTCAGGACGTCGTCGCGCAGGAAGGCCCGCGTGGCGCGCGCGGCGGTCATGCCCAGCCAGAGAGTCACCACGAACGTGAAGATCTCACCGAGCGAGATCGACCATGTGCCGATGTGCGCCTGGTAGCCGAATACCGCCTTCACATCGTGCCAAGCCAGTTGCGCGATCCGCAGCAGCTGCAGCACGAGCACGAGCCACCAGAGCAGCAGGCCAAGGCGGATGACTGCTGCTCCCCCCCGCACGAGGGTCCGTCGATTAGACTGCACGACCCTCAGCACCCGCGAGACGGTCGTCTCCAAAAAGACGACGTACATCCCGATCAGCACCGTCGCGAATGCCACCATCACCACCGCGGCGAACGACGCATTCACGACCGCCGTGGCAACCACGCGGCTCAGCGCGACGTACCCGAGCAGATTGGCACCGAGAGAGCCGACGAGTAGCCCGAGACCCAACCACATCGCGGATCGTGCCATCCGCCACCACACGCTCGTGCGGGCGCGCTCGCGCGTCGCAGTCACGCGGATGAGGTGCAGCAGGCCGACTCCAGCCAGTGCCGTCACGGCGAGGAGGGCCAGACGGCCGATGAGCGGGTGGCTGATGAGCAGGTCGGTCAGAAGTGCGATGGCGAACAGCGCCGCAAAGATGTGGGTCGGCCGTCGGGCGTCGCGACCGACGGCCGTCGGAAGCAGAAGCAGCAGTGCCGGGAGCGCGAGGATCCAGGCCAGGCCGTACACGGCCTGTGGAGCCCCCGGTTGGAACACCCGAGTGGTCGCGAGCGTGACGAGGAAGGCCGCCGCATTGGGGCGGGCGAACAGCTGTGCGGGCGATTGGATGAGATGCTCAGCCGTCACCCAGCGAACGCTGCGTCGGCGCAGGTCGAACATCGCGGCGATGAGCAGTACGAAAAACACCCCCTGATATGCCAGCCGCTGGGGATGCGCGTCGAAGTACGCCTTCGCGGGTCTCAGCTTCGCGACGAGTGACCCGGTCGGTGGTGGACCAGTGCTGTCGGACACAAAGAGATGCCAGATGGGAGGATAATCAGCCTCCAGCAGGTGCCGTCGCGCGGTATCCTGCGCGGTGCGGATCGTGTTGAGCGCGTCGGTGATCTGCACTTGGAGCTGGGCCGTCTGATCCTGCAGGGCGAGCAAGTCTCCGAGTGGCTGCCGGAGCCGGCTCTGCACCGAATCGACACTGAGGAGAACGCGCTCGATCCTCTGGCGCAGCTCGGGCGGAAGGTCGCGCCGGGGCGTCGAATCCCGCGTCATCCGCCAGGATGCCTGCATTCGCCGGAGGCTGTCCTGCATCGCATTCAGCTGTGCCGACCGGTCGCCGAGCCGATTCTGCCATTCCGACACCTGGCGTTCGTACCCACGCCACTCGCGCTCCAACTCCGCGAGATTCTCGAACGACTGTCCCCGCAGCTGGACGGGGCCCAAGTCGGTAGTCGCCGCGCGGACCCGGCCTGTGAGATCGGCAAGCGCGGTCGCGATGCCCCTGACCGCGGTGTCCGACGAGACCTGTCCCCGGAATGCGGCGAGCGCCGTGCCGACACGGAGCGCGCGTTCGGGGATGTCCGACGGAGGAATCGGCCGTGGGGAGACGGACTGGGTACTGTCGGGCCGAGTTGTCTGAGCGGCTTCCTGCGCCCAGGCGGGAAGTGCCGTCGACACGAGCACCGCGATGCCCGCGAGAGCCCGCGACACGGCGGCAGTGGCTCTGAATCTCGTGCGGTTCACGTCACACGCTCCCCGTGCGAGGGGGTACCGGCGCGATGAATCCCGGACGGTGTCGCGCCGGCCCGCGTGGTGCCAGTGGTCGTGCGGGCTCGGAACCTGCCGCGTCGCCCGCTCCAGAGCTCAGCTCGGAGTCTGACCGAAGAGGAAGCTCTCGGTCTGCGAGGTCAGGAACTCCCGTGCCCGCGGATCCCGCAAGTCCAGTCCGTAATGGTTGATCACCGCGGTTTGGTGCTGCAGCCACTCCTGCCAGCAGGTCCGGCAGATCGAGTCGAAGATCCGGTCCCCGAGCGCATTGCGGAAGGGCGGAGCCGGCAGCCGTTCCCGATCCTGACCGCATCGAACGCATGTTACGTCGCTCATGGCTGTGAATGTAACCTTGCGAGGGGGGAGGCGCGACAGCAGCTTTGGTTCCTCATGGAGGACGAAACGACCCTCGTCGGACTGTGCGAGGCGTGCCGCCACGCGGACGTCGTGCAGTCCGGTCGGGGGGGTGTGTTCTCGCGCTGCCTGCTCTCGAGGCACGACCGCCGATTTCCGAAATACCCCTATCTGCCGGTGCTGCGGTGTGTGGGGTTTCAGCCGAAACTTGCAACCAACGGTTCAGTCTGATGCGCTTCGCTCATCGATTCTTCGCCCTCACCGCCACGGCCGTGTTCGTCACGGGCTGTGGGGGATCGTCCGGTGCCGCCGACCCGCTCGCGCATGCCCGACGGCTCATGGAGCAAGTGCCATTCATCGACGGCCACAACGACTTTCCCTGGGAACTGCGGGTGCGGTTTCACTCCAGCTTCGATTCGCTGGATATCTCGAAGTCCCAACCCACGGTTATGACGGACATCCCGCGTCTGCGGGAGGGGATGGTGGGCGCCCAGTTCTGGTCCACCTACTCGCCGAGTGACATCGAGCATCCGGCGCGGGTCGGCATGGAGCAGGTAGACATCGTCCACCGGATGGCGGAGCGGTATCCGGACGTCTTTGCGATGGCCGGCACGGCCGATGCCATCGAGCGGATCCACCGAAGTGGCAAAATCGCCTCGTTGGCTGGGTTGGAGGGAGGGCATATGATCGAAAACTCCCTCGGTCTGCTGCGAGCCTACTATCGCGAGGGCGTGCGGTACATGACGCTGACGCACAACAGCAGCACGGATTGGGCCGATGCCGCCACGGGCACCCAGACACACGGCGGACTGACCCCGTTCGGCGAGGAGGTGATCCGGGAGATGAACCGGATGGGTATGCTGGTGGATCTCGCGCATGCTTCCGACTCGACCATGTGGGACGTGCTGCGCGTGACTGAAGCGCCGGTGATCTACTCCCACTCCTCGTCCCGCGCCTTCGTTCCGCATCCGCGCAACGTCCCCGACGACATCGCCCGGGCGGTCGGGGAGAACGGCGGTGTCATCATGGTGAACTACTATCCGCCGTTCGACTTTCGGCCAACGTACGACTACGGGCTCGAGCGGGATTCTGTGACGGCACGCTGGCAGGCGGCTGGACTCGGCGATTCGGCGCTTGCCGACTCGACGCGGACCTGGGAGGCCACGCATCCGGTGCCGCTGCCCGGACTCGACGTCATTGCGGACCACATCGAGCACCTGCGGGACGTGGCCGGCGTAGACCATGTCGGTATCGGATCGGATCTCGACGGGATCGACTTCGAGCCGGTCGGGCTCGAGGACGTCTCCAAGTTTCCCGCGCTCATCGCCGAGCTGCTCAGCCGTGGCTGGTCGGACGAGGATGCGAAGAAGGTGATCGGTCTCAACGTGCTCCGCGTCATGCGGGAGGCTGAGGCCGTCGCGGCGCGGCTGCAGCGGGAGCGGCCGCCGTCGGTGGCGACGATCGAGGAGTTGGATGGGCGATGAGGAGTCGGAAGTCAGGAGCTCGACCCCTGGACTCGGACATTGCGGCCAAGGCGGTTCAGGATGCAGCTTCCGATATCTGATTCCTGATTCCTGATTCCTGATTCCTGTTCACCATGCGACGCTCACTCGCGATCTCCCTGCTCTTCCTTGCGGCCTGTACCGGTCCACAGGTCGAGGGCGTTCGTTCCCGCGACCTGGAGCAGGCGTCCCTGGCGTTCGAGCGGAACCTCGAGGCCATCTCGCGGCACGACGTCGAAGCCTACCTGTCGCAGTACCTCGACTCTCCGGATCTCGTCGTGGTGTCGGAGGACTCGCTCCGCCGCGGATACCTGCTCTTTGCCGAAGCGCGGCGGGCGAGCGGCGACTGGCCCGACACGCTGATCGCCCGGGACCCGACATTGGTGTGGATTGCCCCGGGCGTGGTCTGGGCGGCCTTCGAGTACGGGGCCGTGCTGGGTGCCGATACGGCGCGAGGCTGGTCGGAGCGGCTGTTCGTCAAGACGGGCAAGGGCTGGAAGATCGCGGTGACGGGGATGATGCAGCGATAGGAGTCACGAGTCAGGACTCAGGAAGCAGGCCCAAGACGGCAATCTGAGTCCCGACGCCTCTACCCTACGGAGATCTCATGGATCGGGTGGTCCTGCTGTCCTGTTTGCTGCTTCTCGGCTGTGCCACCGGGAATCTGTCACGGAGCGCGAAGTGATCCGCGCACCAGGTTCCCTGGAGGGGCTGCCGTTCTCGTCGGCGGTGCGAGTGGGCAACATGCTCTATCTCTCCGGGCAGATCGGGAATCTCCCAGGGACGAGGGAACTGGTCCCCGGTGGGGTCACCGCCGAGACCAGGCAGGCGATGGAGAATATCAAGGGCGTGCTGACGTATGCCGGGAGTGGATTGGAGCTGGTGGTCAAGTGCACGGTCTTCCTGGCGGATATCGCCGACTACCAGGCCGTCAACGCCGTCTATCAGGAGTACTTCCCCGTCGATCCGCCCGCGCGCTCGGCGGTGGCGGGCTCCGGACTGGCGCTCGGCGCGAAGGTCGAGATCGAGTGCATTGCCCTTACGGGGACACCCTCGCCTCCCGCCCGCTGACCGCCGTACGGTCGGTCCGGGGGAGGCTTCAGGCCTCGCCGGCGCCCGACCGCTGACATTGGGCCACCGTCCCTGTATCCTTCAGCGTCCCGAACGAACGTCTGCCATGAGAGTCTCGCATCACCTCGCGCGTCTCGAGCCGCTGGTGCTCACGCCCCTGCATGGGATGCGCGACACCGACTGGCACCGCGCACCGAAGGGCAAATGGAGCATCGCGCAGATCGTCCAGCACGTGGCGATAGGCATCGATCTGGTCGGACGCTCGTTCACGGAGCTCGCCGATGCACCACCGATGCAGCGCCGGAACAAGCCGTACGAGACCGTGCTGCGGCACCTGACGCTCGGTGTCGGTCACTATCCTGCCGCACTCAAGGCACTGCCTCAGGCAAACCCGGATACGAGGCCCGATCGGGAGCTCGTGACCGCGCAGTTCCGGATGGGGGTGGAGCAGTACAAGGGGATCGCTACGGTGTGGACGAGGGACCAACTGCAGGACCGGTTCGTGCCGCACCCGCTGCTCGGCGATCTCAACTTCCCGGAATGGGTCCGGTTCCATTTCCTCCACTGCCGGCATCACGCTGGCGAGATTCAGCAGCGGTTGCGGTGGATGGGGAGGTAGGAGTCAGAAGTCAGGAATCAACGAGCTGAGGCCCAAGCCATCGTCAGACTGCTGAATCCGGCTTGCCGACTCCTACTCCAACACCCCCACGCCCCGCTCGCTCACCTCTGGCATCACGGCCTCCGAGGAATTCCCGGCGGCGGTGAGGGCCTGCGCCATGGCCTCCGCCACCGTCTGCTGCAGCTCGGTCGTGGTGATCGCGAGGAGCGCGGAGCCTGAACCCGAGATCGTCACGCCAAAGGCACCGGCCGCTAGCCCCGCGGCGACCGCGCTGTCGTAGCCTGCGATCAATTGCTTACGGTGCGGCACCGCGATCTGGTCGTCCATGCCGAACGCGATGAGATCGCCTTCCGCATTCATGAGCCCGAGTACGAGGGCGGCGGCGCGGGACGCCTGCTGGATCGCGCCCTCGCGCGGGAGCGTCAATGGGAGGATACGGCGCGCGGCCTTCGTGTCGATCGGCGCCTGCGGCACTGCGAGCGCCGCGGCGAGGCCGCGATTGAAGGCGAGTCGCGCAGGGCGTGGGGCGGCGAGGACGAATCCTCCGTACGTGGCCGCGCCGGCATTGTCCGGATGCCCCTCGAGCGTCACCGCCGCGGCATAGACCTGATCCCGGTCCATGGCGTTGCTCTGCAGGAGTTGGCGCAGGGCGTAGCCCGCAACGGCCGCAGCCGCGGACGATCCGAGCCCGCGGGCGAGCGGGATCTCCGAGTGGATCTCCAAGTGATACCGTTCCGGGACCACCGGCGTGACAATCGTCGACAAGATCTCGTCCTGCGGGTCGAGTCCTTCCACCGTGCCGGTGTAGATGGGGCCGCCATTGCCCTCCAGCACGCGGACTTCCATCCACATGTCCAAGGCGAGGCCGAGGCAGTCGAAGCCGGCCCCGAGGTTGGATGTCGAGGCTGGGACGCGGATGCCGATCATGATCAAGGTGACTCCGAATTGGGCTATCCGAAGATACGCGTGGGGTGGGGAGGTGTTAAGGGGAGGAGGCAGGAGTCAGAGGGCGCGGCGCTCGGTACCTCACCGGGTCGAATGGTGACGGGTGCGCATGCGCTCAGGTTAATCCTCAAACGCATGACGTGAGGAGGAATGGTCGATGCGGGATTCCCGGTGCTTGGCGGTATGGCGAAAGGCCCATGCCCATGTACTCGCCGTGTGTGCGAGTTCGAGTGCGTGCACGCCGTGCGATCGCTATGGGTTCACGTCGCCGATACGTCGGTGCACGACATCGATTGCGAGGAACATCGCCAAAGGCACCGGGCGGAGCTCGAGACTCGAACTCATGCTCGGCAGCAGACCACCAACACCTGCAATCGGCGACACAGGAAATCAACCGTATGCTTGCGGGCCTGATCCGGAGTCGACGCACCCGCGAGACGCGGCGCTCATCGGGTTCGGCATGGTCCGGCGCGCGTCCCGGATTACCCGGCCCTGACTCCGAACTCCTAACTCCTGCGGTCACATCCTGAACAAATAGCTCACCTTCGCGAAGAAGCCGTCGTTCACCCGATCGAGGTCCCGGAACGTGAAGGCCTTACTCTCGGTGAGGCTCGCGCCGTACCCGAGGAACAACACCGTGCCTGGCGTCGGCCGGTACGAGAACAGGATGTCGATGCGGAAGTCGTTGGCGGTCGTCACTGTCGACTTCTCGTACGTTTCGGTATCGGGGTCGTAGATCAGGATGGGGGCGCCCGAGCCGGGATCCCGCAGCGCGTCCCGCTCCTGGGCCGTGTACTGGCCCACGACGCGCACGAAGAACGGCCGTGACACCTGATACTCGACCTTCAGCCGGGGAATGTGCGCCGTCGAGAGACGGGATCCGTCGCGATCCCGGTTGAGGCGCTCGTACGCGTACCGCGCCTCCACGCGAAGTTGCTCGGTGGGCCGCAGGGTCACGGTGGTGTTGAGGCCCAGGATGCTGGCGCGGGCCGGTTCGTAGTAGGCGATGTCCTTACCGAGATTCACATTCACGCTGGCCGCGAATGTGGGAAACTGCGGCGTCGTGACGCCGAAACTCAGCGCAACGGCGTCGTTGACTCGATCGGGCACGGTAAACGGCACCGTATCGGCGACGCCTCCGGCCGTGGACTCGACGTAATAGGCGCTGTAGAAGGCGGGATCGAATGCCGCGGTCTGCCATACGGGGGTGACGCTCGGGGTCCAACCGCCGCGCAGCGTGAACTGGTTCGAGGCGCGGAGCGACGTCTCGAGCGGCGCCACCAGATCGAGGAAGGTGCCGTAATCCCAGACGCCGTCCATCATGATGAACGCCGTGTAGTTCTCGAGCAGGGCCCCCGGCTTGCCGTAGGTCGTGATCCGGTTCGTGATTCGCGGTTCCACGATGCCCGTCCGATTCACGAAGCCGCTCTGGGTCTCGAACTCTGGATGGACGCCGCGCAACGTGTAATGAAAGCCCCAATTGCGTCCGGTGCGGTCGGCGGTGATCTCCCAGAGCGGCCCGGACCGGGTGCTGTCGGCGGTGCGCGTGAAGGCGCCCGCCAACTGCGCCTCGATGAAGTAGAGTTTGGCGAACACGAGGTGCGCGTCGGCGCTGGCCACGCGGTTGTAGTCCCCGCCGTCGATCTTGTCGGTATAGCCGATTCCGACGGTGGAGTTCTCTCCAACGTCGTGCCGCAGACGGAGGATGTTGTACACCGGGTTGTCCTCGCCTGAGGCGGAGTAGCTGCGGGAATCGATGCTGGACAGAAAGCCGATATTGAGCGCCCCGGCCTTGCCCGTGAGCTTGGCGCCGCCGACGGGCTCCACGATGCGGCGCATGTAGATCAGCTGGTTTGGCGTGTCGAACTGCTCTAGACCCTCGAGGAAGAAAGGTCGCTTTTCCGGATAGAAGACCGCGAACCGCTCGTTCACCGTGATCTGCCCGACGTCGGCCTCCACCTGCGAGAAGTCGGGGTTCACGGTGCCGTCGAGGGTCAGGTTCGTGGTGATCCCCCACCGCACGTTCGCGCCCACCTTCGGCGTCGCGTCGTAACTCCAGCCACCATCCGCCCCTCGAGCGCCGTCCAGCCGCCCCGTCGCAAACGGGTTGAGGTCGAGCACCAGCCCGCGGTGGAGCCCGTGGAGCCCCTGCAGTGTCCCGGACTGTGCCAGGAAGGACGCATTCGCCCGGCGAGCGGGCACCCACGTGTCCTCGTACCCCGAGTGCTGGACCTTGCGGATCACGTTGATCGCCCAGTTCTGCGTGTCGCCGGACTGGTACCGCAGGCTCTTGAACGGGATGAACATCTCGACCTCGAACCCGTCGGCCGTGACGCGCCCTTTGGACTCGTACACGAAGTCGGGGTTCATGTCGACGTTCTCGAAGCGTCCGCTGCCACTATGCCCGCCGGCACTGCCCATGCTGCCTTCGCTGCGGATGCCGTCTGCCTGGACCCCGAGTGGGTTGACGCCGAACACGAGCGCGCGACGCCGATCGTTGTAGGTGTCGAGCAGGATCTGCACGAAGTCGTCCGTGTCGATCTTGTCCCGGTCGGCGAGGGTCGCGTTCACGCTCCCGTGGGGCTCGAACGCACGGATGCCGAAGTAGATCCCATCCGGCGCGTACCAGGCGAGGACTTCGGTGGAATCGACCGCGGCGAGCCCGTCGACCGGCATGTACTGCGAAAAGCCGGTGAGGAGCGCCGCACGCCGCCAGGGTTCTTCGTCGAGCACGCCGTCGATCGTCGCACGCGCTTCGATTCGCGGGATGGCCACCGTCAGTTCACCGGTGCGGCCTTGGTACACCGGACCGCCGGGTCCCTGGGCCACCTGGAGTGCGGTCAGCAGAGCAGGTATCAGCACGGGGGAAGGATACTCAGGAGTCAGGAATCAGGAATCAGCAAGCGGGAATCGGATACCAAGAGTCGGGAGTCAGGTGGCTGATGACGCGCCCTCTGACTCCCAACTCCTGATGCCTGACTCCTACTCGTACCGCAGGGCCTGGATCGGGTCGAGTCCGGCGGCGCGCTGGGCGGGCCAGATGCCGAAGAACAGCCCGACGCCGGCGCTGAACAGCAGGGCCAGGACCACGGCCGGCATCGATACGTAGGTGTTCCAGTTCGCGATCTTCGAGAGGGCCACCGCACCGCTCACGCCAAGCAGCACGCCGATGAGCCCGCCCATGAAGCAGAGCACCAGGGCCTCGACCATGAACTGCATGAGGATGTTGTGCTTGGTCGCCCCGAGCGCCTTGCGCACGCCGATCTCGCGCGTGCGCTCGGTCACCGACACGAGCATGATGTTCATGATCCCGATGCCGCCCACCAGGAGACTCACCGCCGCGATCCCGCCCAGGAGGAAGGTGAACGTCTTCGTGGTCTCTTCCATCGTCGCGAGGAACTGTGTGAAGTCCCGGATCTGGAAGTCGTTGTCCTTCCCGGGGGCGATCCCGTGCTCGCGTCGCAGCACCTTCTCGATCTCGATCATGGCGACGCCGATCGAGTCGGGGCTCGCGACCTGGACGGTGATCGAGTTCACGCGGTCGCTGCCGAAGATCCGGTACTGCGCGGTCTCGAGTGGGATCAGGATCTGCTCGTCCGGGTTGTCCCAACCGCCGCTGGCGCCCTTCTCGGCGAGGATGCCGACGATCTCGAAGGGGATGCCGCGGATCGAGATCTGCTGGCCGATGAGTGATCGCGCGTTCGCGTTCAGCAGGTCCGGCACGGCATTCCCGAGCACCGCCACCCGCTTGCGGGCGTCCGCATCGCCGGCGGTGAACAGCCGGCCGTACTCCAGTTTGTAGTTGTTGACGGGGACGTACTCGGGCACGGTGCCGTTGACATTGACGTTGATGTTGGTCGCGCCGTAGACGACCTGCTGGCCGCGGCGGATCTCCGGTACCACGGCGCTCAGCGCAACGGCGTCGCGCTTGAGCGCGGTGGCGTCGTCGGTCGTGAGGCTGACGCGCTCGGCGCTGGCGACGCCGCGGTGCATCGATTGGCCCGCGAAGACCGTGAGCAGGTTGGTGCCCAGCGCCGCGATCCGATCCTGCACCGACTTCTGCGCGCCGTTGCCGAGCGCCACCATCGTAATGACCGCGCCGACGCCGATGACGATGCCGAGGGCTGTCAAAAACGACCGCAGCTTGTTGGCCCGGACGGCATTGAGCGCGACCCGAATCACTTCACCGAAAAGCATATCGACTCCATTCTCTATCCGGTCAGAGGGCCGCTAGCGACCGATCCCCGGCACGCCGCCGGCACGCTGCTGCATGCGCTGTTGCATTTCCTGCTGCTGCGCGATGAGGCCCGCGCTCGGCAAGGTCAAGACGGTGTCGGCCTCGGTCAGTCCGCCCATGACTTCGGAGTAATCGAGGTCGGTCAGCCCCGTCTGGATCGGCACCGGGGTCGGCACTCCGTTACGCAGGGCGAATACGATGTAGCTGCCGCCGAAGAGGTTCGCCGTGGTGCTCGCGTTGCCGCCCGGGCCACCACGCTGGCCCCCGCGCCCCCCACCGGGTCCCCGGAGCTTCTCGAGCACCGCGCGCTCGTCCGCGCTCAGTGCCTGCGGGCCCCCACCGCTGCGCATCTTCTCGAAGATCGCCTGCACCTGTGCGGCGGTCACGCCCGCGGGCAGCGGGACTTCGCGGCCCATCACGTTGACCGTCTGGACCTGCGGTGCTCCGTCGGTTCCGCCGGTCGCCGCGGCATGCGTGGTGTCGGACGCGCTGCGCTCGCGGGCGGCCTGCCGCTCCTGCGCGACTTCCTGCACGACCGCCGAGCTGTCGAGCCCGAGTACGAACGCGGCCGAGGCGACGTCACGGTCGGTCCGCAGCGCGGCGTTCGGCACCGCCAAGACACCACGTTGTTCGCCGATGTGCACTTCGACATCGGCGCCCATCCCGGGCTTCAGCATGTTGTTCTGGTTTGCGATCCGCGCCAAAACGGGGAACATCGTCACGTTCTGCGTGACGACGGCCATCGGCTCGATCTTGAGCACCTTTCCCGGGAAGGGCCGATTCGGATAGGCATCCACGGTGATGGTCACATCCATACCGGGCTGGATCTTGCCGATGTCGGTTTCGTCGACCATCGCCCGCACCTGCACGGTGTCGAGGTTCGCCATCTGGAACAGGACGGCGCCGCCGCCCACGTTTGACATGGCCGACTGGATCACCGTGCCGACCTCGACGTTCTTCTGGATGATCACACCACGGGATGGTGCCCGCACATCGGTGTCGTCGAAGGAGATCTGGGCGTCCTCGACATTGCGCTCGGCGCGGATGAGCTGCGCGCGGGCGTTCGCCGCTGTCAAAACGGCCGCCTCGTACTCGGTCTCGGTGATCGATTGCGTCTTGAACAGCTCTTCCGCCCGGCGGAGCTGCGCCTCGGCGTTGGTCACCGAGGCTTTTGCCACGTCGAGGTCCGCCTGCGCCTGCCGCAACGCATTGCTCGGAACGCGCGGGTCGACCTTCACCAGCAGCTGCCCGGGCGACACGACGTCGCCGACGTCGACGTTGACCTCTTGCAGCTCACCCGATGCCTTGGACTTGATGTCCACCGTGAGCACCGGCTCGATGGTGCCGGCCGCGTCGGCCGAGACGATGATGTCGCGTCTCGTGACGGGGACCTTTTGGTACATGGGGGCCGCCTCCTCTTTCGAGCACGCGAAGAGGGCGGTAGCGAGGCCGGCCAGCAGGAGAATTCTCTTTTGCATCGTTCGATTCCAGGTCACGCCGTCTGGCGAGTGATTTCGTCGCGCTCGATGAATCCGTCGAGGAGATGCACCTGCCGATTGGCATGCGCCGCGATGTCGTGTTCGTGGGTAATGAGCAGGATCGTCTGACCCTGCTCGTGAAGCCCCTCCAGCACCGCCATGATCTCGGCACTGGTGTGGCTGTCCAGGTTTCCGGTCGGCTCGTCGGCGAGCAGGATGCTGGGCCTGTTCACCAGCGCCCGGGCCATGGCGACGCGCTGCCGCTGGCCACCCGACAGTTCGTTCGGCCGGTGCTCCATCCGTTCGGCCAGCCCCACGCGCTCGAGGGCCTCCGCCGCCCGCTCGCGCCGCTCCTTGCTCGAGACGCCGGCGTAGATGAGGGGTAGCTCAACGTTGTGCAGGGCATTCGCCCGGGGTAGGAGGTTGAAGGTCTGGAAGACGAAGCCGATCTCCTTGTTCCGGATCCGTGCCAGTTCGTCGTCGTCCAGCTCGCTCACCTTCTGATGGTTGAGCCAGTACTCGCCACTGGTGGGCGTGTCGAGGCACCCGAGGAGATTCATGAGCGTCGACTTGCCGGAGCCCGACGGTCCCATGATGGCCGTGAACTCGTTGCGCCGGACCTGCAGGTCTACTCCCTGCAGCGCCTTGACCACCTCGGTTCCCACCTCGTAGTGGCGGGTGAGCTTGT
>Ga0210112_1000230_pt1 | contig 15759 bp, 19 predicted proteins | sample Joice_ThreeSqC_D_FD_184875 | JGI IMG/M metagenome (GOLD analysis project Ga0210112, IMG submission 184875) | Wetland microbial communities from San Francisco Bay, California, USA, that impact long-term carbon sequestration - Joice_ThreeSqC_D2... | ecosystem: Environmental > Aquatic > Marine >... | reverse complement strand
TGGTCCGCGAGCAGTTGCCGGGCCCGGGAGATCTTCCCGATCGACGCCGGAATGAACTCCTGAGCCGGGAAGCCGGGGTTCACGGTCATGATCAGCAGCAGGTCGAGATCGCTCACCACCTCCGCCGCGTATGCCAGCGGCGTGCCGGGATTGAGCGCCAGTCCTGCGAGCATCCCCCGCTGCCGCACCGCGTCGAGCTGCCGCTGCACGTGGTGCGTGGCTTCCGGGTGAAAGGTAAACACCGAGGCCCCGGCATCGGCAAACTGGTCGATATACCGTTCCGGCTGTTCGACCATCAGGTGGACGTCGATCGGCAGATCGGTGATCCGCCGGATCGCGGCGATCACTGGTGCTCCGAACGTCAGGTTGGGCACGAAGTGCCCGTCCATGACATCGACGTGGATCCAGTCGGCGCCACCGGCCACCACCGCTTCGACCCGCTCCCGGAGTCGCAGGAGATCGACGCTGAGCACGCTGGGGACGATCCGCACGCCGCCCTTCCGCATCAGTTCCTCCTCCGTGCGATCGTGATGTTGACCGAAGTGCCGGGCGCACTCAGCGTGCCGGGCGCGGGGCTCTGCCCGATTACCGTGCCCGGCGTGCGGTCGATCGAGGTGCGCTGCATCGCCGTGCCGAGGCCGAGCCCCGCCTGCTGCAGGACCGAGTCGGCCACGTCCCGCGTCAACCCGCGGAGGTCGGGTACGCTGATCGTCGGCGCGCCGACACTCACCACCAGCGTGATCTCCGTGCCGGGCAGCAGAGTACCGCCGGCGGGGGGGCGGGAGTTGATCACGACTCCCGCCGGGGCGGGGGCCTGGGTCGATTCCACAGAGCCGGTTCGGAGTCCGGCAGCCGCGACGAGCTGCTTCGCCAGCGACACGTCGTAGCCGCTCACGTCCGGGACGGGGATGCGCTGCGGCCCGCTGCTCACCACGAGCGACACCGCCTGGCCCTGTGGGACCGCGATCCCCTCAGGTGGATCCTGCCAGATCACCGAGCCGCGCTCGATGCTTGCGTGCGGCTCGGTCGTCACCGCGGCGACCTGGAGACCCGCCCCGGTGAGGGTCGCCTCCGCGCGCTCCTGCGGCATGCCGATCACGCGGGGCACCGCGGCGGTGCGCGCGAAGATCGGGGCGGGGAAGAGGACCGTCGCCGCGATCACGTAACCCACGAGAAAGGCACCCAGCAGACCTCCCGCCCAGAGCCACATGCCGCGCCTGCCGGGGAGCCGGTCGAGCCCGCGCCGTAGCCGCCGCAGCGCCCCGTCGACCCCCGCCAGGGAGAGCGGTCCTCGAGTGGGCCGTCTGAACTTCACGAGATCCGCCTCATGCGCGCTCCGTAGCCTCCGTCGGTTCCGGCGTCGGGAGGAAATATCGACAGGTCGGCGCCATCACGACAGAACCCCGGGTGCCGCTCCAGGAACCGATTGATCTGGATGGTGTTCTCCTCCGGCTCGAGCGAGCACGTCAGATACACCAGCAGTCCGCCGACGGCCACCGCGCCGGCGACGCCGTCCAGGATCAGCCGCTGCCGGTCCACGAGCGCTTCCAGCCGTGCAGGCTGCAGCCGCCAGCGGGCATCGGGGTGGCGCGCCAGCGTGCCGGTGGCGCTGCAGGGAGCGTCGATGAGCACCGCCTCCATTCGGCCGGCCGGGAGCGGGGGATGCCGTGCGTCAGCCACGAAGACCGGCACGCGGGGCGCGGCTCGCCGCACCGTCCGCACGAGCGTCCGCACCCGGTCGCGGCGGACGTCGGACGCGCAGAGACGCACGCCGCCGCCGCTCAGCACGGCGGCCTTGCCGCCTGGCGCGGCGCAGGCGTCCCACGTCCGGGCCCCGAAGGGGATTGCCGCGAACTCGAGGAGCCTGGTCTGCGCTGGGTCCTGCACGATGAACCGTCCCTCGGCGTACCCGGGCAGCCGGCGGACGTCAGTGCATTCCACGTACAGCGACGGCGGAAACGGAGCGGCCCGGACGGGGATCCCCCCGGCGGCGATCGTGGCCATCAGCTCCGCCGGCTCCGGCCCGATGGGCCGAACGGTGAGCAGCGGCGGCCGGTTGTCGTGGCGCAACAGCGCCTCCGTGCGCTCCTCCCCGAATTGCGCGAGCCACCGATCCACGAGCCAGGCGGGATGCGAGTATCGCTCGGCGAGGTCCGCTGCCGGAGGTTCGGGGGTGGCCGGTGCCGTCACGGCGCGCCGCAGCACGGCGTTCACGAGGCCGGCCGGTGCGGCGCCGACGGCGGCCTTGGCGGCCTCGACCGTGGCCGAGATCGCCGCGTACGGCGGCACGCGGTCGAGGTGACGCAGCTGGTACAGCCCCACGCGCAGGAGATCGCGGACGTCCGGCTCGATTCGCTCCCAGTCCGCCGTCACGAGCGGGATCAGCACTCGGTCCAACTCCGAGCGGTGCCGCAGCACACCGGCAGCGATCTCGTGGGTGAGCCGGCGGTCGACGGGGGACAGGGCGCCGACGGCCGCGTCGAGGGCGGCCTCGAAGCGCGCCCCGTCGCGAACGCGGCGCAGTACCTCGAGCGCCGCCGCGCGCACCGCCGCGCCGGGGGGGCCGCTCAGTCGAGCATTCCCGTCGTGGGGCTGGACGGCACGGCGATCTCCCGGCGCGGCATCCGGCCGGCCAGGTATGCGAGCCGCCCGCTCTCGACCGCATGACGCATCGCGGTGGCCATCAGCACCGGGCGCTCGGCGGCCGCGAGGGCCGTGTTCATCAGGATCCCGTCGACGCCCTGCTCCATCGTGACGCATGCGTCGGAGGCGGTGCCGACGCCGGCGTCCACGATGACCGGCACCGAGAGCCGCCGCTTGATGGTGCGGACGGCATAGGGGTTGATCAGGCCGAGGCCGCTCCCGATCGGCGAGGCCAGCGGCATCACGGCCGCGCAGCCGGCGTCCTCGAGGCGCAGTGCCGTGATGAGGTCCTCATTGGTGTACGCCATCACCTGGAATCCCTCGCGCACCAGGATCGCGGCGGCCTCGAGAAGGCCTGCCACGTCGGGCATCAGGGTCTCCTGGTCGCCGATCACCTCGAGCTTGATGAACTCGTTGAACCCGGCCTCCCGTGCGAGCCGCGCGTAGCGGACCGCGTCGTCGGCCGTGTAGCAGCCTGCCGTGTTGGCGAGCAGGAAGTGGCGCTTGGGATCGAGGTGGTAGAGCATGCCCTCTTCCTTGGTGCGGTCGAGATCGACCCGCCGCACCGCCACCGTCACCACCTCCGCCCCCGATGCCTCGATGGCCCGGACCATGGTCTCGTTGTCCGCGTACTTCCCGGTCCCCACCAGAAGCCGGGACCGGAACGTCCGGCCCCCGATCACCAGCGGCTGGTCGACGCCGCCTCGATCCTCAGTGCTCATCCTTCGAATGTCCTTTCTCCGATGCGGTGCCTCGGGTTCATCCGCCGCCCACGAAGTGCACCAGCTCGAGGCTGTCGCCGTCGTGGAGCCTCGTCGCCTCGAGATTCGGGCGTCGCACGATCTCCCGGTTCAGCTCGACGACGACGGCGCGCGGGTCGAGCTCGAGCGCCGCGAGCAGGTCGAGCAGCGAGCTCGCCGCGGCGAGCTGCCGGTCCGATCCGTTGACCGTGACGGTGATGGGTGCTGTCATGGGAAACCACTCGGCCGTGATGCGCGGTTCCGCCGGCCCGAGGTGCCGTGCCCTGACCCGGCGCACGCGCTGCTGTGAGGGCGAATCCCTCCGCGCTACTGCGCTTCGGTAAAAGATAGCAGGAAGGCTTCGGCCGCCGCAGCCGGGTCGCCCGCCCGCCAGAGCGCGGAGATCGCGGCGACGCCGAACGCGCCGGCGTCGCGGCACGCCGCCGCCCGCTCGGGGGTGATGCCGCCGATGGCGATCACCCGCGCGGGTCGGGCCTCGCGGATCACGGCGAGCCCGAGCCCGGCCATGCCGGGATGGGAGGGTGTGTCCCAGATCGGGCCCAGAAAGACGTAGTCGGCGCCGTCCTCGTGTGCGGCCCGGGCCTCCACTGGGTCATGGACGGATCGGCCAATGAGCGCCGACGGTCCGAGCAGGTGCCGCGCGACAGCGACCGGCAGCCCGTGCCCGGGCAGATGCACGCCGGCGGCGCGCGCGGCCGGCACCAGATCGATCCGGTCGTTGATCAGCACGCACCGTCCCGCGGGCGCCAGGCGCGCCGCCCAGTCGAGCAGCACCACCGCGGACGCGGTTCCGGAGCGCACGTGGAACGCGACGTCCCGGTGCAGACCGAGGGCGAGAGCGCGCTCGTCGAAATCGGGGAGGGCGAGCACGCGGTCGTTGGTGACCGCATGCAGCCGCGGAACCGGGCCGCTCAGGAGAAGCTGTCTCCCTTGACGGCGCCGCGGCCTCGGATCCAGTCGGTGGCGGCCATCCGCGCACGTCCCGCCGGCTGCACGTCGAGGATCTGGACGGCGCCGTCGCCGGTGGAGATCACGAATGCCGGGTCGGTGCAGATGACTTCGCCGGGGCTCGCCTCCGCACCGAGGCAGTCGGCGAGGCGGGCCCCGTAGAGCTTGACCTCGGCGTCGGCGATGGTGGACCAAGCCCCGGGCCTCGGGTCGAAGGCGCGCACCTGTCGGGCGATCCGGGTGGCGGGCTCCTCCCACCGGATCCGCGCCAGTTCGCGGGAGATCTTCGGTGCGAAGGTGGCGTGCTCGTCGTCCTGCTGCCGCGGCGCGGCCGCCCCAATGTCCATGAGGGCGAGCCCCTCCACCAGGGCGAGCGCCCCGAGCTCCGCGAGCCGCTCGGTCAGCTCGCCACCGGTCTCGTCCGGGGCGATGGGCGTGGAGATCTGATGGATGATCGGTCCGGCGTCCATGCGTGCGACCATCTGCATGATGGTGATGCCGGTGTCGTCGTCACCCTCGAGGATGGCGTGCTCGATCGGCGCGGCCCCGCGCAGCTTCGGCAGGAGCGAGGCATGCACGTTGACCATCCCCCGCCGCGACAGTTCCAGCAGTGGAGCCTTCAGGATGTGCCCGTAGGCCACCACCACCCCGAGGTCTGGCTCGAGCGCGCGAAGCCGCGCCTCGAATTCATCGTCATTGGGGGACTCGGGCTGCAGGACCGGGAGGCCCTCGTCCTCCGCCACGAGTTTCACGGGCGGCGGCACAAGCCGGGAGCGGGAGCGCCCGTGCGGCCGATCGGGCTGCGTCACGACCGCTGCGACGTCGAAGCCCTCGCCCAGCAGCGCCCGCAGCGATGGAACCGCGAATTCCGGCGTGCCGAAAAAGACCAGTCGCACGGTCAGTCCTTCACGACGGCCCCCGGGAGCGCGGAGACCTCCTTGAGGAAGCCGGTGGCTCCCTGCCGCTGCTTCTTCCATTTCTTCATCAGCATGCGGCGCTTCAGCGGGCTCACGTGATCGATGAAGAGGATCCCGTCGAGATGGTCGATTTCGTGCTGGATCACCCGGGCCCGCAGGTCCGTGGCCTCGACGGTGATCCGGCGGTTGTCGAGCGTCGTGGTCGCGACCACGACGCGGTGTGCGCGGTCGACATCCGCGAAGATCTCCGGGATCGAGAGGCATCCCTCCTCGCCCCGTGCCGTGCCCTCGCGGTCGAGGATCACCGGATCGATGAGAATGACCGCGTCTTCGTCCTCCGTCTGCACGACGGCCACCCTCCGCGCGACGCCAACCTGATTCGCGGCGAGCCCGATCCCGCGGTCCGCGGCCATCGTGTCGAACAGATCCTGCACCAGGGTGCGCACCTCGTCGTCCACCTCGCGAACCTCGTCGGCCCGCTGGCGCAGGACGGGGGAGCCCAGGAGATGGATCGCACGCAGACTCACGTCGTCTCCGGCTTGTCCGACAGGATGTCCGCGATCCGGTCGCGCAGGATCACGACCTTCGACTCACCGGTTCGGATCGTGACCTGGTCGTCCTTGATGTGGATCACCTCGCCGATGATGCCGCCGACCGTCACGATCCGGTCCTTCGGCTTGACCTGGGACAGCCGCTCCTTGTGCTTCTTCTCCTGCTGGACCTTGGGACGGATGATGAGGAAGTAGAAGATGGCGACGATCGCCACCATCTGGATCAGGAAGATCGACATCCCCCCGCTGCCGCCCTGACCGGACGGAGCGAACAAGAACAGGGTCTCAGGTCTCACGGTTTCTCCGCGGGTTGTAGCGGTCCATCCATTGGCGGTGCCAGGGGTCGAACGAGCCTGCCCGGATCTGCCGCCGCGCATCGCTTGCCAGTCGGATCAGAAACCGGACGTTGTGGAGCGACAGCAGTCGCAGCCCCAGCAGTTCCTCGGCAACGAACAGATGACGCAGGTAGCCTCTGCTGTACGTCCGGCAGGTCTCGCAGTCGCAGGTCGCATCGAGCGGCGCATCGTCCCGCCGGTGCGCCGCATTCCGAATGTTCACCGGCCCGTCGGGAGTGTATGCCGATCCGTTCCTGCCGTTGCGGGTCGGCGCGACGCAGTCGAACAGATCGACGCCCCGGGCGACCGACGCGAGGAGATCCTCCGGAAATCCGACCCCCATAAGATAACGCGGTCGCTGGCGCGGGAGCTCGGGCTCCAGCAGCTCGAGGATGCCGTACATGACGGGTTTCGGCTCCCCCACGGCGAGTCCCCCGATGGCGACGCCGCTCCAGTCGGCGACCTCGAGCACCTCCCGGGCGTGGGCCGTCCGCAGCTCGCGGTGGGCCGCCCCCTGCACGATCGGCCACAGCGTCTGTCGGCCGGGCTGCTCTGCGGCGAGCGTCGCGTGTCGCGCGAGGGCTCGCCGCAGCCAGCGGGTGGTGCGGTGCATGGCCGACGCGGCCAGGGTCGCGTCGGCTCCGCCTGGCACCACGTGGTCGAGTGCCATGGCGACGTCGGAGCCAAGTGCCCACTGGATCTCCACCGCCCGCTCGGGGGTCAGGCGCCGCCGCGCGCCGTCCACGTGCGACTGGAATTCCACCCCGTCGTCGTCCACCCGCCGGAACCCTTCCAGCGAGAAGACCTGAAAGCCGCCCGAGTCGGTGAGGATCGGACGCCGCCAGGCCATGAAGCGGTGCAGTCCACCGAGGGCCACGACGATCTCTTCCCCCGGCCGAACGTGCAGATGGTAGGTGTTGGCCAGCACCATCCCGGTCCCGATCGCCTCGAGATCGAGCGGGGAGAGCGCCCGCACCGTTCCCTGGGTCCCGACCGGCATGAAGGCGGGTGTCTCCACCGCGCCGTGCGGCAGGGTGAGCGTCCCGGCGCGGGCGGTGCCGTCGGTGGCGTCGAGCCGGAAGGTCACGGCGGTCACCGGATCGCCATCGCGTCGCCGTAGCTGAAGAGGCGGTAGCCCTGCTCCACCGCCTGCCGGTAGACCGCCATCGTGGCGTCGTGCCCCGCGAACGCCGCGACGAGCATGAGGAGGGTGGAGCGCGGCAGGTGAAAGTTCGTCAGCAAGGCGTCGACCGCCCGGAACCGGTACGGAGGATGGATGAAGAGGTCCGTCCAGCCGGCGCCCGGTGCCACACGCCCGTCCTCGGTCGCCACCGTCTCCAGGGTGCGGGCCGCCGTGGTTCCCACCGCCCAGACCCGCCCGCCCGCCTCCCGCACCCGGTTGATGCGTGCGGCCGCGTCGGCGGAGACGCCGTACCACTCGGCGTGCATGACGTGCCGGGTCAGGTCGTCCATGTCGACCGGCTTGAACGTCCCCGGCCCCACGTGCAGCACGACGTCCACGATCCCGGCGCCGCGCCGCTCCACGGCGGCGAGGGTTTCCGGCGTGAAGTGCAGTCCCGCCGTCGGCGCCGCGACGCTGCCGTCCTCGGTTGCATACACCGTCTGGTACCGCTCCCGGTCCTCGGGCTCGGGTGGCCGGGTGATGTACGGCGGCAGCGGCACGTTCCCTGCCGCCCGCATCAGCTCCGCCACGCCCCTGCCGCCGGAGAACCGCACCCGGCGCAGCCCCCCGCCGATCACCCCGACGATCTCGGCGGTGCCCAGGTCGCCGAAGTCGACGCTGCGTCCCACCTTGAGCTTGCCGCCGGGATGCACCATCGCGAGCCAGGTATCGTCGGATTCGGGGTGCACCAGCAGGATCTCGGCCGGGCGGCCGTTGTCCCGGCGGCCGTGCAGCCGCGCCGGAATGACCCGGCTGACGTTGCGCACGAGCAGGTCCCCCGGCCCGAGCAGGGACGGAAAGTCCGCGAAGGCTTCGTGACGGATGGTGCCCGTCGTGCGGTCGAAGACCAGCAGCCGGCTGGCGCCGCGATCGGGGAGTGGATGTTGGGCGACGGCTTCGGGGGGGTAGGTGTAGTCGAAGTCGTCGGGACGCCAGCTCCTAGCCACTGCCGTCTTCGAACATCGACGACTGGTCCGCCCCTCGGTGGCCCGGCGGCGTGAAGCCGAAGTGCCGGTAGGCGGCCGGGCTCGCCGTCCGTCCCCGGGGGGTCCGATGCAGGAATCCCTGCTGGATGAGGAACGGCTCGTACACTTCTTCGACCGTCCCGGCGTCCTCCCCCACGGCCACGGCGATGGTGTTGAGCCCCACCGGGCCCCCGTCGAATTTCTCGATGATGATGCGCAGGATCCGCGCATCCATGTCGTCGAGCCCGTACTCGTCCACGTTGAGCCGCGCCAGTGCGGCCTCGGCGACGTCGTAGCTGATCTTCCCGTCCGCCCGCACCTGCGCGTAGTCGCGCACCCGGCGCAGCAGGCGGTTGGCCACCCGCGGCGTGCCGCGGCTCCGCTTGGCGATCTCGAGCCCGCCGGGCGTGTCGATCTGCACCGAGAGGATTCGGGCCGAGCGCTCGACGATCTGCTGGAGATCCTCCGTGGGGTAGTAGCCGAGCCGCTCCACCATGCCGAACCGCGCGCGCATCGGCGGCGTGAGCATGCCGTAGCGAGTCGAGGCCCCGACGAGCGTGAAGGGCTCGATCCCCATCGGGATCGTCTGGGCGTTCGGGCCGTCGGCGATGCGCACGTCCACCCGAAAGTCCTCCATCGCCGGGTACAGGAACTCCTCGAGGTTGGGGCGCAGCCGGTGGACTTCGTCGATGAAGAGCACGTCGCCGCGCCGCAGCGTGGTGAGCAAGCCCACGAGATCGCCCGGACGCTCGAGCACCGGGCCGCTCGTGGTGCGGATGTTCACCCCCATCTCGCGCGCGAGGAGGTTCGCGAGCGTCGTCTTGCCGAGGCCGGGCGGACCGAAGAAGAGGATGTGGTCGAGCGGCTCGCCACGCTGCCGGGCAGCGTCGATGGCGATCTGGAGGTTCTCCTTGACGGTTCCCTGACCCACGAACTCCGAGAGCCGCGATGGGCGCAGGGAAATTTCCGTCGAGGTCTCGTCCGGCAGGACCTCGGGAGTGGTAATCTCCGTCCGGCTCACGTCTTGGCCGCCGCCTCCCACCGAACGGGCCGGTCGGCCCGCCGGAGGTGATGCCGCGTGTGACAGGTCACGCAGCGATCATCGGCGTCGGTCTGGCTCGCACCGACGAGCTTGCGGTTGGTCGATCCGCACTTCGTGCAGTTCCACTCGGCCGTCGTCATGGTCGCAGTCATTTCGGTCTCGTTAAGAGTTGCAGCGCGCCGCGAATGAGGTCAACCGCCTCGCCTGTACCCCCATCCGAGATCACCGCGCGCACGGCACGCTCCGCGTCGGTGGCTGGATATCCCAGGTTCACCAGCGCCTGGATCGCGTGCTCGGCCGGTGCGCTCACGCCGGGCGCTCCGCCAGTCACCGCGATGTCACGCAGTCGGTCCTTCAGCTCCACGACGATGCGCTCGGCGGTCTTCCTGCCGATCCCCGGGACCGTGCAGAGGGCCGCGAGATCGCCGTCTTTGACTGCCCGCACCACCCGGCCCCCACCAAGCGACGACAGCAGGGCGAGTGCCAGCCGGGGGCCGACGCCGGTCGCGCCGAGCAGGCGCTGGAAGATGTCGCGCTCGTGCTCTTCGTCGAAACCGAACAGGAGCCACCCGTCCTCCCGGACCACGAGGACGGTGCGCAGCGCGACGGGAGACCCGAGCGGCGGCAGGTGCTCCAGCACGCCGAGCGGAACCGCGATCTCGTAGGTCACGCCGCCGTCGGTGGCCACGAGGACCCGGTCGCCGGTCTTCGATCGCAGGGTTCCGCTGACGGCGGCGATCACGGCCGGTTTCCTCCGACGATGAGGTAGGTCAGGGCCAGGGCGACGCCGTCCGCGGCGTCGTCCGGGGTGGGCGGGGCCGCGAGCTTGAGCAGCTTCTGCACCATGAACCCCACCTGCGCCTTGGCGGCGCGGCCCGTTCCGACGATGCTCTTCTTGACGGTCGCCGGCGGATACTCTGCGATGCGCAGGCCGCCGCGCTCGGCGGCGAGCAGGATCACGCCCCGCGCCTGGCCCAGCGTCAAGGTCGTACGGACGTTCTTGGCGTGAAACACGCTCTCGAGCGCCAGTGCGACCGGACGGTGCCGCTCGATCAGTTCCGTCACGCCGTCGTAGATCGTGCCCAGACGCTGTGGTAGCGGCGCGTGGGCTGTGGTGCGGATCACGCCGCACTCCACCAGGTGCCCCAGATGCCCTTCCGCGGGCTCGACGACTCCATACCCCGTAACGGCCGTGCCGGGATCGATACCCAGCACCCGGCCGCTCACCCTTCGACCGCCGCCAGCGTGTCCGCGTCGATGTCGAAATTACTGAACACTTTTGAGACGTCCTCGTGCTCCTCGAGCGCGTCCATCAGCTTGAGCAGTTGCTCGGCCGCCTTCCCCTCGACGGTGATCGAGGTCTTGGGGATCATCGCGATCTCCACCTCGGACGGCTCGATGCCCGCGGCGCTCAGCGCATCGCGTACCGCGTGCACGTCGTGCGGCTGGGTGGAGACGATGTGCTGGTCGCCGTCGGTCGTCATGTCCTCCGCCCCCGCCTCGAGCGCCGCCTCCATCGTCTCGTCCTCGGCGTAGCGGGTGGCGTCGATGTAGATCTGCCCCCGTTTCTCGAAGAGGTACGCCACCGAGTTCGGCTGGCCGAGATCGCGTCCGCACCTCGAGAACAGGTGCCGGATGGTCGCGACGGACCGGTTGAGGTTGTCGGTCGTTACCTGCACGAGGATGGCCGCACCCCCGGGGCCGTATCCCTCGTACGTCACCTCCTCGTAGGTGACGCCCTCGAGCTCCCCCGTCCCCTTCTTGATGGCCCGCTCGATGTTGTCGGCGGGCATGTTCTCGGCCTTGGCGTTCAGGATCGCGGTTCGGAGGCGGGCGTTGCCGTCGGGATCGCCGCCACCCTGGCGGGCGGCGATCGTAATCTCCTTGATGAGCTTGGTGAACTTGGCGCCCCGCTTGGCGTCCGTGGCCGCCTTCTTGTGCTTGATCTGCTTCCACTTACTGTGGCCCGACATACCAGTCCTCGCTGTCCTGCAGGGAGCGCGCGGCCTCGTGTGCCGCGTCCCGCGCGCACCGGAAATATACGCCCGACCGGCAGCCTCACCAGCGACCGCTTGCCTCCGCGGCGGGCGGTCGCTACGCTTCTCGCGTGCGTTACCTCTCCGGAACCCTGATCCTCGTCGCCGGGGCGGCGCTCCTCAGCGCCTGCCAGACGGAGCGCTCCGAGCCGGACCTGCCGTCGCGCGACCTCATGCAGGGCGCGCCGCTCTTCTACCCGTCGCATCTGATGGGGCGCGCCGGGAGTGCGGAGACCGTCCAGCTTTCCTATAACTCGCCGGTCGGGCGGGACTCGGTGGCGGCGTGGTACCGCAACGCCATTGCCACGCGCGGGTGGGAAGTCGTGGGTGATGTCGTGGCCCCCGATGGCTCGGTGACCCTCCACGTGACCCGGGATTCCGCGCCGCCGCTCTGGATCATGATCAAGTCCAGGGACGGGGGATCGGAGTTCAGCGTGATCGGCGCGGCGCCGGACACCACGAGCCGCACGCCCTGAGCACCGGGGCCGCGACGGTGGCCGCGCTCTCCGGCCGCATTCTCGCGGCGTACCTCACCGTCTGCCTCGTCTGGGGCTCGACGTATCTCGCCATCCGCATCGGGGTGCAGCGGTTCCCGCCGGCGTTCTTCGGCGGCATCCGGTTTCTAATCGCCGGATCCGTCCTGCTCCTCGCCGCGCTCGCCATCGGCGGCCGGATCCCTCGCCGCTCGCGTGACTGGGTCACCGCCGCAGCGGTCGGGTTCATGCTCCTCACTGTCGGAAACGGGCTCGTGATCTGGGCCGAGCAGTACGTGGAGTCGGGCCTCACCGCGATCCTGATCGTCACGGGGGCGCTGTGGATGGCGCTGTTCGACGCGGCGATCCCGGGGAGCGAGCTGCGCCCCACGCTCCGTCAGGGCGCGGGCTTGCTGCTCGGCTTCGCGGGCACGGTGCTGTTGGTCGGAGGGAACGTGAGCGCGGTCGGGCCCAAGGGGTTGCTGGGGCCGCTCGCGCTGGTGGCGTCGTCGGCCACGTGGGCGCTGGGGTCGGTCATCTCCAAGCGCCGGCCCGTGGAAACGGGTCCCTACATCAATGCCGCGCTGCAGATGCTGGTTGGCGGCACCGGTCTGGCGGTCATCGGCTTCCTCACAGGCGAGTCGGGCCAGGCGCACGCCTCGCCCGCCGCGATCGGCGCCATCGCCTACCTCATCGTGTTCGGCTCGCTCGTGGCCTACACGTCCTACGTCTTCCTGCTGCACCACACCTCGCCGACGTTCATCGGCACGCACGTGTACGTGAATACGGTGGTCGCGGTGCTGCTCGGGTGGATCGTGCTCGATGAGCACGTGACCGTGTGGACGTTCGTGGCGATGGCGGTGATCCTGACATCGGTGGTCTGGGTGCGGCGGGAAACGGTCCGGATCATGCGGCGGGCTCACGCCGCCATCTGACGAACCTCGACCAACCGCCCCCCAACCGCTCACCACCTTACCGGTCCGGATCCAGCATGTCCTCGAACCGCAGCCACTGGCGGTAGAAGTACAGGTCCACGAAGCCGGTCGGACCGTTGCGGTTCTTGGCGAGGATGACTTCGGCCGCTCCCTCGATCCCCCCTCCGGGATTGTACATCTCTTCGCGGTAGATCCCGAGCACCACGTCCGCGTGCTGCTTCACCGTTCCGAGCGCGCCGAAGTCGTCGAGGGTCGGACGGGGATCGGGTCGGCTGGCCACGTGACGGGGCAGCTGCGCCACGAGGAGGCAGGCGGCGCGTCGATCGAGCGCCATCGCCTTGATCGCGCGCACCGTCGCCGCCGCTTCCTCCTCGTGCAGGGGACGCGGCGTGGCTGGCGGGATCAGCTGCAGGTAGTCGAGCACGACGAGCGAAGGCTCCGCCGTCAGGCCCGGGGCAAGCGCTTCCTCGAGGTTGGCCCCCAGCAGGGGGTGTACCTCAAGATCCAGGCTCCGGAACCGCACGGCCGCTGCCCCCACCGAGGATCGGCGCGGGTCGGAGAGCCGCGCACTGCGGATCTCGTCCACGGTGACCCGCGCGTCGAGCGCCACCGCGCGTTCCATCAGCCGGTCCTCGTCCATCTCGCCCGAAAAGAACGTCACTCGGTGGCCTGCGGCCGCGGTGCGCAGCGCAATCGCCAGCGCGAGAGCCGACTTGCCGGAGCCCACGTCCCCGCCGAGGACGATCAAGTCGCGGTGCCGGAACCCGCCGCCGAGCATGCCGTCGAGCGATGGGAAGCCGGTGGGGACCGTGTCCGGCGGTGTGGTGCCGGGCGGCATCGTGTCGACCTGATTCACGATCCGTGTCAGGGAGTCGCGCCCGGTGGGAGTCACGTGCGCCCCCGCGGCCGGGTAGGCTCACGCCCGAGCTGCCGGGCGGCCCGAGCCGCTTGCCCGAAGGCCTCGGCGATGGGAGCACCGGAGGCCTCGCGCACCGGGGCCACCAGCTGCTGCAGGGCGACACCGACACGGTCACCCCGGTCCCCGCGCAGCTCGCGGATCGAGGCGGGGAGCGCACGGCGAAGCGGCGCCGGGAGGGACAGGCTGCTGATCCGTCGCTCCAGTCCTCCGAGGCGGCCCTCGAGGGCGCTCTCGCTGAGGGTGTGGGGCGGGAGGGCGCTCTCGCAGTGCCGCACGAAGAGCCAGAGCGCGAACAGTCCGTTCTGGCGTGGGCCGCGCGCGCACTCCCGCATCGCATCCAGCAGGCGGTCCTCGATCGGCGCGAAGGGTCCGGGCACGGCACACCAAGGTTAGGGTCCGGCGGGCCCGCCACGGACGGGGCGGGCGCCGAGTCGCCGGGGACCGTATCGGAGAATGTACCGGCGGCCGGCGGCGGCGGCCAGCGATTGCGTTGCTGCCGCCCGGAGCGGTGTCTAGCTTTGACAGACGGGCCGATCGTCGCCGCCTCCGGCGTGCGCAGAGGCCCGAGGAGTCCGACCTCGCTCACCTGATCCCGGGCCGCCCATGCCCCGACCGAAGACCGTTCTCTGGGTCGACGATGAGATCGACGCCCTCGGCGCCCACATCCTGTTCCTGCAGGAGCACGGGTACGAGGTGGAGCCCGCGGCCCACGGCGACGACGCGATCGCCCTGCTGCAACGCCGGCCCTACGGGCTCATCCTGCTCGACGAGCAGCTGCCGGGACGGCGCGGGCTCGATCTGGTGACCGAGATCCGCTCCATCGATCCGGCGGTCCCCGTGGTGATGGTGACCAAGAGCGAGCAGGCGGAGACGATGCACGAGGCGATCGGCATCGAGTTGGCCGATTACCTGGTCAAGCCGGTCAATCCACGCCAGTTGCTCACCGTCGTGACCCGACTCCTGGAGGGGGACCAGATCCGGCAGCAGCGACTCGCGCGCGACTTCGTGACGCAGTTTCGCGAGCTGGAGCAACGTCGCGGGGAATCGCTCGGCTGGCGCGACTGGATGGATGTGGTGGTCGACGTACTGCAGTGGGAGGCACGGCTGGGGCAGAGCAGCGAGAGCGGGCTCCAGGACGCCCTCGGCGCGTTCCAGCGCAGCCTGCACAACGATTTCGGCGACTTCATCGAGCGGAACTACCCGGTGTGGCTCGCCAATCCCGACGGCGACCGTCCGCCCCTGTCGGTCGATATCTGCAGCGAGTTCCTCGTTCCCCTGCTCGAGCGCCACGGGAAGGTGCTCTTCGTCGTCGTCGACTGCCTGCGGCTCGACCAGTGGGAGTTGCTGAAGCCGCACCTCACGTCGCTGTTCGACGTGGAAGAGTCGTTCTACTACGGAATCCTGCCGTCGGCGACGCCGTTCTCCCGGAACGCGATCTTCAGCGGGCTCTTCCCGACGGAGATCAAGGACCGACATCCGCAGTGGTGGGGAGACCGGGACGACGAGAGCCTGAACGCCCACGAGGCCGAGCTGCTGAGCGAGCAGCTCCAGGAGGTTACCGGCGAGCGGGTGGCGGTGCGCTACGAGAAGGTGGCGACCGCCACGGAGGGCGAAGCGCTCCTCCGCCGGATCCCCGGGCACCTGCAGCAACAGGGCGTGACGGCCCTGGTGTTCAATTTCGTGGATCAGCTCACGCATGGGCGCGCGGAGAACGCGATCCTCTTTGAGGTGGCGCGCGACTCGGGCGCGCTGCGGAGCGTGACACGGACCTGGTTCGAGGACTCGCCGCTCCTCAAGGCGCTCCGGGAGGCCGAGCGGCTCGGCGTACCGGTCCTGCTGACGACCGACCACGGGTCGATCCACTGCCACACGCCGGCGACCGTGTACGCCAAGCGGGACGCCACCGCGAACCTGCGCTACAAGTTTGGCGAGGACCTGCGAGCGGAGAAGGCAGCCACCGCGATCCTGGTCGAGGACCTCCCCGCGTGGGGGCTGCCCAAGATGCGGCTCGGCGTGCGGCTGCTGTTGGCCCGGAGCGACCACTTCTTCGT
>Ga0210112_1000228_pt1 | contig 15838 bp, 16 predicted proteins | sample Joice_ThreeSqC_D_FD_184875 | JGI IMG/M metagenome (GOLD analysis project Ga0210112, IMG submission 184875) | Wetland microbial communities from San Francisco Bay, California, USA, that impact long-term carbon sequestration - Joice_ThreeSqC_D2... | ecosystem: Environmental > Aquatic > Marine >... | reverse complement strand
TCAGTAGCGAGAAAAAATGCGCCCGCTCTTCCTCCATGTCTGCAGACAGGAGCTCGAGACGCGTATGCGCAATGGCAACCAGTGTCCCGGCGAGAATCGTCAGTGACTCAAGCAGCCCCTTGCTTCCGCCGGGTGTTCTCTCTGACATGGCAAACAACTAGCGGCGACCGCTGAGCAGGCCGATCAGCAAGCCGAAACCGGCGGCAACGCCGACGGCTTTCCACGGGTTTTCGTGGACATAAGCATCGGTAGCCTTGGCTGCCTCTTTGGTTTTGACAAGCAATGCCACCTGTTCCTCCACGATCCTGGCTTTCACAACCCTGAGGGATTCTTCCGCCCTGGCGCGTATTGCGGCCAGCTCCTCACCGCCCTGATTGGCGGTTGCTCTCAGCAGCGCTTCCGCATCTGCCACCACCGCCTTGAAATCGGCGATCAACTGCTCTCTGGACACTTCATCGACTGATGTATTCATACATTCTCCTTTGCCTGATCTATTAAGAATCTGCTGTTACTTACGCACTAAAAGCAGGATACCCCCTGCCACTATGGCCCCCACACCGGCCCAGATGGGGACTTTACTGTCTCCGTGTCCTTGACCGACAGCTCAAACGAACCCAGCTGGGCCTTCTGCGTGTCCCTGGTGTACGTGAAACCGCCGTATACCAACCCCAGGGTGCCGGCCACGATCAACACGATTGCCAATAGCCTGGCTGCATTCATCTCATTTCCTGCGGTTGAGAATCACGAGTATTCGCGCCATTGACGACGGGTAAGCCGGGTAATGCAGGAACCGTAAACCACCGGATCGCTTTACCCGACCGCCCTGCGGCAGAGAACACTTCATGGGCCGTTACACGCGTCGACCTTGAATGAGATTTATCACGATCACTACGACTGCGATGACCAGAAGAATATGGATCAATCCACCCATGGTGTACGAGGAGACGAGGCCAAGCACCCAGAGGATAAGCAAGATAATCGCAATAGTTATTAACATAGAAGTTACTCCTTATCTGTCATGTCCTGCCGCGGAGCCACTCAACCCGCTGTGGATCGCCTCACCACCGGTCGAATCATCTATCCGGACTGCGTCCATTGGTCGAACTCCATTTCCGTGAGGAGGAACTCGCGCTGTGCCTGCCTGCCCCACAACCGGCAGGCAGGAACCTCGATGGCGCCGAACGGCTCACATTTAACGCCGGTCGTTGCCCATACATGGCGCTCGCTACTTCGAGTCGCCCTTTGCCGCGTCCTGGATGGCCTCACCGGCATTTTCGACATGTTCTCCAACCGACTCTGTTGCGTTGTCGATACTCTGGCCGGCCTTCTCCATCGGGCCTTCCTGCTTCTCGCAGCCGGATAGTGCGACAAGCAATGCACTTATGACCAGGGCTGCGCTAAGGGTCTTGACTGGTTTCATAATGTATACCTCCTGGTGATCGTTGTGTCTGGAAGCGGGTGTCACCGTGTGGGTCACACCCGTTGCCGGGATTCGGGTTATGAGAGACTGCGACGTGCCGGCCGGGCAGGCCTGGCGCATCGATCATCTGTCGTCATCGCTGACTTCGTGGCCGATGATGCCGCCAACGGCTGCACCGCCGACGGTTCCGACCGTGCTGCCGCCGGTAAGAACGGCGCCGCCGACGGCGCCGACACCCGCACCGATGGCGGTATTCTTGTCCTGCGTCGACATCCCGGAACACGCACCCAGGCTGAGCAGCATGGCTACAGCAACGGTACTGAGTGCGTATCTCTGCATGGTATTAATGGTGTTGAACTTATTCATAATCATTACCTTAATGAGGAGCCCGGGTGTGATGCATCGGCAGGTCATGCCGTGCAATCACTGCTCTCATCAGGATCACGCTGCAGACATTGCAGGTTATTATGTTGGCTCCGATGGTTGAAGCTTACGGAGAACCGCCTTCACCGTCTGTCTGATAACGTACATAGCCGGCAATCGAACGGTACGCGGGCCCCGTTGTTCCACCACACCGAGCGTCAGCGCGTCGCCCCGCCGGTAGAAATCCCGCAAGATTCTATGCACTCCCTGCCGCGCCTGTACGCTATCAAACATTATAGTGGCTTATGCTTCCTATACTCAATCTGCCAGTGCTGAGAATGTGCTGAATCGCCAGTTTGCGCCGCAAAGGCAATTGCTGGGACAGCGCACCGGTGGAGCGGTTCTTCAGCCGTCTGAAACGGGAATGGTCCGGTGACCGGTTGTATCGTACCCGGCAGGAAGCGATGGCCGATGTGCGGGAATATGTGGCGGTGTATTACAACTCGAAGCGTCTGCACTCGACGCTGGGATACAAGACACCGATGAATTACGAGAAGATCCTTAACTAAGTGTCCGGAAATAGTTGACCACTACAGGCGAGGGGGGGCTAGTATTTGTACATTTACGGTAGTTTCGACTATCGCACCGGAGATTATTTAAGTGACTGATACTTGGGAGATGACTCATGCCCAGCCTTAATGACCCCAGCCAGAACCACCTGCTCGACGCCCTGCCGGCGGATGAATTCGGGCGCCTCTCCCCCCATCTGGAACTGGTCCCGATGCCGCTCGGCAGTGCGGTTTGTGAGCCCGGCGTTACGATGCGCCACGTCTATTTCCCCACCACCTCCATTATATCCCTGCTCTACGTCATGGAGGATGGCGCATCAGCCGAAATCGCCGTGGTCGGCAACGAGGGTATCGTCGGAGTCTCCCTGTTCATGGGCGGCGAATCCACGACCAGCCGGGCCGTGGTGCAAAGCGCCGGCCATGCCTACCGGCTGACAGCGCAACACCTTAAGGATGCATTCTTTCACGCCGGTCCCACGCAGCGCCTGTTGCTGCGCTACACCCAGGCGTTGCTGACCCAGATGGCGCAAACGGCGGTGTGCAACCGGCATCATTCGGTGGACCAGCAACTGTGTCGCTGGCTGCTGCTGAGCCTGGACCGCCTGCCCTCGAACGAGTTGACCATGACCCAGGAGTTGATCGCCAATATGCTCGGGGTACGCCGCGAGGGTGTCACAGAGGCAGCCGGGAAATTGCAGCGCGCCGGCCTGATTCACTACAGCCGCGGCAAGATCACCGTGGTGGACCGGCCCGGCCTGGAGGCACGCGTCTGCGAATGTTACCAGGTGGTCAAGAAGGAGTTCGATCGCCTGCTCCCGGAGAACAACGTTCATTAATCCGGTTGGTCGCGTGTTGTCGCACTGATCCTCGTACTGTTGCATACCACATGCCTGTACCTGAGTCCGAACAGGCGTATTCTGCGCGCTACGATTACCTGAGTTCGACAGACTACTGGCCCATTATCCTGGTGTAGGTTGCCTTGTCGACCGCGTAACACCCGCATGAAGCGGCTTCCAGGCCGCCGCGGTTAAGAATCGTGATATCCCCGCGGCTGTAGCGGATCAGCTTGCGATTTTGCAGCGCAGTGGCGGCCCCGGTGACACCGACACGACGCACGCCCAGCATGTAAGCGAGAAATTCATGCGTGACATGGAACGCGTTTGAGTGCGCCCGGTCCTGTGTCATCAGCAGCCAGCGGGCAAGACGCGCCTCCACCACATGAAAGCGGGTACAGGCGGCGGTTTGCGCGAGCTGACCCATCAATACATAGAGGTAACGCTTCAGCCCCCGTTGCAGTGCAGAACTGTGTGCGAGTTCACGGCGAAACGGCGCGGCGTTCATGCGCAGCGCCGCACCTTTGCCCTGCACCACGGCGTGCAGCGGCGATACATCCACCCCGAGTATGAGGGAGATTCCGAGCATGCCTTCATCGCCGACCAGTCCCACTTCCAGACCGGCACGGTTATCGATCGGTGTTACCGAGGAAATAAAGCTTTCTGTGGGAAAGTAAACGTGGCGAATGCGCTCGCCGGGTTCGGTCAGGACCTCGGCAAACGCCAGTTCGACCGGTTCGCAGCCTGCCAGAAATCGCTGACGGTCCTTGCGGGGCAAGGCCGCAAGTAGACGATTGGCGGCTGGGGCAGGCCTGGTGAGTGGCATGAACTCTCCTGCTGTCGGAAAAGCTGGCAGTGCAATCCCGATGTCGAATGTGAACCCAGGACAAACGGCTTCCCGAGAATGGTTTCTTATAGTCTGGAGTGAAACCTGGCGGTTGTCTGGACGGTAGCGTACACAACACGCCTGTCATGCCCTGGTACCCAGCCACAGGACCGGCTGCAACAACATCCAGGCAAGCGGATTACGGACTCGATGTGCGTGAAGCTTTCCCATCGCCATTCAGGACGCCCGCAATTCGACCGCTACCGGAATCGTTATTGGCTGTCAGACATAGACCAGAATCGCCACATAGTGGCTGATGCTGCCGGCGAGCACGAACAGATGCCACACTCCGTGCATCCACGGGTAACGGCGATCGAGGGCAAAAAACACGATGCCGGAAGTATAGAGCAGGCCGCCGGTCAACAGCCAGATGAAGCCCGTGCGTGGCAGCGCCGCGAGCAGTGGATTGATTGCCAGCACTATCAACCAGCCCATCACGAAGTAAATGAAAAACGGCAGTATCCGCGCGCCGCGCCGGGGCAGCGCATCGAGCACCAGGCCCAGCACCGCCATGCCCCAGATCGCACCGAACAGCCACCAACCCACAAGACCGTCGAGCGTGACCAGCGTGAACGGGGTGTAGCTGCCGGCGATCAGCAGATATATCGCCTGATGATCGAGAACGCGGAACACGTGCTTTGCGCGGCCCGTCGGCAGGCCGTGATACAGCGTGGAAATGAGGTAAAGCAGAAACAGCGTCGCGCCATAAATGCTGAACGACACGATACGGCGTGTATCGCCACCCCGCGATGCCACCAGCACCAGCACCACGGCACCGGCCAGCGCCAGCACGGCGCCGATCAGATGTGAAATGCTGTTGAAGCGTTCACTCTTGATCATGACGGACAAGTCCTGATCAAACACTGATATGAAAACCCGATTCGAACATTGAATCGGGTTATTTCAGCTTTGGGCATTTTCCTGGATATTACGGTGATCGGAATACGCTTCGCGAGTGCGAGGTGTAAGACTCCACCGTTAACGCACTATCGATCCCCTTGTATTGGAGGCTGACGACGTCTCATGACCCTCTCGGGCCATCATCGGCCGATACGTATGCTGTCCAGCGATCCAAACACGCCAAACACCTGCAGTAACCATAGTACGACAACAATGACCACGACGATATTCAGGATGTTTTTGATCTTGCGATCCATGGGTATGTAGGTGTTGATGAGCCAGAGCAGCACGCCAACCACGAGCAAGACGATGACCAGGTTAATCAGTGGCATGTGGATTCTCCTGTCAGATCATTAGGTTTCTGGTAGCAGCGACTCAAAAGTTCCGGTAAGACCTGAGTCTTCATCAGTGCTGCCGTTATATCACGCCCTCCATGATCGAGGGCGACTGACCAATCAGGACGGATGCAAATCGCGTCCGTCCCTCTTTGGTTTACCGATCGATTTTGGTAATTTTTGTTCCCTCGATGCTGACGCCAGCCATCAATCCCTGCTGACTGAAGATAAACGCATAGGCATCATCCTTCAGCGAGGATGTCGAAAGATTCTTCGCGAGCCCTTCGTCGACCACAACGACGGTTGGACCTACGCCAATTTCCCAACCCTTCGTATCCTTGACATACTGAATGGCCTTATCGGTCATCAGAAACACCGCATAGCCGTAGGACTGGGCGCCTGCCTGCAGACCCCATGAGCCGGTAACGGAGTTGTAATAATCGACGACTTTCGAGCCCTCGATCAGCTCGCCCTCGCCATAGCTGCCGCCGAACACGAGGCCAGCCTTGATGATATTCGGGAACACGAGCACCGCCTTGGCCGTGCGCGAAAGGGTCTTGGCAACAGGTTCGCTTGTATAAAGCGTCTGCAAGGCTTGCCGGGAATCCTTGTCCAGATCCTCAGCGGTTGCGGCACTTGCCTGATTCATCACACCCGTCGAGACGATGGCTGCCGTCGCGAGTATGAGTGTGAGGAGATGACTGCGTATGTTGTACATTTTGAAACTCCATGTTTGGTGTGTTAGTCGGGACCCGACTGGCGGGATAGAAAACCGAGCATCCATGCCGCATCCGTCCCTTCGCCACACTCGCGCCTCGCGCAGCAACAGCCTGCGGAAAGGACAATGTGACACAACCTGTACCAATTACGTGGCCAGTCTGGATGCTGATAAAATCCTAGTCGCATGAGCAAACGCAGTCTGTACGATAACGTACATAGCTACAAATTCAGGAGAACTTGCCTCGCCCCAGGACGGATTTCGTATAGCCATTTCGCGGGTCAGCTGCCTGGGTTCTACGGGAATCAGCGGGCGCCCTGGACGCGACTTCCAGCGCCAGAACAGGCGAAAACCCTGACGGTGCCATCGAAAAACGGTTTGTGGCTGGACATCGACCAGTGCATCACGCCGGTTGAATAAACTGTATAGCAGCACGAGCGCAATTCGGATCCGTGTGTCAGACCGGTGAGGCCTGGCTTTGCGCTCCTGGAACATGGCCAATTGTTTGCGCAGGAAGCGATTTTCGGCAGCGAGTGCGCCCTGTGGACATAGGGCAAGCCGGAAGAATGTGGCCAGGTCGACGAGCAGTGTGAATATCGTTATACACCTCCCATGACGGGCAGTATCTCTTGCCATATCGTGGCGGGCTACGCGATTCGAAGGTGCATCCTTACGAAGCAACGGGATTCTATAAGTGCGGGCTACAGCCGGATACATTTTTCCGCATGCCTTGAATGAATGCGTGAAACGGTGTCGAATACCCGTTTGCCCGACGGGCATCGGCTGGCAGCGACCGTTACAACCTTCGATCCGAGCGCGGGGTGTGCTATGAAAATATTCCTTTCGACCGTTGTCGCGGTGCTCCTGATTATGGTGCTGGGCGGGATATTCTTTATCTATTCCGGCAGTTATGACGTTGCGGCGACCAGCAGAGACCCGGGCATCGTGCGCTGGGCAGTGCGGATCACGAGGATCAATTCCATCAATCGCCGGGCTGAAAAGGTAGTACCGCCGGCTGAAAGTTTCCTGAAGGACCCGGAAACCATCCGCACGGGTTTTGAGCATTACGATGCGATGTGCGTCGTCTGCCATGGCGCCCCTGGCGTGGAAGCCGGCGAGGCGCGGGCCGGTTTGAATCCGAGGCCGCCGCTGCTGGCGGAAATCAAAGGAAACCTGCCGCTGGGTGTCGTGTTCCGGGCGGTGAAACATGGTATCAAGATGACTGGCATGCCGGCGTGGGGCCCTACCCACTCCGACGACGAGATCTGGGCGCTCGTTGCCTTCGTGGACAAACTGACCAGGCTCAGTCCCGAGGACTATCAGGGGCTGCGGCAACAGTGGCGCGACCACGGCGGTGAGGTTCATCATGAGCAATAGCGCGTGTCGACCGATGCGGGCGGATACATTTATAGAGAAAATCTCGGAAAATAAAATGACATAATCCTTACTGCCTGTTCGCCTGAAAGGCGGATAAAGCAATACAGGATGCTCGTTAAATTGTTGAAGATTCCCTCTGGTCTTCCCCGCAAATCATTGCTTCATCCTGTCCCGCTACCTATGATCCCCTCATGCCACTCTCGCGTTTTCACCCTGCCGTGGCGCGCTGGTTCACGGACCATTTTGCCGGCCCGACCGGGGTGCAGGCACGGGCCTGGCCGGCGATCCGTGATGGTCAGGCCTGCCTGATTGCGGCACCGACCGGCTCGGGCAAGACCCTGGCGGCGTTCCTGGCGGCGCTTGATCAACTGCTGGTGGAAGGCCTGGCCGCACCGTTGCCGGATGAAACCCGGGTGTTGTATGTCTCGCCCCTGAAGGCCCTGTCCAACGATATCCATAAAAACCTCGAGCTGCCGCTGAACGGCATTCGTGACCAGTTGCTGGTAACGGGACTGCCTGACGTGCCCATCACGGCACGGGTGCGCAGCGGCGATACCTCCCCCGCGGAACGGGAGGCCATGAAGCGCACTCCGCCCCACATCCTGGTCACCACGCCGGAGTCGTTCTACATATTGCTGACCTCGGACTCGGGTCGGGCCATGCTGCGCACCGTGCGCTCGGTGATCGTCGACGAGATCCACGCCCTGGCGGGGAACAAGCGCGGCGCCCACCTCAGCCTGTCGCTGCAACGCCTCGATGCCCTGTGCGAGCGGGCGCCGGTGCGCATTGGCCTGTCCGCCACGCAAAAGCCGGTGGAATCGATGGCGGCGTTCCTGACCGGCCATCCTCATGATGATCAGGATTTTCACTGCATCATCATCGATACCGGCCACGTGCGTGAACGGGATATCCGGCTGGAGATCACCGGTTCACCCCTGGAAGCGGTGATGGCCAACGAGGTCTGGGCCGAGATCTACGATCGCCTGGCACAGCTGGCCGAGGCCCACCGCACCACGCTCATCTTCGTCAACACGCGCCGCCTCGCGGAACGGGCCGCAGCGGCACTGGCCGAACGCCTGGGGGAGGAGACGGTCACCGCCCATCACGGCAGCCTGGCGAAGGAACACCGGCTCGATGCGGAACAGCGTCTGAAACAGGGCCAGCTCCGCGCCCTGGTGGCCACCGCCTCGCTGGAACTGGGTATCGATATCGGCGACGTGGACCTGGTCTGCCAGATCGGTTCGCCCGGCTCCATTGCCACCTTCCTGCAACGGGTCGGGCGCTCGGGTCACGCCGTGGCAGCCACGCCCAATGGGCGGCTGTTTCCCCTGTCGCGGGACGACCTGGTGGAATGCACGGCACTCCTCGATGCCGTTCGCCGTGATGAGCTCGACGTGATCCATATCCCCGAGCACCCGCTGGATGTGCTGGCGCAGCAGATCGTCGCCGAGGTAGCCAGTCGCGAGTGGGACGAGGCCGAACTCTACCGGAGTTTTATCCAGGCCTGGCCGTATCGTGATTTAAGCCAGGATCAGTTTGTCGCCACGGTGAAAATGCTGAGCGAAGGTTTTCATACCCGCCGCGGCCGACGCAGTGCATACCTGCACCGCGATGCCGTGCACGGCATGTTGCGGCCCCGCCAGGGCGCCCGCCTCACGGCCCTGCTCAACGGCGGCGCGATCCCCGACCAGTTCGATTACGACGTGATCATGCAGCCGCAGGGGGTGTTCGTCGGCACCCTGAATGAAGACTTCGCCTTCGAAAGCCTGCCCGGAGATATTTTCCAGCTGGGCAACCAGTCCTACCGCATGCTGAAGATCGAGCAGGGCAGGGTGTTCGTGGAAGACGCCCACGGTCAGCCGCCGAATATTCCGTTCTGGTTTGGCGAGCGGCCGGGGCGCAGCGATGAACTGTCCCTGGCCGTGTCGCGCCTGCGCCGGACGCTGGACGAGAAACTCGGGCAGGGACAGGACGCCGCGCTCCGCTACCTGGTCGACACGCTGGCCCTGCCGCAGGGCGCGGCCGAACAGCTGGTCGCTTATCTCGCCGCGGTGCAGGCGGCCCTGGGCGTTATTCCTACACAGGAGCATCTCGTCTTTGAACGCTTCTTCGACGAGACCGGCGACATGCACTTCGTCATCCATTCGCCCTGCGGGTCGCGCATCAACCGCGCCTGGGGGCTGGCCCTGCGCAAGCGGTTCTGCCGGCGGTTCAATTTCGAACTGCAGGCCGCGGCGACGGAAGACAATATCATCCTGTCCCTGGGGCCCACACACAGCTTTCCCCTCGATGAACCGGCCCGCTACCTGAAATCCGGCAGCGTCAGGGACGTGCTGGTCCAGGCCCTGCTGGCCGCGCCGATGTTCCCGGTGCGCTGGCGCTGGGTCACCAACACCGCGCTGGCGGTGCCGCGCAATCGCGGCGGCAAGAAGGTGCCGCCGCCTTTCCAGCGCAACAGCGCCGAAGACCTGATCGCCCTGATCTTTCCCGATCAACTGGCCTGCGCCGAAAATATCGCCGGGGATCGCGAGGTGCCCGAGCATCCGCTGGTCGACCAGGTGCTGGCGGACTGCCTGCATGAACTCATGGACATCGATGGCCTGGTCCGGCTGCTGGAAGGGATCGAGACGCAACGCATCGCCATCACCACGCGCGATCTCGCCACGCCATCGCCGATGGCGCTGGAGATCATCAATGCCCGGCCCTATGCCTTTCTCGATGACGGCGCCGCCGAGGAACGCCGCACCCTGGCCATCAGCCAGCAGCGACATCTCGACCCGGTGGATGCCGCCGCGATCGGCACCCTCGATCCCGCGGCCATTGCGCAGGTCCGGCAGGAGGCCTGGCCGCAGGCCGGCACGGTCGACGAGCTGCACGATGCGCTGCTGGTGCTGGGTTTCGTGACCGAGGCGGAAGGCGAGGCCGGGGGCTGGGAGTCGCGGATGCAGCGCCTGCAGGACCAGCAGCGTGCGACGGTCGTCAGACTCGCACACGGTGTCACACTGTGGGTCGCGGCGGAACGCTTGCATCATGTGCAGGCCCTGTTTGCCGATGCGCAGCTGGAACCCGTCATCGATCCCGTGGAGCCCGTGCCCGATGACCGGTCCGGGGCGCTGACCGAACTGCTGCGCAGCCGCCTGGAAGGGCTGGGCCCGGTCACGGTGTCGCAGCTGAATGCCCCGCTGACATTGCCGCTGCCTGAAGTGGACATGAGCCTGCTGGCCCTGCAGCAGGAAGGCTTCGCCATCCAGGGGCACTTCTCGCAGGCCGGTGAAACCGAGTGGTGTGAACGCGGCCTGCTGGCGCGTATTCACCGTTACACCCTCAAGCAATTGCGCAGCGAGATCGACCCGGTCAGTCCGGCGGATTTCATGCGCTTCCTGTTTCACTGGCACGGCCTGGATGAGCCGGCGGAAGGGGAGGCCGCGCTGGAACGCAGCCTGCAGCAGCTGGAAGGCATTCCGCTGGCGGCCGCCAGCTGGGAGCAGGATGTCCTGCCGGCGCGCATTCGCGACTTCAGCACCGCGCAACTGGATCACCTCTGCCAGTCCGGCCGCTTTGTCTGGCTGCGGCTGCAGCCGCCGGCGGCCGGCAGGGGAGACCGGCAAAAGAATCCGGCCGTGAAGAGCACGCCGATCAGTTTCATCCGCCGCGAGCATCAGGGCGACTGGCGCGACCATAGCGCAATGGCCGATGCGGCCGAAATCACCCTGTCAGGTCACGCGGACAAGGTCCTCGACAGTCTGAAGCAGTGGGGCGCCAGTTTTTTCCAGGACCTGCTGGATGACACCCGCCTGTTGCTGGTGCAGCTGGAAACCGCACTGGGCGAGCTGGTGGCCTGGGGTCTGATCACCTCGGACAGTTTCAGCGGCCTGCGCACCCTCATTACCCCGCAACCGGTCCTGCGCCGGCGCGCCAAACGACGGCCGGGTTACCGGCCCCTGGACCAGGCCGGGCGCTGGTCGCTGTTGCGACCGGCCAGGCCGCCGCGCGATGAACGCGACCGTTTTGCATCCGTCGAACACATTGCCCGGATGCTGCTCGGTCGCTACGGCGTGGTGTTCCGCAAGCTGCTCGAACACGAAACCGGCCTGCCACCGTGGCGCGACCTGCTCTATAGCTACCGGCGCATGGAGGCGCGCGGCGAGCTGCGCGGCGGCCGTTTTGTGCAGGGCTTTGCCGGGGAACAGTTCGCCCTGCCGGAGGCCATGCAGACCCTGCGCCGCATCCGCAACCAGGCGCAGGACGGCGCGCTGATCGCCATTGCCGCCACCGACCCGCTCAACCTGACCGGTTCCATCACGGCCGGCGACCGGGTCGCCCGCCAGGCGAACAACCGCATCCTGTACCGCGACGGCGTGCCGATTGCCACCAGCGTCGGTGGCGAGATCAACTACCTGGCAGCGATTGCACCGGAGGTGGAATGGGAGATAAAGACCACCCTGTTACGGCAGACCCGTCCGGAGCACTTCCACCCGACGCCGCCGCGGACGTTTTAATCGGGGTCAGAGCACATTATTTTCTCTAATAAACAAACGTGCTCTGACACCGGTTTTCTCTGTGCCACCGGTTTTTCTCGTCATCCTGGCGCATGCCAGGATCCAGTATTTTCAATACCTGGATGCCGGCCTGCGCCGGCATGACGCAATAATCAGCGGCTCATACTGACCCCTCTGCTATTTTTCTACACCCGTTAGACATACCTGCAGGAGCGGACCGCGTCCGCGAACAGCTGGTTGCACCAGCGTGGACCATTTCGAGCCCGGCATGCACCGTGCCGGGGCGGGAATGGCCTCCCTTGCGCTGGAAAAACCCGGAACCAGGATTAACAAGGCGGATTTTTGCACTGGCATGGTCTGTGCTAGCTACCTGGTATCAGGCTAACGGCAGCTTGATGGAAGTGCGGTGCAGTATTTGCCGCCCTGTTGAATGGATAACGGCGTCCTTGCCGTGCCTTCGAGTTCCGGGGTGCAGGGATAGACGTTTTTCCGGTTTTTTCTTGAACGCAAGGGGAGTGATCATGGCTTATTTAATGCCTTCGGAATTTGTCACAAAGATGGTGGATGCGGGTGAATCCAAGATCTTCATGTCTACCCGGGATACCTTGATCCGCGCCTACATGGCCGGGGCCATCCTCGCGCTGGCGGCCGTATTCGCCATCACCATCGCCGTCCAGACCGGTTCTCCGCTGGTCGGCGCGATCCTGTTCCCTGTCGGGTTTTGCATGCTGTACCTGATGGGCTTCGACCTGTTGACCGGTGTGTTTGTGCTGGTGCCGCTGGCGTTGCTGGACAAGCGACCTGGCGTGACCCTGGGTGGCGTGTTAAGGAACTGGGGTCTGGTATTTGTGGGCAATTTCGCCGGTGCGCTGACGGTCGCCGTGATGATGGCGTTCGTGTTCACCTACGGGTTTTCCACGGACCCCGGCGCCGTCGGCACCAAGATCGCCGGCATCGGCGAAGCGCGTACCCTGGGCTATGCAAAATGGGGTATCGCCGGCTGGTTCACCATCTTCATACGTGGCATGTTGTGCAACTGGATGGTTTCCATGGGCGTGGTCGGCGCCATGATCTCCACCTCGGTCAGCGGCAAGGTCATCGCCATGTGGATGCCGATCATGCTGTTCTTCGCCATGACCTTCGAGCACTCGGTGGTGAACATGTTCCTGTTTCCGTCCGCGATGATCATGGGAGGTAATTTCTCGATCCCGGATTACTTTATCTGGAACGAGATTCCCACGGTGCTGGGCAACCTGGTGGGCGGTCTTGCATTCACAGGGCTGACCCTTTACAGCACCCACGTCAGAACCGCGCCGAAGCGCAACATCGCCCAGGTCAGAACCGTGCAGGAGCGCAATGCCGCCTGATCGGCGCGTGATTGCAGGGCACCGGTTCCACACGGAACCGGTGCCCTTCGGATGAACATGTCCTGCACATTGAAAATTAGCGTAGGTCAGCATTCCGACAAGGGCCGCAAGGAAGTCAACCAGGATTTCCACGGCGTCTGCATACCGCAGGAACCGCAGCTGACGACCAAGGGCGTCGCCATTGCGCTGGCCGATGGAATCAGCAGCAGCGAAGTCAGCGACGTGGCCAGCCAGACCGCCGTGACCGGATTTCTGGCCGACTATTTCTGTACCTCCGAGACCTGGTCGGTCAAGCAATCCGCGCAACGCGTGCTGTATGCAACCAATTCCTGGCTGCATGCCCAGACCCGGCAAAGCCAGTACCGTTACGACAGGGATAAAGGCTACGTCTGTACCTTCAGCGCCATGGTCATAAAGTCCAACACGGCGCACCTGTTCCATGTGGGCGACACCCGCATCTACCGCTTGCGTGACAATGCACTGGAACAACTGACAGAAGACCATCGTTACCGGGTGTCCCGCGAAACGAGTTACCTGGGACGTGCCCTGGGGATCAATCAGCAGCTTGAAATCGATTATCTGACCCTGCCGGTCGAGCCGGGCGATATCTTCGTACTGGCGACCGACGGGGTTTATGAACACGCCGCATCCCGGGTCATCATCCAGACGGTCAGCGAAAACGCGCATGACCTGGATGCGGCTGCGAGACAGATCGTCGACGAGGCCGCCGCGCAGGGCAGCGCAGACAATCTGACGATCCAGATTCTGCGCATCGATGAACTGCCCGATCCGGACGCCAACGAGATCTGCCATCAATTGACCGAACTGCCCTTTCCGCCGGTCCTGGATGCCCGCATGGAATTCGACGGCTACCGGATCATCCGGCAGATCCATGTCAGCAGCCGCAGCCACGCCTGGCTGGCGGTGGATAGCGAAAGCGGCGAAAAGGTCGTCATCAAGACACCTTCCATCGATCAACGGGGAGATCCGGCCTATCTGGAACGCTTCCTCATGGAGGAATGGATCGCCCGGCGCATCAACAATGCCCATGTGCTGAAACCCTGTGTACTGACCCGGAAACGCAGCTACCAGTACATCGCCATGGAATTCATCGAGGGCCAGACCCTGGCCCAGTGGATGCGCGACAACCCGAAGCCGGATCTGGAAACCGTCCGTGACATCATCGTGCAGGTCGCCAGGGGACTGCAGGCCTTCCACCGGCTGGAAATGCTGCACCAGGATCTCCGGCCGGAAAACATCATGATCGACGGCGCCGGCACGGCGAAGATCATCGATTTCGGCTCCACCCGGGTGGCCGGGCTGCTGGAGATGAACGCATCGAACGACCCGGCGCTCATTTTGGGCACGGAACAGTACTCGGCCCCCGAGTATTTCCTGGGTGAATACGGCACCTCCGCCTCGGACATCTTTTCCCTCGGCGTCATTGCCTATCAGATGCTCACGGGGAAGCTGCCCTATGGCACCCGGGTACCCCGATGCCGCACCCGGGCCGCACAACGCAAGCTCGGCTATGTGTCTGCGCGCGATGAAAAACGGTTGATTCCTGCCTGGGTGGACGAGGCCATCCGCAAGGCCGTGCATCCCGACCCCGCCAGGCGGTACGGGGAATTGTCCGAGTTCGTCTACGACCTGCAGCACCCGAACCAGGCATTCCTGAACAAGGCCCGTCCGCCCCTGATGGAGCGGAACCCGGTCATGTTCTGGAAAGTGGTGTCCCTGTTTCTGGCCGTGGCCCTCATCGTGGTGCTGTACCGGCACCCGGCAGCCACGTGAGCGCCGTGACCGGTCCGATCAATACATTGTTTCCTGTTACCCCAATGCAATTGCAAGGAGATTGCCATGACCCGCGATGAAGTCACCCAGCTGATCCTCACCTGCAAGTACCGCAAGCAGCTCAAGTGGGCACAACTGGCCGATGCCACCGGCCAGAGCAAGGAGTGGACCACGGCCGCCCTCCTGGGACAGATGGCGCTGACGCCCGAGCAGGCCGACAAGGTGGGGGATATGCTGGATTTACCCGCGGAGGCGGTCGAAATGCTGCAGGTTGCGCCGTACAAGGGTTCATTGCCCACTGTGGTGCCCACCGATCCGCTCATCTATCGCTTCTACGAACTGGTGAACGTGTACGGCACCACCATCAAGGAACTGATCCACGAGGAATTTGGCGACGGCATCATGAGTGCGATCGACTTTTCCATGGACATCACCCGGGAGCCGGATCCCAAAGGCGACCGGGTACATATCGTGATGAGCGGAAAGTTCCTGCCCTACAAGATGTATTGAGAGCCGGTGTATCAACCGGCATATGCAGTTTGCGCACGACGAATTGCTGATCAGGCAGATACGAGGGAACTGATACAGGTTGCGGTAATGAGTTGTTCAAATGGCGACATGGAGGAATCCTTGCGGGAGCTTCGCGGACCCGGCTATGCATCGTCCTGCAGCGTGGTGCACAGCTCGCAATGGGCGCCACGCTAACTTATTGAAGTAAAAGGCTGATAAATCGCCTTTCTGTTCTTTCATTCGATGGTCGAAGGTTCGAGCGGGGCC
>Ga0210112_1000226_pt1 | contig 15980 bp, 13 predicted proteins | sample Joice_ThreeSqC_D_FD_184875 | JGI IMG/M metagenome (GOLD analysis project Ga0210112, IMG submission 184875) | Wetland microbial communities from San Francisco Bay, California, USA, that impact long-term carbon sequestration - Joice_ThreeSqC_D2... | ecosystem: Environmental > Aquatic > Marine >... | reverse complement strand
GAATGTTTCATCGCACCATCCTGCAGGTAACTGTAACCCAGCGCCAGGTTTGCCTTGTCACGCAGCAGTTGTAATTCCTCGCTGCGGCCTGACATTACACCCAGTGTCTCCAGTTCCTTCGCGCCGCGTTCGAGCTGGCCGTTGCGAATATAGGCGACGCCAAGGTTATATGCGAGGTATGGTGACCAAGCATTTTCTTCTTTTGCTGCCTGCAATACCTTGATGGCTGCATCATTCTGGCCAAGTTGAAGTAACAGCAAGCTATGCAGTTGCGCAGTCTCGACACGCGTGGCAGGTGTCATGTCACCATTGACACGGGTCAAGGCCTGTAATGCATTTATTGTGTCACCACGCTGGAAGGAAATCTTGGCAAGATAAAACCAGGCTCGATTACGGGTCTGTATGTCTGTATTCGCATCGGTCAGCATGCGTTCGAAAATCCTGCTCGCCTCACTGCGCAGTCCATAAGACAAATCAAGCCCGCCAAGCAGCAAATCTGCTTCATCACCATGGTTGGGCAACCTTTCCTGCTCCTGTGCTATCTGCAGGCGAACTATGCTGTTGAACCAGTCTTCCTGGAAGTAATAGTACAGCGCCTCTCCGTACTGGAGATCCTGTGCAGTTGAGGGAAGTTTGTGATCAGCAGCGATTGCCGTGACTGTATACATTGTCAGCAGCACCGGCAAAAAGAAGCCGCAGGCGATTCGCTGCATGATTTATTCCCATTCCCTGATACTGAAGTCCGGTTGCTCGCTGCTCGTGTTGTCGACGATTTTCAATTCGACATATTTCGCGCCGAGGCTCTTGTTGATCACAATGCTGGCACCTCGACGGTAATCGCGCCCTTTTGGACCCATGCCAGTATAAATGGCGACAAGTTCGTGTTCGCCAGCCTTGAGATTTCCCATGTAGAGGCGCTGAATTCCACCTCTGTGCAGAGCGTCAACCTCGCGCTGTGTGTAGAGATAGTTGGAAACAACCTTGTCATCTACCTTGAGCTGCACCGAGTCGAGCTTGAAAAACTCACCCACATCAAGAGACACAAATACGGCCAGCTGGGTGTTGGCCGGATACAACAATTCCTCTTCCAGGACGAATAAATCACGATTGAGTGCAATTACCTCCTGCTTGAGCGACTGGATGTTCTCGTCAAGGCTGGATGCGGACGGCGATTCCGCCTGTGCGACGTTGAAAAACAGCAGCATGATTATGCCGGCAATGACTAGTTTGACTGATTGATCAGGAAATTCTGGATGCAGCATCTTGGACCTCTGTATGTCAGCACTGGAATACTCTGACTATCTGCAAATATGTCGGTCTTGGCGGCAAAAGATTGACTAAATTAGCATGCGAAACTGGATGCAGAAAAGTCTGCAGCAGTCAGGATTCTAGGAATGTGTACTGGTTCACAGTCCGTTGGGATAGAAGAGCAAGCACGATGTGTCGGCAATTTTACACGCACACACAATTGTCGCGGAGTTGATCGAAGTGCTTGAGGTGTGGCTCAACGCGTATTCTTGTCCGCCGAACTTACTGCACAACTCGTGCCAACCCGTTGGAGTAGTGCATTCTGCCCTGGTTGTCGATGATGATTGCCTCGGTGTCAGGCAAGGAATTGATCAATGCAAGTCCCTTCTCCACACCCATTACAAACACACTGGTGGACAGGGCATCGGTATCGGTCGCATTACCACCGATAATACTGCTGCTGTGAATCTCATGTGGCGATTTCCCTGTCACCGGATTGAGTATATGGTGGTAACGGATACCGTCTTTCTCGAAATAGCGTTCATAGTCTCCTGAAGTGGATATAGCAGCATCTTCCAGCGGAATTTTGGTGACGATGGCGTCATGCACTCGCGGGTTGCGAATGCCGATAACCCAGGGATGATCCCAGTGACGGCCAATCACTCGTGTGTCTCCACCGGCACTAACCAGAGCATTATTGACGCCAGCAGCCTGCAGGAGGGCTATGCATCGGTCGACAGCATAGCCCTTGGCGATGCCGCCGAGGTCAATGCGTACGCCCTTTTGGAGGAAATGCACGCTTGAATGTGCGGCATCCAGCCTCACATGCTGATAGCTGATCGCCGGCAATGCCTCGGCAAGCTGTTTGCTGTCAGGTTTTTTGCCCGTACGGTAATCATAATATTGTCCTGCGCTGGCATAGGTGATGTCGAACGCGCCGTGTGTGATAACGGAATAATTCAGTGCCAGCCCGATCAGTTTGAACAACTCGGTACTGACCGTGACGGGGGAATCTGAAGCACCGGCATTTACACGTGACAATTCGCTATCTGGCTTGTAGGTGCTCATCAACTCGTCTATACGGCGCATTTCGTCCATGACAGACTGGATCAGTACCCTGCCCTGCAATTCATCATCATCCCACAGCTCCACATTGACAGCTGTGCCCATGATGGCGTCTTCTTCGTGCAACCAGCCGGCAACAGCCATTATTGGCAATTGCAAAAGAACAGACAAAACAAGTAGCTGAAGTTTGACGAGCTTCATGGCCGGTATTATCGGCCAATGAAGGATTACATTGACGGGATGCAGCCCGGATGAATCGCACCGCAACCAGGGGGATGGCTGCAATGACAACCCCGGGTTCCGGCGTCTGCGCCTTCATCCGGGCTGCGGGGAAAATTCGCTGTCGTCTAAATCACTCCGTTCACAATTGCGTTGAACGCGGTCAGGTTATCCATCATTACAGCATTGCCGAGGCCATGATTGGGAAACAGATTTGGGAAATTGGCGACCTCGCCGTGCAAAGCCATGTAATTCAGGACTACAGTTTCGACCAGCAGATTGACCTGGTTCGCCGCCGGGGTGGCGGTGGTTTCGACAGACGCATCAGGACGCATCCAGCCAATCTGCTGGTGCTTAGCCTGTTCCGCAGCGCCTGATCCGAGCAAAACCGGGCGGCCGCCGGGATTGTAGACCAGAAAAAACGAGGCTGCGGTGGACGAGTTGTCTCCGGTCCAGACACCCTTGCCTCCAGCTGATGCATCGGTCATACCATTGCTGAATACCGAGCCGTCACTGCAGACATAGATCATCAGTGGTACTCCGGCGCCGTTGTTGGCACGCGCAGCATACTCCAGGCAGGCTCCGATACACCGGCCAGCGCGCAAGTCGCGAAGTTCACCGGTTATACGGTCACCAGTATGGTAGTCATAGCCACCCATCGCGATGGTGCCGGCACCGGCAAAGCCATTGACCACCATTTTCATAACGGATGCTGTCTTGCGGAATTCGCCGTCACTGTTAAACTCCGCCTGGCTGAAGATGCCCGACGGACCTACGATGTCAGGGTCCAGCGCGGGGTCGAGTGTCGTTGGATCTCCAAAGCGGTCGGCAATATCTGCGGCCTTGACATAGCCGCAACGTACCATGTCCTTGATGATGGCGTCATTTGTGACCTTGGTACTGACCTTGTCGAGCTTCATTTTGCTGATGCGTTCAATGGATTCCATAACCGCAACCGCATCATCTTGCGTCAGCACACCGATCAACTGGCCGGTGTCGACCATACCGGTGACATCAGATGGCCGGTCAACCTTGGTCGGCCTGATGCTCGGGTCGAGCATTGCTGCGGGTGCCATGGAATTGCCTCCTGAATCCGAACTCCGTGAACCGATTAGCGTCAGGAGGCTACCATCGGCTCCTGCCCGGGCAATGCCGTACATGGGATTGTGCGGATTATTAGCGGTGTCGTTGTCAGATCGTGCCGGAATGATCGCGCCATTGATAAGCGCGCTACGTGTCAGCGCTCTTTCGCTGATACCCTGCAGCATGGCACTGGTCGGATGGAAAGCGAGACCGAAGTCAGTATTGATAAAACTGCTGCCGGTATTCGGATCGATGGATGCCGGCGTCATGTCGCCCGGCAGGCCCAGCTTGCTGTAACCGGCGGTGCTGAGAAAATCAAGCTGACCGCCCTGCTGTCCGACCAGCACATTAGAACCGGATATGTTGGCCCCACCGGCCAGATCGAAACAGATGAAGGGGATTTTTCCGGCTCCGAGCGATTTAATTCCACATGACGTTTTAAGTGCATCAATGTCGGACGATAATGCAGCTGCTGCACTACGTGGATTGGCGAATAATCCGAAAAGCGTAGGCGCTGTCACAAATCCCATACCGGCAATCAGACCCTGACCGAGAAAATCACGGCGTGTAAGCGGCCGGCCATGGTCGTTCAGGCGAAGTGGCTCATCAGGTAATCGAATGTTACGTTTTCTCGCCATGAATATATCCTCGTATGAGTCCTATTGCAGCAGCATCGCGGCACTGCCTAGTGCAGCGGCGCAGGTTGCCTTGACGATTTCCTCGGTACGGGCGGGAGTTGCGCACGTCGGTGACGGTCCACTTGCACAACCCGTCAGGAGCAGGATGAGATTGTCCAATTCGCCAGTTACGTCGACCGGATCTGGTTGTACGGTCAGTCCAGTATTCATGACCTTGTTGAGCAGTGGCACGATTACCAGGTCACGTTTGCTCGCTGTGTCGAATGCGGTGTCGGCACTCTCGGGTGACATGCCTGCGGTGAAGAACCCAGGGAAATACACATCTCGCGAAATCGTGCCGTTGTTATCGACCAGTGCACTGCAATATTCAATTGCAAGCTGCGATATTGCCATCTGGTGTGCAGACAGAAATCCCTCAATGTTTTCTACGCCAGGTAACTGTTGTATGACCGTCTGATAGACTGCGTCGACATCGACCTGTTCTGTATTCACGCCGGTAATCGCGGCCATGGTGGCATTGATCTCCTGGAAATTGCGCAGTCCGATATCAGATGCCTCCGGCAGGTCTGGCGGGGGTGCCGGGGTAAGTGGCGCGGGTTCAACCACGATATTGGTATCATTACCGAACACCTCGAACGTCAGGAAGAACTCGTCAGCACTGGGTCCCTTCTCGAGGGCGATAACAGTGCCGAGATCCGAGAGTGTCTGACCGGTGCCCGGGGTATAGAGCGCACTACTGATCGTGGTATCGAGGTTCTTGTAGGCCTGGCCCACGGTCGCCTCCTTGCCATTGATGCCAATCCGCATGCCTGCAACCGGGATACCGTCCGGAGATGCGTTTGGATCCAGACTGATGAAGCGCGGATTGTTGAACAGGTAACTGTAGCTGTCGAACTGGCTGACCTCGAACAGCACATAGCTGTCAGCGATGCCACTGTGGTCGTCTACATTGAACAGCAGAAAGAATTTCTCGCCCACACCGACCGAGAAGTTCTGCTGAATCTGCGCCGGAGTCAGGGCCCGGTTATGTATAGCAACCATGCGAATGGTGCCTTGCCACTGACGGTTGCTTGACACCTCGTTGCCGAGGACGAAAGCAAAGCTGTTATCCCAGTCGATCAGTGTTCCGCCCGGAACCGTATCGATATCATCTGTGAACACGCCGTTGACGTAGATGCGACGGCCGTTGACCGGATCGTAGGTAGCGACTACATGCTGCAGTGTAGCCTGCAGGTCTTCGTCGGCATCAGCCGTATCCAGAGACGGATCGCCATTGGCATCTGTCATGGTGTTGCGGTTCAGGTAATTGTAGTTATATTGCGTCTGACCAAGTGTGAAGTTACGCTCGGTAGTGCCGGACGAGTAGCTGACAATACGTGCCGGTCCCTGTTGTGACACATTGGCCGGTGCGACCCAAGCCTCGATAGTGTATTCGCCAGTGGCTGTTATCAGATCGTAGAGTTTCCGACTGCTGGTCGTGGTCGCCTGGGCCTTGCCACTGGTTATGTTGATACCCCAACCACCAACCCAGTCAACACCTCCACTCAAGGTAAGATGCATATCCGGTGAGACGCCGCTGGTGTCAAACGCGATATTGCCAGAGCCGGTCTTGAACTGGTACATGGCAATGACATTACTGTCGTAACGGTTGCCGCCACTTGCCACGATGCCATCGAGTAAGGTCAGTGCCTTGCTGGTTACAAGATTAGGGTCTACCGGAATTGTGCTTATCGAATTCGCGAACTGTGTAATTGCATTCTCCATTACTACCGCTGAAGCGGCGCAGTCCGAACTGCCGGTGTTGTTCGGGTCCCAGCAATTGTGGAATTCATCTCGTAGCCGCACGACGAAGCGTGAATTGGCAGGGTTGTCCAGGTTAATCTTTGACTTTGCAGCCGCATAGGCGGAATCCGGGTCGCTGTTTGCAAAGAACGGAGACTGGGCGTTTGCGGATGAGTCGGTATGACAGTTCGCGCAATGGGCAGTCAGTACCGGATGTACAGTGGCTGCGAAACTCGATGAGTCGATCGGAAAGGTCTTGCTTGCACCCAGGTTCTTCAACGGCGGTGCAGTCAGCTGAATGACCGTACCGGAACCGACCGAACCGCCGGCCCACGCGGTGATATAGGCTGTAATCACATCGGCGCAGGCCTGGTCGCTGGCCAGCCAGCAATTATGACCGTTTGCAATCTTGGTGACCATGGCCGAATTGGCTGGCGTGACAAGATCGACAAGGGTATTTGCTTCGGCATAGGCCGTGTTAATGTTATCTGCACGCACGAATTTCGTGGGACCGGTACCACCGACTACATGGCAGCTACCACAGCGGTTGGTTCCCTGCAGGTTGTCCCAGAGATTCACTTTGAAGGCCTGTACATCAGCGGTTGCAGGTGCTGGCCCGCTGTAATTAGATGCCGATGCAGTGCCTACCAGATTCGGGTTTTGGGAGGTGCTCTCACCGCCACCGCAAGCTGTCAGGCCGGTGCCTGTCACAAGAATGACCGCCAGCACAAGGAAGTTATGGCGCAACCAATAATTCATTGTGTTTTTCATGCCTCAATCACCCTTGCAGTAAACTGCGGTTTCGGCGAAAGCTGTTTTCATGTTGTAGTCGCTGGCCTTGAAATCTGACGTTATGTTCGCAATTTCGGCGCGATCTTCGCTATTACCCGGATCACGCAAGCAAATGGTACGGAATACCTTTTTCACCTGGCAGCGCGCAAAGGCATCACTATTCGCAAGTTCGATGCCCAGTGACTTCGCGCCACTGCCGCTTCCCGGCAAGCTCGGATCCCAGCCAAGCAGTGCGTTCTGGCCAGAACGCCAGTAGTTGTCCCAACTGTCGTCCGGCGTGACGAATCCGTACTTGAAGGTATCTGCGTTGATGGTGTACTTGGGTTGCACTACACCGGGGGTGTATTCGATGCTGCTGGTATTCTCGTTGAAGTTGTAGTAGGCAAAGGCCTGCGCCATTGGATCCATGCCACTGTGGCATCCAACACATGAATTCATGAATATACGACTGTCGGCACCGGGACTGCGTGACACGTCCTGGCGTATACGATCCGGTGAACGGGTGATGTCCTTGAGCTGCTCCATGTCATTACACAGGTGGTTCATCATGGTAAAGCGGAACATCGCACGGTTGGTGCCGGCAATAAAGAAAGCCTCGGCACCGGCACGGGTGGTCAAAACGCCGGCTGTAGCCGTTGCCGGCAAGCTGGTCACCGCGGATTGAGCCACCGGCACCAGGTTCGCCTGCAGATCGATACCCTGGTCTTCGAGTGCGGCATAGTGCGCGTTATCCGTCATTGAATAAGGGGGAATTGGCAATGACGGCCCACCGGTGTAGACGAGGTCTGCTGACAGTAGCGTGTTGAACGGCACATCGTCGCGGATCATGCCGATGACCGTAGCTGTATAGTCGTTAAGCGGCGCGAATACAGTGTGGTCTTCGTTGGTCCACGGAGTGGCAAAGTTCTTAAGTGTGACGTTGTAGAACGCACTGTTGTTCATGGCCATCATGGCTGCACTGACTGCATTCCCGGAGACAATTGCGGCCTCCATGCTATCCAGTACTGTTTCTGTCGGCGGTATACCCGCCAAACGGTCATGCATACGCTTCGCCTGTCTGCGTTCCAGGTCGCCTGCCAGCGCTTGCGTAGTGAATAAGAAGGCCAGCCCCAGGATTGATATGACGTGGCCAAGACCTCGAAAAAACACAGCACCCTGATCAGTTTGATAAAGCATGCGATCTATCCCGGCTCGTGGTGGTTTCAGGACCAGTTTTCAGCCCGTGTAGGCAGATACTGGGATGGTCAGCGGTATTTTTCTGTGACGCATTTCGCGGAATGGCGTTATCCCCCAACCTATAGTAAATCCGCGATCTTCGAGGACCGGAATGTGCGAAGGCAGTCACAGTTTTGAGAACCATACGGTCCCGTGTATCAGGTTTATCAGCGAGAGGGCCGACCAGCTATGAGCATGAGCGCATATTCCGCAACGCAAGCCTCGAAACCGGCTTTCAATAGTTCAGGTGTATTGATACTGGCAGTAGCCCTGCTCACAGGCTGTGGCGGGGGTGATGGACAGGATCCGGATCCCCTGGTGGAAGATTTTGGTATTGCCTACGTCAAGCGCCCTCTCGAGCTAAACAATGCCGGTACGGCAATCCAGCTGGATGTCCGCGAGGTGGAATCATTTACACCTGGGGGTGACCTGTATTATCGCGATCTCGCCTCGCCGAGCGCACCGGAGCGCAATATCACCGCTGCGATCACCCAAGGCATGGGCGATGTCAAGGACGTGGAGGTTTCCTACGACGGTACAAAGCTGCTGTTTGCCCTGCGACAGCCAGACATCCAAAATGCGACTCCAGCGGACCAGAACAAGTGGGATATCTGGGAATATGACATTCCTGCCGATTCGCTCCGTCGCGTCACAATAACTGATAACACTGCCAAGGCCGGCGAGGACATCGCTCCGCACTATCTGCCGGATGGTCGCATCATCTTTTCCTCTACACGCCAGCGCCAGTCGCGGGCTACGCTGATTGATGAAGGCAAGAATGCTTTTTCCGCTATGGACGAGGACCTCCACGAACATGCCTTCGTGTTGCACGTCATGGACGACGATGGCAGCAATATCCATCAGGTTTCGTACAACCAGAGTCATGACCTCGATCCCATGGTGCTGGACGCAGGACTGAACGCCGGCCAGGTGGTATTCAGCCGCTGGGATAACATGGGCAATCGCAATGCCATCAGCCTGTACAAGATGAATCCCGATGGTTCCGAATTGCGTCTGTATTACGGCGCGCACAGCCATGACACAGGTACTAATGGCGCCAACGTACACTTTCTTCAGCCACACGAGATGTCTGATGGTCGCCTGATGACTGTGTTATTGCCGTTTACCGGTTCATGGCGCGGGGGCGAACTGACCTTGATCGATACTGAAGACTACCTGGACAACGCCTATCCGACAGGGACGAATCTGGGCGTGCTGACCGGTCCTGCCCAGGTAGATGCAACAGTTAACGACGTACATACCGATAACACGATATCGCCGGGGGGGCGCTACATGAGCGCCTGGCCGTTGCGGGATGGTACCAACCGGGCCCTGGTCAGCTGGAGCAGTTGCCGGCTGATCGAAAATACCCAGATTGTACCCTGTACACCGGCCGGGCTGGCCAACCCGGCAGCCGTGGAGGCAAACCCTATTTACGGAATATTCATCTACGACATGGATAACGACACCCAGATACCGATCGTCGCTCCACAGGAAGGCCTTGTCATCACTGACGTTGTTGCGGCCGCACCTCGTCCACTGCCACCCGTCATCTTTGACAAGGTCCCCGGGGTCAATCTGGACCAGCAGGCCTATGACGATAATGTTGGTCTGCTTGATATTCGCAGTGTCTATGATGTTGACGGTGTCGATACCACAAGCAACGGGATTGCCGCTCTGGCCGATCCGGCACAGGCCGTTGCCGATGACCGCCCTGCCCGCTTCCTGCGTATTGTCAAGGCCGTGGGTATCCCGGATAACGACACCAAGATGCTGCAGGGCACTGCCTTCGGTGCCAGCAGGGGACAGTTGATGCGCGAAATTATCGGCTATGTGCCGGTGCAGCCAGACGGCTCCGTCAAGGTCAAGGTCCCGGCGGATGTGCCGCTGGCCATCAGCGTGCTGGACAAGAACGGTCGCCGTATCGGTGCACGTCACCAGAACTGGTTGCAGGTGCGTGCGGGCGAGACGCTGTCCTGTAACGGCTGTCATATTAATACCTCGGGTACGCCACACGGGCAGTCCGCTGAATCGACGTCACGCGGTCTGGCATCAATATATCCGGGTTCACTGGTGACCGGCCAGCCTTTCCCGAATACCGACCCAAACCTGTTTACCGATGATATGGAGACCATGGCGCAGACCCTGACACGACTGCAGCCTGGCAAGTTGCTGCCGACAGTGAATCTGTACTATGACGATATCTGGACAGATCCCAGCGTGCGGACACCCGATACAAGTTTTTCCTACACCTATACGGCGCCGGCGCTGGCTACGCCGGCACCCGCCTCTCCAGAGTGCCAGGCCACCTGGGACAGGCTCTGCCGTACGGTGATCAACTACGAGCAGCACATCCATCCGCTGTGGAGTCGTGACCGTGGAGTGAATACCTGTATAAATTGTCATACATCGACCGATGCGGCGGGCATGGCGATGGTGCCTGACGGAGAGCTGGATCTCACCGATGGTCTGGATCCCCAGGTGCCGGAGCATTTCAAGGCCTACCGGGAGCTACTGTTCCAGGACTTTATTAATGGCCCGATTGATCCGGTTACCGGCCAGCCGACACAGATAGCGGTGCCGCCATCAATGAGTGCTGCAGGTGCTGCAGCATCTGCCAGATTCTTTTCCCGGTTTGACGATCCAAATGATCTGCACAACGGCAGGCTCACCCTCGATGAACTACGACTGATTGCCGAATGGCTGGATATCGGCGCGCAGTATTACAATGACCCTTTTGCCGTGCCTTGAGGCCGGAAAGATCCTTTCTTGTGATCAGTAATGCCTGGCCATTATCCCCCAGCCCTGTATTCATCAGCATCCTGCTGTTGTTGCAGTGCCTGTTTGTTTCGCCAGGTTATGCAGGAGAGGAATACTACGAGGTGCGTGTCGCCGAGCCATACCTCGAAATGCACACGGGGCCGGGACGCGGCTATCCGGTATTCCACGTGGTCGACCGGGGTGAACTGGTTAAAGTTATCAAGCGTCGCACCGACTGGTTCATGGTACGGACGCAGCATGGCAAGCAGGGCTGGGTTAAACGAGCGGATATGGAACTGACCTTGACCCCGGACGGCGAGCCAACACAGTTCGCCGAAGCGGGCTTCGGGGATTTTACGCGCCGTCGCTGGGAAGCAGGATTTCTCGCAGGTGATTTTGAGGGCGCGAATATCATGTCGGTGTATACGGATTATTACCTGACGCAAAACCTTTCCATCGAGCTGTCGATGTCGCAGGTGTTCGGCAATTACTCCGATGCCCTGACGGCAAGTGTCAATCTGCTTGCACAACCGTTTCCGGAATGGCGCCTGTCACCGTTCTTCCTGCTCGGTACTGGCGCTTTCTATACCGATCCGAACGTGACGTTGGTGAATGAACAGGACCGTACCGAGCAGATTAGCAATGTCGGGCTTGGTGTGCGCTGGTATCTGACGCGGCGCTTTATCGTGCGTGCGGAATACCAGAATCATGTCATCTTCCAGAACAAAGATGACAATCAGGAGATAAACGAATGGAAAGCCGGGTTTGCATTTTTCTTCTGAGAATCGTGCCATTACTGGTGCTGCAGGGGCTGACCAGCGGGTGTTCCCTGCTGCGAACCGAGGAGCCGGTAATATTCAGCGAGTCCGAACCGGTGATTAAACCCGGAATTGAACGACGCACGATAACTGAAGCGGATATCGATAGCGAGGACTTCGAAGTCGGTGCATTTGTCGGTGTTATGAGTATCGAGGACTTTGGCAGCAACGTGGTATACGGCGTACGGGCAGCGTATCACACCACTGAAGACTTCTTTTTCGAGGTTGGCGCGGGTACGACGCAAGCCGGCAAGACCAGTTATGAGACCCTAAGCGGTGGTGCCCAATTACTGACCGGAAGCCAGCGCGACCTGAATTACTACAATATTTCCCTGGGCTACAACGTTCTGCCGGGTGAGGGTTTCATTACCAGTCGTTATGCCTTCAACAGCGCACTTTACGTAATAGCCGGAGCTGGTGATACCGAGTTTGCCGATGACAGCCACTTCACCTTCAACGTCGGTATGGGTTATCGCTTCCTGATGAATGACTGGGTCGCACTGCATCTGGATTTCAAAGATCACATTTTCGAGTCTGACCTGCTCGGTACCGACAAGTACACCCACAATCTGGAAGGCACCGTTGGCCTGACCATGTTCTTTTAAGGAGTCTGCTATGCGTTACTCACAATCCCGTTACATACGACATTCACTGGCAGCCTTGCTGGTGCTGCTCGTAAACACAGTAACTGCCGGAATTGACCAGTCGCCCGCACCGGACTTCACCCTGAAAAGCAACAGCGGTGAAAATCTCAGGCTTAGTGAGCTGCGCGGCGAGGTGGTACTGATCAATTTCTGGGCCTCCTGGTGCGGACCCTGTCGCCAGGAGATGCCGATCCTGAGCGAACTGCATGACAAGTACAAGGCAATGGGTTTCACCGTGCTGGGCGTCAATGTAGAGGAAAACTCCAGCGAGGCGCGCAAGTTGCTGAAAGAAATGCCGGTTACCTTTCCGGTACTGTTTGACAATGACAGTACCGTAAGCAAGCAGTATGACGTGGTTGCCATGCCGAGTACCGTACTGGTCGATCGCGACGGTAATGTACGTTACCTGCACAAGGGTTACAAACCGGGCCTGGAGAACACCTATGTCGAACAGGTGCGGAGCCTGATCAGGGAGTAACACCGTTCATGTGCTTGCGCACCTGTTGTCTGCTGTTGTTGACCCTGTCATTGATGGGCTGCAGTTCGATCGAGCCATGGGTAAAGCCCTACGAGCGGGCGCACCTGGCCGATCCAATCATGAATTTTGACCGTGATCCGGTCTCAGGGGCCTACGTAACGCACGTCTATCAGGCGCGCGAAGCGGCACGCGGCGCCGAAGGCGGACACGGAGGTGGCTGTGGCTGCAACTAGCCGATCCGCGTTCCGGCTGGCTGTTGGAGCCGCCTTGTTCTGCCATGCGGTGGTTCGGGCAGGGGTGCTACCCGAGGACCGTGCTGATGCACTTTATCATTCCTATGAAGGCGGTGGTGTCGAGATTACCGGGCCATCATTGATGGTGCTCAAGAATGTTGGACAGAACGCGTCCGTCAACGGCAATTATTATGTCGACTCCATCAGCAGTGCTTCAATTGACGTTATAACCAGCGGTGCAAGCCCCTATTCGGAAAAACGAACCGAAGTAACCGGTGGTTTGGATTATATGCACGGCAACTCGATCATGAGCCTGTCTTACACCAACAGCTCGGAAGATGACTACAAGGCGAATACCGCGGGTTTTGGCATCAGCATGGACATGTTCGGTAACATGACGACGGTATCGATGGGCTATTCACGAGGCTGGGATACGGTGTTGAACAACCTCGACAGCAGCTTTTCGCAGGATGTCGACCGGCAGAACTATAAACTGGGCCTGACCCAGGTAATTACAAAAGACATGTTGCTTGAACTGGATTACGAGGGGATCACCGATGAAGGGTTCCTGAACAATCCCTACCGTTCGGTGCGTTATCTCGATCCGGGAGGTACCAGCTACAGCTATCAGGCGGAGGTATATCCCAACACACGTACCAGCAGCGCGGTCGCGATTCGCTCGCTATACTACCTGCCCTACCGTGCCGCCGTTTCAGGCGAATACCGCTTCTTCACCGATACCTGGGGCATCGATGCGCACACCGTGAAATTAGCTTATGCACACCCGCTTAAAGGTGGCTGGTTGCTGGAGGGTAACTACCGCTACTATACGCAGAACTCGGCCGACTTCTACAACGACCTGTTTCCGTACAAGGACGCACAGAATTTCCTTGCGCGTGACAAGGAACTTAGTACGTTTTCCAGTAACTCGATCGAAGTGAAGGTGAGTTACGATTTCCTGGAAAATGGCTGGCATTCAATCGACAGGGGGACAGTCACCCTGGCTTGGGATCATATCCTGTTTGATTATGACGATTTCCGGGATCTCAGGTTCGTGGCACCGATACCGGGTGAAGAGCCGCTCTACAGTTTGAGTGCCGATGTGGTGCAGTTGTTTGTTTCAGTCTGGTTCTGAAGAATACCACGTAATATACTGTAAAGTAATATAATCACCAGCTCGCCAGGTATGCCCGTTTCAGGTCGTGTGCCGGAGATGCAGCACATCCCTGCACGCCATCATTTATGCATACTTCCTGCAGAAGCTGATCTAAATTGCTGTTGTCGCAAGACATGGATCTTGATGCTGGTCTGCAGCAGGTGCGAACCAATCAGCTGTGCGCGATTTCCTTCTCGGTAAACAGGTAGTCCTTCAATTCCTTGTCAAACGAGGGGTCCCGGCGTCGTATCCACTCCAGCACCATGGAGGCATGTTCCTTTTCCTCGTCCCGGTTGTGTGCAAGGATGGCCCTCAGCTCCTCGTCCTTGCAGGCATCGACACGCTGGTTATACCAGTCCACGGCTTCCAGTTCCTCCATCAGCGAGGTGATGGCGCGGTGCATGTCGCGGGTTTCATCCGAAAGTTCGTTGACAGGTTCGTGGTAACCTTCATTTGCCATGGTGTGTTCTCCGCTCGATGCCGTACGGTGTTAAGGGTCCTTACGTGAATCGTTGGTTGTTGTCGTTCCTGGCCATTTCCCTGCTTGGGTGTGCAGGTCCGCAGCTACAGCTTGCCAACGATATTACACAGGAGCCGGTACTATATCCAGAAGCCGCCGTTATGGCGGACGGTTACCGTTTGCCCCTGGCCGTGCACAAACCGGCAGGAGAGCCGAATGCAATTCTCCTTGCGCTGCATGGCTTCAATGACTATCGAAACGCCTTCCATGGGCCGGGCAGGTATTTCGCGGACCGTGGCATCATGACGGTCGCCTACGACCAGCGCGGTTTTGGGGAGACTGCCCAGCGAGGTATCTGGCCCGGCCGTCAGCTGTTGCAGCAGGATGCGACAAGCCTGGCTAGCCTGCTATGCCGGCGGTATCCAGATGCCCCGCTCTATCTGCTGGGTGAAAGCATGGGTGGTGCAGTCAGCATACTGACTGCGGTTGAAAACAGTAACGACTGCTTGCGCGGCGTGATACTGGCAGCTCCGGCGATATGGGGTTGGCAAACCATGCCGTTCTGGCAAGGCACCCTGTTGCGGATTGCCGCACAGGTCGTTCCCGGACACGAGGTGACCGGCGAAGGCCTGGAAATCAGGCCTTCGGACAACATAGAGATGCTGCGTGCACTCGGCCGGGATCCCCTCGTCATAAAGTCCACACGCATAGACGCAATCTACGGGTTGACCGAGCTGATGGATCAGGCCTACAGGGTGAGCAGTGAGGTCACCCTGCCCGTGCTGCTGCTGTACGGTGAGCATGACGAGGTGATACCGAAGCACGCACTATGCCGCATGGTTGCCGCGCTACCCGATGGCCGCGATTCGACGTGGCGCATGGTGCTGTACCCGGATGGATACCACATGCTGGCCCGTGATCTGCAGGCAGGTACCGTGCTCGAGGATATTGTCACCTGGGTGAACGGCCAGTACCGTAAATTGCCTTCCGGGGACGCCGTCAGCCGCGAGACGGGTCGCCTCGAGGCGTTTTGTGGAGGGTCCTTAACCGGCCCGGCAGTTCCCTGAAATTGATCTGGATCAATTAACGCAGATAATCCTGCCGCATGACTGCATTCTGACGCAGACAGCGACCGGCGCCTGATTATAATGTCAAATACACATCGTCATACCGCGACGGTATGTGATGTGGCATTTAATTAATTACTCGGTACTGGTACTTAGCTGGAGGATTTACATATGAACAAGATATCGAAGCTCGTTGCCTCAGCTGTTATTGCCGGCACTGCAACCTTTGCAGCAGGTACGGCAAATGCGTGGTGGGGTAACGATTACTGGGACGGTCCCTGGGGTTATCCTGGCTATGGCTGGGGTGGCTATCCCGGCTACG
>Ga0210112_1000224_pt1 | contig 16120 bp, 12 predicted proteins | sample Joice_ThreeSqC_D_FD_184875 | JGI IMG/M metagenome (GOLD analysis project Ga0210112, IMG submission 184875) | Wetland microbial communities from San Francisco Bay, California, USA, that impact long-term carbon sequestration - Joice_ThreeSqC_D2... | ecosystem: Environmental > Aquatic > Marine >... | reverse complement strand
ACGGGGCCGGGCAGCGGCAGCAGCGCGCGCGCATGCCCCATCTCCAGCTCGCCATGCTCGACCATGGCCTTGACGGCATCATCGAGGTCGAGCAGCCGCAGCAGATTGGACACCGCGGCGCGGGAGCGCCCGACGGCCTCGGCGGCCTGTTCGTGGGTAAGTTCGAATTCGCGGATCAGTCGCTCGAGCGACTTGGCCTCTTCCATCGGGTTGAGATTCTCGCGCTGGATATTCTCGATCAGCGCGATGGCGATCGCGGCACGGTCTTCCACCTGGCGCACGATGGCCGGGATTTCGTGCAGACCGGCCAGCTGGGCAGCGCGCCAGCGTCGTTCGCCGGCGATGATTTCGTACCCGCTGTCGTCGACCCGACGCACCACGATCGGCTGCAGCACGCCCTGTGCACTGATGGAATCGGCGAGATCCTGCAATGACTCCTTGTGCATATCGAGGCGCGGCTGGTACTTGCCGCGCCGGATGATATCGACCGGCAGCTTGCACAGGCTGCCGTCGACCGGTGCGGCCGGCGTCGTCTCCGCGGCGGCCGCCGGCTCCGGTGTCACGCGTACCGGCCAGGGTCCGGCCGACGCGGACTGCTGGCCGATTACCTCTGCCGGTGGTTCCGTTGCTGACGGACGCATTCCTGATCCCAGCAGTGCATCCAGACCCCGACCCAAACCGCGTTTTTTAGCTGCCATGTGAAGTACCGTCGCCTGTCGGATTGTTGCTGTTTAATAGTCTGTCGCATCGGAGGCGGCCGTTTCCGCCAGTTCGATCTCGCCGGTGTCCACCGGGGCCACGGCGTAGTGGCGACGCAGGAATTCACCGGCCAGCGCCAGGTAGGCAATGGCGCCGCGCGAAGTCTTGTCATAGCGCAGTACCGGCAATCCGTGACTGGGCGCCTCGGCCAGTCGCACGTTGCGCGGAATGATGGTGCGGTAGACCTTGTCACCGAAGTGTTGCTGCAGCTGAGCTGATACCTCCATCGCGAGGTTGTTGCGCGCATCGAACATGGTGCGCAGCAGCCCCTCGATGGCCAGCTCCGGGTTGACCGCCATGCGCACCTGTTCGACGGTGTCGAGCAGTGCGGTCAATCCTTCCAGCGCGTAGTACTCGCACTGGATCGGGATGAGCACACCGTGCGCAGCGGCCAGTGCGTTGACCGTGAGCATGTTCAGCGACGGCGGGCAATCGATCAGGATGACGTCGTAATCAGCCTGTACGTAAGCAAGTGCAGCGCGCAGGCGACGCTCGCGGTCATCCTTGCCCATCAGTTCGACCTCGGCCGCCGTCAGGTCGGCATTGCCCGGCAGGATGTCGTAACCGGCCGCGTCCGCATGCACGATCGCACTGCGGATGTGAATATGCCCCAGCAGTACATCGTAGCCGGTGCGGCTTACCTCGTGCTTGTCGATGCCGCTGCCCATGGTCGCGTTGCCCTGTGCATCGAGGTCGATCATCAGCACACGCCGGCCGGTCTCGGACAGCGACGCGGCGAAGTTGACGCTGGTCGTGGTCTTGCCGACACCGCCCTTCTGGTTGGTAACAGCGAGTATCCTGCACGTCATGAGGCTGCCTCCTGCTTGTCGGCGGCCACCTGCATGGTAACCACGTGGCGCTCGGCATCCAGCCCCGGCACCTTCAGCGCAATAACTTCCGCACTCACGCCGGTGGCCTCCAGGCACTCGATTTCCGTCATCGGGTAGACGCCCTTCATCGCCAGCATGTGGCCGTCCGTGCTGCACAGGTGAGAGGCATAGCGGTAGTAATCGGGCAGGTCTGAGAAGGCGCGGCAGATCGTGGTATCGAAGAGTGCTTCAGGCCGGTATTCCTCGACGCGGGTGTTGACCAGTGTGACATTGTCGAGATTGAGAACGCCGAGCGTCTGCTGCACAAAGCGCAGCTTCTTGCTGCTGCTGTCGAGCAGCACGAACTCGCGCTCGGGACAGGCGATGGCCAGCGGAATACCCGGCAGTCCGGCACCCGTGCCGATATCGAGGACACGGGTGCCGCGCAGGTGATTGACGATCGACAGGCTGTCGAGGATGTGGCGCGTGATGATGTCGGCCGGCTTGCGCACCGAGGTCAGATTGTAGACACGGTTCCAGTTCATCAGCTCGGTGACGTATTCCATCAACAGCTCGTCACCGCCCAGACGCTCTTCCAGGCCCAGCTCCAGGATGCCGTCCTCGAGCAGTTCACCAGGGTCAACGTAGCCGCTGTTACGTCCCTTGCGATTGCGGTTGTAGAGTCCGGTATACATGTCCTGTCAGTTGCGATTGGCGAATCTATGCGCTCTTGCGTACCAGCCGGTTTTTCTTGAGGTGTATCAGCAGCAGCGATATGGCCGCCGGCGTGATCCCCGGAATCCGCGCTGCCTGGCCGATGGTCAGCGGTCTCGCATCCAGCAACTTTTCGCACACCTCACTGGACAGGCCACGTACGGCATTGTAATCGAATTCCACCGGCAATGTCTGATCCTGCTGGCGGCGCTGGCGGTCGATCTCGCTGGCCTGGCGATCCAGGTAGCCCGCGTACTTCGCCTGGATCTCGACCTGCTCGGCCACCGCCTGATCGGCGACCGGCGGGCCCAGTTCCCCGATGGCGGTCAGCGCATGGTAGCCGAGTTCGGGACGGCGCAGCAGCTCGGCCGCAAACAACTCGCGCGCGAGTGGCCTGTCCAGCAGCGCGGCTACGGCGCTGCCGGTATTGCTGTCCGGCCGCACCAGTACGGCCGCGAGACGCTGCTGCTCCTGCTCGATGGCCGTGCGCTTCACGCAGAACGACGCCCAGCGCCGCTCGTCGACCAGGCCGAGCCGGCGGCCCGTTTCGGTCAGGCGCAGATCGGCATTGTCCTGGCGCAGTGACAGGCGGTATTCCGCGCGACTGGTGAACATGCGGTAGGGTTCGCTGGTGCCGCATGTCACCAGATCGTCGATCAGCACGCCGATGTACGCCTGGTCCCGCCCCGGCGTCCACGGCTCATCACCCTGCGCCTGGCGCGCGGCATTCAGACCGGCGATCAGCCCCTGCGCGGCGGCCTCCTCGTAGCCGGTCGTGCCGTTGATCTGGCCGGCAAAGAACAGTCCGCCGACAAGCCTGGTCTCAAGCGAATACTGCAGGTCGCGCGGGTCGAAGTAATCGTATTCGATCGCGTAGCCGGGGCGGGTGATGTGCGCCCGCTCGAAACCGGCAATGGAACGCACCAGCGCCTGCTGCACCTCGTAGGACAGGCTGGTGGAGATGCCGTTGGGATAGACCTCGCGGGTATCCAGCCCTTCAGGCTCGATAAAGATCTGGTGCGAGGTGCGCCCGGCAAAACGCACCACCTTGTCCTCAATGGATGGACAGTAACGCGGACCGGTGCCTTCGATCGCTCCGCTGTACAGCGGCGAGTCACCGAGACCGTCACGAATGATGTCGTGGGTATGGCCATTGGTGCGGGTTATATGGCAGCTGACCTGGCGCGGGTGATCGGCCGCAGTGCCCAGAAAGGACATGACCGGCACGGGCTCGTCACCGGGCTGCGCCTGCAGCAAACGGTAATCGATGCTGCGCCCGTCGATACGCGGCGGTGTGCCGGTCTTGAGCCGCCCGACCCGAAACGGCAGCTCGCGCAGGCGTCGGGCGAGGGCGTTGGCCGGCGGATCACCGGCGCGGCCGCCGGCATGGCTGGCCGGCCCGATATGGATACGCCCGCCAAGGAAGGTCCCGACCGTCAACACCACCGAGCGGGCATGGAAGCGCAGGCCCATCGCGGTCACCACGCCGGTGACGCGCCCACCCTCGACGATCAGGTCCTCGACCGCCTGCTGAAACAGCTGCAGGCCGGGCTGGCATTCCAGGGCCTGACGCACCGCACGCCGGTACAGCACCCGGTCGGCCTGGGCGCGCGTGGCCCTGACCGCAGGACCCTTGCTGGCATTCAGCACGCGAAACTGGATACCGGCCCGATCGGTGGCCTGCGCCATCAGTCCGCCCAGCGCGTCGATCTCGCGCACCAGATGACTCTTGCCGATGCCCCCGATCGCCGGGTTGCAGCTCATCTGGCCCAGCGTGTCCAGATTGTGCGTCAGCAGCAGGGTGCATGCGCCCAGCCGGGCCGCGGCCAGCGCCGCCTCGGTACCGGCATGACCGCCGCCAACCACGATGACGTCATAGTGTGTCGGGACTGCGCTCACGTTCATTCCCCGCAAAAGAAGCCGGATTCTACGCCCCGGTCGAAAAACCTGGCAATGCGCCCGGCCAGGAAGCGTCTGCCCACCCCGTTCCCATAATAGCTATGTATCGGAATATATTGTGATAGAATGCGCCGAATTTCACTATATAAGGTAAACTGGATGAGACTTCTTGAGCTCAGGGGTAACGAGGCTGAGGCCGACCCGCGGCGCGCCGCCTTGTTACACAAGGCGGACAGGAAGCCAGCAATCGATGCGCGCGCTCTGAAACGACCCGCTGCCGGCAAGCAATCCCCGGCAGACTCCAGGGTATTCCCGATCAATTCACGCCCCACCGAGAAACCGCTGCGCCAGCGTCCGATCGACCTGGAACAGCTGCAGCAACGCGTCGATGTGCTGGAACGCCGCATCCAGGAACGTATTCGCAACAGCACCGAATCCGCGCCGGGCAACAATGAGCTGGAACAGCTCAGACAGCGCATGAAGCTGCTGGAACGACGTATCGAAGGTGAGTTGTGGTCGGCACGGCAGCGCGAACACACGCTGCTGGAAATGCTGGCGCGCCCACCCCTCCAGACCGTGGTGAAACAGCACTGCGCGCGCTTTCTGCGCACCGCACCCGTGGCGACCCTGCGCTGCCTGCGCTCCGTCGGCCGGTCATGGTGGCAGGACGCCCAGCCACTGTGGTGGCCGCGCTTTGCGGCCGCCTGGCAGGAAGCACTGGCGCGCGCGCGCCACTGACCGGCCGTCCCCAACAGCTGCAATCCCGCAGCCCGTTTACTTGACTGCGGCCGTGCGCAACCCGGCCCACAGCAGTGCCAGTTGCTGGCGGTACATGGCGCCGATCGCTGCCGGGTTGGCATGCTGCATGGCCAGCGGCACGCCGTAGAATATCGACACCAGCGCGACCATGGCTGCCGCGATCGCGGTGTTGACCGGCAGCTCGCCCTGATCGATGGCGGCCTGCAGCGAATTCCTCAACAAGCCCTCCAGGCTGTCATCCGACAGCTGCTCGATGCCCTCGAGGTCGGAGAACGCGATCATGCGCTCGGCCGGGGTGATCTCGATACCCGGTGTGCGCACACGTGCCCGCGCCTCGTGCGCGATGATCTCGCCCATCAGTCCCGGCTTCTTCTGGATCTGGATCGCGGTGTAGCGGAACAACGCCTCGATCACGGCAATGCCCTTGTGCTGCCCTGCCGCCTGCCGGCCGTACCAGTTAAGCTCCAGCGTCCACAACCGGTCCAGATAGATGACCAGATCTTCCTTGCGCGGGAAGTAATTGAAGAAGGTCGCCTCGGAAACCTGCACCCGCTCGCACAATGCCTTGACCGACAGTGTCTCGAACGAGGCCGCCTCGAGATGGCGGGTGGCTGCTTCCGCCAGGGCGAGACGGGTCCGGGCAAACTTGCGCTCACGCAGTGAGGGACGCCTTGCTTCATTCATAATTTAGAGCGATCTCCAATGTTTTATCAATCATGAAATCCGTAACTCTCTGTTTAAATGTTAAATAGTGTTACTGCCACCTGGAAAAGAATAAAGCCGGATAAAACACATTATTTATCTGGGGAAATAACCCGGAAACTGGAAAATTGCCGCTTAGAGTCCACATATCGGTCCTTTATTACCTGCTTGCCTGGGCAGTTATATATTTAAATCAGTAGCTTGTATTATTTATATGACTGTATAAAATTAGTCATTGATTCAGAAATACACAAAAACAGGCGGACTCTACGACATGCACGAATAACGGTCAACCAGATATTTCGTGCCGGCTCTATTTTTATTCTTTACGGGACAATAACTCCGGCCCGGTGGCCCGGCATCGTCACTTGCCGATGCAGAAACTGCTGAAGATCATACCCAGCAGGTCATCGTTGCTGACCTCGCCGGTGATCTCGCCCAGTGCCTGCTGTGCCGCACGCAGCTCTTCGGCGAGCAGCTCGCCGGCGCGCGCCGCTTCCAGTTGCTGCACACCTTCCAGGACATGTGCGTGCGCGCGCTCCAGGGCGTCGAGGTGCCGGCGGCGTGCGCTGAACTCGCCCTCGCACGGACCGGCAAAACCGGCGACCTGCCTGAGATGGGCACGCAAGGCGTCCATACCCGCACCGGTTTGTACGGACAGGGCAATGGCCGGCTGACCGTCCACCACGACGGGGCCGGGCGGCCGGCCACTCAGGTCCACCTTGTTGTAGATGCAGGTATGCGGCACGCCGGTCGGCAGGCTGTCGAGAATGGCGGCATCGGCGGCGTTGAAGCCCGCCTGGTCATCGATGATCAGCAGCACGCGGTCGGCCTGTGCCATGGCCTGCCGGGCACGCCGCATGCCGGCCTGTTCAACCGGGTGTTCGCTGTCGTGCAGGCCTGCGGTGTCGATGATGTGCAGCGGCATGCCGTCGAGCTGGATCTGCTCGCGCAACACGTCGCGCGTGGTGCCCGGTATACCGGTCACGATGGCGGACTCGCGCCCCGACAGGGCGTTCAGCAGGCTGGACTTGCCGGCGTTCGGGCGACCCGCGATGACCAGCGTCATGCCGTCGCGCAGCAACCGGCCCTGGCTGGCGCGGGCCAGCAGTTCGCGGAAACTCTCACGCAGTTCCCGCAGCCCTTGCAGCAGGCCGTGGTCCGACAGGAAATCGATTTCCTCTTCCGGAAAATCGATGGCCGCCTCGACATACATGCGCAGGCGCGTCAGCTGTGCGGTCAGTTCATGCACCTGCCGGGAAAACTCGCCCTGCATGGAACGCACAGCGGCGCGCGCGGCCTGCGCGGTGCCGCTGCCGATCAGGTCCGCGATCGCCTCGGCCTGGGCAAGATCGAGCTTGTTGTTGAGGAAGGCACGCTCGGAAAATTCACCGGCGCGCGCCGCGCGCGTGCCAAGCGCCAGCACCCGGGCCAGCAGCAGGTCGAGCACCACCGGACCGCCGTGGGCATGCAGTTCCAGCACATGCTCGCCGGTGAAGGAGGCCGGTGCCGCGAAATACAGCACCAGCCCCGTGTCGATCAGCGCGCCACCGGCGTCCAGGAAATCACGCAGCACGGCGTGGCGCGGAGGCGGCAGTTCGCCGATCAGGCGGCGGGTGATGTCGGGCACATCCGGCCCGGACAGGCGCACAATGCCGACGCCACCCTGGCCGGGTGGCGTGGCGATGGCGGCTATGGTATCCGGCGCGGCACGGGGCATCGCGATGATGTTCTGCCGGTCAGGCGGCCGCGGGTTATTTACCGCCGCGCTCGATGCGTTTGGTGATGGTCCATTGCTGGGCGATGGACAGGGTATTGTTGACCACCCAGTACAGCACCAGGCCGGAAGGGAAGAAGGCGAAAAACACCGTGAATACGACCGGCAGTACCATCATGACCTTGGCCTGGATCGGGTCCATGGGCGCCGGGTTGAGCTTCTGCTGAATGAGCATGGTCACGCCCATAAGCAATGGCAGGATGTAGTACGGGTCCGGTGAGGACATGTCGGTGATCCACAGCATGAACGGCGCCTGGCGCAGCTCGACAGCCTCCAGCAACACCCAGTACAGCGATATGAATACCGGGATCTGTACCACGATCGGCAAACAGCCGCCGAGCGGGTTGATCTTCTCTTTCTTGTACAGCTCCATCATCGCCTGATTGAGCTTCTGCCGGTCATCGCCGTAGCGCTCCTTGAGCGACTTCAGGCGCGGCGCCAGTCTGCGCATATTGGCCATCGAGCGATAGCTGGTCTCTGAAAGCTTGTAGAACGCGAGTTTGATCAGCAGCGTGAGCAGCACGATGGCCCAGCCCCAGTTGCCGATCAGGCCGTGAATATGCTTCAACAGCCAGAACAGCGGCTGTGCCAGTACCGTCAGCCGGCCATAGTCAACCGTCAGCTCCAGGCCGGTGACGACCTCCTTCATTTCATCCTGCAGCTTCGGGCCGATAAACAGGCGCGTGCCGAATACGCTCGTGTCGCCGGCGGCAACATTGCGTTGCGGCGAGATCAGCCCGATGACGTAACGCGCATCGCCGAGTACCTTGGTGTAGTAGTGCTCGGCCACATCGCGTTCGGGAATCATGGCAGCAAGAAAATAATGCTGCAGCATGGCGGCCCAGCCATTGGTGACGGTGCGATCGAGATCCTGCTTCTGCATGTCCTCGAACGTGATTTTTTCGTATTTCTCTTCGGGGCTGTAGATCACGCCACCCGTATAGGTACGGATGAAGGTGGTCTTGCCGGTCTTTGCCGCTGCGGTGCGTTGCAGCTGCCGGTATTGCCGCCCGGTCCATTCGCGGCCGCTGTTGTTGACGACCTCGTGCTCGACATCGACGACATAACTGCCGCGATGAAAGGTGTAGCGCTTGGTCACCACCACGCCGTCACTGCTCTTCCAGACCAGCGGTACCTGCAAGGTGTCCGCGTTATTGGCCATGCGATACTGTGTCTGCGCCGCGCTGTACAGCGCATGGTGGGTGGGCTCTTCACCCGAAGTACTGCGCAGGCCGGACTGCAGGATGAACAGGTTCGGCAGGCTGTCGTTCATCAGGCGGAAGGGCGGGGAGCCGGGTGCTGTAGTCGCATCGTAATCGAGCAGATCCACCTGGCGCAGGTCACCGCCCGTGGTATCGATGACAACCCTGAACAGGTCGGTTTCCACCTGCACCTGCTGAGTGGATTTCAGCAACTCGATTGCTGACGGTGTGCCGGCCGACACACTCGCTTCATGGTGCGCACCGGGGAGATCGTCACCGCCGGCAGGGGTTTTCGCTTCTGCCTGCACGGTCTGCTCTGCGGTGGCGGCCGGTTCGGGCGCAGGCCCGTAGTCTTTCATCCAGGCCTGCCACAACAGCAGCACCACGAAGGAAAGCGAAACAAACAGGACCAGACGTTGATTATCCATGACTGTGGCGGTGCTCCGTGTCCGGCACCGGGTCGATACCGCCGGGATGCCAGGGATGACAACGCAACAGGCGGCGCAGGGCGAGACCGGACCCGCGCAGCGCCCCGAAGCGCTCGATGGCGGTCAGGGCATAACTGGAACAGCTGGGATAGAAGCGGCAGTGGTTCCCCAGCCAGGGGCTGAGCAGGTACTGATAACCCCTGATCAGTTTGATGATGAGCCAGCGCATGATTGAATCAACTGTTTCCAGAGCTTTTCCATTGCCGTTGCAAGCGCCTTCGTGGACTGGCCGGCCACGTCATTGCGCCCCAGTATCACGATATCGAGGGCGCCGAGTTCCGCCTGCCGGTGCCGAAAACTTTCTCTCACCACACGCTTGATACGGTTGCGCGCCACCGCGTGCCTGGCGACCTTGCGCGATATCGCCAGTCCCAGCCGCGGATGGTCAAACGCGTTCGACGTTGCCAGCACGGTCAGCCAGCGATTGACCGCCTTGCAATGACAGTGTTTGAAAACGCGCTGGTAGTCGGCCGGTTCGGTGAGTCGTAGCTGTCTGGAAAAACCTCGCGATCCCGGGTACAAGGGAACGCAGTCAGACTGACAGCCGGGCCCGACCCTTTGCACGACGGGCATTGATAACGCGCCGGCCATTCTTGGTACTCATGCGCGCACGGAAGCCGTGTGTACGCTTGCGCTTCAGGTTGCTGGGCTGATAGGTTCTTTTCATGGCACGTCACGTCATGCTTGTTTCAAAAAGCCACACCCAGGCAAGGGCGTGAAAGGGCGCAAAGGTTACTGTCAGCCGGGTTGAAATGTCAACTGCGTTATGTTCCGCGCACCCGGTCCGGGGTGTGGATAACTTGATTCGACAGGTATAGACTCCCCGACCTGCGTAAACGGATGGATAACCGTAAGGGGGGAACAAGGTGGAAGTTACGCTCTGGCAAAAGTGCCTGGTTCGACTTGAACACGAACTGCCCGAGCAACAATTCAACACCTGGATACGCCCCCTGCATGCCATTGAAAACGGGGAAAATCTGCGCCTGCTGGCGCCCAACCAGTTCGTGCTCGACTGGGTCAGGAAGCACCACTTCGATACCATCTCCCAGACACTGCACGAAATCGGACCGGGCAGCGAAACCCGCCTGCAGCTCGATATCGGCAGCAGCAAGAAAATCAGCGTGAATACCCACGTGGCGCCGGTCGCGGCGCTGCCTGCGGAGCAACCGGCCACCGCCGTCCAGCACAAAAGCAACCTGAACCCGGAATTCACCTTCGAAACCTTCGTGGGCGGCAAGTCGAACCAGCTCGCACGCGCCGCGTCCATCCAGGTCGGGGAAAATCCCGGCGGCGCCTATAATCCGCTGTTCATTTACGGTGGCGTCGGACTGGGCAAGACCCATCTGATGCACGCCGTCGGCAACATGATCCTGAAAAAACGCCCGGGCGCCCGTGTGGTCTACCTGCACTCCGAGCGATTCGTCCAGGACATGGTGCAGGCGCTGCAGCACAATGCCATCAACGAGTTCAAGCGATTCTATCGCAATGTCGACGCGCTGCTCATCGACGATATCCAGTTCTTTGCCAGAAAGGAACGCTCACAGGAAGAATTCTTTCATACTTTCAATGCCTTGCTTGAGGGTCAGCAGCAGGTGATCCTGACCTGCGACCGTTATCCGAAGGAGGTCGACGGACTGGAGGACCGCCTCAAGTCGCGCTTCGGCTGGGGCCTGACGGCCGCCATCGAACCGGCCGAACTCGAGACACGGGTGGCGATCCTCATGAGCAAGGCCAGCCAGGTCAGCATCGAGCTGCCGACCGAGGTCGCGTTCTTCATCGCCAAGCGCATCCACTCAAACATCCGTGAGCTGGAAGGTGCCTTGCGTCGTGTCGTCGCCAGCGCGCGCTTCACCGGGCAGCCCATTACACTGGATCTCACCCGGGAGGCGTTGCGTGACCTGCTCGCACTGCAGGACAAGCTGGTAACGATCAGCAATATCCAGAAGGTGGTCGTCGAGTATTACAAGATCAGGATCGCGGACCTGTCCTCGGCACGCCGCAGTCGCACCATCACGCGGCCGCGCCAGATCGCCATGTCGCTGGCCAAGGAACTCACCTCACACAGCCTGCCGGAGATCGGTGAGGCATTTGGCGGGCGCGATCACACCACGGTGCTGCACGCCTGCCGCAAGGTTAAGGAATTGCGTGCAGCTGACAATCGTATCAACGAGGATTACAACAACCTGTTGAGAACACTGACAGCATGAACTGAAAAAACTGTGGATAAATTATCAGGCATGATTTGTTCCCGTTTTTTCCACAGGCTCCCCACAAGACTTCCTGAGCCTGGAACTGCAGTTATCAAATCGTCAGGTGACTGATAAGCAAAGTAACAAACGGCTTATCAACAGTTGTCCTGTTCACTAATAATCAACATAGTAAAGTATTAACTTAAAGATATTTAATTATGAAATTCACGATTCAAAGAGAAGCCTTTCTGAAACCGCTCCAGCAGGTCATCGGTGTCGTGGAGCGTCGACAAACATTGCCTGTCCTGGGTAATGTGCTGGTGAATGCAGGCAAAAAAGGCATCAAGCTCACCGCAACAGACCTGGAAGTGGAACTGCAGGCACAGCTTGACGCGCCGGTAACCGAGATCGGCGACATCACACTGCCGGCGCGCAAGCTGCTGGATATCTGCCGCACGTTGCCGGAAGAGGCGGAACTCGATATCTCGGTCAGGAATGAACGTGCGCTGGTGCGATCGGGCAAGAGTCGCTTTACGCTGTCGACGCTACCGGCCAGTGAATTTCCCGTCATCGACAAGATCAAGAGTGCGCGCAAGTTCTCGATGCCGCAAAACGAACTGCACGCGCTGATCGAGCGTACCGCCTTCGCCATGGCGCAGCAGGACGTCAGGTATTACCTGAACGGCCTCATGCTGGAGCCGGCCGGCAAGGTATTGCGCGCCGTTGCCACGGATGGCCATCGACTGGCGATGTGCCAGATGGCGGTCGATGTCGGTGACAGCGTCGAACAGCAGGTCATCGTCCCGCGCAAGGGCGTGCAGGAACTGCACCGCCTGCTGGCGGACAGCGACAGCAGCGTACAGCTCGAGCTGGGCTCCAACCACATCCGCATCACCACAGACGACCTGCGCTTTACCTCGAAGCTGATCGACGGGCGCTTCCCGGACTACCAGCGCGTGATCCCCAGGAACGCCGACAAGCAACTGCTCGTCAATCGGGATCTGTTACGCCAGGCGCTGACCCGGACATCCATTCTTTCCAACGAGAAATACCGCGGGATTCGTTTGGATATTTCAAAAAATAACGTTAAAATACAAGCACATAATCCAGAACAAGAGGAAGCCGTAGAGGAAATAGATGCCATCTACGGCAGTGAAAACCTGGTGGTCGGGTTCAATGTGACCTATGTGCTGGATGTTCTCAACGTGCTGGATTCTGACACCGTCGAAATCTACCTAAGTGATGCCAACAGCAGTGCGTTGATCAATCAGCCGGGCACGGAAGACTGTCGTTACGTCGTCATGCCCATGCGACTGTAGCTGGATAGCAGCGGAACAGGCATTGACGGACGAGCAGCCCCTGTCTGCACAGGACGGCCAGTCAGCCGAACTGTATCGCACCCTGCAATCCCTCGAAATTCTCAACTTCAGGAACATCCAGTCAGCCAGACTGAAATTTTCTCATGGCCTGAATCTGATCGATGGGCAAAACGCCTCCGGCAAGACCAGTCTGCTGGAGGCCATTTATACCCTCGGTCGTGTCCGTTCATTTCGCACCCATTCCGCCCAGCAGACGATCCGTTACGGACAGACGGCCTTTCGGCTGGTGGGACAGATTGCCGGCGCAGCCAGTCGCACCGTCCCGGTGGGGATCGAACGGGGCAGCGCGACCTTGAATGTGCGTCTGGCAGGTGAGCCGGTACGGCGCCTGTCCGATCTCGCCGGCTACTTCCCGGTGCAGATACTCAGCAGCGATACCTCGACCCTGTTCAATGGTGGCCCACGCTTCCGCCGCCAGGTGCTGGACTGGGCTCTGTTCCACGTGGAACAGAGTTACCGGGAAATCTGGCAGCGCTATGCCCGGATACTGAAACAGAGAAATGCCGCGCTGCGCAGTCATGCCAAGCCGGTACTGGTAACGGTCTGGGATGCGGAACTCGTCGAGGCAGCGTCGGTTATTGATCGCGTGCGCCGTGATTACCTCGCCAGGTTTTCGGTATTGCTGAACGAGGAACTGCATCACCTGCTGCCGGCATGCGAACCGGAACTGCGCTATGCCGCCGGGTGGCCGTCCGGGTCAACACTGGCTGAATCCCTGGCGAATGCCCTGGCAAGGGATCGCAGCCAGGGCTGCACCCGCTATGGCGTACACCGTTCCGATTTCAGGTTGGTGATCGATGGCAGGGACATCGAGGTACACTGCTCACGCGGTCAACAGAAGGCCGTGCAGGTGGCCTTTATGCTGGCCCAGGTACGCCTGCAGCAGGAGCATGCCTGTCCTGCAGGTGCGTTTTTACTCGACGATCTGACCAGCGAACTTGACCAGGCCAACCAGCAACGCGTGCTGCAGGCCTTGCGCGACCTCGATGCGCAGGTGTTCGTCACGGCCATCGAAGGTGACCGCATCGATACGGCGGGGTGGCACGAAACCAGGCGGTTTCACGTGGAACATGGCGTGATACAGGAAGTGCTATAATGCCGCGCTGACATCAAGGAGCCGCCATGGCCGCAAAAAATACCTACGATTCATCCAATATCAAGGTCCTGAAAGGTCTCGACGCCGTCCGCAAACGCCCGGGTATGTATATCGGCGACACGGACGACGGGACAGGCCTGCACCACATGGTGTTCGAGGTGGTCGATAATTCCATCGACGAGGCACTGGCGGGCCATTGCACCGAAATATCGGTGATCCTGCACAGCGATAACTCGGTCACCGTGACCGACAACGGACGTGGCATTCCGGTGGATCTGCACCCGGAAGAAGGCGTCTCCGCCGCCGAAGTGATCATGACCGTGCTGCATGCCGGCGGAAAGTTCGATGATAATTCCTATAAGGTATCCGGCGGCCTGCACGGTGTCGGCGTATCGGTGGTAAATGCGCTGTCCGAGTTGCTGCGCCTGACCATCTACCGGAACGGGCATGTCTATACCCAGGAATATCATCTTGGAGTCCCGCAGGCCCCGCTGGCGGAGGGGGCTGAAACCGACCGTACCGGTACCGAGATTCGCTTCAAGCCCAGCACCAGGATCTTTACAAGTATAGAATTCCATTACGATATACTCGCCAAACGCCTCAGGGAGCTTTCCTTTTTGAATTCCGGTGTTCGCATCCGGCTGGCGGACGAGCGCACGGACAAGCAAGACGTATTCGAATATCAGGGCGGAATCCGGGCATTTGTCGAACACCTCAACCGCAAGAAAACCCCGCTGCACCCCACGGTGTTCTACTTCTCCGGCGAGAAGGACGGGACGGGTGTCGAATTGGCCATGCAGTGGAATGACTCCTACCAGGAAAATATATTCTGCTTCACCAACAATATTCCCCAGCGCGATGGCGGAACACATCTGGCCGGTTTTCGTGGCGCACTGACCCGGACACTGAACCAGTACATGGAAAAGGAAGGCATGATGCGCAAGGCCAAGGTCGCGGCAACCGGTGACGATGCGCGCGAAGGACTGACCGCGGTACTGTCGGTCAAGGTGCCGGATCCCAAGTTCTCGTCCCAGACCAAGGAAAAGCTGGTGTCATCCGAGGTAAAGGGTGTGGTCGAGTCCCTGGTTGGTGAAAGATTTCAGGCCTACCTGCTGGAGAGCCCGGTGGAAGCAAAGGCCATTACCTCAAAAATTATCGATGCGGCCCGTGCACGCGAGGCTGCACGCAAGGCGCGGGAAATGACACGCCGCAAGGGCGCGCTGGATATTGCCGGACTACCGGGCAAACTCGCTGACTGCCAGGAGCGGGACCCGGCGCTGTCGGAACTTTTTCTGGTCGAGGGTGACTCCGCCGGTGGTTCAGCGAAGCAGGGGCGGGACCGCCGCACCCAGGCGATTCTGCCGCTGAAGGGCAAGATCCTGAACGTCGAGAAGGCGCGCTTTGACAAGATGCTGTCATCGGCCGAGGTGGGTACCCTGATTACCGCGCTGGGCTGCGGTATCGGCCGGGAAGAGTTCAACATCGACAAGCTGCGTTATCACCGCATTATCATCATGACGGATGCCGATGTGGATGGCTCGCATATCCGTACTCTGCTGCTGACGTTCTTCTACCGGCAAATGCCCGAGCTGATCGAACGCGGCTATATCTATATTGCCCAGCCACCGCTTTATAAAATCAAAAAAGGCAAGCAAGAACAATATGTTAAGGATGATGCCGCGTTGAACGCGATGCTTCTGTCGAGCGCCATCAACAAGGCCCAGCTGCACGTGAATCCGGATGCGCCCGCCCTGAGCGGCCCGGCGCTGGAGGGCCTGGCGAATGATTACATGGCCGTTATGGCGACTATTCGCCGCCTTTCGCGCCGGATTGATCCGCAGGTGCTGGAAAAGATGATCTACATGCCGCTGTTGAATGCCGAGGCCCAGCAGGACAGTACGCACGTGGCGGCCTGGTTCGGCCAGCTGATCGAGCGGATCAACGCGGAGCTGAGCAGTGGCCAGCGCTACCAGAATGAAATGATTACCGGCCAGGACAGCATTGGCTTCGCCGTGCGTATCGGCAAGTGGACACACGGTATCGTCGCCATCGAACAGACCCTGACACAGGAATTTTTCAACAGTGTTGAGTATCAGCAGATTGCCGCCCTCGGGCAGCAGCTGGACGGGTTGCTGAGTGATGGTGCGTACGTTGAGCGTGGCGACCGTCGCGAGACCGTGGTTTCATTCAAGCAGGCGCTCAACTGGCTGATGGAGGAGGCGCGGCGTGGCCAGCACATTCAGCGTTACAAGGGCCTGGGCGAGATGAACCCGGAACAGCTCTGGGACACGACGCTCGATCCGGAAACGCGCCGCTTGCTGCAGGTGCAGATCGAGGACGCCGTCGG
>Ga0210112_1000223_pt1 | contig 16170 bp, 20 predicted proteins | sample Joice_ThreeSqC_D_FD_184875 | JGI IMG/M metagenome (GOLD analysis project Ga0210112, IMG submission 184875) | Wetland microbial communities from San Francisco Bay, California, USA, that impact long-term carbon sequestration - Joice_ThreeSqC_D2... | ecosystem: Environmental > Aquatic > Marine >... | reverse complement strand
ATGCCATGCCAGAGTAGTTTGTCATTACTTTGATGCGCTGGCAGTCCAGCGTGAAATACAGGGGTTATCAATGGTCGCAATGAATGATGTAACAGGGAAATCCCTTGCGGAAATGTCGGCGGACGAGCTGAAGGCCTGGTTTGACCAGCGCTTCGAGGAAAAGCAGCGGGAGCAGGAGGATGGCCGGGCGCCGAGACTCTCCATCATGGTGACGAAAGGCACGCTGGATTGGGCCTATCCGCCGTTTATCATCGCTTCGACCGCGGCAGCGATGGGCTGGGATGCGACGCTGTTCTTCACCTTCTATGGTCTGGCCCTGCTGAAGAAAGACCTCAAACCCAACATCAGTCCGCTTGGCAATCCGGCCATGCCCATGAAGATGCCGTTCGGGCCGAAATGGTTCCAGGGCATCGAATGGAACATGCCGAATCTGCTCATGGCCGGCGTGCCCGGATTCGAGGATCTGGCGACATCGCTGATGAAGATGACCGTGAAAAACCACGGTATCGCGACCATCCCGGAGCTGCGCGAACTGTGCATCGAGGCGGAAGTCAAGCTGGTTGCCTGCCAGATGACGGTCGACCTGTTCGGCTGGAAGCAGGAGGATTTCATCCCGGAGATTACGGAATGGGCCGGCGCGGCGACGTATCTCGGCAATGCCAAGGGTGCCGATATCACCCTGTTCATTTGACGGGCAGCGGCCGGGTGGTGACGCACGGGTAAGCAGCCGGATCGGACGCCTATTGCAGCACGGCCTGCTGGATGAGCAGCAGGTCGGCGAGGTCGATCCTGCCGTCGATATTCATGTCCCCATGCGCGTACTGCAGTGCGCCGGCCGCGGGTGCCCTTGCGATTGAAATCTTCACGGGAAACTGACAAGCGTCAATGACAGTTCCCGGGAGGAGGCATAGCGTTTGTGATGAGTGGAAAGCCGCCAGCTGTTTCGCAACAGGTCGAGGCGAGGCAGATACGAATTTCGCGGTCACCGTTTACACGGCATCATCTCCTCGAGAGGTTTGGTCATGAAATATTTTGAATGGCTGGTCGTCGGGACCCTGCTCGCAAGTACGGCCGTGTGGGCACAGGAACCGAACCCATACAGCGGCACCTGGCAAGTCAGCATGGAGAACCTCAAGGGCGAACACCGCAAGGGGACGGTCGCTCTGGCGGATCAGGACGGCACCTGGGATATCGAGCATCAGAATGTTAAAAACCCCTGTGCCGGCATCAAGGCGCCCATCGTGATCAGGAGTGTGTCAGCGGATGAACTGGTGTTCGAGATCGTCAGGTCCCGCTCGCTCAGGGGGTGTACGGACAATATTGCCACCCTCAAGCGTGTGAACGAGACGACGCTTCAGGGCGAGCTGGATGACGGACGCAAACTCACCCTGACCAGGGAATAAATCCGCTGATGCTGGACAGTATGAGCTGCGCGTGTGTCAGCCGGGAATCATGACAGGGGGCGTGCCCGGTGCAGTCGGCAGACGGCGTGCTGTCCTGATATTTCCGCCTGATGTTCGGGACAGGTGTGCTGGCGTACCTGGTATCCCGGATACGCCAGCATTTCGATCACGAACGGTGGATCAGCGGTACTCGTAGCCCTGTTGTCCCCATACCGGCTGGGGCGGCTGGTTGCCTTTCTCGAGCTGTTTGATGCGTTCTTTCAGCTTCTCGATTTCCGCGGCACTCTTGTCTTCGGGTGGCGGTGCGCCAGGTGCGCTATAGGCAGGTGCAGCACCGTAGCCGGGTGCGCCGCCATAACCACCGTAGCCGGGTGCGCCGCCATAACCACCGTAGCCGGGTCCGCCGCCATAACCACCGTAGCCGGGTTCGCCGCCGTAGCCGCCGTAACCGGGTGCGCCGCCGTAGCCGCCGTAACCGGGTCCGCCACCATAGCCGCCATAGCCGGGTCCGCCGCCGTAGCCGCCGTAACCGGGGCCGCCGCCATAACCGCCATCATCGTAACGGTCTCCGCCCTTATTGCCGCCCATCCACTTGGACGGGTTCATCATATTGCCCATATCGAATGCAAAGGCGGTGTTTGCGAGCAACAGGCCGGCCGCGACAAGTCCGCAGCGCCTGATCGTTTTGTTGTGCATTGAGTGGTCTCCTGGCTGACTCCGGTCGGCCGTTTGTATAGCGCTGATCTTCAGGGCGATGTGCAGGACGCGAACCCCCCGTACTGCCTGCCTGATGAGCCGGCAACCCGCGAGTTGCAATGGCCTCATCATGAACAGACACCATACTCCTATTATGCTGCTGCGGCATCAGTAATAAATGCCACGCTTGACGGATATCAATCCGGGATGAAGGGATACGCCGCTGCGCGTATCGGGCAGGGGTTTGAAAGGACGGCAGCCTTGCCGGTCAGGTCTTTTCCCCGTCGAAACCGAGTGACAGCGAGTTGATGCAGTAGCGCAGCCCGGTCGGTGCCGGGCCATCTTCAAATACGTGGCCGAGGTGAGCGTCGCAGCGCGCGCACAGCACCTCGGTGCGCACCATGCCGTGATTGGTGTCGGTACGGGTGCGGATGTTTTCCGTGTTGCCGGTACGCAGGAAGCTCGGCCAGCCGCTGCCCGAATCGAACTTGTCCTTCGAGTTGAACAGTTCCGCGCCGCAGCACGCGCAGGTGTAGGTGCCGTCGTCCTTGCAATCGAGATATTTGCCGGTAAATGGCCGTTCGGTGCCGTGACGGCGGGTTATCTCGTACTGCTCGGGCGTCAGGCAGTCACGCCACTCGGCATCGGTCTTGTTGATCTTGTCAGTCATCTGCGTTACTCCCGCGCGCATCGGTGATGATCTTCGGACGTTCCCGTTCCAGCCCGTCGAGAAACTGCCGGGCCGTGGCGATGCCGATTTCGGCCTCGGCGCGCGCCTGTGGATCGCTGTTGCCGGCCGCCTCGTGTTCGGCCCAGGCCAGGAACTCGGTGACAGCGGCGAGTTGCTCCTGCGGAGCCAGCGAGTTGAGCCAGTCGCTGGGGCGGGCCCTGATGCGCTTACCTTCAATGACCTCGAGATTGAACAGGAGTTTCACGAGCCGGGCTCCGTGATGTCCGGTGTTTCCGGCTTTTCCAGCGATGGATGGATGCGCACCGTTTTGACCATGTTGTCCTTGATCTGCAGGATGTCGACCGGATGATGGTCAAGCAGCAGGCTGGTATTGATCTCGGGGATCATTTCGAGTTCCTCGATGATCAGGCCATTGAGCGTCTTGGGGCCGTCCGTGGACAACGCCATGTGGAGCGCGCTGTTCAGCGTCCTTATGCTGACCGTGCCGTCCACCAGCCAGGTGCCGTCTTCCTGCGGCTGGATGTCCTCGAACTGGGCGGACGGGTCCGAGGTGAATTCGCCGACGATCTCCTCGAGGATATCCTCCAGCGTCACCAGTCCCTGGATATCGCCGTATTCATCGACCGCGAAGCCAATGCGCCGGCGCTCGCGCTGGAAGTTGAGCAACTGCCGGTTGAGCGAGGTGGCCTCCGGGATGAAGTAGGGTTCGCGCGCGATGCGCCGCAGGGCGGCGTGGTCGAGTTCGCCGCGGTAGAGGTGCGGCAGCACATTGCGCATGTGCAGGACGCCGATGACGCTGTCGATGTCTTCGTCGTACAGCGGCATGCGCGTGTACTGGCTGTCGCTGAGCGTCTTGCTGATGGTTGGCCAGTCATCGTTGATGTTGATGCCGGTGACCTCGTTGCGCGGCACCATGATGTCCTCGACGGTCACGTGCTCGAGGTCCATCAGGTTCAGCAGCATCGACTGGTGGCGCTCGGGAATCATCGCGCCGGCCTCCAGCACCACGGTGCGCAGCTCTTCCTTGGTCAGTGCCTGGGAGGCGCCTCCCTCGGGCGATACGCCCAGCAGCCTGAGCAGGCCGTTGGCGATCATGTTCACGATCCACACCAGCGGGTACAGCAGGCGCAGCAGCGGCACGTAGACAAAGGCAGCCGGGAAGGCGATGCGTTCCGGGTGCAGCGCGGCCAGAGTCTTCGGGGTGACCTCGGCAAACAGCAGGATGACGATGGTCAGCACCATGCCGGCCGCGAAGATGAAGCCCGCGTCGTCATGGATGCGCAGCGCGATCAGCGTCATCAGGATGGAGGCGAGGATATTGACGAAATTGTTGCCGAGCAGGATCAGGCCGATCAGCCGGTCCTGGCGTTCCAGCAGTTTCTGCGCGCGCATGGCGCCGGGATGGCGTTGATCGGCCAGGTGACGCAGGCGATAGCGGTTCAGCGTCATCAGGCCGGTTTCGGAGCCGGAGAAAAAGGCGGACAGCAGTATCAGGAAAAACAGCGCCGCAAACAGCACGCTCAGCGGGGTGTCGTCCAAACGGGGACAGCCTCTGGTTGATTAACGAGGCTCAAGTGTACGCAAATCCGCGGGATGTGTCAGGTTTCAGCGCTTCAGCACCAGTTCCAGCACGAACTTGCTGCCCAGGTAGGCCAGCATGAGGAAGATGAAACCGCCGATCGTCCAGCGGATCGCGGTGCGGCCACGCCAGCCGAAGCGCCAGCGCCCCCACAGCAGGATGGCGAACACGAACCAGGCCACGATAGAGAGGACGGTCTTGTGCACCAGGTGCTGGGCGAAGATGTCCTCGAGAAACAGTGCACCGGTGACCAGCGCCAGTGTCAGCAGGACGAAGCCGGCGGCGATCATCTGGAACAACAGCGTTTCCATGACGGCGAGGGGAGGCAGGGCGCGGATGAAGCCGCCCGGCTGGCGGTTGTGCAGGTGACGGTCCTGGATGGCCAGCAGGATGGCCTGCACGACGGCGAGGCCCAGGATGCTGTAGGCCAGCAGCGAGAGCAGGATGTGGCTGTCCAGCTGCCAGGACGAGGCGTCGGTGATCATGTGCTCGTTCGGGTAGACGAGGAGCAGGCCGATGCTCAGCGCCGCGATCGGGAACACGCCGATGCCCAGGTTGTCGACCGGCTGGAACAGGTCGGCCAGCGCCAGCAGCAGGGCCGTGGTCAGCGTAATCAGCGAGGCCGCATAGAAAAAGCCCAGGTTGAGACCCCCGGACTGCAGGATGAGCGGGTACAGGAATGCCGCGTGGATAATGATCGCGCCCGCGCTGACGGTGAGGATCTGCCTGCGCTGGCAGGTGAACAGCGCACCGCCGCGCGCCAGCCGCATGACCAGCAGCGAACTGGCCGCCAGGTACAGGATGATGGATAGCAAGCCGGGCAGTATCGGGATCATGCGGGAATCATCGCATAACTGCCACAGGCATTGAAGTGTCTGCCGGGCACCCGTACATCGGGGGGATTAGCGGTTATAATCCCGCCTCTGCTGCCCGGGCGGCATGAACGGGAACCCGACGCCATGTTTGACAACCTTTCCGAACGCCTCTCGAAAACGATCAGGAACCTGCGCGGGCAGGGGCGCCTGAGCGAGGACAACATCAGGGACGCATTGCGTGATGTGCGCATGGCGTTGCTGGAGGCGGACGTAGCCTTGCCGGTGGTGAAGGAGTTCGTCGACCGGGTGCGCGAACGCGCCCTTGGCAAGGACGTGCTCAGGAGCCTGACGCCGGGCCAGACCCTGGTCAAGGTGGTACAAGAGGAACTGGTCCACGTCATGGGTGACGCGAACGATGCGCTGAACCTGAACGTGCAGCCCCCCGCGGTGATCCTGATGGCCGGCCTGCAGGGTTCCGGCAAGACCACCAGCAGCGCCAAGCTGGCGCGCATGCTTATGGCACGCGAGAAGAAGACGGTGTTGCTGGCCAGCTGCGATATCTACCGTCCCGCGGCCATCGACCAGCTGCAGACGCTGGCGGGTGAGGTGGGCGCGGTGTTTTTCCCGAGCCATGCCGGCCAGGACCCGGTCGCCATCGCGCGCGACGCGGTCGCGCACGCGCGCAGGCAGCACCTCGACGTGGTGATTGTCGATACCGCCGGCCGCCTGCACATCGACGCTGCGATGATGGAGGAAATCCGCCGCGTGCACGCGGCGATCGACCCGGTGGAGACGCTGTTTGTCGTCGACAGCATGACCGGCCAGGATGCCGCCAACACCGCGCGTACCTTCAACGAGGTGTTGCCGCTGACCGGCGTCATTCTCACCAAGACCGACGGCGATGCGCGTGGTGGTGCCGCCTTGTCGATCCGTTCGCTGACCGGCAAGCCGATCAAGTTTATCGGCGTCGGCGAGAAAACGGCGGCGCTGGAACCGTTTTACCCCGATCGCGTGGCCTCGCGCATCCTCGGCATGGGCGACGTGCTGAGCCTGGTCGAGGAGGCCGAGCAGAAGGTCGACAAGGAGACCGTCGCCAAGCTGGCGAAGAAGATCAGCAAGGGCAAGGGCTTCGACATGAACGATTTCCGGGACCAGCTCGACCAGATGCTCAACATGGGCGGGCTCGCCGGCCTGATGGACAAGCTGCCCGGGATGGGCCAGCTGCCGAAGAATGCCCTTGCCGACGATAAACAGGTCCACCGCATGAAGGCGATCATCAACTCCATGACGTCGCACGAGCGCAGCTTTCCGGCGGTGATCAACGGTTCGCGCCGGCGCCGCATCGCCGCCGGTTCCGGCACGCAGGTGCAGGATGTGAACCGCCTGCTGAAGCAGCACATGCAGATGCAGAAGATGATGAAAAAGATGTCAAAGGGCGGGATGGGCAAGCTGCTGCGCGGGATGAAGGGCAAGGGGCCGATGGGATTGCCGTTCTGAGTCCACTACGACAGGCAAAATAAAACGGTGGCCTTGGCCACCGTCAAACACTGCGCGATGCGGGTATCGAAATTGTTATTCTTGTGCTGCTATTGCCAATACCACTGCGCAAGGCGGTTGTTGTAATTGTTGTGCATTGAGCTCCTGTTCTTCGTGGTTATGAACTGCCTCCCCCTGTTGTTTTGTTTCTTCTGGCTCGCCTGTAACAAGGCAATTGCCGTGCCAATCATGAAAAACCCTGTCATCAGATAGAGTTAGCGCGCAGTACGGGGTGGCCGCTGCGCCGTCGGCGCATGGGGCGTAAGAAATGCCGACAGGCCGGGTCTCCGGGCGCGGCCCCGCGTCCCGGGAAAAATAACCAAAAAACAAGGCACAACGGAATTCTGGCGGAGGACATCGTGATATCTGCTGACTGTAACCAATTTCGACAGCGTGAATGATTCCTTGCCCGGCACCGCCATTCGTCCGGCCGGATTCGCGCCGGCGAGGCAGGCACCCGGAGAACGCCACCGGGGGCGGGTTAATTGCCCGCAACCCTTCACATTTCGCGGAATTCGCGTAGAATTGCCCGGCTTTCAGCAGCCGCATTCTGCACGCCAGGGTGCGCTGACCGTTTCACATGCAGAGGACAGGTTTTTATGGTGACGATCAGAATGTCACGTGGCGGCGCCAAGAAGCGTCCGTTCTACCACATCGTGGTGACGGACAGCCGTAATCGCCGGGACGGACGCTACATCGAGCGAATCGGATTCTACAACCCGGTGGCCACCGGCGGCGAAGTGCGCCTGCGCATCGATGCCGAGCGCGCGGATCACTGGGCAAGCCAGGGTGCCGTGGTGTCCGATCGTGTGGCCCACCTGCTGAAGGAACAGCGGGCCCAGTAATTCCGGGTCTCGGGTTGCGGGTATGCCCGGGCAGGCAGGCACGGATGGTGACACGCGGGATCCCATGCTGGTCATGGGTCGCATCGCCGGACCCTTTGGCATCAGGGGCTGGGTACGGATAACCGCGTTTACCGAGGCGCCCGATGGCCTGCTGGATTACGCGCCGTGGTACCTCGGTCGGGACGGCGACTGGCGCGAGGTCGAGGTGCTGCAGGCACGGACGCACGGCAAGGGACTGGTCGCCGAGCTGGCGGATTGCGCGGACCGCGATGCGGCGATGGCGCTGACCGGAGCGGAGATCGGTGTCTGCCGCAGCCAGTTGCCCGCGGCAGGCGAGAACGAATATTACTGGAATGACCTGATCGGGTTGCAGGTCATCACGCGGCAAGGCAGGGTACTCGGTACGGTCGATCACCTGTTTGAAACCGGTGCCAACGATGTGCTGGTCGTCAAGGGCGAGCGTGAAGTCCTGGTACCGTTCGTGATCGGCCAGGTGGTCGAGGCGATCGATCTCGAACAGCGGGTGATACGCGTCGACTGGGACCCGGACTACTGAGCGGCGCACGATGCGCATCGATGTAGTGACCCTGTTCCCGGAGATGATCCGGGAGCGCAGCGGCTACGGGGTGCAGGGCCGGGCTATCGCGCAGGGCGTGCTGGAACTGGAGACGTGGAATCCGCGCGATTTCACCACCGACCGGCATCGCAACGTCGATGACAGGCCCTATGGCGGCGGGCCCGGGATGGTGATGCAGGTGCAGCCCCTGCGCGACGCGATCCGCGCGGCGCGGGCGGCGGGGCCGGCGGCCGCGGTGATCTGCCTGTCACCGCAGGGTGAGCGCTTCGACCAGCGGCGCGCACGTGAACTGGCCGCGCGCGACCGCCTGATCCTGGTGGCGGGGCGCTACGAAGGCATCGATGAACGCCTCGTCGGGCTGGAAGTGGATGAAGAGCTGTCGGTCGGTGATTATGTGCTGAGCGGCGGGGAACTGCCGGCGTTGCTGGTGATGGACGCGGTGACGCGCCTGTTGCCCGGTGCGCTGGGCGATGCGGATTCGGCGCTGGCTGACTCCTTCATGGACGGCCTGCTGGATTATCCGCACTATACGCGCCCGGAACAGGTCGACGGGCTGCGGGTGCCGGAGGTGCTGCTGGGCGGCAACCATGCCGCGATCCGGCGCTGGCGCCGCAAGCAGGCGCTGGGCAGGACCTGGCTGCGCCGCCCGGACCTGCTGGAGAGCATGCGCCTGAGCGACGAGCAGCAGCGGCTGCTGGACGAATTTATCAACGAATATGAACCGGGCAATTGAGTGATCAATCGCCGATTTGCAAACCGAGGATCGAGTCATGAGCAACATTATCGAACAGCTTGAACAGGAACAGATGCGCAAGGACATTCCGGACTTCAGTCCCGGTGACACCGTCGTGGTCGAGGTGAAGGTGAAGGAAGGCGAGCGCGAACGCCTGCAGGCCTTCGAGGGTGTGTGCATCGCCAAGCGCAACCGTGGCATGAATTCGGCCTTCACGGTGCGCAAGATCTCCCACGGCGAGGGCGTGGAACGCGTGTTCCAGACACACAGCGGCTCGATCGGCTCGATCACGGTCAAGCGTCGTGGCGATGTGCGCCGCGCCAAGCTCTACTACCTGCGCGAGCTGTCCGGCAAGTCCGCCCGCATCAAGGAAAAGCTCTAGCCGTATCCACGCTTCCAGTGCGGTCTATAATGACGGGCATCCCGGTGACGGGGTGCCCGTTTTTTTGGGGGGGGCAGACCACGTTTTTTTCAAAAACGTGGTCTGCCCCCCGCTAACTGGAGAGCGACACATGAAAGCGACATTGCAGCAGGCACCGGCCCGGCATTACGCACTGGTGCTGGATTCACCGCTAGGTCCGCTGGGGATACGCCTGCAGCGGGATGTTATAACCTGCATCGACTACCTGCCGGCCTCGAGCAAGCCGATGGATGACGGCAGCGCCGCTGCGCGCCGCGTGGCACGTGCGCTCAAGCGCTATTTCACCGATGGCAGCCGTTCGTTCGATTTCGCCGTGCAGCTGGCTGGCACGGACTTCCAGCAACGCGTATGGCAGGCCCTGCAGGCCATTCCTGCCGGCCAGACGCGCAGCTACGGCGAGCTGGCCCGTCAGCTGGGTACGGGCGCGCGCGCCGTGGGCAATGCCTGCCGGCACAACCCGGCACCCGTGGTCGTGCCCTGCCACCGGGTGGTCGGCACCAGCGGCCCGGGCGGCTACGCCGGCCGCATGACCGGGCGCCCGCTACGCCGCAAGCGCTGGCTGCTGGAACACGAGGGGGTCGATCTCAAGGGCTTGAAAAAGAACTGATTCGCCCCCACCTGCACGCTATCCACAGCATTCTCAGGAGAATGACGCATGACGGTTGATGCACAGAGAGAAACCCTGGAGTTCCAGACCGAGGTGAAGCAGCTGCTGCACCTGATGATTCACTCGCTCTATTCGAACAAGGAAATCTTCCTGCGCGAACTGATCTCCAACGGTTCCGATGCCTGCGACAAGCTGCGCTTCGAGGCGCTTGCCAGCGACGCGCTGTACGAGGGCGACACGGTGCTCGGTATCCGCATCGATTTCGATCAGGCGGCGCGCACCGTTACGGTAACCGACAGCGGCATCGGCATGACGCGCGACGAGGTGGTCGACAACATCGGCACCATCGCCAGGTCCGGCACCCGGCAGTTCTTCGAATCGCTCACCGGCGACCAGGCGAAGGACACGCAGCTGATTGGCCAGTTCGGCGTCGGGTTCTACTCGGCCTTCATCGTCGCGGACAAGGTGACGCTGACCACCCGCCGCGCCGGCCTGCCGGCCGAACAGGGCGTACGCTGGATCTCGACCGGGGACGGCAGCTACACCCTGGAGACGATCGAGAGGCCGCAGCGCGGCACCGAGATCGTGCTGCACCTGCGCGAGGGCGAGGATGAATTTCTCAACGGCTATCGCTTGCGCGGCATCGTCAGCAAGTACTCCGACCATATCCCGCTGCCGATCGAGATGCGCAGGGAGGCCGCGGGCAAGGATGAGGCCGCGGGCGAATTCGAGGCGGTCAACAAGGCCTCGGCGCTGTGGACCCGTCCGCGCAGCGAGATAACGGACGAGGAATACACTGAATTCTACAAGCATGTCGCGCACGACTTCGAGGACCCGATGCAGTGGGTGCACAGCCATGTCGAGGGTACGCAGTCCTACACGTCGCTGTTCTACATCCCGGCGCGTGCACCCTTCGACCTGTACGACCGCGACAGCCGGCATGGCATCAAGCTGTACGTGCGGCGCGTGTTCATCATGGACGATGCCGAGCAGCTGATGCCGTATTACCTGCGTTTCGTGCGCGGGCTGGTGGATTCCGACGACCTGCCGCTGAACGTGTCGCGCGAAATCCTGCAGCACAACCGGCTCATCGACACCATCCGTGCCGGTTCGATCAAGAAGGTGCTGGGTCTGCTGGAGGGCATGGCGAACGACAAGCCGGAGCTGTACGCGCAGTTCTGGCAGCAGTTCGGGCGCGTGCTCAAGGAAGGACCGGGCGAGGACTTCGCCAACCGCGAGCGCATCGCGAAACTGCTGCGTTTTGCCAGCACCGCGACCGACAGCGCGGAGCAGACGGTCGCGCTGGATGACTATATCAAGCGCATGAAGGACGGCCAGGAGAAGGTCTACTACATCACCGCCGAGACCTTTGCCGCGGCGAAAAACAGCCCGCACCTGCAGATTTTCCGGCGCAAGGGCATCGAGGTGCTGCTGCTGTCCGACCGTGTGGACGAGTGGCTGGTGTCGCACCTGCACGAGTACGACGGCAAGCCGCTGGCGTCGGTGGCCAAGGGCGAGCTGGACCTCGACAAGCTGGCCGACGAGGCGGAAAAGGCCGCGGCGAAAAAGACCGGGGAAGCGTATGCCGGTCTGGTCGAGCGCATGCAGGAAACGCTGGATGCGCGCGTCAGCGAGGTGCGGGTGAGCCAGCGTCTGACCGAGTCGCCGTCCTGCCTGGTCATGGGCGAGCACGACATGGCCGTGCACATGCAGCAGATGCTGCGCCAGGCGGGTCACGAGGTGCCGGTCAGCAAGCCGGTGCTGGAGATCAACCCGTCACACCCGCTGGTGAGTCGCCTGCGGGATGAAACGGATGATGCGCGCTTTGCCGACTGGTCGAATATCCTGCTAGACCAGGCCATGCTCAGCGAGGGTGGCCAGCTCGAGGACCCGGTGGCCTTCGTCAACCGGTTGAACCATTTGCTGCAGACGATGACTAACCCGGTGTCTGGCGGGTAACCGTGCCCGGCAGTCATTGTGACTCCCCGAAACAGGCGGCTGTGAAGCGCAACACTGCAGCCGCATTTGATAACCCTCTCCCGTAACGGGAGAGGGTCTTTTCGTGAGGGCGACATGCCCGCTAGCGCAAAACCCGTCCTGCTCGCCACTGTTTTCTCCGACTACATCTGCCCGTTCTGCTATATCGGCGACCTGCGCCTGGACCGCCTGCGCGAGCATTTCGACCTGAAGATCAACTGGATGCTGGTGGAGATCCATCCCGAGACACCGGCCGAGGGCATGCCGGTGGCGGAGCTCGGCTACAGCGACGCGCGCTGGACGCAGATGGTGGACAACCTGGCGCGGCTGGCGGCGGAAGAGGGCGTGGTGCTGCGTGAACAGACGATCAATGCCAGCTCGCACCAGGCATTGCTGCTCGCCGAGGCCGCCAAGCAGGCCGGTGCGGAGGTGTTCTACCGGCTGCACCGGCGCCTGTTCGAGGCGTATTTCGTGGACGGCCTGAACATCGGCGATACGGCGGTGCTGTGCCAGCTGGCTGCCGACTGCGGGGTGCCGGAGGACGTCATCGAGCAGGCCTGGTCCGATCCGCGCCATGCGGAACAGCTGCGGCAGCACCTGGCGGCGGCCGGCAAGTACGATGTGCGTGCCACGCCCACGGTGTTCTTCAGCGAGCACCATCGCCTGGACGGCGCCGTGCCGTATGCGCAATTCGTGGCGACCGCGCGCGCCGGCCTGGTCGTGCAACAGCAGCATGCGCAGCAGCAGTAGCCGGTCCGGGTATGAAAAGCGATCTCGCGCAAAGACGCAAAGACGCAAAGGCGCAAAGGCGCAAAGGCGCAAAGATAAAATACACCTCGCGCAGAGACGCAGAGGGCGCAGAGAATATCACTTCATTAGTGGCAGATGACATGCAGTGTAAGGAAAGCCCGAAAATGCCACCGCCGGCATTACTTGGTCAGCAGCTAATAACTTGTAGTAGTCGCGACTTGATCTGACAGTTACCGGTTGTTCCGGAAGCGTCTGTCAGATCAGGTCTGAACTACTCCAAATAACATTACTTTTAACTCTGTGCCCTCTGTGGCATTGATTATTTCCTTTGCGCCTTCGCGTCTTTGCGCGAGACAGAATTTAAAATCTCTGCGAATCTCTGCGCCCTCTGCGTCTCTGCGCGAGATTGATTTCCTTGGCGCCTTTGCGTCTTTGCGCGACAATCAGCTCCATGGATACACCCCGCGAAACCATGCGCATCGACAAGTGGCTGTGGGCGGCGCGCTTCTACAAGACGCGGGCGCTGGCCACCGAGGCCATCAACGGCGGCAAGGTGCATCTCAACGGCAGCCGCATCAAGCCCTCGCGCCAGCTCGCGGCGGGCGACGTACTGACCATTCGCAAGGGTCCGTACCGGTTCGAGGTGAGCGTCGTGAAGCTGACTGCGCAGCGGCGCCCGGCCGGGGAGGCGCGCGCCCTGTATCTCGAATCGGAACAGAGCGCCGGCGAGCGCCACGCCCTGTATGCGCAGCGCAGGCTGGAAGGGCATAATGTACTGCAACGCGAGCGGCGCCCGGACAAGCGCACGCGCCGCCTGATACACCGCTTCAAGCAGCGTGGGGCAGAATGACACGACCCGAGACACCGGCCGTCGCCGTGGACATCATCATCGAAATGGTCGACCGCCCCGGGCGCCCCATCGTGCTGATCGAACGCCGCTACCCGCCGCCGGGCTGGGCATTGCCGGGCGGTTTCGTCGATGTCGGCGAGACGCTGGAGGCGGCTGCCGTGCGCGAGGCGCGCGAGGAGACCTCGCTGGATGTGACGCTCAGGCTGCTGCTGGGCAATTATTCGTCGCCGCTGCGGGATGCGCGCGGCCACACCGTCAGCCCGGTGTATATCGCCGAGGCCCGCGGAGAACCGGGGGCGGCGGATGATGCCCGTAACCTCGCGTTGTACGACCCGCGCGACTGCCCGCCGCTGGCCTTCGACCACGGGCTGATCATCGCGGACTATCTCGCCTACCTCGAGACCGGCCGGGTGGCGCCGCTGCGCTGACGCCGGATATCGACATTCCCGGTCCTCTGCCTGTGATGTCACGCCTGGTCAAGGCCTGGTACCCGCCCGTGCGACGCGCAATCGCCTGGTTCAGCCTGCTGGTGTTTGCCCTGCAGTCCGGGTGTGCCGCACTGCAGGTGAAAGAGCCGGAAACTGCGTACCAGGAAAACCTGGGTCGGGTTGCCGTCATCGGTCTTCACCGCGAGGCAGCGATCAATTTTGAAGGATTCTCGCGTGGCAAGGGCGAAGGCGCTGCCTACGGTGCTGGCTCGACCTTTATGTCCTGCATGACCGGCATCGGGCAGGGTGGATGCAGCGGTGAATTCTGCGGCGCGGCCTTGATTCTCATACTCGGCATCTGCGGTGTTGCCGGTGCCATCGGCGCTGTTGCGGGCGCCGGGGCCGCACCCCCGGCCGGCGAGGCACAGCGATCGGAACAGGATCTCACGGCACTGGTACAGGCCCGGGACATCCAGGACACCCTGTCACGCCAGGTTGCCGCCTTCGCGTTCGCGCAGGGAGAAACCCTGGCAAGCCCGGCGCAGGAAAACGTGGAACAGGCGCGCCTGACCAGCGATTACAGAACGCTGGCCGGTGAAGGCGTGGATACCGTGCTGGAGGTGGCGCTGACAAAGGCGGGTACCCGTGGCACGGGCGTCAATGCACCGATCCAGCTCTACATGGAGGCCCATGTGCGCCTGGTGCGCACGGCCGACAACAGCGAGCTGTTCGGTACGGATTATGAGTATCAGGGCGGAAAGCTGAAGCTGGCGGAGTGGTCGGCCAACCAGGGCAGGGCGCTGCTGGACGGACTTGAGGAAGGCTACGCGGCCCTGGGCAGTCATATCTACGACAGCATCTTTCTGCTGTTTCCCTTCCCCGACCGCGGCGCTCACCCGGCCGGCATGCTGGCGGCCGCCTTCGGCCTGGCGCCAATCGAGCCGGCTACCCGTGGGCAGCTGAGCGGCGACAAACTGATTGGCAGTCATTTCGAGTGGACGACGGTGGACAGCCTGCATCCGGTGCTGAGCTGGCAGGCCTTTCCGAGGGCAACGGACGTGGCCGATGCGCCCGAGCTGGCTGCACGTATCGGCAAGGTCCGCTATGACCTGGTCGTTGCGCGTGAGCGCAACCTGGCGCCGGCCGGTATCGTTTACCGGCGCGAGGGATTGATCACGACGACGCACGCCGTGCAAGTCGGCCTGCAGCCGGATACCCGCTATTTCTGGACCGTGCGTGCACGCTTCGAGCTGGATGGCCGGGAGCGGGTGACGGAATGGGCAACGACGGATTACCGGGCGCTGGACCGGGTGACATCACCTTCACCCTGGTCATATCGCTTCAGGACGCGCTGAGCGCACGTGCCGGTGCGTGGCGTTCAACGGCATTATTCCCTACCATAGCCACGCCGAATAACCTCACTACAGGAAAACGCCATGCCTGAATTCAGCAATGTCTCGGTGGTAAAGAAGGCCAATGTCTATTTCAACGGCAATGTCACCAGCCGCACGCTGCGCTTTGCCGACGGCACGATGAAGACGCTGGGTTTCATGTTGCCGGGGGAGTACGAGTTCAGTACCGGCGATCCGGAGGTCATGAATATCCAGTCGGGTGAGCTGGAGGTGCTGCTGCCGGGCAGCGCGGAATGGAAACCGGTCGGTGCCGGCGAGTCGTTCAGCGTGCCGGGTGCCGCGACGTTCACCGTCCGGGTCCGGACCCCGACCGATTACGTCTGCAGCTTCATCAGGTAGCTTGCCGTGCGGCACCGGCGAATCCAGCCATGACAGCCGGCAAATCCATCCTCGTCATCGGCTACGGCGAGATGGGGCATGCCATGGAATACCTGCTCGGAGCGCGGCACCGGCTGACCTATTGGGACATCCGGCCGGTCGACGGACAGGCGGCCGTGGCACTGGAGGCGGCCGCCGCCAGTGCGGATTTCGTCGTCTATTGCGTGCCGGTCACGCCGCTCGGCGAGCTTGCGGCGCGTGTACTGCCGGCCGTGTCACCCGACAGTGTCTCGCTGAGCGTGGCCAAGGGACTGGACGCACGCGGCCGTCCGGCCGCGCAGATCTTTGCCGAAGTGTATGGCACCGCGCGCCGCTACGGCGTGCTGTACGGCCCGATGATCGCCGAAGAGATCCGCGCCGGTCGTCCCGCCTTTGCGCAGGTGGGCGTGTCGCAGGTGGACAGCTATGCGGAGATTGCCGGGCTGTTTTCCGGCAGCGGGCTCGCGCTGGAGTATTCCGCGGACGTGGCGGG
>Ga0210112_1000220_pt1 | contig 16248 bp, 15 predicted proteins | sample Joice_ThreeSqC_D_FD_184875 | JGI IMG/M metagenome (GOLD analysis project Ga0210112, IMG submission 184875) | Wetland microbial communities from San Francisco Bay, California, USA, that impact long-term carbon sequestration - Joice_ThreeSqC_D2... | ecosystem: Environmental > Aquatic > Marine >... | reverse complement strand
AGGCCCGCCGAGTCGGTGCGTTGAACGGCAGAGTCGCCACCTCCCCCGGCGCAGGCGACGAGCGCCCAGAGACCCGTCCCGATGCCCAGGACCCAACACCACGAACGCCACGTACGCTGCCGCATGCTCCCCAGCCCCCCTTTCACGTTACCCGGGCAGGCCGTCGCACGTGCTGCCCGGCCGGCGCCGTCACTTCCTGGTCAGCGTGACGCGCGCGAACGGCTGGCGGGTCCCGCTGTCGTCGCTGTCCATTTGCCACCGCCACGTGTCGGTGGACCGCTCGTAGGCGAACGTCGTGTGGAACGGGGTGCCGTCGGGGAAGTGAAAGAGGAATGGAATGGAGTCCCCGGTGCGTACCCCGTATCCGATCGCCTGCGACGTCAGCCCCTCGCCCCCCGTCGAGTCGAGCCAGAGGCAGGCGTAGCGCTGGGAGGGTTCGTCCCAGCCGACGAACACGATCGCCTCGTAGGCCGGTGCGCCCGTCGAATCCCGTTCGCGCGCGACCTCGTGCAACTGGACGTAGTAGTGCCCGAGCACCCACTGGAACACCACATCGTGGGTGGTGTGCTCTCCGCCGATGGTCCCCTCGAGCACCCACTCGCCGATCAGGCGGTCGAGCAGGGGATCCTGGAGCCCGCCGGACTGGGCCGACGCGGGAACCGCGGGGAGCACGAGAGCAGCGAGCAGGAGGAGCGATGGTTTCACGGTGGCGACTCCTTCGACGAGAAACCGGATGCCACGGCCGCTCCGCTCCGTGCCAGCACCGTGTGACCACCACGCGGTCCGGAGCGGGGCAGAGCCGATGAAGGCCAATTGCGTTGCGGCGACACCCGTTGTCACGGATCGGGTGCGATGCCCTACAGGTACGGATCGTCCTTCGACGGCACCGGCTCCCACAGCTCGATCTTGCGGCCCTCGGGGTCGAGAATCCACGCGAACTTGCCGTTCTCGTGCTGTTCGATCTTCCCGACGACCTCGACGCCCTCGGCCTCGAGCGCGGCGATCAGCCCTTCCAGGTCGGCGACCCGGAAGTTGACCATGAACGACTCCGCGCTCGGCGCGAAGTGCTTCGTATCGGTGGGGAAGGCGCTCCAGACCGTGTAGCCGACCTCGTCGGGGTCGTCCTTGTCGATCCACTGGAACGCAAACCCGCCCCAATCCTCCGACTCGATGCCGAGATGCCGGCGGTACCAATCGAGGGTCGTCTTCGGATCCCTGCTCCGGAAGAACATGCCGCCAAGGCCGGTGACGCGTCGCATACGTGCTGTCCTTTCATCGGCTGCGCCGGAAGTGAAACGTCAGAGGTGAAGCGTCAGTCGCCAGGCTGCCCGCCACGCCGACCGGAGCCGTTCGGGTACAGCGCGACGATCTCGACGCCTGCCGGGTCGGTACGCTGGACGGCCGCGTTGTCGCGCGCGCGCCAGGTCCAGCCCCGTCGGTCAACCTGCGCACCGCCGTCGTCGGCTCGGCTCTCCTGCCTAGGGTCCGGAGAAGCCGATCGTCACCCCGCCAGGTGCGCGCACGACCGCGAGGGTCACGCCCTCCATGATTCTGGTCGGCGGCGTGAGCGCCTCGGCGCCAGCGCGGAGCGCCTTCCCGAAGGCCGCGGCCGCGTCCACGACGTGCACGAACGGCACGCTCCCCGGCGCTTCGTCACCTCCGACGGCGTGAATGCCGCCGCCGCCGCTATCGGAGTACGCGAACAGGTGGTACTCGCCACCGGGCATCGGGAAGCTCGGCCTGAACGTCCAGCCCAGCACCTCGGCGCACCATGCTTTGGTGGCGGCGGGATCGCGGCTGCCGAGGTCCGTGTGCGTGATCCAGCCGTAGAGGCCCGGCGTGGGCACGTGCTCTCGAGAGGGCCGCCGCGCGGCCGAGATCGTCGCTCGCTTCGCGCGAGTTCTCGTTTTGCTGCCCATGGTATCACCTCGGATTTCAGAGGATCCACTCGGATGACGACCGCGGGGAGCCCCGACGGACGTCCCTCGCCTCCGCTTCGGCGGGGGTTCTACCGGAGCCACCGGTACGCCACGTAGACGACGCCCGCGACGTACAGCTCCCCGAACATCTCCTTGTTGCAGCGGGCCAGCCACTCGGGGAGAAAGATGTCGAAGTTGTCCCGGCGGTCCGTCGTGAACCGCGCGGCGACCGGCGTGAGGGGACAGTGCCAGTGATTGAACACCAGCACCAGCACCTCCACGAAGACCACGCCGCAGAGGATGCCGGTCCTCGGCCATCGCCATGGGCGCGCCCCTGCTACGGGTGCGTGACCGTCAGGCCGGAGACCGTGCCCTCCGTGTTGTGCGCGAAGCGGATCCCGTACACCCCGTCGGTCGACCTCAGCTTGCCGGCTGTCACCACGGCCGCCTTGTCGTAGCTGGCAACGACGGTGCCGTTGATGGCGCACTCGACCTTGTCGGGCGTCACCGACATCGCGATCTCCTGCGTCACGGGCTCACCTTGGCCGGCGGCCTTGTGGACCGCGGGGTTCGTCTCGCCGCGGCGTCCGTTCATCTGGAACGGTTCGGGCCCGAACCCCCGCACGATGAACGAGCCGGTTCCGTACGCGGCGCAGTAGAGGTAGCTCGCCTTGTCCGTGCCCAGGTCGTTGCCGGCGATCACGATCCCGTAGGGGTGCGGGTGATCGTTGAGGTTCATGTACCTGGGCTCGGTGAACGTCGCCTTCACCGTGTAGCTGCCGCTGGCGGTGTTGGCGGGATTCCAGTAGGTGACGGCGGGGCCGGTCATCACGTGCAGCGCGTTGCCGTCCATGGCGAGCTTCGCGTCCGCGAGCGTCTGCCCGGCGCTCGCCGCCGAGGCGTCGACCTGGCCGCTCCAGCCCGGGACGGCAATGCCGCCGCCGGCGACACTTCGGGCCGTTTCCTGCGCGTGGACACTGCCCGCGGCCACGCATCCGATGGCGGTGGCCGCGAGTGCCGAAGCGATGGGGCGACGCATGGTGACTCCTATCGTGGGAGGAATGATGGGTGGCCCATGTTTGCCACGGCTATCGCGTTCCCTTCAGCGCCCGCTCGATGGCGGCCTTCACGTGCACCCGCGTCTCCGAGCGCTCGGCTGTTTCCAGCTTGGCGCGCGCCGCCGGGCTGTCGAGACGCCCGAGCACCTGCACGGCCGCGGCGGCGAACAGGGGGTCGTAGTCGGTGAGGGCTCGGCTCGCGAGCGCGATCGTGCGGGCCGTGTCACCCACCGACGCGACGCTCATGAGCCCCGTCTGGCGCAGCCCTCGGGACTCCGAGGGATCGGTCAGGCGGGCGAGCGCATCGATCGCCTTGGGGTCGTGCGTGCGTGCGAGGGCGAACGCCGCGGTGGCGCGGACGTTCTCGGTGTGTCCCGGCGCGGTCGCCTCGGTGAGCGTCGGGATCGCGGCGTCACCGGCCAGCCGGCCGTACACGTTGAGCGCGGCGGCGCGCACGCCGGGGCTCGGATCGGACCGGTACAGGGCGAGCGCGACCGGTGTCGTCTCCTCCGGAGCGCGATCCGCCAGGAGCGTGACGGCGCGGCTCCGCACCGTGGCGTCCGGGTCGCGCAGCGCCGCCCGGACGACGGCCGTCGTCTCCGGTGTCGAGTCGCGCGACATCTGGCCAAGTGCCGCCGCGCGCAGGAGCGGCTCGTGCTCGTTCAGCACGATGAGCCGCCGGGCGGCCACCGCCGCGCTGTCGGTTGAGCCCTGGAGCGCCTGCAGTGCCCACTGCCGGGCGGACGTGTCGAGGTCGTGCTCGGCCAGCTCGGCCAGCTCGGCCGGCGTCTGATCGGTGTGGACGGTGCCGAGGAGCCAGCCGCCCTCGTCGAACCGGAAGGACAGCGGCGCGCCGGGGAGCCGGATGGCGAACGTCTCGCTCTGCCGCGACACCGTGATCTCGTGCCGCACCACGGCGTCGGGGGTCACCACGCGAATCGTCACGGGGAACCGGAACAGTGGCCGCAGCGAGTCCACCGGCTGCGTCTGCTGCACGGTCACGCTCAGCATCTTGCTCGACGGGTCCCAGCGGCGCGTGACGTCGAGCTGCGGATACCCCACGCCGTACACCCACTGGTCGAAGAACCAGTCGAGATCACAATTACAGGTCTTCTCGAACGCGACGGCGTAGTCGGGCGTCGTCACGGGCCGGTGGGCGTTGTCCACCAGGAACCGGTGCATGCCGGCCCAGAACAGGGAATCGCCCAGCAGCCGGCGCAGCTGGTGGGCGACCTGCGCGCCCTTGGGGTACACGTGACCGCTGAAGAACAGCATGATCGGGTCGGTGCCGTCGTATTCGCCCCAGACGAGCGGCCGCGCCTGCCGCCGGTCCGCCCCCATGGCCTGCTGCTGCTGCCCCGCCCACTCGAGCTGCCCGGCGGCCCATCCGCGCGTCTTCTCCGCCTGCACCGACTCCATGTACGTCGTCAGCCCCTCGTTGAGCCACGCGTTGGCCCAGTTGGCCGTCGTCGTGTAGTCGCCGAACCACTGGTGCGCCAGCTCGTGCGCCACGAGCCCGCGCACCGCCGACGGATCGCTCCCCGCCCCGACGAGCGCGCCGTCGGTCTGCGTGGTGGCGGAGACGTTCTCCATGCCGCCGTACGTGAAGTCGGGGATTGCGGACTGGTCGTACTTGTCCCACGGATACGGCAGGTCGAGCAGGCGCGAGTACAGCTCGATCATCGACGGCGTCTCGCCGAACGCGCGCCACCCGGCGTTCACCGTGTCCGGGTAGACCCAGTAGTCGACCGGCTTGTCGCGCCAGTGGTCGTGCAGCACGGTGAACGGCCCGACCACGATGGAGTAGAGATACGTCGACGCCGGCTCCGACTGGGACCAGTGCCACACCTGCCGGGCGCCGCCTTCCACCGGGGTCACGCCGATCAGCGTGCCGTTCGACAGCACCTTCTGGCTCGAGTCGGCGGTGACCAGGATCTCCCAAGTCGCCTTGTCGTTCGCGTTGTCGTAGGTCGGAACCCATGCCCTGGTCTCGGTGGCCTCGCCCTGCGACCACACCACGTGCCGCCGCGGGACGAAGTAGATGCCGCGCTCGGGGTGCGTGTGGTATGCAATCGTGAAGGCGACCGTGTCGCCCACCGCCGCGCGCCGGCCAAGCCGCACGGTCACGTGCGCCGTGTCCGACGAGAACCGCAGCTCCCGCCCGCCCGCGTCGGTGACACGATCGATCGTGAGGTTCTCCGCGTTCAGGCGGATGGTGTCGGTGGCCGACTGGGGCAGGACGGTCGTGGTTACCTCGCCGGTGACCAGACGCTGCGCCTCGTCGAACTGCACGGCGATGCGCTGATGGATCAGGTCGTAGTCGTGCCGGCCCTGCGGCCAGGTCCTCGGCGCCACGTATCGCCCGACCCTCCCCGTGGGGCGCTGCGCCTGAAGAGCGGTTGGTACGGTAAGGAGGGCGGCGGCGACGGCGAGCCAGCCGCAGCGGATGGTGCGGGTGTAACGGAGCATGATGGCCCCTCGGGAGGCGGGGTTCGGATGTCAGCGAGTCAACCGCTGCAATACCCTCGAGCCGGGTCGATGATCCAGGGTCCGGGCACCGGCCCGCCCCGGACGGCCCTCGGTCGCCGGTCGCTTCCGCCCCGCCTGAAGGGTGGCTTCACGCGCCGGTCAGTGGCTTTTCACGGGACCTGCTCCAGCAGCGCGACCAGCGGCACGCGCGCCGAGCGCTGCGCGTTGTGATCGGACTGGAGGCGGTGGACCGGCCACCCGCGGGCCGCCGCACGATCGGCGAAGCGCTGAAACGGATCCGGGTCGACCGTGGGCTCGACGGTGAGAATGTAGGTCCCCGGCACGCGCCGCCCGGCAGGGTTCACGAGCCGCAGCGTATCGGTGAAGGTCCGGAGCGACTGTGGCACGTCGCGTGGCACCGCGAGCGTGTCGGTGACCCACGACGGCACGCTCATGCCGTCGCGCGCGGTCCTTTGCAGGAAGCCGTTGCCCGACGGATCCGCGAGCCCGAGGGTGGTCTCGCCGGAATCCGGCAGGAACGCGTCGAGGTACACCACCCGGCGGATGCGTTCCGGGATGCGGTCCACCACACCAGTGACCACCATGCCGCCATAGCTGTGACCCACCAGGACGACGTCGTGGAGGTTCTCCCAGAAGATCGTGTTCACGACGTCGGTCACGTGCGTGGACAGGCCGATGTCCGGCGACGCCAGGTGCACGCGCTCGCCCTGGCCCGTGAGCGTGACGCGCTCCACTCGATGGCCTCGCGCCGTCAGCATCGAGTCCACCGCACGCCAGTCCCAGCCGCCGCCCCACGCCCCGTGCACGAGCACGTAGGTGTGGTGCTGCTGTGCCAGGGCCGGCAACGGCCCGCAGGCGAGACCGACGAGTGGGAGCAGGAGAGCGAGAAGTGCACGCATCGTGGGACCTCGTACGAGTGCCGGGTAACGATCGGACCTTACGTCCAGCTCAGGCCGTGGGCCAGTCCCCCAGCAGCCGCCGCACCACGATGAGTTCACCCACGTGATAGGCCGTGTGGTCGGCCACCAGCAGGTACTCGCGCAGGAACGTCTGCCCGGTGCCCAGGGGGACCTTGGCGAACGGGTCGGTCTTCTCGTCGCCCACCACCGCCTGCAGTTCCGCAAGGTCCCGATGATAGGCGGCGAAGCTGGCGTCCCACGCCTCCTCGGTCGGTGGCGCGGGGGTCGCGGGCCAGTAGTCGTCCGGCCACGTGCCTTCCTCGTAATCGGGCTGCGTGCAAAAAGCCAGGATGTCGGCCTGCGCGAGCCGGATGTGCTCGAGGAGCTGCCACGGCGAGTACGGGAGGCCTGCCGGGGCGGTCCCCCGGTGCTCGGGCGGGAGATCCGCCACCGCATTGTCGAAGGTGGCGTGGGCGTCGTGCCAGTCGAGCAGGCGGCTCAGATGCTGGCGGAGGGGGTCGCGTCTTGTCATGGTCGGCACCTCGTGGCGCGGCGATGGTCTCCCTCTGGTACCGCATACGGGCGCGGTCGGTCCAGGTGGGGGCGTGGCGACCGCCCTAGTCGTAGGGCAAGTCAGCGGGGCCCAGGCCGATGTGATCGGGCGCCGGATCCTCCGCGAACCGCACCGCGTCGATCGTGTCTCGGCCCTGCAGGACGGCCTTGGCCACGCGGTGCATGCCGTCCATGACGGCTCCGTCCGCCGAGAGGATGATCGGGTACGCCAGTTCCGCTTCCTCGATCAGCCGCATGTGCGCGATCAAGTTCCGCCACGTCGGCGGCTCGTCGTCGCCGAAGCACCGGTCGTCGAGCTCCCGGATCTCGGTCAGCGCGACGTGCCTCCGCGGCAGATGGCGCGACAGCGCGACGAGGCGATCGACGTCCCACGCCAGCAGCCCGCGCTCCGACGGTCGAAAGTAGTACTGCTTCCGCACGGCTCCCCCTAGCCGTCCGTCACGCCGCCGCCGTCGCGGGCCGGCCGGCGCAGCGGCGCGGTACCCCCTCCAGCGCCGCGACACCGAATCCATCGCCAGCGTCCCCAGCACACCGGCCACGACACCCATCACGACGAGATGTAACACCGTTCGAATGCCGCTATGGGTGGCGCCGAGCCTCCTCAGTCCGCCCCGAAGCGCAGCAGGATCTTGCCCGACCGTGCGGGCCGGGCCGCGTGCGCCAGCGCTTGGGCGATGTCCCGGAACGGATAGACCTTCTCGACGGCGACCGTCAGCGTGCCGTCCGCCAGCTTCGCCGCGAGCATCCGGTAGGTCGCGCCGATCGTCTGCGGCGGCGTGGTCATGAACCACCGGCGCAGCCAGAATCCGCGCAGCGTCACGTTGCGGAACACCGTCTCGCGCCCGTCGAGACGACAGGCCTTGCCGCTCAGGAGCCCGTAGTTCACCACGACGCCGTCGTCCTCGACGCACCGGGCGAGGCGCTGCGTCGCGGAGCCCCCCACCGCGTCGACCCCGAGGCGCAGCGTGCCCGTGCCGATCGCGTCGCGCACGCGCGTGTCGAGATCCGGCCCGTCCACCAGCACGACGTCGCCGCCGAACGCCCGCAGCGGCGCGATCAGCTCGGATCGCCGCACCACGTTGACGCTCTTCATGCCGGCCTCGCGTGCCAGGCGGATGAGGCAGTGGCCGACACCGGAGTTCGCGGCGTTCTGGATCACCCAGTGCCCGGGCTGCGGCGGCACGAACTCGTGGAGCATGAGGTACGCCGTGGGCGGATTGACGAGGAGCATCGCGAGTTGCTGCGGATCGACGCCCTCCGGAAGCGGGAACAGCCCGCGCGCCGGCACCCGGAAGCGCTCGCGCCACGTGCCCGGGCCGGGGAGCAGCACGCGGTCACCCACCGTCACCTGCGTGACGTCCGCGCCGCACCGCACCACCCGACCGACGCCTTCGGTGCCGGGGATCAGCGGCAGCTGCGGCCGCTCCGCGCCGTACAGACCCTGGAAATTGAGCAGGTCCGCGGGATTGATCGGCGCGAACTCCGCGGCGATCACCACGTCACCCACGCCCGGATCACCCGGGTCGGGGCGCTCGATCAAATGCACGGCCGTCTCCGGCGCTCCGAACTCCGCAAGCTCGGCAACCCACATGGTCATCCCTCCTGCTTCAGCAGTGCAACACCGCCGGCGACCGCGAGATCCCTGGCCGACTGCCGGCCCGCGCGTAGCTTTGGCCGTGACGCAAGCCCGGGAGCGCGCCCTCATGTCCGCAGAGTCCAGACGGTCCTTCGTCACCAAGCTCGCCGCGGGATCCCTCGCCATGGCCGGTCCGTCGGCCGCACGATCAAGCGCACGGGTCCACTCGCTCCACCGCACCACGGCGCCGCCGCGGCGCTCGGCCAACGACCTGATCCAGTTCGCCATCATCGGGGCGGGTGGCATGGGCATGACCGACACCGAGACCGCCATCAACACCAAGCAGGCAAAGCTCGTCGCCGCGTGCGACCTGTACGACGGCCGCCTCACGAAGGTCCAGGAGAAGTGGGGCGAGGAGGAGCCGATCGTCACGACGCGCGACTACCGCGAGATCCTCGTGCGCGACGACGTCGACGCGGTGATCGTCGCCACGCCGGATCACTGGCACCGAACGATCGCGATCGACGCGCTGCGCGCCGGCAAGGCCGTCTACGTCGAGAAGCCCATCGTGCACGATCTCGCCGAGGGACCCCGGCTCATCGCCGCGCAGCGGGAGACCGGCCTGACACTCGAGGTGGGCAGCCAGGGCATGAGCTCGCTCGGCAACGAACAGGCCAAGGCCCTCTACGAGGAGGGGGCCATCGGCGTGCTCAACTACGCCGAGGGGTTTTGGGCCAGGAACTCGCCGGGCGGGGCGTGGCAGTACGACCTCCCGGAGGATGCCTCGGAGGAGACGGTCGACTGGGACCGATTCCTGGGTGACACCCCCAAGCGTCTGTTCGACCCGATCCGCTTCTTCCGCTGGCGCAACTACGTCGACTACGGCACCGGCGTCTCCGGCGACCTGTTCGTGCACCTGTTCTCGAGCCTGCACTTCATCGTGGGCTCGATGGGGCCCACCAGGATCATGGCGACCGGCGGTCTCCGCTTCTGGAAGGACGGGCGCGAGGTGCCCGACGTGGTGCTCGGCATGTTCGACTATCCGGAGACCGAGCACCATCCGCCGTTCAACCTGTCGCTCCGCGCCAACTTCGTGGACGGCACATCGGGCAGCACGTTTCTGCGCCTGGTGGGGAGCGAGGGCGCGATGGACGTCACGTGGACCGACGTCACGCTCCGTAAGAACAAGACGTACGAGCCGAATAGCGATCCGTTCGCGAGCCGAGAGGAGGACGAGCGCGAGGCACGGTACGGCAAGCGCAGCGAGATGCTCCCGCCCGCCGAGGCCGTGTACAAGGCGGAGGAAGGCTACTGGGGCGCGCACATCGACCATTTCAACAACTTCTTCCAGGGCGTGCGGTCGGGCACGCCGGTCGTCGAGGATGCGGTGTTCGGGTTCCGGGCCGCGGGCCCCGCGCTCATCTGCAACAAGTGTCTGGCCGAACAGACGATCCGCGGCTGGGATCCCGTGAACATGCAGCTCGTTGGGTGAGGAGAGGACATGCACACCAGACGACGCAACACGATGCCCCGGCTCGCCTCTGTGGCGCTCTCGGCAGTGGCCCTGTTCGGACACGCGTGCGGTGGCGGCGAGACGGCGAAGGAGGCAACCGCTCCCAACACGCTCATGCAGGCGGAACGCGATGCGGGGTGGCGGCTCCTGTTTGACGGCGCGACCATGGCCGGCTGGCGCGGCTACAACGCCGACAGCTTCCCCGCGCAGGGCTGGGAGGTCCGCGACGGCAGCCTCGTCACGGTCGAGGGCGGGGGCGGCGGCGACATCGTCACCGAGGAGGAGTTCGGCGACTTCGAACTGAGCCTCGAGTTCAAGATCACACCGGGGGCCAACAGCGGGATCTTCTTCGGCGCGATCGATCAGCCCGGGAAGCCCATGTGGGCGTCGGCGCCGGAGTATCAGATCCTCGACGACTCGGCCTACGTCGCGGACGGCACCGACATGACCAGGCACCTGACCGGGCAGAACTACGACCTGCATGCCTCGAGCGAGAAGGCCCTGAAGCCGCTGGGCGAGTGGAACGCGGCGCGGATCGTGGTGCGTCGGCCCCACGTGGAGCACTGGCTCAACGGCGTCAAGATGGTCGAGTACGAGCTGGGCTCACCCGAGTGGGAGGCGCTGGTCGCGGCGAGCAAGTTCAGCGTGTATCCCGAGTACGGCCGAGCCACGTCCGGGCACATCGGGCTTCAGGATCACGGCACCGAGGTGTCGTTCCGGAACATCAAGATCCGACCGCTCGGGCCGTAGCAGCTCACACCGCCGAACCGTCCGCTGGGCGCCGGGCGGTTCGGTGCCGGAACACGTAGATGGCCCAGCCCACGGTGTCCCGGCCCCACCGCAGGTACACGGACCGGTCCTTCGCCACGCGCTCGAGCAGCTCGGGCAGGTCGGGGTCGTCGGCGTGCGCGCGAGCGTACTCGGCCGTCGCATGCCACTGGAGACCCTCGTATCGGTCCCAGTCGTCCTTGCTGCTCACGAGCGTGTGCACGAGGTCGAGCCCCCGCCGCTCCCCCGCCTCGGCGTTTTCCGCGTGGCTGCCGAAGAACTCCCTCGGAAGTCCCCACGCCTGCAGGTGCTCCTCCGACGGCTCGTGTCGCCAGTACGGCTCTCCGACGACGACCCACCCGCCCGGAGCGACAAACCCATTCAGCGCATCCAGCGTCTTGCCGTGGCCGCCGAACACCCAGCTCGCGCCGACGCACGACGCCAGCGCGAAGCCGTGCGGCTGCTCCGGCGTGAAGTCCGCGCCGTCCATATGCGTGAACGCGACCGCGGCTCCCGGGGCGCGGGCCTCGAGGCGCCGCTCGGCGTCGGCGATGCAGAACGGTGACAGGTCGACGCCGATGCCATGGATACCGTAGGCCTCCGCCAGGCGGATCAGGAACTCGCCCTTGCCGCAGGCGATGTCGACCACGCGTGCGCCCGCGGGCAGGCACACCAGCTCCACCAGCCGTGCGAGCTTTTCGTCGCTCGTGGGATTGCACACCGCGTGCTCGCGATGGGTGACGTCGTAGAACTTCCAGGTATCCAAGGTCGGTCCTTTGGCGGCTCCGCGGCCCGCGCACGGCCCGCGAGCATGTTCCCGATCGTATTCGGGCGCGAACGTACCCGAACCCGCACCGGGACCGGTGCGGGTTCGGGTGTCGGTCGTTCGCTTACGGCTTCTGCTTCGGGGCCGCGATCTCCTGACCGGACTGGTTGATCACCATCCCGGTGACGTTGCCGCTCGCATCCAGCTGGAACGTGAACTGCACGTCCGCTTCCTCGAGATGGAACTCCGTCTCCGACGTCGGGACGAGCTGGAGCCGGTCCTGTCCGGGCGGCTGCAGGAAGAGCGTCGTGCCTTCCCGCGTCACGTCGAGCGCGCCCATGCCCGGGAGCTGGTACGTCCCAACGTACCGCTCGAGCATCGCCTCGCTCAGGTTCACCGGCTTCGGCTCGGGCCAGACGTTGTCGCGGGGGTTCTTGTCCGGGAAGCGCTTGTGGGGATCGAGCGTGATCTTGGTGATCTGCCGCCCGCCGAAATCGAGATCCGCGTCGAACGTCCGGCGGCCGTCGAACCAGACGTCCACCGGGAAGGTCACTTCGGCCCTCGTCGAATCCACCATCACACTGCCCTGCATGGGCCGGATGGCCGGGCCTTCGGGCGCGAACGCGACCTGGAGCACGACCGGCGACGGCATCTCGCCGTCCTGCCGAACCGTGACCAGCGTGTGCGTGCCGCGCGTCGTCACGTTCTGGATCGAGCCATCGACGGATTCGGTCGTCCACATCCAGTAATACCAGAACCAGCTCAGATCCTGGTGCAGCGCGTTGCTCATGAAGAACGCGTAGTCCCAGGGTGTGGGGTGCTTGAAGCGCCAGGCGTGTGCGTACGCACTGTGCGCCTGCCACACGGCGCTGTCGCCGACAATGCCGCCCAGCATGGACAGCATCAGGGGCGCCTTGCCGTAGGCCGCGAACGAGTACATCGGGCCGGCGTAGTTCTCGTCCCACACCAGCGCCGCTTCCTGCTCGTTGCCGCTGATGCGGCCGTACGACTGCCCCGGCCCGTCGAGTCCGGCGTCCGGGGCGCGATCGCCGAGGTCGTTGGCGGAGAGGATGTTCATGTACTGGTTGAACCCCTCGTCCATGAATCCCCACCACGTCTCGTTCACCCCCACCATCATCGGCCACCACTCGTGGCCGGCCTCGTGATCGGCCGCGCCCATCGCCGACATGATGAACATGGGGTACTCCATCCCCAGCTCCGGGCCGTCGGTGACCGTCATCTGCGGGAAGGCGTAGGGCATCCAGAGCTGCGAGTAGAACTCCAGGGCGTGTCGCACTCGGGCCCCGACCTGGCCGTACTGATGCGGCGGGCCTTCGTGGCCGGGCAGGTAGTAGATGTAGACGGGGATGTAGCCCTTGCCGGGGATGTCGGCGCGCGTGGCGTCCCACACGTAGCGGTTGGACGTCGCCCAGGCCACGTCGGCGACGCTGTCGGCCACGAAGTGCCACGTGAGGCGCGTGCCGGCGGCGGTCGATTTCCCGGGCCCGACGCTGGCGGAGTCGACGATGTGGATCTGGTCGTCGGACTCGAGGACCGTGGCGAGACGGTCGCGCGCGTCCTGGGTCAGCACCTCCTCGGGATTCTGCAGGACGCCGGTCGCCCCGACGAGCCAGCCCGCGGGCACGTCGTACGTCACGTCGAAGTGTCCGAAGTTGTTGTAGAACTCGGCGCTGCCCATGTAGGGATCCGTGTCCCAGCCCTTGTAGTCGTCGTACACGGCGACGCGCGGATACCACTGGGCGATTTGGTACACCGAGTCCGCCGTGCGGCCCATGCGCAGGCCGCGGCCCGACGGGATCAGCGGCACGCGGAAGTTCCACTCGATCTCCAGCGTCGCGGAGCCGTGGGCGGGGATCGGCTTGGTCAGCCGCACGCGCGCGCTGGTCAGGTTGAAGTTGAACGCCAGCGGCGCCGTCTGCGGTCCCTGGGGGCGGCCAAATCCGCCCTCGCCACGCGCGGCCGGCGTCGTGAGGTCGACGCTCTGACCGTCGATCGTCAGTGTGGTGACGTTCATGCCATCGGTGATCTCGGACACCTGCCTGTTGCGCGGCACATTCTGTCTGAAAATGTTCTGGTCGAGGCGAAAGGAGATGTCCTGCATCGCCTCCGGACTGTTGTTGTGCAGCACGACCGTCTCGTTGCCCGTCACGACCGACGTGGCGGGGTCGAGGCTGGCGTGGATCGTGTAGTCCGTGGTGGTCTGCCAGTAATTCGGACCGGGCTGGCCGGACGAGTCGCGGGTGCCGGCCTGGAAGGCGCGCTGGATCATGTTCGTGATGGGAATCGTGCGGCGGATCGCGCGGGGCGGCTCTTGCGCGGTCGCATGCTCGCCCCAGGCCGCAGCGAGAAGCGCGGTCCCGGCGAGGATCAGAAGAGATCGTTTCATGGTTGTCGCCTGGTGAGAGTCACGTTGGCTGCATGACGTGCGAATAGATACACAATATCAGGACGTCTGCGGCGAGGCACAGGTTTCAGAGGTGCCGGTCTTGCCGGCGATGCGTCCCACGAGCACACTATCGATGCGCCTGTCCGGCCCCATAGTCAACCGCTTCCGCCCTCAGGCCCCGGAGGCGTCCCCACTGACCGCGCGCCGGTCATGGGCAGTCGCACGCGGAACACCGTCCTTCCCGGCTTGGACGTGAAATCGATGTCGCCGTGGTGGAGGTGGACGACGCGACGGGCCAGATCCAGTCCGAGGCCCGTCCCCGCTCCCACCGGCTTGGTGGTGAAGAACGGGTCGAAGATCCGCGCACGGTGCTCCTCGGCAACGCCGAGACCGGTGTCCGCGACGCGGACGACGATCCCGTCATCGCGGGACGTCGCGGTGATGGTCACGCTGCCCTCTCGCCCCGCGGCGTCGATGGCGTTGTCGATCAGTTTCTCCCACAACTGGTTGATCTCACTCCCGAAGCCGTAGACGCGTGGCAGGTCGTCCGCCGTTTCGAGTCGTACGTCCACCGCCTTCGCACGCGCCTTGGCCTCCAGCACCGCAAGCGTATCCACCAGGCCCCGCGCGACGTCGACCTCCTCGGGCACTGCCTCCCGGTCCATGAACGTGAAACCCTTCACGGCCCCGACGAGGTCGTGAATGCGCCGGGTCGCCGACTGGATGTCGCGGGCCGTATCGCGCGCGGCGCGGCCGCTCGCCACCCACCGGACGGCGGCGCCGAGAGCCTCGGGCGGAACGGCGCTCGCAAGCTCCTCCAGCGCCGTGAGCCTCACCGGGGACGCCGCCAGCGGCTCCGCCGCCAGCGGATCGAGGTCGTGGCGGGCCAGCCACTCGGCGAAGTCGTCCTCTCGATCGGCCACCTCGAGCGGACTTCGCACCAGCGCCGGTCCCTGGCATGCCTCACGGATCGCGTCGATCGCCTCGAGCTGCGCGTCACTCAGCCGCGCGGCCGCGAGGGCCCGCGACGCACGCTCGGCGTCGTCCAGGAGCGCAGACAGCGACCCCGCATCGCGCGTGGCCGCTGCCGCCGGGTTGTTCAGCTCGTGCGCGAGTCCCGAGGCGAGCCGGCCCAGCGCCTGCATCCGCTCGTCGTGCAGCCGGAAGCCGTGGAACTCCCGTGCCCGATCGAGCATGTGGTGCATGAGTGCCGCCGTCAGCTCGGGGCAGTCGCGCACCAGGGCCGGGAAGTGCTCGCGATGGAGCTCGAGCGTCGTGGCGCGGTCCTCGACCACCAGGTTCCCGGGGGCCTTCTGGAACCGCGAGTAGGGGATGAGACCGAGCACGTAACCGGACTCGACTGCGAAGACCTTGCGCCACCCGCCTCCCTGTGGGATGTGTAACGCCACCCGGCCGGCCAGCAGGACCGTCATCTCGTCGACCGTGGCGCCGGTCCCGCGCACGAGCGCCCCCGCGTCGTACACGCGCACGACGCCACGCGCCGCCAGCCACTCGAGCTCCGCCCGCGGTACGGACGCGAAGGTGGGCAGGGACGCCAGCCGGTCGACGGTGTCTTCAGGGTGCGTGGACACTGCGGCAGCCTCGAGTCGCGACCGTCCGACGGTCCGCATCTGCGACGCGCAAAAGTGCGCAGGGCGCGCGTCTCGGTACACGTACTCGTATCATTGTCAGGGGCGTCAATCTACGACTTCCTACTGCGTTCGAGGAACCCGTCGTGTGTTTGGTGGACAGTGTTTGGACGGTTGGTCCGGCTCGCATATGGGCAGACCCGGCACCGGCCGTCACCGGATCTCGGCCGGCCAGCGTCCATCCGGCATCGGTATCGATCTGAGGCGTGTCGGATCGACGATCACATGCTTGATCCGCTCGCGTCTCCAGGTATACGTGATATGGACCAGGTCATCCAAGGTCTGAATTACGGCTGGGTACGAGTACTCCCCATCGGCATCCTCCAGCACCAGGGCCGCCTCCCAGATGATGCCGTCCGCTGACAGGGAAACGTTCAGCGGCGAGCGACCGTCGTCAGTGTGGTTGTAGACCAGTACGTGGCGTCCGTCACGGAGCGTCACGGCGTCGAGGCCGGCGTTCGGGTTGGGAAGCTCCGTGAGCCGAATCGGGCTCCAAGAACGTCCACGATCCTCCGACCAGGTCTCGAAGATCCGCCCGGATCGTGTGCGACCCACGGCCTCCAGTCGGCCTCCGGGGTGAATCAGGATACTGGGTTGGATGGCGTCGATTCCCTCCGTGTCCGAGGACGG
>Ga0210112_1000219_pt1 | contig 16336 bp, 15 predicted proteins | sample Joice_ThreeSqC_D_FD_184875 | JGI IMG/M metagenome (GOLD analysis project Ga0210112, IMG submission 184875) | Wetland microbial communities from San Francisco Bay, California, USA, that impact long-term carbon sequestration - Joice_ThreeSqC_D2... | ecosystem: Environmental > Aquatic > Marine >... | reverse complement strand
CCCGCTTGAACTCGCCGAGCGGCTGTCCCGGCGCTTCGGCAACCGGATCTGGATGAAGCGCGAGGAACTGCAGCCGGTTCACTCCTTCAAGCTGCGAGGCGCCTATAACAAGATTGCCGGGCTGCCCGGTGCGGAATGCGCGCGCGGGGTGATCGCGGCCTCCGCCGGCAACCATGCACAGGGCGTGGCGCTGGCCGCGCGGCGTCTGGACGTAAAGGCGCTGATCGTGATGCCACGCACCACGCCTTCCATCAAGGTCGAGTCGGTCAGGGACTACGGCGCACAGATCCGCCTGGTAGGCGACACCTACGACGAGGCCTACCAGTTTGCCGCGCAGCACGCGCAGGAAAAGGGCATGGCGTTCATCCATCCCTACGACGATCCGGAGGTGATTGCCGGCCAGGGCACGATCGGACTGGAGATTCTGCGGCAGCACCAGGACGAGATACACGCCATCTTCGTACCCGTCGGTGGCGGTGGCCTGATTGCCGGAATCGCGGTTGCCGTGAAGGCATTGCGCCCCGGCACCCGCGTGATCGGCGTCGAGCCGGACGAGGCGCCCTGCATGTATCAGGCGCTGCAACATGGCCGGCGCATCAAGCTGCCCCAGGTCGGCATATTCGCGGACGGTGTCGCGGTGCGCCAGGCCGGCAAGGAACCGTTCCGCATCGCGCGATTGCACGTCGACGAGGTTATGACCGTTACGACCGACGAGATCTGTGCCGCCATGAAGGATGTCTTCGATGACTGCCGTGCTGTGCTCGAGCCGGCCGGTGCACTGGCAGTCGCCGGCATAAAGAAATACGTGGAGGCCACCGGTATACGCGACAGCAGTCTGGTGGCCATCAACAGCGGTTCGAATATCAACTTCGACCGCTTGCGGCATGTCGCCGAGCGGGCGCAGATCGGCGAGCAGCGCGAGGCCCTGCTGGCGGTGACGATTCCAGAGGAGCCGGGCAGTTTCCGGCGCTTTTCCCGAGCCATCGGCAAGCGCGGCATCACCGAGTTCAACTACCGTTATGCAGACGCCAGGCAGGCGCACGTATTCGCCGGGATCCAGTTGCAGGACGGCGACCACGAGCGGCACGCACTGGTCGAGGAGTTGCGCGGACAGGGTTACCCGGTAGAGGACCTGACCGACAGCGAGATCGCCAAGCTGCATGTGCGCCACATGGTCGGTGGTCGCGTGCCTGGGCTTAAGGACGAGCTGCTGTTCCGCTTCCAGTTCCCGGAGCGGCCGGGTGCCTTGCTGCAATTCCTGTCCTCGATGGGCAAGCGCTGGAACATCAGCCTGTTTCACTACCGCAACCACGGTGCTGACTACGGTCGCGTCCTGGTAGGTATCCAGGTGCCCAGGGAGAGCCGCAAGGCGTTCCGGGAGTCACTCGAGAAACTCGGCTATGTCTACCGGGAAGAGACAAACTGCCCGGCCTATAAATTGTTCCTGGGTAATGCCTAGGCTGGTACGGCCATGCCCGCGCGCCTGCGCCTATAGATATCCTGGCAGGAGCGGTCCGCGTCCGCGATTTTTTCAATAAACCCAGTGTGCGGCTTGCGTCTTTGTTCCGTGTTCATTCGTGGATTCCGCGGACACCGTCTTTCGCGCGATTTACAGGAAAGTACGGGAACGACGCGCCTGCAGGGATGGTCCAGGCCAGCCTCTCGACCGGTTCCCTGTCTCACCTTCTCCCTGACGCTGGCGACGATGGACAGGATGTCCGAGTGCCGTGAAGTACATGGATGTACCAGAACGGCCGTACCTACATCCATGTAGGCAAAAAAAAGCCCGGGAATCCCGGGCTTTTTGATGTTTTCGTGGAACCCGGAAACCGGGTTCCACTTAAACAAGTTGCAATCAGGCTTTCTTGCGAGTGGCCTTCTTGCGCTTCGGAGCGGCCTTCTTCCGCTTCGGTGCAGCCTTCTTCTTCACTGCTGCCTTCTTGCGCTTCGGAGCGGCCTTCTTCCGCTTCGGTGCAGCCTTCTTCTTCGTTGCTGCCTTGCGCTTCGGTGCAACCTTGCGCTTCGTTGCAACCTTCTTCTTGGTTGCAGCCTTCTTCTTTGTAGCCATAACAAACCTCCATTACATTAAATTGCCCAAGCCGAGTATAAACAAACGATTACAAAATACCAGTTTTTTGTTATTGGATATTCATCATCGATCGTTGTTTGTTTCATCGTGCAGTGATGCTGCTTTTCAAAAACGAACACAACCGTGCAAATGTTTCGGCATGTTCACGACTTGCTTGAATTTTTACTTGTATACAAGTGCGAGCGAGTTTTCCTGCGCATCGATGCATGCGTTGCAATGTGTCGCATTGATGATGATGTGCACGTTGCTTGATGATGATGTGCGCACTGTCTGATGACGAAGCTCGCTGCACGATGATGTCGTTCATGTCCGACGAAGAAGTCCATCGCGTAATCGATGTAGCCAGGTACATGCACACGTGTTGGAAACGCATGCGCGATGAGTGAATGCATGCAAGTCGGGGTGACGTAATGCGTCACCAGCGGTCGGTATAGTTAACAGTTTCTGGTTGCAATGCCGGTGTCAAGTGATTCTTGTTATCCGGCGCACGTCTTTATAGGCGTATACAAAACAAATAGTTACGATGTATTCCCGCTCGTCGCAGAAATGGTTTGTGAAGAATTCCGACAGTTCGGCCGGGGTGTCCGGCAAGGGCATTGTCAGCTGCCGTGCTACGCCTGCGATCTGTTATTCGAGTGCAAGTATGGTGTTCCATTGCGCAGCATCAACCGGTATGACGGATAAACGGTTGCCGCGCCTGAGCAGTGGCAGTTCGGATAATTCAGCGTGCGTTTTCAGTTCGGCAAGTGTGATGGCGCGTTTCAGTTTGCGCACGAAGCGCACGTCGACCATGTACCAGCGCGGGTTGTCGGGATCGCTCTTCGGGTCGAAATATTTTGCCTCGGGATCGAATGCGGTTAAGTCCGGATAGCCCCCGCGCACGATTTTCATGATGCCGACGATACCGGGTTGCTTGCAGCTGGAGTGATAGAAGAAGGCGAGGTCTCCCGGTCGCATGTCGTCGCGCATCATGTTGCGTACCTGGTAATTGCGTACGCCTTCCCACTTGTCCGTTTTGTTCGGCATGCTTCTCAGGTCGTCGATGCCAAACACATCCGGCTCGGATTTCATCAGCCAGTAATTCACGAGAGATACTCCGAATCTGTTGTTAAAATGATACAGAAACCGGCAATGCACGTGCACTGCAGTTCAATTCACTGTGTCACGCGGTGCACACCGTTTTCCGTTGCAATTGCATCGAGCGGTACATCCCAGCTGTCTGGTGTAATGAACGGCTGCTGCTGGAAGGTGTAGGCGATACCAAGCAGGACAGGCTTGCGCCAGCAGTGGCGTTCGCGCAGGAAGGCGAAACTGCGGTCATAGAAGCCGCCGCCCATACCGATGCGGTGTCCCGCAAGATCGAATGCGACCAGTGGAGTCAGTACCAGATCCAGCGCACCGGGCTTGATCAATTTCTGTCGCAGTGGCTCGGGTATGCCATAGCGATTGGCTGCCAGCCTGGTGTCCGGTTCATAGCGTGCAAACCAGAGCCTGTTGCGGGTGAAGGGTACGAGTACCGGCAGGAAGACGGTTTTGCCGAGCGACCACAGGGATTCGATGAGCGGGTAAGGGTCCATTTCGCCGTCGGCGGCAAGATAGGCGGCAATCCGCTGGCTGTTGAGGATCAGGCGGTCGCGCCGGAGGACCTGTGCCAGTTGCCAGGCGCAATGCCTGGCCTCGTCCGGGGCAATGGACCTGCGTCGTGAGCGGATGGACTGGCGTAACGCGCGGTGGTCGGGCATGGCGTTCCGGGACGATCCGCGGGCGGGTTGCGGACACTATATATAATAGGAGGGCATCCTCCGCTTGTGCCGGCGTCGCTGTTGCCCTTGAACCAGTGGTTCAAGAGGGGGACGGCAGTGATGCCTCAGGCTTTCCGCGCATGGCGGATATGCACAACGGCATCAGCATGAGTCCCCTGAGATGGAAATTAGGCTCAAGGAGATCTCAGCGACTATCGAACACAGCAGGGGATGCCCGAAATCAATCGGTCAGCTGCCTTGCCTGTTTCAGTTCAGTTCTGACTGGCGGTACTTTGCCAGGGTCTCTTCAATTCTCGAATTCAGATTATTCAGCCGCGCGCCGACCGAGCGCGACAGGTCCGTGCCGTCTATGCCGAGTTCGATCGCGTCGTGTGCGATATTGAGACCGGCCATTACCGCGATACGATCGATGCCGACCACCTTTCCGCCGGAGCGGATTTCCCGCATCTTCTCGCTCAGGTGTCTGGCGGAGGCACGAAGAGCCTCCTCTTCACCTTCCGGGCAGGCGACGATGTACTCCTTGTCCAGAATGGTGATCTTGACGGCTTCGCGGCTCATATACCGGTCTCCATGGATTTCAGCCGGGTGACGATGGCATCGACACGGTTGCGCACCTGGTCATGCTTTTCCAGCAGGCCGGCGCGCTCCATGGTGAGCGATTCCTGTTGTGTGCGCAGCGAGCGGTTTTCCCGCGTCAGGCGTTCCACCACCTCGAGCAGTTTTCCTACCTGGCCTTCCAGCCGGGCAAGTTCCTGTTCTATGCTCGGGTATTCGACTTTGTCATTCATGCGGCCAATATAGTGCCCTTGCGATGCATGGTCAATACAGGCCGCTGCGCCGCGTATGGCATGTGACGTGGCGACCGCGGCATTTGTGCGATAATCAGCATGATAGCGGTGGCATCGTGCGACAGCCGGCAACAAGCGGGGTTTATCAGGTGAGCGATACATCGACATGCAGTTACATGGAACTGAGCAGGCGGCTGCAGGCCGCCGGTGCGGAAAGCGGTGCGGCCGAGGCGCACGGTTTGCTGTGCGGGATTCTTGCCGCCGGCGGCAGAACACAGGCACCGGTCTGGCTGGAGCACCTGCTGGGCGAAGGCAATACGCTGAGCGTATCGGCCCGGGAATGCAGCGACCTGCTGACCGGTCTGCATGCCGAGATCCTCAGGGAGTTGAATGACGATGCGTTCGGCTTCAGGTTGCTGCTGCCGCCCGACGAGGCATCGCTGCCATTGCGTACCCGGGCGCTGAGCGACTGGTGCGGTGGCTTTCTTTACGGGCTGGCCCTGGGCGGGTTTCGCGCGGACACCGAACTACCGGAAACGGTGCGCGAGGTGATGCAGGATATCTACGAAATATCCCATGCCGGTTTCACCAGCGATCCGCTGGACGAGTCCGACGAGGAGGCATACCAGGAAATCGGCGAGTATGTCAGGATCAGCGTATTGTTGCTGCACGACGAATTGCAGCCGCTGCCGGTTACGTCGCGGCTGCAATAACCCGGGGAGTCCCGATGATTACCCAGAAAGAATACAGTCGTCGCCGCAAGCAGTTGATGCGCATGATGGGCAAGGGCTCGATTGCCATTATCCCGACATCCTCCGAGCAGGTGCGCAACCGGGACGTGGAGTTCCCGTTCCGGGCGGACAGCGATTTCTACTACCTGACCGGATTCAATGAACCCGATGCCGTGGCGGTGCTGATACCCCGCCGCAGCCACGGCGAGTATTTGCTGTTCTGCCGCGAACGCGATCCCGAACTCGAAACCTGGACCGGCCGGCGTGCCGGCACCGAGGGCGTGGTCGGCGAATACGGCGCCGATGACGCCTTCCCCATCGGTGATATCGATGAAATCCTGCCCGGGTTGCTGGAGGACAGCGAGCAGGTCTTCTACACCATGGGTTCGCGCCCGGAATTCGACAAGAGTGTCATGGAATGGGTCAACCGCATTCGCCAGGGCAGCCGCCGCGGTGCGCGCACGCCGGACAAGTTCGTCGCGCTCGAGCACCTGCTGCATGACATGCGCCTGTACAAGAGCCCGGCCGAAGTACGCGCCATGCGCGCCGCGGCCAGGGTGACATGCAGTGCCCACCGGCGCGCCATGCAGGCCACCCGGCCCGGACTGCACGAGTACCAGGTCGAGGCGGAACTGCTGCACGAGTTCCGCGCGGCCGGCATGGTGCCGGCCTATCCGAGCATCGTCGGGGGGGGTGCCAACGGCTGCGTGCTGCACTACACGACCAACAGCGACCCGCTGCAGGATGGCGACCTGCTGCTGATCGACGCCGGCTCCGAATACGACTGCTATGCCGCCGACGTGACGCGCACCTTCCCGGTCAGCGGCAGTTTCAGCAAGCCGCAGCGCGCGCTCTACGAGGTGGTGCTGGCCGCGCAGGCTGCGGCCATCGAACAGGTCCGGCCCGGCAATCACTGGAATGCGCCGCACGAGGCGGCGGTCAAGGTGCTGACCCGCGGACTGGTGAAGCTGGGCATACTCAAGGGCAAGCCGTCAGAGCTGATCCGCAGCGAGGCCTACCGGCGTTTCTACATGCATCGCACCGGTCACTGGCTGGGCATGGACGTGCACGACGTCGGTGACTACAAGGTGGGTGATGAATGGCGCGTGCTGGAGCCGGGCATGGTGTTGACGGTGGAACCCGGCCTGTACATCCCGGCCGGCAGCAAGGGCGTGGCGAAGAAGTGGTGGAACATCGGGATCCGCATCGAGGACGATGTGCTGGTGACCCGCAAGGGCCACGAGGTGCTGACCGCCGCCGCGCCGAAGAACGTCGCCGACATCGAGGTATTGATGGCCGCCGCACGCGCGGTGGCCTGAACGGCAACAGGACGCAGGGGACGGGGCATGAAACACTATGATGTCATCATTGTTGGCGGCGGCATGGTCGGCGCCTGCCTGGTGCGCGCCCTGTCCGGACAAGGGCTGCGTATCGCCTCGGTCGAGGCGGTGCGTCCGGAGCGGCGCGGCGAAAGCGGTTACGACGATCGCGCCATTGCCCTGGCCTACGGTACCCGGCGCATCCTCGAGGGACTGAACCTGTGGCATGACCTGGCGGCCGGGGCCACCCCCATTCACCGTATTCATGTTTCGGATCGCGGTCATTTCGGCGCGGTGCGCATGGACCGTGCCGAGGAAGGCCTGCCGGCCATTGGCTACGTGGTGCCGGCCCGTGTCATCGGCCAGGTGCTGACGGAGGCGGTCAGCCGGCTGGAGGATGTCGACAGCTACTGTCCAGCCAGCGTGACCGCGACCGCGCAGGCGGTGGACTGTGTGCAGGCGGTGATCGAAGCAGGGGAGGGGCCAATAACCGTGTCGGCGCAGCTGGTAGTGGCGGCCGACGGCGCGGACTCGGTATTGCGCGAGCGGGCCGGTATCGAGAGCCTGCAGACCGATTATGGCCAGACCGCGATCGTCACCAATGTCACGCCGCAGCAGCCACATCACAACATCGCCTACGAGCGCTTCACGGACAGCGGTCCGCTGGCCGTGTTGCCGATGTCGGATGGACGCTGCGCCGTGGTCTGGACGGTAGCAAGCGGGCAGGCCGATGCCATCATGGCGCTGGATGATGCTTCCTTTCTGGTGCAGTTGCAGGAGCGATTCGGGCAGCGGATGGGCCGGCTGCTGCGCGTGGGCAGGCGCCAGGCCTGGCCGTTGCGCCTGCTGAGCGCACGGCGTTCGGTGGGGCAGCGGCTGGCGCTCGTGGGTAACGCCATACACACCCTCCACCCGATCGCCGGTCAGGGTTTCAATCTGGGCGCGCGTGATGTTGCCGTGCTCGCCGAGGTGCTGGTCGATGCCGTGCGCGCCGGTGAGGATCCCGGCTCATCAAAGGTGCTGGCACGCTATGCCGGGTGGCGCCGCCGTGACCATGCCAGCGTGACCGTGTTTACCGATGGTCTGGCGCGGCTGTTCACGCTGCCGGTGCCGGGGCTGGGGCTCGCGCGAAGTGCCGGCATGGTCGCACTGGACCTGCTGCCGCCGGCCAAGCGGCTGCTGACACGGCTGACCATGGGCCGTGCCGGGCGCATGGCGCGGCTGTCGCGCGGGCTGCCCCTGTGAGGTGTCCGGTATTCGTTTTAAGGCAATACGGGATGTGATCCGGTATGGAACGCTTTGAAGTCGTTATCATCGGCGGGGGTATCGTGGGCAGCGCCGCGGCCTGCGCCCTGGGCGCTGCCGGTGTGCGCGTGGCCATGGTCGAGGCGCAGGCGGCGCAGCCCGATACGGGTACGCGTGATCCGCGCATGTATGCCGTCACGCGCGCCTCCGAGCGGATCTTTCGTGCCCTGGAGGTCTGGGACGCCATCGCGGCGCATGAACACTGTGCATTCACCGACATGGAAGTCTGGGACGCCGTCGGCAGCGGCAAGCTGCACTTCGACTGTGCCGAGCTCGGCGAGCCGTGCCTGGGATACATCCTGGAGCCGCGCATCATCGCAGCCGCGCTGCGCGAGTGGATGCAAACACTGTCCCCGGTCAGCGTGTACTGTCCGGCCAGCTGCACGGCCCTGCACACCGGCGCCGACCATGCCGGGGTCGTACTGGATGACGGGCAGACACTGACCGCCAGGCTGCTGGTCGCGGCGGACGGTGCGCAATCACCGGTGCGCACCATGCTGGGCATCGACATTCACAGCCGGGATTACCGGCAGAGCAGCCTGGTCGCGCTGGTGCGCACGGCACTGCCGCATCGCAATACGGCCTGGCAGCGTTTTCTGCCCGGCGGTCCGCTCGCGTTCCTGCCCATGGCGGATGGCTGGTGCTCCATCGTCTGGACGCTGCCGGCCGCTGACATCGACCGCGTGCTCGCGCTGGCGCAGGACGCGTTTCACGCGGAGCTGGCCGCGTCCTTCGACCACAGGCTGGGCGAGATCGTCGAATCGGGGCCGCGCACGGCCTGGCCGTTACGGCGCCAGCATGCCGATCGCTATGTCATCGAGCGTGCGGCGCTGATCGGCGATGCCGCGCATGCGATACACCCGCTTGCCGGCCAGGGCGTCAATCTCGGCCTGCTGGATGCGGCGGCCCTGTGCGAGGTCATCCTGGATGCAATTCACCGGGGCCGCGACCCGGGTGCGATGCGTACCCTGCGCCGCTATGAGCGCTGGCGCCGGGGTGACAACCAGCTGATGATGTCGGCGATGGATGGCATCAACCGCCTGTTCAGCAACGCCAGCCCGCTGCTGGGACAGGTGCGCAGCCGCGGCCTGGATACCGTCAACAGGGCCGGGGTGCTGCGGCAGCTGTTCATGCGCCATGCCATGGGACTCGGCGGGGACTTGCCGGCACTGGCGCGCGAACTGCCGGTATCGCTGCCGTCCGCCTGAGCCAGAGGCCTGCCGCCGCCCGCCTGCGTGCGGTTTAGGGGCTTTTCTCCGGCCGGCCGCGGGTGGCTGCTGCCGGGAATATGGAACTCGGCCGCCGGCAGGAGTATATTTGCGCCTCAACGTAACCCTGCTGCAGGAGAGCGTGCAGGCCGGACCGGCCAGGCACCGCCGAAGGCGCAACACGCCAGGAAACGCTCAGGCAAATGGACTGTGGCAGAAGTTGACTCTGGAGAGCGGTCGCTTGCCGACCCACCGAAGGGGACGGGTGAGCGCGTTGCATACGCGATCACCTACACTCTCAGGTCACCGGACAGAGGGGCGACGGACAGCAAGCTGCCGTCGCCTTTTTTTTGCCTGACGGGATGCAGGTACATCGCAAGCGCAGGGAGAAGGTGAGACCATTTTTACGGGCATAGCCCGGGTCGAGAGGCTGGCCTTGGCCATGTGCGAGAGCGATGCGCCTGCGCTCAAGCAGGTTCAATGCGGGCGCGCCGGCTTGCGGTACGGAGCCGGGCGTGGAGGGGACGGGCTCCTGCGGGTGCGTCTGTTAACTTTAGAGAAAGGGCTATGCCAAACCGAACCCCATTGTACGATGAGCACATCGCCGACGGCGGCAAGATAGTCGATTTCGCCGGCTGGCTGATGCCGATCAACTACGGTTCGCAGATCGAGGAGCACAACAACGTGCGCACGGACGCCGGCATGTTCGACGTCTCCCACATGACGGTGGTCGACCTGACCGGTGCGCGCACCCGTGAATTTCTGCGTTTCCTGCTGGCCAACAACGTCGATCGCCTGCAGGACAGCGGCAAGGCGCTCTACAGCTGCATGCTGAACGAGAACGGCGGCGTGATCGATGACCTGATCGTCTATTTCATCCGCGACAATTTTTTCCGCATGGTGGTCAACGCCGGTACGCGTGCCAAGGATCTTGCCTGGCTCGAGCAGCAGTCGGTCGACTTCAGCGTGACGGTAACCGAGCGTCCGGAACTGGCCATGATCGCCATCCAGGGACCGAACGCACGCGCGAGGACGCTGCCGCTGCTGGGCGAGACCGCGCGTGCCGCGGCGGGCGAGCTGCAGCCGTTCTTCGGCATGTTCGACGGCGACTGGTTTATCGCCCGCACCGGCTACACCGGCGAGGACGGTTTCGAGATCGTGCTGCCGGCCGAAGAGGCCGCCGATTTCTGGAGCCGCCTGCGCGCCGCCGGCGTGCACCCTACCGGGCTGGGCGCACGCGACACCTTGCGCCTGGAGGCCGGTATGAACCTGTACGGCTCGGATATGGACGAGACGGTCAGCCCGCTGGAATCGGCACTGGGCTGGACCGTGGCCTGGGAGCCTGTCGAACGCAAGTTCATCGGGCGCAAGGCGCTGGAACAGCAGCGCGCCGCGGGTGTGCAACGGAAACTGGTCGGCCTGCTGCTGGAGGACAAGGGTGTGTTGCGCAATCACCAGAAGGTGGAGACCGCCGGGGGCGAGGGCGAGATCACCAGCGGCAGCTTCTCGCCGACGCTGCAGCGTGCCATTGCCTTCGCGCGGGTCCCGAAGGACGCCGGCGACACCTGCCAGGTCGAGATACGCGGCAAGCTGATGAATGCACGCGTTGTGAAACCGCCGTTTGCCAGGAATGGCAAGGCGACGATCGCGCTGTAATCCATTTTTAAACCCTGTGCCAGATGAACGAACAAGCGAGGCGAGCATGAGCAACATTCCGGTTGAACTGAAATATACCAGGACGCATGAGTGGGTGCGTCACAACGATGATGGCAGCGTGACCGTCGGTATTACCGACAACGCCCAGGACCAGCTGGGTGACATGGTCTACATCGAGGTGCCGGAAGTTGGCCAGAGCGTCAGCGCGCAGGAGGCCTGCGCGGTCGTCGAGTCGGTCAAGGCAGCCTCGGACGTCTACTCGCCGATTTCCGGCGAGGTGGTCGAGGTGAACGAGACCCTGGCGGACACCCCGGAGACCGTCAACCAGGACGCCTACGGCGCAGGCTGGCTGTTCCGTGTCCAGCCCGCGGACGCCGGCGACCTGGATGCGCTGATGGACGGTGATGCCTATGCCGGGTTCCTCGAAGACGAGGCGCACTGAGCAGTCCCGGCCGGTTACCCCTGTTGAGCACGATTTTCCGGAAGTGTAAACACTATGCCATTCATTCCCCATACCGAAGCCGATGTGCAGGACATGCTGGCCACCATCGGTGCCGGTGACATCGAGACCCTGTTTGACGAAATACCCGCCAACCTGCGTGCCGGCAAGCTGTCCGGTGTGCCGGAGGGCATGAACGAGCAGGAAGTTTCGCGTCTCATGCTGGAGCGCGCCGAGCAGGACGGCAGGCCACTGTGTTTCATGGGCGCCGGCGCCTACGATCACCACATCCCGGCCGCTGTGTGGGAGATCACCACGCGTGGCGAATTCTACAGCGCCTATACACCCTACCAGGCGGAGGCCAGCCAGGGCACGCTGCAGCTGATCTACGAATTCCAGACCATGATGTCCGGCCTGACCGCCCTCGATGTCTCGAATGCCTCGCTGTACGACGGTGCCTCGGGCCTCGCGGAGGCGGTGCTGATGGCGATCCGCGCCAACCGCAAATCGAAATCCCATCGCGTGCTGGTGCCGACCGCGGTGCACCCGCACTACCGCAAGACGGCGCGCACCATCGTCAGGAACCAGGGCATCGAACTGGTCGAGCTGCCGTACTCCCCGCAGGGCGGCAACACGCTGCTCGAGGCACTGGAACCGTACACGGGGCAGGATATCGCCGCACTGGTTATCCAGCAGCCGAACTTTTTCGGTATCCTGGAAGATGTCGATGCGCTGACCGACTGGGCGCATGCGCAGGGCGCGCTGGTGATCGGCGTCGCCAATCCGATCTCGCTGGCGTTGCTCAAGCCGCCGGGGCGCTGGGGCAGTGCCGGTGCAGACATCGCCTGTGGCGAGGGCCAGCCGCTGGGTGTGCCGCTCATGAGCGGCGGCCCTTATTTCGGCTACATGTGCTGCAAGATGGAACTGGTCAGGCAGATGCCCGGACGTATCGTCGGGCGCACCATCGACCGTGACGGGCGGCAAGGCTTCACCCTGACACTGCAGGCGCGCGAGCAGCACATCCGCCGTTCCAAGGCGACCTCGAATATCTGTACCAACCAGGGGCTGCTGGTGACCGCCGCGACCATCTACATGTCGCTGCTGGGCGCGGAAGGGCTCAGGCGTGTCGCGCTGGCCTGTCACGAGAATACCCGCAAGCTGGTGGCCGCGCTGACGGCGAATGACTGCGTGCAGCCGCTGTTCAACCGGCCGTATTTCCACGAGGTCCCGCTGCAGCTGTCGCTGCCGGCGGACGGCATCGTGCGCTCGCTGCATGCCCACAACATACTGCCCGGTTATCTCCTCTCGAAGGAGTATCCGGAACTGGCTGACACCCTGCTGGTATGCGCCACGGAAGTGCGTACCGACGCGGACATCGCGACCTATGCCGGCCACCTGAACCGCGCGATCGGTGCGCAGACCGCGGCGGGTTGTCCGGTGAAACCGAAAATGGCCTGAACCTGTTTTCAGGCTTGTTCACTCAAAAGTAATCGGGAGGAGCACAATGGCGACAGTCACCCTGAACGGGAACGCATGTAACACCAGCGGCGAATTGCCGGCCGTGGGCAGCAAGGCGCCGGACTTTCATCTGGTCGATGGCAAGCTGGGCGATGTCCGCCTGTCGGATTTCAAGGGTAAGAAGATCGTGATGAACATCGTGCCCAGCCTGGATACGCCGACCTGCGCAACGTCCACCATCAAGTTCAATGCCCATGCCGCGGTGCATCATGATGCCGTGGTCCTGATCATTTCCGCCGACCTGCCGTTTGCGCAGGGCCGTTTCTGCGGCGCCGAAGGGCTCGAGAACGTCATCCCGCTGTCGATGATGCGCTCGCGCGCCTTCGCCAAGGATTACGGCGTGCTGATAACCAACGGGCCGCTGGCAGGAATCACCGCGCGCGCGGTTGTGGTGGTGGATGCCGATGGCACGGTGCAGTACACCCAGCTGGTATCTGAAATCGCCGACGAGCCGGATTACGAGGCGGCACTCGCGGCTTTATGAACAACAGCAGGAGCGGACGAGGTCCGCGATCTTTTTTTGCCCCGAAAGGATTGCGCGCTGTCCAGGGAGGAGGCTGGCCCGGGCCACGTACGAGTGCCGTGAGAGGGCAGGAGAAGGTGAGACCGCGCAGCGGTCGAGAGGCTGGCCTGGGCCATGCCGATGGTGGCACGTACCCGAGCCCCTGCATTTGATTATTCAACCGGAAGCAATAAACCCATGCTGATATTTGAACACTCCCGTGCCGGCCGCCGCGCCCAGGCGCAGGCGCCGCACCAGGCCGCCGGGTTGTCTGACATCCCGGCCGTGTTGCTGCGCGACGTGCCGCCCCTGCTGCCGTCCGTCTCCGAATTGCAGGTGGTGCGTCATTACACGCGCCTGTCGCAGAAGAATTTTTCCATTGACACCCAGTTTTATCCGCTCGGTTCCTGCACCATGAAATACAATCCACGCGCCTGCAACACGCTCGCCATGTTGCCTGGCTTCCTGGCGCGCCATCCGCTGGCGCCGGAATCGATGGGGCAGGGCTTCCTGGCCTGCATGTTCGAATTGCAGGAGATGCTCAGGGATGTCACCGGCATGCCGGCCGTGTCGCTTTCGCCGGCGGCGGGCGCGCAGGGTGAATTCGCCGGCGTCGCCATGATCCGTGCCTACCACGATGCCCGTGGCGACAGCGGGCGCACGGAAATCCTGGTGCCGGATGCCGCGCATGGCACCAACCCGGCCACCGCGGTGATGTGCGGCTACAAGGTGCGCGAGATCCCGACCGACCGCCAGGGTGACGTGGATCTCGAGGCGCTGCGTGCCGCGGTAGGCCCGCAGACGGCCGGCATCATGCTCACCAACCCGTCCACGCTGGGCGTGTTCGAGCGCCGTATCAAGGAAATCGCCACCCTCATCCACGAGGCCGGCGGCCTGCTGTACTACGACGGCGCCAACCTGAACGCGATCCTCGGCAAGGTGCGCCCGGGTGACATGGGCTTCGATGTCATTCACATGAACCTGCACAAGACCTTCTCAACCCCGCACGGCGGCGGCGGTCCGGGCGCCGGTCCGGTGGGTGTGAGCAAGCGCCTGGAGCCGTATCTGCCGGTGCCGGTCGTGGGCTACGACGGTGACGAGTATTACTGGATCACCGAGGACGTGCGCCCGTACAGCATCGGCCGGCTGTCCGCCTTCATGGGTAACGCCGGCGTGCTGGTACGCGCCTTCATCTACGCCCGCATGCTGGGTCGCGAGGGTATGCAGCGGGTTGCCGAGTACGCCACGCTGAACGCCAACTACCTGATGGCCCGGCTGAGCGCGGCGGGCTTCGATGTTGCCTTCCCTGGACGGCGCGCGACGCACGAACTCATCGTGACCCTGAAGCGCCAGCACAGGGAGCTGGACATCAGCGCGATGGACTTTGCCAAGCGACTGCTCGATTACAACGTCCACGCACCGACCACCTATTTCCCGCTGCTGGTACCGGAATGTCTGCTCATCGAGCCGACCGAGACCGAGACCAGGGAGGAACTGGACGGTTTCGTGGAGGCGATGATCAACATCCAGCAGGAGGCGGAAAACAGTCCGGATCTGCTGAAGGAGGCGCCGCACACGCAACCGGTGCGCCGGCTGGACGAGGTGCGTGCCGCCAAGCAGCTCGACCTGACCTGGCGTCCGGCGGCGGAATAGTCCTGTACATCGCGCGGTGGATAATGGCCACGGAATCACACGGAAGAACACGGAAAAATATCACGGCAATTCCTGGCATGTTTAGCATAGCTGCTGTTGGTTCTTATCGAAGACGTACAGAAATGGCATGTAACACGCTCTGTACGCTTCGTGATCTCTCTAGCAGTTCTTCCTTGGCGCCTTTGCGTCTTTGCGCGAGCTTCTTCCGGTGTATCCGCATGCATCTGTTCCGGGTCCCCGGCATTCAACGAAACAGGGAACAGCAATGTCAGCACTGATCTGTGGCTCGTTTGCCTATGACACCATCATGGTGTTCAAGGACAGGTTCAAGAACCATATCCTGCCGGACAAGGTGCATATCCTGAATGTCGCCTTCCATGTCCCCGAGATGCGGCGCGAGTTCGGTGGCTGCGCCGGGAATATCGCCTACAACCTGAACCTTCTCGGCGGAGCCCCGGTGCCGATGGGCGCCGTGGGTGTGGACTTCGGTCCCTATGCCGAGTGGCTCGATTTCAACGGCATCGACCGGACACATGTCGTGGCGCTGGAAGGTTATTACACGGCGCAGGCATTCATCACCACCGATTTGGACGACAACCAGATCACGGCCTTCCACCCGGGTGCGATGGACGAGGCGCACTGCAACAGGGTCAGCGCCGCCAGCGGCATCGTCATCGGCATGGTTTCGCCCGATGGTCGCCAGGCCATGATCGATCATGCGGATCAGTTTGCCGAGGCGGGTATCCCCTTCGTCTTCGACCCGGGGCAGGGACTGCCGCTGTTCGGCGGGGAGGACCTGAGGTATTTCATCGACAAGGCCACCTGGGTGTGCGTCAACGACTACGAGTCCGAATTGCTGCAGGAGCGCACCGGTATGTCTCCGCACGACATCGCCGAACAGGTGGACGCGCTGATCATCACGCTGGGAGGCGAGGGTTCGCACATCTATACCCGGAAGCAGCGCATCGATATTCCACCGGCAAAGGCTCGTCAGGTGGCAGACCCGACAGGTTGCGGGGACGCTTATCGCGGCGGGTTGCTGTACGGTTTGCTGAACGGCCTGAACTGGGAAACCACCGGCCGGATTGCCGCACTGATGGGGGCAATCAAGATTGAACATCATGGAACCCAGAATCACCGCTTCACGATGGAGCAATTCCGGGAGCGTTTCCGCGAGAGTTTCGGTTTCGATGCGGACTGACAGCGCGTGTGGTAAAAAAGTCGCCGTCCCTGGCGGTTGTTTCTTCCTGAATCGCACCACACGATGGGCATATCATGACATGGCCCGAGCTGTCCGCATATAGCTCTGCAAGCCTAGTACAAAGGTATTAAGGAAGCTCTGATTAATCCGTCATTCCGGGCGAA
>Ga0210112_1000218_pt1 | contig 16372 bp, 11 predicted proteins | sample Joice_ThreeSqC_D_FD_184875 | JGI IMG/M metagenome (GOLD analysis project Ga0210112, IMG submission 184875) | Wetland microbial communities from San Francisco Bay, California, USA, that impact long-term carbon sequestration - Joice_ThreeSqC_D2... | ecosystem: Environmental > Aquatic > Marine >... | reverse complement strand
CGGCGTGGGGACGCGCCCCCATCCGGTATCGGGTGGAAGATCACGGACATCCTGCAGGACGAGAGCGTGGATGTCCACGTCGGCCACGAAAACCGGGATGCGCCGGACATTGATGCCGAAGAGGTCAGCCCGATTCGCCTGACCGCTCGGCGTTTCCACGCGAAGGAAGATCATCCTTCGGACCATGCCGTTGCCGCCTCCATGACCCACCGATTCGTCGGCGGCTTCGGGATGCATCGCGGCATGGCCACCCTCCAGATGCCGGAACGGGTGGAAAATCCAGTCTCCGATCATGGCGAAGGTGTGGTGGCGCTTGTAGAGCTGCCATTCTCCTCCGGTGTCTGCGATCATCCCCTGCATGACGTAGTCCTTCGGCATGAAGTAGACAAGAATCTCTCCCGGCGTCCCTCCGATGTGCGCCTTGATCTCCGGCATCTCCAGGACGGACTCCATCCGGTGGTCGAGTATCGTCAGGTCGTCCGGCAGGATCGCCAGCACGGAGACGGACCCGTCAGACCAGATGGGAAGGTGGCTTACAGTATAGGCCCGAAGGGCGAAGGCGCCGCCCACCGTGCCCGCGAACAGGAACAGAAGTATTACCGCGGCCCGGATCGGGGTGTTCCGAATCGGCAACACCTTTCCGAGGGCGACTTCCGCCCCCCCCGGGAGAAACATCCCGGTGCGCTCCATGTACCGCCGGTACTCTTCCCCGAACTGTCCCAGCATGCGCCGCTCCTCATCTTTCGCGAGGAGATAATACAGGGTCGCCATGATGGCCCACAGCGCAACAACCAGGAACCGGGGCCACAGAATGGAGAGACCGATGCCCGCCAGGCCCAGCCCGAGGTACTGGGGATGCCGGATCCGGGAGTACAGACCCCCGAGGGCGACCCCCTTCCCGGCGAACTTGTGATAGTACACCTGGCCCGCGCAGAGCAGGAACACGGCGGCCCCGACAACGAATAAAACCGAGCCCGCCACGCGGATGATTTTCAGAAACGCGTCGGGAGGGGAGATCATATGGGGCAGGTAGAATGCGGTCAGCCATCGCGTCGCCGGGTATTGGGCCAGTGAAAGAAGAAACGGGTTGAACGCCGCGTAAAAGAACCCGGCAGCGGGGCTGATCATGATGAGGATTTCGAGCCCGATGACGAAGTACAGGATGATCACACCCCGGAAAACGGCTTTCGGTTGTTTCATGTGACGAACCTCCTTACCGGTATGCAAATCCTCGCATCGCAAGTATGGCGCAAAGTCTCGGCTGGACGTATGATCCGGGTCATACGGATTGATGTTTGGCCGAATATTCTTCACTTGTGATGCTCATCCTGGAGAAGCACGCCATGCTGGAAAAGCTCGGCATGTTTTCCGGCCTTCCAAAGGGGGATCTCGCTCGCCTTGAAGCGGTTGCGAGGGAGATTACGCTTGGAAAGGGATCGATTCTTTTTTCCTCGGGGGACAGAGCGGAGGGCTTCTACGCAGTTGTGGACGGTTCCGTCCGCGTCTATAGGATTTCCACCAGCGGAAGAGAGGTGACACTGGAAATTGCCGGTCCGGGAAGCACCTTTGCCGAGGCAAGCCTGTTTTCCGACATATACCACTGCTCTTGTGTGGCGTTGAAGGATAGCAAGGTCTGTCTGATTCGAAAGGATGCATTCCTGGGAATGCTCCAGGGGGACATCCAGTTTGCCGCTGCGTGGATCAATGTCTTGTCCCTGGAAGTCATCCGCCTCCGGCAGCGAATCGAAGAGATTTCCATCAAATCCCCCAAAGCGCGTATTGCAAGCTACCTTCTGCTTCTGGCGGAAATGCAAAACAGTGCCTCGATTACCTTGCCGGCGCACCGAAAATCCATCGCGACCCTGCTGGGCATGACGCATGAAACGTTCTATCGGATGGCAAAGGAACTGGAATACGAGGGCATCGTGCGCTTCGAGAGACAAAGGGCCGACATACGGAATCGTCTCCAACTGGAGAAACTGGTGGACTGAAGACCCAATCGGGGACGTGTTGTTACTCCTTTGGTTTGGTGCTTTTATTCGCTGACCCAGAATCCTGCCACGGGATCTTCCCGGATCCGTATTATTATGAGCATTCCCGACACCCGATCCCGTACCGGGGAGCACCGTCGACTCGCGTTTTGATGCCCCGGGATATTGCGCAGGAGAGCCCGTATGGAAACACCGGCAAGTGCGGCTGGCATGAGACGGAGGATGATCTCCCGGTCGGCATCCTGGATCGTTCTGGGTCTGCTCCTTGTTTGCCCTGCTCTTGCGCAATCCCCCCCCACGACGACCCCTCAACCGGACACCTCGGCGCAACAGGCCGATGAAGATCCGCTGGGCCGTTCGACCCCATATGGGACCGTCGTGGGTTTCCTCCGGGCCACCAGGGGCGAGGATTACGCTCGAGCCGTGCAGTACCTCGATACCAGAAAGAAAGCGGCCGCAGCGGTGAAACTCGCCGAACAGCTCCAGGTCGTCCTGGATCGAGGCATGAAAGCGGACCTCGACCGACTCAGCAGGAAACCGGAAGGCGACCTGCAGGACGGATTGCCCACCACGCGCAACCGGGTCGGGGAGGTCAGCACCCGTTCCGGTACGCTGGAGATCGTGGTGGAGCGGATGGATCGTCGCGGGCAGAGTCCGGTCTGGCTGTTTTCGTCCGAAACACTCCTGGGCATCCCCGCCGCGGCCGAGGAGGCGGGCTCGTTCAACCCGGAAAAGTATGTTCCACAGGCCTTGGTGGACACCACGATTTTTTCGCTTGCCCTCTACCGCTGGATCGCCGTAATCATCGGCCTCGCACTGGCGCTGGGCCTGGGCGCGCTGCTCACGCGAGCGCTCGTCCCCCTGCTTCGCCCCCTGCTTCGCCGCATGACCGGCGAGGAGGATGACCGCACGCTCGTTTCCATCAAGGCGCCGCTACGGTTGATTCTGATCTCGGTGGCGTTCCGGTTGTTCTCGACATACTCGACATCCATCCAGATGCGCCAGTTCTGGACGCGGGTGGCGATCGTGGTCGGCATCATCGGCCTGGCATGGCTGGTGATCAAATCCAGCGACATCACGGCGGAGTTGTACATCATGAGCCTGCGCCGCCGTGGGCGGCCCGGCAAAATCGCGATGTGGACCCTCGTCCGCGGGCTGTTCAGGGCCACCGTGGTCGTCGTGACCGCGCTCGTGTTCCTTCACCGGGCAGGCTCGGACCTGACCGCAATCCTTACCGGGCTCGGCATCGGGGGTCTCGCGTTCGCATTGGCGGCCCAGAAGACGCTCGAGAACCTGCTCGGCGGCATAATGATCATCACCGACGAACCGATGCGCGTGGGCGACTTCTGCCGGATTGCGGACCAGATGGGAACCATCGAGGACATCGGCCTCCGCTCCACCAGGATTCGCACCCTCGCGCGGACCGTTATCGCCGTTCCAAACGGGCAACTCGCCATGGCGAACGTCGAGAACTTCTCGTTGCGCGACAAGTTCTGGTTCCGTCACCTGATCGGGTTGCGGTACGAAACCACCGCGGACCAGTTGCGCTACGTGCTGACCGGGATCCGCACCATGCTCTACTCGCACCCGAAGGTCGAACGGGATGGCGCCCGCATCCGGTTCGTCGGGTTCGGCGGCTCCTCCCTGGATCTCGAGATCTTCGCCTATCTTAAAGCGACCGAGATGCCCGAGTTCCTCGCCATCCAGGAAGATCTTCTGCTGCGGATCATGGACATCATCGCCGAGGCAGGTACCGGCGTCGCTTTCCCGTCCCAGACGACCTATCTTGCGAAGGATACGCCGCTCGACTCCAAGAAGACGGAGGATGCGGTGACTCAGGTGCGAAAATGGCGCGAACGAGGTGAATTACCGTTCCCGGACTTTCGTTCGGAACAGGTCGGCGACATGAGCGACCGGATCGAATACCCGCCTGCCGGGTCCTCGCTTCGGGGCAGCCATGGCGACCCGGAGGGCAAGTAGTTGATGATACAGGCCTGAAGGGGGACTGTTCGATCTGAAAACCAACGTGAAGATGCAGTACATTTGGTTACATTACACGTGCACGGGGGTGGACCATGAAATGCTCCAAGGCCTTTTGCCTGTTCGTTTCCGCTTTGATGCTGGCGGTCTGGGCGGGCCAGTCGCTCGCGATCGAGCCCATTCCCCGGAAAGACGGGTTCAGCGGAGTGATCGGGACCGGCGCGAATTACTTCAACTTCAAGAGCAACGAAATCGCAAAGGTCGCCGGGGTCGAGGTGTCGGAGAGGAATATCAGCTCCACGGGGGAACCGGATTCAAAATCCTCCGCCCTTCCATCGCTCAACTTCGACCTTCGGTACACCTTGGGCAGTTCTCAGACCCAGTTCTTTCTCGCGAACGAACTGTTTGATCTGGTAAAGCTGGATTCCTTCACGGAGTTGGGCGTGCGGCAACAGTTTGCCGACAGAAGCATCCTTTCCGTAGGCATCGTCTTCTCCGGCATGGTGAAGGTGTACTCGGACCCGTATGTGCTGGGAACGGACCGGGGGGACACCAAGCGGTCGGCCGGCGGGATAAGGGTGGTGTACGACAAGATCATGGGATCGGGACTTGCGCTCGAGGCGATGTACCGGAAAATCAAGCTCGACGATGAACGCAGCGGCACCCAGGGGGGCTTCGGCCTCACGCCGTCGGAAATCGCCCTGCTGAGCCGGAATGCGAAGGAAGCGAGCGTGGGGGCGCAGTACACCATTATGGTCGGCGAAGGCCAAGCCATTATACCTGGTTTCACCTTCATCAATTACGACGCGGACGGCGATGCGATAACACACAAACGGTTCCAGTTCGATGGGACGTACGCATACCGGTCTAAGGAGTTCGACTTCGCCCTGAACCTGCTGTTTGCATTCACGGGCGATTACGACAAGGCGAACCCCATGTTCAACAAGACGGAAAATGACACCGTTTACGGAGTGTTCGTAAAAGGCGTCTACAAGAACCTTGCCGACGTGCAGGGGCTGGACCTGGTCGGTCGGATGGGCGCGGAATCGATGGACGCCAATATCGATTTCCTGAACTCCCAGGCGGTCATCGCGGGAGCGAGCGTCCAGTACCGGTTCTGACTCGTTGCGCCTCCTGACCCTCGCGTTGCCGGATAGCACTCACTTCAGCCGCAGTCTGCGTTTCACCGGATGGTTGGGAAATCCTTACGGTTCCATTTCGATTTCCTTTTCATCGCCGGGGAGGGCGACCGACCCGAACAGCTCCCGTTTCGACACGCCGGCCACTTCCTTCAGGAACAGGGACGGAGCGGCTTCCCGGGCCAGCATGTCCACCATGTGGATCGGTTGATCCACAACGGAACCCGGCTTGATACGGCCCTGCCAGTTCGCCAGCGCGACGACCCGGATACCCCCCTCGTACAGCATCCCTTTGCCGTCCCGGTACGGGCCGTTGTCGGCAGGGATGGTGCTCTCGGACATGTCCACCTCGCCTGTGAACTTGGCCGAGCGCGGGCCGCCGTTGTCGCTCTGGAAGATGACCAGCGTATTTTCGAGCATCCTTTTTTCCCGCAATGCGGCGAACACCTTGCCGATCTCGTCGTCCATGCAGGAAATCATCTTCTCCCCTTCTCTAGGCATGGCAGGTGACGAGGATGGATTCGCCCGAATTGCATCGCCCATCAAGCACATTCGGTCTACTGCCCCCATATCCGGCAGCGATGGTCGACGATCTGGCCGGACGCCTATTGAGCAGGCGCTCGATCGCGGTTCCCATATTGTGTTTCCCAGTCCTTAATGGTTGAGAGGGCCTCTTCGGGCGTACGGCAGGATTGTATCCTGAGGAGGAGCTGCCGGTTCCGCGACATTCTCGCCAAGGTCCCAAGAATCTGGACCTGCATATCGGGAAACCGTGTGGGCGATACGACGAGAAAAACCAGTTCCACCGGTTTCTCGATCGCGGCATCGCTTATTCCCTGACGGGTGATTCCGACGGCGACAACGGGATGATCCGCCGTTTCGATCCTGGCGTGAGGGAACGCGACCCCTTCGTTGAAGAACGTCGAACCTTCCTGCTCCCGCATCAGGACCGCCGCCAACAACTCCGCCGGATCTCCGATATCTCCGTCCGCCGCGGCGGCATTGACAAGGGTCCTGAGCGCCGTTTCTTTCGTCACCGGTTGGTCCCAAGCCACGATTCGAGCCGAGGAAAGGTACGCCCCCAGAGCCGGTCGTTCCGCCAGAGGGTGCGCCGAGGATTTTTCCACCGTTTCGACCTCCGGCGTTTCAAGGAGAACCCCGGAGGAAGCGCGCCGCACCTCCTGTCCTTTCCGGGTGTCGAGGATGACGATCGTCATCCCCCGCGGATCCTTCACGAGCCGGTCGGCGATGCTGCGCTTTCCCAGCAACCGCTTCCATGCGGGGATCGGACTGGGGGTGCCGACGACGATGGTTCCGACCCGGTATTCCCTCGCGAACCGCAAGAGCGTATCGGCGATATCTTCCCCCTTGTAGCTGAACACCATTGCGCCCAGCTGCTTCGCGAGCGTGAGGGTGCCGGAGAGGATGCGCTGGGTTTGGGCATCGATCACCGTCGGTTCTTCCGACGGCGTCTGGACGTAGACGGCGTACCAATTCCTGTTGAGCCTGCCCGCCAGGCGGGAGCCGTAACGAAGCAGCGCCTCGCTGTCGGGTCCGCGCGAACTGAGGCACACCATGATCTGGTCGGTGCCGCCGAACCCATCCTCCGCCGCCGCGTCCCTGCGCCTCAGGTCGATCTGCGAGGCAAGCTCTCGCAAGGTCAGCTCGCGGAGCTCTTCGAGGTTGGATTCCGTGAAGAAGTTGGAAAGCGCCGCCTCGATCCGTTCTGGCGGATAGATCTTTCCTTCCTTCAGGCGCTTGCGCAGATCCTCGGTGGTCAAGTCGACGTTCACGATCTGGTCCGCCTCGCCCAGAACGGCGTCTGGGATCCGCTCCCGGATCTTCACGCCGGTCGCGCGCTCCACCATGTCGTAGAGGCTCTCGAGGTGTTGTACATTCATCGTGGTGATGACATGAACCCCGGCGGCCAGGATGTCCTGGACATCCTGGTACCTCTTCGGGTTCCGGCTTCCTGGAACGTTGGTATGCGCGAGTTCGTCGATCAGGGCGACCTGGGGTTTTCTGGCGAGAACAGCGTCCAGATCCGTCTCTTCCAGCGCCACGCCGCGGTACTCCTGCCGGCGGCGCGGGACCACTTCCAGCCCCTCGATCAACCTTGCGGTTTCCGCACGTCCGTGCGTTTCCACCAGTCCGATGACGACGTCAATCCCCTCATCCTTGAGGCGGTGTCCCTCGAGCAGCATCTGGTACGTCTTTCCCACACCCGCGCCATATCCGAGGTAGACCTTTAGGTGGCCGCGGCCCGCGCGGCGGATCAGGCGGAGAAACGTGTCTGCCTTTTCTTCCCGCATCGTGTCTACCGCTTGCCGTCCAAGTCGAGGTTCAGCATCAGGACGTTCACCCGACGCTCTCCAAAGATCCCGAGATCCCGGGCAGCCGTATGCGCCTCCACCATCCTCAGAACCGTATCAATCGGTACGCTGCGGGCAGCGGCGACCCTGCCGGCCTGCAGCAGCGCGTTCTCGACGCTGATATCGGGGTCCAGGCCGCTCGCCGAAGAGGTCACGGCGTCCACCGGGACCCGAACATTTGGCCGAAGTCCATTATCGCGGCGGTATGCGGCCACGCGTTCGCCCACAGCGTCGATCAGTTTTTTTGACAACGGACCGAGGTTCGTGCCCCCGGAGGCCGTAGCATCGTATCCATCCCCCGCGGCGGAAGGTCGAGGATGGAAATAACGCGGTTCGCGAAACCTCTGGGCAATCAGCGAGGATCCCACGACCCTGCCGTTTCTCTGAACCAGCGAGCCGTTCGCCTGCCGCGGGAAGACCGCCTGTCCGATGCCCCATACGGCCAGAGGATAGACACCGCAGCAGATGACGGCCAGCAGCAGGGTGGCGACGACCCCTGCACGAACGTCGGCGACAAGGTTTGCCATCGATTCTCGCTCCTCACACCAGATGGAGCATGTTCACAAGGACGTCGATCACTTTGATCCCCGGGAACGGGAGGAACAGCCCCCCCAACCCGAATACCAGGAGGTACCGGCCCAGCAGTGTCCCAGCGCTCAGCGCCCGGAATCGGACGCCTCGCAGCGCCAGCGGAATGAGGGCGACAATGATAAGGGCGTTGAAGATGACGGCACTCAAGATGGCGCTCCGAGACGACCCCAAATGCATGATGTTCAGCGGTGCGATCACGGGGAATACGCCGAGCAACATCGCCGGCAATATGGCGAAATATTTTGCCACATCGTTGGCAATGCTGAAGGTGGTGAGCGCACCCCGGGTCATGAGCATCTGCTTCCCTATCTCCACGATCTCAATGAGTTTCGTGGGGTTGGAATCCAGATCCACCATGTTCCCCGCCTCCTTGGCGGCCTGCGTCCCCGTGTTCATCGCCACCCCGACGTCCGCCTGGGCCAGGGCGGGAGCGTCGTTGGTGCCATCTCCCGTCATTGCGACGAGGTTGCCGGCAGACTGCTCCTTCCGGATCAGGGCCAACTTCTCGGCGGGAGTTGCCTCCGCCAGGAAGTCGTCCACACCCGCCTCGCGCGCGATCGAGGCGGCTGTGAGCGGGTTGTCGCCAGTGATCATCACGGTCCGGATTCCCATCGCCCGAAACCGCTCGAAACGGTCGCTTAGCCCCCCCTTGACGATGTCCTTCAGGTAGATCGCCCCAAGGACCCGGCGGCCCTCGGCCACGACGAGCGGGGTTCCGCCTTCGAAGGAAATCCGCGTCACCGCGTCTTCGACCTCCGCGGGGAACCCGTCCCCGACGAATCTTCGGACCGCGTCCGCGGCCCCCTTCCGGATGAACCTTCCGTCGACGTCGACCCCGCTCATTCTCGTTTGTGCGGAAAAGGCGAGAAAATGGGCCTGCGGCATCTCCGAGAGCATCCTCCCGCGCAGCCCGTACCTTTTCGCCAGAACGACGATGCTTCTCCCCTCCGGGGTCTCGTCCGCCAGCGAGGCCAGCTGCGCCGCGTCCGCAAGCTCCCCGACGGTGACCCCTTTCGCGGGCAGAAACTCCGTCGCCTGCCGGTCCCCGAGGGTGATCGTGCCCGTCTTGTCGAGGAGCAGGACATTGATGTCCCCCGCCGCCTCCACCGCGCGTCCGCTCATGGCAAGCACGTTCTTCTGCACAAGGCGGTCGATCCCCGCGATCCCGATGGCGCTGAGGAGCCCCCCGATGGTCGTGGGGATGAGGCACACGAGGAGGGCGATCAGCACCGTCACGGACAGCGGGACGCCGGCGTAGATCCCGAAGAACTTGAGGGTGATGACCACGACGAGGAAGATGATGGTCAGCGCGGACAGCAGGATCGTCAACGCGATCTCGTTCGGCGTCTTCTGCCGCTGCGCCCCTTCCACCAGCCGGATCATGCGGTCCAGGAAACCCTCGCCCGGGTCCGCCGTAATCCGGACCGTGATCCGGTCCGAGAGAACGCGCGTCCCCCCCGTCACGGCGCTGCGGTCGCCCCCTGCCTCGCGGATGACCGGGGCCGACTCTCCCGTGATGGCGGACTCGTCGACGGAAGCGACTCCGTCGATCACTTCTCCATCCCCGGGGATGGTCTCCCCGGCGGAAACGACCACGACATCGCCCCTCCTCAGCCGTTCCGCGAAGATCTTCTCCGTCACTCCGTCCTTTTGCAAGAGGTTCGCCACGGTCTGGGTACGTGTCCTGCGAAGCGAATCGGCCTGCGCCTTTCCCCTGCCTTCCGCCATCGCTTCCGCGAAATTGGCGAACAGGACAGTGAACCAGAGCCAGACGGCGACCTGCAAGCCGAATCCCATCGATTCCCCGGTCGAGCGGAAGAATAGCGCGACCGTAGTGAGGAGCGCCCCCACTTCGGTGACGAACATGACCGGATTCTTCATCAGCGAACGCGGATGCAGCTTCGAAAACGCCGCGGCTGCGGCCTGTCGGAGAATCCCGGTGTCGAACAGCGAATGCCTCGTGGCGGCCATGAACGGAATCCCCTTCAGTAGACCATCGTCGAATGGAGCAGCAGGAAATGCTCCACGATCGGGCCCAACGCGAGAGCAGGGAAAAACGACAGGAGCCCTACGATCACGACCGTGCCGATCAGCAGGACGACAAACAACGGTCCCGCGACGGGAAAACTTCCGCTGCTCTCGGGGAGGATCCTCTTCCCGCCCAAGTTCCCCGCTAGCGCGAGAACCGGTGCGATGAAGAAGAACCGTCCAATCATCATGGCGACAGCCAGGGTGGTGTTGTACCAGGGAGTATTGCCCGAAAGTCCCGCGAAAGCGCTTCCGTTGTTGGCGGTCGCGGAGGAGAATGCATAAAGGATCTCACTGAACCCGTGCGGCCCCGCGTTGTTCGGGCCCGCCAGGCCCCACTTGCTGACCGCTGCCCACGCCGTAAATCCCAAGATGTCGAAAACGAGAAGGAGCACCGCAAGCGAACACAGCCTCACGTCGTACGAATCGATCTTCTTCCCCAGGTATTCCGGCGTTCGGCCCACCATCAGCCCCGCGAGGAAAACTGTCAGTATCACGAAGACCAGCATCCCGTAAAGTCCCGCTCCGACACCCCCGAAGACCACCTCCCCCAGATGCATGTTGACCAACGGTACCAGGCCTCCCAGCGGAGTCAGAGAGTCGTGCATCGCGTTTACCGCCCCGCACGATGCGTCCGTGGTCGCTGTGGCGAACAGTGCCGAGTCGAAGATCCCGAACCGGACCTCCTTTCCCTCCATGTTCCCCCCCGCGCGACTCACCCCAAGCGCCTGGAGACGCGGGTTCCCCGCCGCTTCCGCCCACCAGCAAAGGAGAACACCCGCCACGAAGAGAACGGCCATCGCCCCCCACACCGACCAGCCATGCTTCCGGTTTTTCACGGTGCGCCCCAAATAGCAGGTAAGACCGCTCGGGATCAGGAAGATCGAGAAGATCTCGACGAAATTCGACAACGGCGTTGCATTCTCGTATGGGTGCGCCGAGTTGGCGTTCGTGTAACCGCCGCCGTTGGTTCCTAGCAACTTGATGGCCTCCTGCGACGCCATCGGCCCCTGCACGATGGTCTGCTGCATGGACGCCGACTCGAGCGGCCGGGCGGTCAGATACGGCCGGAAATTCTGGGGGGTCCCCTGGGAGACCAAAAAAACCGCGTATACGAGGCAGAGCGGCAGCAGAAGGTAAAGCGTCGTCCGAATCAGATCCACCAGAAAGTTGCCGACGGTCTTTGCACTCTGGCGTGCGATGCCTCGCACGAGCGCCGCGGCAACGGCGATGCCTGACGCGGCGGAAGTGAAGTTGTGGAGGCTGAGCGCGACCATCTGGGAGAAATACGACATCGTCGATTCCCCGCCGTAGTTCTGCCAGTTTGTGTTCGTTGTGAAGCTCATTGATGTATTGAAGGCGAGGTCCGCCGTCGGCGCGTCGAAATGCTGCGGGTTCAGCGGTAGCAGGCGCTGCAGCCGGAGGATAACGTAGGTGAGCAACATCCCTGCCACGCTGAAGAATAACAGCGAAAGCGTGTACCGTTTCCAATCGTGCTCGACCTCCGGATCGACGCCTGTCCATCGGTAGAAGGCCCGCTCGACAGGCTTCAGGACCGGGTCGAGAAATGTTTTCCCCGCCGGATCGAGGACTCGACAGAGGTACAGCCCCATCGGCTTCGTGACCAGCAGGAGCAGTCCAAGGAACAATGCCAGTTGTATCCACCCGTTGGGATCCATCCGCCCCCTCCCTTAGAATCTCTCCGGTCGGAGCACGGAGACCAGGAGATACGCGATCAGCAGAACCCCGACGATGCCAACGGTTACTTCGTACACGGGTTCACATCCTTTCCAGGAGCGTCGTGAACAGCATGCACAACCCGAACATGACGACAGTGGCGATGATGTAAATTGCATCGGTCATGCCGGCCCTCCCTCCGGGAGCGGGCGGTCGGCCTTCCTCAGTGAGAAGGAAAAAGTGCTCCCCGACCCCACCCGGCTCTCTGCCCCCACGGTCCCGCCGTGCGCCAAAACGATATCTCGCACGATGGCAAGCCCCAGTCCCACGCCCGTCTCCCGCTGCTGGCCGGGAACCCGGAAGAAAGGCTCGAACAGGCGTGGCAGGGACTCCTCGGGAATGCCGGCACCGGTGTCCGTGACGGCGAAACGCACGGATTCCGGCTCCTCCTTTGCAGAGAGGGTAACGCTACCGCCGGCCGGGGTATGTTTCAGGGCATTGGACAATAGGTTGGCGAAGACGTGCACGATGCGGGCCGGGTCAACCCGTATCTCGGGAAGGGCCTCCGGCACGTCGATCGACAGGGTAACGCCGGCGTCGCGGGCCATGCTCCGGAATGAGTCCGCAATCGCGGCAACGATCTCATGCGGGGATACGGGGCGCAGTTCCAGCTGCGCCCGTCCGGATTCCAGATGCCCGATGTCCAACAGCTTCTCGATGATCGCGTGGAGCCGGTCGGCGTCCTCACTGGCGGCGACCACCAGATCCGACTGCTTGGGACTCAGTGTCCCGACCTTTTCCTCGAGCAGGAGGTGCAGCGCCATGCGGATGGAGGTGAGCGGCGTTTTCAGTTGGTGCGATACCGTAGAGATCACACCGCGTTCCATCTCGTCCTGCTGGCGCTGCCGCGTGACGTCCCGCAGGATCAGCACCACACCCGCCGGTTCCTTGAAGGAATCGAGGATGGGGATAGCCAGGGGACAAAAGAACCGCTCCTCATTGCCCACGAAATGCTGAATCACCGCCAGGGTGCCCTCGCCCCCCGCGGCGCGCCCCTTCGAAAGTGCTTGCCCGGTCAAGTCGACCATCCATGGATACGCGGCGTCCCGCACCTGGACACCCGGCCGGAGTCCAAACGCCGCGACCGCTGCTTTGGTGGCCACTTCCACTTCTCCTTCGGCGGTCAGAACCGCAATCGCATCGGGAAGGCTGTCGAACGCCTGCTGGGTGGAGCGCTGGCTCCGCAAGAGCTTGGCCCGGTCGGTCCGCCGGAACTCCCGCAGGCTCGCCGCCATCTCGTTGAAGGCCTCGGAGAGCTGGCCGATCTCGTCCCGGGAATCGCTTGGAAGCACGAGGTCCAGATTCCCCGTCCGGATTTCGTTCGCAGAGGAGATCAGGCGCTTGATCGGCTTGAGGATCCATTTGCCGGTGAGGAACAGGAACCCTGCCGCGACGAGCATCGATGCGGTGAGCATCAGGTACATCTGCCGGCGGACGGACGCTGCCTGGCGCTTGGCGCGGGCATCCATTTCCACCATGTTCTTCTGGTTCATCCGCTCGATCGTGTCGGTTTTCTCCTTGATCTGCTGGAACAGCGGAAGGAGTTCGCCGAAATATGCATTCCGGCGGGCCTCCCTGCCGACCGCCGGGTCCGTCATCACGCCGAGAGTGGTCCGGTACTGGCGATAGAGTCGCTCCAGCGCCTCCGCCGCCGCCCCCTCGCCAGGGAGGGTGATGTTGCCCAGTTCCGTCGCAAGCGCCTTCTCAAACAGCGGTTCCTGCGTCCGGATTTGGCCACTCCCCTTCTCCTCGGCGTTCAGGAGGACGAACACCGCGCCGCTGTCCATACGGTCGATCGCTTCCTTCATCTGCTGACACGCCACGACACTGCGGTAATTCTCCCGAAGAATCACCTCGATCGATTGACCCAGCGTGGTGATCCTGGTGAGGTTGTGCACTCCGGTCACCGTCATGATTACCAGCAGCCCCAGAAATCCGAGGGCCAGCTTGTTGCGCAGGTTCACGGCACCGCTCCCTCCTTCCCCATATCCAGCGTCAGCCGGTCCACGTCTCCCTTCCACGCCCCGTTGTATTGCAGGCGGATGCTTACGCCCCTGTTCTTCCACGTCATCCCTTTGACGACCGCTAGATACTCGGTGACGTACTTCACCGTGTGTCGGCTGGGAGCGCCGTATGCGCGTCGGATCCGATCGGCCAGTAGGTCGTAGGAGCGTTCGGCCTCCGTCACCAGGGTCCTTGGCCCAATGCGGGAGTTCAGCACAGCGCGGATGCCGACGAACCTGTCTCCGCGAAACCAGTACTCCAATGAATCGAATTTCACACCGCCGACCCGGTCGCTTGTCCGTTCCCTGACATACGCCTGGAATGGTGCTACCTTCTCATTGACAATCCTGTAACCCTCGAAATGCAGATCCGGATAGACACGCAACGCCTGCTCCAAGGGGATTCCCCACTTCAGGTCCCCGAACCCTTGTCCGATGATGATGACGTCGGCGGCGCCACGCGCAGACGCCAGGCAAAGGATCACCATCGGAAAGAGCAGCGCCCTGATCAGATACCCGCCGTATTCGGTCCGGTTGGTCACGGTAATCTTTCGTCCTCCCAACGGGAGGCAACGCAAGGGCCATGCCCGCGGGGCGCACACCGTAAGACCCTGAAAACATTTCGTTATTCATTCATGGAAACCGGACGGGCCGTGCAGATCGCAAAGTGGTCGTGGCGGGGCCATTGCAGTTTGAAACGGAAGTTACAGGTCAGATGCCGTACTGTTTCCGCCGTCGCCACAATGTGGCTTGATCAATCCCGAGAATCTCGGCCGCCTTCTGCAACGACGGGGTGCTCGCCAGGACCCGGCGGATGTGTTCTTCCTCGATCCTTTCAAGGCTGACCATGCCGCCAACGGAAGGCGGAGTTTCGCTCGCCTCCCGGGCCCCGGGGATACATTCCGCCCCGATCCATTCCGACCTGCACAGGATCGAAGCACGCTCGATGACGTTCCGCAACTCCCGCAGATTCCCCGGCCATCGGTGCCGTTTCATCGCCTGCGATGCACCTTCCGTGAATCCAAGGAACCGGCGATGGTGAACCTTGCCGAAGAAGGCAAGCAACTGCGCCGCAACCTCCTCCACATCCTCAATACGCTCACGCAAAGGCGACAGCTCGATCTGGATGACGTTCAGCCGGTAGAAGAGGTCCTCGCGGAATCGTCCTGCCCGGACCTCCCCTTCCAGATCCCGGTTCGTAGCGCTGATGATGCGGACGTCGGCCACGCGGGTCGAGGCATCGCCGAGCCTTTCGTATTCACCCTCCTGCAGGAACCGCAGGAGCTTCGGTTGAAGGGAAAGCGCCAGATCCCCGATCTCGTCAAGGAACAGCGTCCCCCTGTCGCACGCAGCGATTCGGCCGGGGTTGTCGCGGACCGCGCCGGTGAAGGCTCCCCTGGCGTGTCCGAACAGCTCGCTCTCAAGCAACTCGCCCGGGAGTGAAGGGCAAGACACGACCCCGAACGGTTTCGCCGACCGCGCGCTCCACCGATGGATCGCACGGGCAAGTACCGTTTTCCCGGTTCCGCTCTCCCCGCGCAGCAGTATCGAGGTGTCGGACGGTGCTGCCTGCCGGGCCACTTCGATCGCCCGCTGCATTGCGGGGCTGGCGCTTGCAAATTGGGCTTGGGGAACCGTTCTCTCCAGGTCCTCCTGGAGACCCGCGAGCTTCTGTTCCAATGTTCGGACCTGTTCGATCTTGCGTACAGCCATGGATACCTGAGCGGGCGTGAACGGCTTCGGTATATAGTCAGCCGCCCCCCGACGCATCGCCTCCACCGCCGTATCGATCGAAGCGTAAGCCGTGATGACAATGATCTTCATCCATGGGCTGCTGGCCGACAAGACGGGTATCAGATCCAGGCCATCTGCCGTGCCAAGACGAAGGTCGACAAAGGCCAGGTGAAACGTCCGCCTCGAAGCTTCCGCAACGGCATCGTCGAAATTGCTGACCGTGGTGACGCGGTGTCCGTCCGCTTCCAGGCAGATGGAGAGGGTCTTGCGGATATTGCTCTCGTCGTCAACGACGAGCACATTGAGGGGAGAGCCGGCCGGTGCCTGGATGGTCATAGGCCCCTTTCCTGGTGTTACCGGGTCCATTATCCACCATCGGTCCCATGCAAGGGGTACGGAAAGTACGGCAGGGGGGCTAGAACTCCACGGGCGTCCCTCCACCCGCCCGTAATGGCGTGCTTCGGGAGCGCCAGAAAATTCCATTACTTCAGTAACTTCGATTCATCGGTATCTTCATGGCGTCCCTCTCTGGTCAGCGTCTTCCGCCACCCCAGGCCTTCCTCGGTCCTGCCGCGCGGCCGGTATTCGCAGCCGACCCACCCGGCATAGCCGAGTTCGTCGAGCAGGCGGAACAGGTAACGGTAATTGACCTCGCCGTCGTCGGGTTCGTGGCGCTCCGGCACCGAGGCGATCTGGATGTGGCCGATGTGCTCGCGGTACTTGCGAAAGGTCGTGGCGATGTCGCCTTCGACGATCTGCACGTGGTAGAAATCCATCTGCACCTTGAGGTTGGGCGC
>Ga0210112_1000214_pt1 | contig 16506 bp, 15 predicted proteins | sample Joice_ThreeSqC_D_FD_184875 | JGI IMG/M metagenome (GOLD analysis project Ga0210112, IMG submission 184875) | Wetland microbial communities from San Francisco Bay, California, USA, that impact long-term carbon sequestration - Joice_ThreeSqC_D2... | ecosystem: Environmental > Aquatic > Marine >... | reverse complement strand
TGCCGGATGGCTGGATAACCGGAATGATGTCGCTCATTCCTCTTCAATAACGGACTCTCCATGGCGGGCAGGCAACGCCGTGCGCCAGAGCCGCGCAAGCAGTATCAGGAAAGCGCCGGACCAGGTGGCCACGGCTATCCATAACAGCATGGGCTGTGCCGTTGGCGCCATGGATGCGAGGAGACGGGCGAGCGCTGCCACGCTCACGAATATCGCTGCACTGCCGATGTCGCCGAAATCCGCGATCGGCTGGTGAGCCCGGAGTGTTGTGGTGCGCGCCATCATGACCAGCGTCAGCGTGCCGAGCGCGCCGATACCGATGCCGTGCAGCATCCCTGTCACGGGTATGTTCCCGACAAGCGGTGCGATCCCCTTGAGCGCCAGCCCAGGGACAAGCCAGAGATAGCCGAGCACGAGTGGCCAGAGCCGTGGCTGTGAAAGCGTGCGGTGAAGCTGCCACGGAATCACGCGCACGATGGTCAGAAGTGCCGCGCAGATACACAGAAGGCCGGCAGCCGTATCAAGTGCAAATGCATCAGCAATTGCCGCACCACCTGCCAGCGCTGCCAGCGGAAGTTCATGGCGGCGCTGCAGGTGATCGCGCCTTGCAATACCCTGCCGTTCGAGATGACCGCCCGCCGCCGCGCGCAGCGCACGGCCCCCGACCAGCAACAGCAGCAACGCCATCAGGTCGATTGCGCACAGCAAGGCGCGTGTCTGCAACTGTGGGCCGAACCCTGCCGCACCCGCCCACCATGTCGCATCGGTGGCAACCAGGGCTGAGAGTATCGCTGGCAGGATGTGATTTTCCCGGCGCTTTGCCCCGGCGAACAGCGGGGGCGCCGCCACGAAAAATACCGACACCGGAAACGTCATACCGGCGATAAACGCGGCTGAACCGCTGCCGACAGCGGCGGCAATGCGGGCGGTGAGCCAGGTTCCGGCCAGGACCCACACCGCAGCGCGTGCCGGGCGAGTCGAAAGAAACCCGGCGATTACGGCCAGTGCAAAGCCAAACAGCATCTCGTGGCCGTGCCAATCGGCGCCGATTGCGGCGGGATGCCTGGTTCGAAACAGGAGCCAGAGGGGAACCGCGGCGAGCGCATATAACGTAGCCAGCGGGAACAGCAGGTGATGGGCCATGAGAGGCCGCCGAGCCCTTTGTGAATTGGCTTTGCAGCGTTGCAAATCAATAGTGCTCGATAACAATGATCCCGGGTTCCGCTCTGGTCTGGACCACGTGCAGAATTCCCGGGGGAAGCAATGATGTCCCGGCAGTATACGCTACCGGATTCAAGCCGCGGAATTTCCGGGTCTGATCAACGGCACCGTCTCCCGGATGCCCGGGTTGCTGGAGCAGCAGGGGGCTTGCGCAGGCAGGGTGATGCCGGGGTTAAGCGGCCCTGCAAAACCTGTTGCATTCGATACAGCAGGCGAACGGATTGAAGACATTCACGACCCGCCATATGTGCCGCTTCGGTCACGGGCACGAAGGGCGCGGATTTCGCGGTCTGGCCGGGGAGCATTATGAGTGCCGGATGTTGTACTGATTTACCGCGAGCACCGGCATCCATTGAATGCTGCCGCGACGCAGCAGCAGCCAGCCAGTCCGCAGTATGCACTCGATGATTCAGGTCTGTCGCGGTTCGGTATAGCGGTCGAAGAAAATACGCACCAGGTCCGAACGGGTGATCATGCCGAGTACGCGGCGTTCCTTGTCACAGACGACGACGCGCTTGACGCTATTCCGCTTCATCACCTCGATAACATCATGCAGATCCTGCTCGAGGTTTACGCAGACCACGTTCTTCACCATGTGCTCCGTGACCGGCGTATCCGGGGCCTTCAGTTCGCCGTGATGCGTCAGGTGGCTGAACAGGGATTCCAGGGTCTGCCACAGATTGTGGTGTGGCTGATGCGCCGGTACCCCGAGGGCGCGCAGGAAGTCTGCCTCTGTAATGATGCCAACCAGGAGACCGGCGTCGTCGACAACCGGCAGACCGCTGATTCGCTCGCTGACCATCAGATGTGCGGCTTCCGTCAGCGGCGTTTGGGGGTGTACGGTGCGCACCGGCTGACTCATCACCCGGCTTACGCCCATGCCCTCGGTAGCACGGCGGCTGGCGAGCTGCTCGGCTCGCTGTGTCAGCGTCATCAAGTCGTCCACGGTGATATCGATAAAGGTGTCCATGCTCTGCAGCGCCTGCTGAAAGTCCGCGCGGCGCGGTCGTCTGGTTTCGTGCGAATTGCTCATGCATCTCTCCGGTCGTTGCAGGTTCAGGTGGTGTCACCCGTCACGGCATAGCGGGGTGTCGTGTCGGCGCGCTGCCAGGAATTTTCGTTCAGGGAAACTTCATAACGTACCCAGCCCGCAAAGTCCTTCAGCCTGGCGGTACCGACATGGCGGCGTTTGTTCCCGGCCACAATCCTGTAGGTGACCATCTTGTTCAAGCTGGATTCGGCCGTTCCCGGGCCGGCATCGCCGATCACCTGGCGCACTTGCCAATCCGGGCCGAACGTTCCATTGCAGTAGTATCGATCGACGCGGATGTCTGCCGGGTGCAAGGTACCTGATTCTGCGTTACATGGCGCCGGGCTGTAAATGGTGTCCAGGGCATCCCCGCTGATGACCCGTGCCGGATCCATGGTAGCGGCCGCGCTGGCGATGTCTTCTCTCGTGATGAGCCCGGCGGGTGGTTTGTCCGCAGGGGCGGCCGGAGGGTTCTGCTTTCGCGCCCATACCGCAGGGTAACGGCGCCATGGAAAAGCCAGATTGAACACGATGGCGACGAACAGGATGACGAGAACATTCAGCAACACCGGTGTCAGCACGTAGTGAAAGCCCAGCGCGTGGACCGCATCGCCACCCGCGACAGCCGTCAGTGCGGTTGCTCCCCCCGGTGGATGGATACAGCGCAGGTAGTACATGGCGCTTATCGCCAGCGCTACCGCCAATGCTGAGCTTATCAACGGTTGCGCATTCAGTCTGGCGCAGGCTACCCCGATGACGGCGGATACCAGGTGTCCGCCAACCACGGGCCAGGGCTGGGACAGCGGCCCGTGGGGGACCGCAAACAACAGCACCGCTGAAGCGCCCATGGAAGCGACCAGGCTGGCACTTCCGCTCAATCCCAGGTAGGCCTGACTGACCAGCATCACGCCCAGCAGGCCGGTGAGGCCACCCGTACCCGAAACCCACTTCTCCAGATGGCCGCTGCTGTTCGCGCCCGGGCCCGCGAAGCTGCGCAGGGCGCCCAGGACGGGACGCGCGGACACGACCTTCAGACGTCCAGCATGAGTTTGCGCGGCTTGCGCATGCCGGCAATCTTGCAGGCCTGCTGGCCATAACCGCGCGGGAACAGGTGATAGAGGTAGCGGCGGGTGGCCTTTTCCTTGCCCCACACGGTGTGCAGGTGCTTCAGCACGGTGCGCGCCTCGGGGACGCTCAGGTTCTGTTCGAAATAGCTGCGGATGTACTCGATGACTTCGCGCCGCTCCGGTGTCATCTCCAGTTCGTACTCGGCGGCAAAGGCATCGACGAGCCCCGGCTGCCAGTCGTGGGCATCGAGCAGGAAACCCTCCTCGTCGCGGTCGAGCTGGGCCAGGGTGCGTTCATCGCGGGCCTGGGCAAGGGCAATACTCATGGCTGTCTCCTTTCATTAACCTTTGATGCATCATATTGGAGCGGGCAAATACTATACAAACGATATTTATTGCATATTATTATCGAAATCATCGATATAAAGGCAGGATCTGCACCACTATGGACATCGAGCAGGCTCGCACTTTCCTCGCTATCGCCGCCAACGGCAGTTTTCTGGAAGCATCCAGTCGCCTGCACGTGACCCAGTCCACGGTCAGCGCCCGGATCCAGCATCTTGAAGCCGATCTGGGTGTCAGGCTGTTCGTACGTAACCGCGCCGGCGCTACCCTGACCCCGGCCGGGCGCCGCTTCCTGCAGCACGCCAAGACACTGGTGCTCACGGTGGAACAGGCGCGTCACGATGTCGGTCTGCCGAGTCGGTACCGCGCCAGCATTCGCATCGGAGGGCGCATCGCGCTGTGGGAGGGATTTCTGCCCCGCTGGGTCGGGTGGATGCGCGAAGCCGCTGCCGATGTCTCCATCCGCAGCGAGATCGGTTTCGAGGAGGACTTGATGCGGCGCCTGGTCGAAGGCACCCTGGACATCGGTCTGATGTACACGCCCAGTCATGCCCCGGGCCTCGTGGTCGAGCAGCTGTTCGACGAAACACTGGTGCTGGTCAGCTCACGCCGTGACACCCGCTGGCCCGGCGAGGACTATATCTACGTCGAGTGGGGGCCGGGTTTTTATGCCCAGCACCGTGAGAGCTACCCGGACATGGAACGACCGCCGCAAGTGGTCAACATCGGCTGGCTCGGCGTGCAGCTGATCCTGGCCAACGGGGGGTGTTGTTTCCTGCCGATACGCATGGCCCGGCCTTTCATCGATAGCGGCCGCCTGTTTCAGGTCGCCGACGGGCCCGAGTTCACACATCCAGCCTACATGGTGTTCCCGCGCGCGGCCGACAGCGAGGTACTGCGCCTGGCACTGCATGGCCTGCGCGACCTCGCCGCCGGGGTGCAGGAGACGGCGCCAGGCTGAGCCGTGTCCGGTGTGATGACCGGGCCCGACTCCGGCCGGGAGCATTGGGTTGCCCGACAGTATCACCCGGCGTGAACAGGTGAGCGTGTCTCGACAGCCCGACTGCTGGAACTGGTCGGCGGGGGTGACCGGGTAATGGAAGTCACGTGCGGGTTTAGAGCGCAAGCGGGTCCGGGCCGGGGGTTTTTCAACCCGGCCGCCCGTCCACTCGAGGCTGGATCAGGATACGGGCATAGGAAATCACGAACAGGGCAAATGCCGCGCACCAGAATATTCCTGCCAGGACAATCCACTCGCTGTAGTTCGCAGGTCCGATGATGGGCAGGAACACGCGTGTAACGCCTGCCAGATTGACCAGCACGAAAGCCCGGGTCATGGCGGGTGCAACGCGTAATGCGCGGCCCGTATGGCCCAGGGCGACTCGCGCCATCATGCCGAGCGTGATTGTCCCGATACCGCCGGTGGTGAGCGCATGGATAGCCAGCATCGGGTTGACCAATCCAGCCGCGGACAGTGCCTTCAGTATGAAGCCGGCCACCAGCCAGGCGTAGCCCAGGTGCAACACCCAGAGCAAAGGGACTGACCATACCGGTCGCTGGTACCAGCCGAACAGCCGTATCCCGTGTGCTGTTGCGGCGAGACCCGCGAAAATGATCACCACCATCGGTGGTGCGCCCGTCAGCCCGAGCACCATCAGGACAACCAGGGTACCCAGGGAAAGGTATTCAACGGGTTTCCAGTGCCTGGTCGTGGCACCGTTAATGCCCTTTTCGGTGAAGAAGGGAATAACCCGTCCGCCGAGAATCGCGATCAGGAGCACGATCAGATCAATCGCGAAAAAGGCGCCGCGATTTACGGTCGCTTGTGTGAAGCCGAGCAGTTGCGAATGCATCAGTATATTGGCCACGGTCAGGCCGGCGAGTATGAACAGGAAGACCAGGTTGTGTTTCTGCCGGCGGCGTATCACCGGAATGGCCAGGGTGACAGCAAGCACCGGAAGAAACGCCGTATCCACAAAAGCGATGAACCAGTGTGGCAACATGCCGGAGAAAAACGGCAGCACCCGGCCCGCCAGCCATAGCATGACCAGGCTTGCCAGCGCTGTTCCCCCGGGCGTCGGGATGCCGGTCCAGTTGCGCACCGCCGTCAGCAGGAATCCCGCGATCACCGCCACTGCGTAGCCAAAGATCATTTCGTGGCTGTGCCAGGAGGCCATGGCCTGGTAATAGCCAAACTCGATGCCACCCAGCGTATAGACAAGGATCCATAGCGGCACCAGCAGGAGCGCGGCGATACCAGCGGACAGAAAGAAGGGTCTGAAGCCGAGATCGAAAAGCGCGATTCCGGTATCGGGTCTGGAGCCCGGATCGTCAATGTTCATTAATGGCGTCGTCATCGTGTCTTTGTTCAGGATCGGTTTGTCAACCTGTCAGATTTGCCGGATTCGGGGCAACAGCGTCCAGTGTCGCCGGTACGCATGAACCCGAACCATCGTAATTCAGGCGTATCCATTAAAATGGTATATAATATACTACAATTAACGAGGACTGGTTGAGAACCGCTGAAATCCATGTTTGCCGCTGGAAAATTTCCTGCGGTTGAAGGTATCGTGGCTCCAGCCGGTCCGAATGATGTGCACACGGGTCCTCCTCAATGCGATTGACGACATTTACAGATTATTCGCTGCGCGTTCTGATCTATCTTGGTACGCGCGGCGACCAGCGAGCGGCGGTCGGCGAGATTGCGGATGCCTACGGGATCTCCAAGAACCACCTGATGAAGGTTATCCTGTTTCTGGCGGACGAAGGCTATGTGGCAACTACGCGCGGCAAAGGGGGTGGGGTGCAGCTGACACGCGATCCGGGCCGAATCAGGATTGGTGAAGTCGTGCGCAGGTCCGAGGCGGGCAGTGTGCTGGTCGAATGTTTTTCCCGGGACGACTCGGACTGCCGCATAGAACGGTCCTGCCTGCTGCGGGGTGTATTTCAGAAAGCGGTACAGGCCTTTTATGCCGTGCTGGATACCTACACGCTGGCCGACCTGCTTGTGAATCACACCAAACTGGAGCACCTGTTGCAGATATCACCGAAGCAGAATCGCGCTGGTCAACGCGCCTGAACGCAGCCTAGTGCTCCCCCTTGGTACGCAGCAGTCCTGCCAGCCGGTTGCCCTGTTTCTGCGGGCCGCCTCGGGGAAAGATGGCGTGCAGATGGCGATTGCTGCCGCGCTCCGGCCCCCAGACCTTGCGAAAATGCTTGATGATCTCGCGCACATTGGCCTGGACCCGGTGCCGCTCATAAAAATCCCGCAGGAAACGGATCACCAACCAGACTTCATCCGTAAGCGCAAGGTCTTCGTATTCCGCTTCGGCGCGTACGAATGCTTCCGACCAGTCACCGAGGTTGACCAGGTAGCCCTCGCTGTCGGTCTGCACCTCGCGTCCATCTATCCTGAGTGTGCGTGTCTGCATGCCAGGGTAGGCAATGCTGCCACTTTCGTCACCGCCGGGCGTGCCGGATTCAGCAACTGTGCCGGCGTCGGTTGGTGACCAGAGGTTGATCTCCACATCGCCCTCCAGGCGACCGTGGTAGCGGGCGGCGCCGTTAACCATGACCTTGCCGCTAGCAGGCGGTATGTCGAACGTCGCTGTGCCGCTGCGGTCAGTAGCGCCCTGGATCGGGTGTTCAGGATTGGTATCGAGGTAAAGGATCACGGGTGTTCGCTTTACCGGCTGGTTGGTGAATTTCATTGATACACGAATACGAAGCATGATCCTGCCTCCCGCTCAAAATCTGGAATGCGGCTCGACCGGTCACCCGGGTAAGCTGTCAACGCTACATAACAAGTATAATGTATACCAGTTAAATTTATAACAGCTCCCGATTGGCAGAAACCCGGGATCCGGGATCGTGATTTGGAAAATGCCTTGATAATCATCCCGAATGCGGCGCAGCGAGCCCGTGGAAGACCGGCGGCAATCCCGGACACCGGCCAGGCGACACCTGTCCTGGCCTGTTTGCCGCCCCGATTCACGAGTAAATCAGACATCACAATGACAGGGAACCGTGGTTCTGATCAGGCCCCGGCAGCGCGCAGTCGGCAAGGCAAGCCGAAATCCGTTACTGCATTGCCCTGCAGTACCGGCAGCGTTTTCATTACTTCGGTCCCGGGCAAGGGATGGTTCAGGCAGGACATCTGGCCCGGGGCAGCTTTTGCCAGGCCCAATGTCCTGGCCACCAGCCTTCAAGTCGATGCACGCATGGCATCGGCTGGTCTGCTCCGTAAATACCCCGGTGTGTCGTGCGGCTTTCATCGTGGATGAAATAGCCGTGGCGCAATGCGCACGGCTGGCTGTTTGCTGCCTGCCGTGGTGCCGATCAGGCGCGGCGCTTCCTTATCGCCGCCCGTACCCGGCATGAAACCAGCCGCGCCTTGCGGCAGGTCATACCGGCGGTGGCGGTGTGCTGTTATCATGCCGGCACCCTGTAAACAGGTCACCCGGAGCCCCGGTTATGACAAACCATCAAGAGGTGCTGGCAAGGCAGCTCGTCGAGCAGTTCGCGCAATCGCTCAGCGACGAGGCGCGCGCGCACGTCAGCGCCGCGCAGCTCGAGGATCTCGGGCAGTCGATTCACAAACTGCTGTCACACGAGCGTGGCCACGTCGCCGACCTGATGGAGGCCGTTGCCCGCACGTTGCGCAGCGGGGTCGACAAGCTGGAACTGGAGCTGTAACTGTCAGGTCTCACGCGGCCGCCTGCATCGACAGGATCGGGGTGCCGGGACATCGCGGTGCTGGCTGTCACGACGGCGACCTGGTCTGGAAGCCGGAGGAGCGCGGGTAACGTCCGCTGCGTTTTCCCGGCAGACGCTTCAAGCAGGCAATCAGGCGGGACTCTGCTGCACTGCAGGATGCCGTTCCCCGGGTTCGTGCGTGTGACGGTGCCGCTCTTCATCGCCTGCTACCCGTGCCGGGCCGGTACGATGCCGGATTTTCCGGCCTGCCCGGATATGTTTAGTGTCCTGCACATATTGTGATGTATCAGACAGCCATACTAAGATCACGCAGCCTGAATGGAGTTGCCCTGAACTTGATTGCCGCCGCCCGAAAACCTGCCGCCGGTGCCTCGCCCGGCTGGACCCGCGCCCGCATGCCCGTGCGGCAGGTCGGGTGCCGCCTGCCAGCCGGCAACTGGCGGGGAGCGTGAGCCCGGCGCGTGGCAAAAGTGATGTTCCGCGCATGGCGCCGGGCCCACTGGAGCGGGGTGGCATGGCATTGATCGCCACGGGCGGCTTTGCGATGTCGGGCGCCGCCATACAACCGTGTTCGCGGCAGCGCCATGACCTTGCCTGACGCCCTGCTGCCGGCCGGGCTGGCGGTGGGTCTGGCGCTGCTGTCCGCCCTTGTCTCGCTGTTTGCCGCGCGCTACCCGCGCGTGCTGCGCGTGCTGGCCATGCCCCTGTTCAGCCTGGCCGGGCTGGCGGCCCTGGTCGCCGGCCTGTCGGCGCTGCTGGGTGGCAGCGTGTCGATCGCGGAACTGCCATTTGGCCTGCCATGGCTGCCATGGCAGGTGCGCCTGGATGCGCTGTCCGGATTTTTTCTCGGCGTGATCGGCGTGGTCAGTTTCGCCGTGGGTGTGTATGCCCCGGGGTATGTCCGCGGCTTCGAGCATGGCCGTGATTCGCTCGCGGCCCTGGGCGGCTTCACCGGCCTGTTCCTTGCCGGCATGCTGCTGGTGGTGCTGGCGGACGGCGCCTTCCTGTTCATGGTGGCCTGGGAGCTGATGTCGCTGTCGAGCTACTTCCTGGTCGTCTTTCACCATGACCAGGCCGCCAACCGGCGTGCCGCATTTCTCTACCTGCTTATGGCCCACATCGGCGGCCTGGCCATCCTGCTCGGTTTCGGCGTACTCGCGTCCTTCGGGGGCGGCTTCGCCTTCGATGTCATGCGCGGTGCGGCGCTGTCCCCCGGCTGGGCCAGCGTGGCCTTCGTGCTGGCATTCTTCGGCTTCGGCATGAAGGCCGGCCTGGTGCCCCTGCACGCCTGGCTGCCGGAAGCCCATCCCGCGGCGCCGTCGCACATCTCGGCGCTGATGTCCGGCGTCATGCTTAAGGTGGCGGTCTACGGTTTCATTCGCGTGGTGTTCGATCTGCTCGGCCAGTACCACTGGCAGTGGGGGGTGGCGGTGCTGGCCATCGGCAGCATCTCGGCGCTGCTGGGGGTGCTGTACGCCCTGATGCAGCACGACCTCAAACGCCTGCTGGCCTACTCATCGGTGGAGAACATCGGCATTATCTTCATCGGTCTGGGGCTGGCGCTGCTGTTCATGGCCTCCGGCCAGGAGGTGCTTGGCGTGGTCGCCTTTGTCGCCGCCCTGTACCACACCCTCAACCATGCCCTGTTCAAGGGGGTGCTGTTCATGGGGGCGGGCGCCATCCTGCACAGCGCCGGTGAACGCGACCTGGAGAAGATGGGCGGACTGCTGAGGCGCATGCCCTGGACCGGGCTGTTCTTCCTCGTCGGCTGTATCGCCATCTCCGGCCTGCCGCCGTTCAACGGCTTCGTCTCCGAATGGCTGACCTTCCAGTCAGCGTTGCAGGTGTGGCAGCTGGAGAGCGGGGTGTTGCGCAGCATCGTCGCCATCGCCGCCGCGATGCTGGCGCTGACCGGGGCGCTGGCCGCGGCATGTTTCGTCAGGGTCTACGGCGTGGCGTTTCTGGGGCAGGCGCGCAGCCGCGCCGTGCGCCGCGCCCGGCAGGTGCCGCCCGGCATGCGCGCCGGGCAGGGCCTGCTGGCGCTGCTGTGCCTGCTGCTCGGTGTGCTGCCGACCACCTTCATCGGCGTGCTGAACGCGGTGCCGCAGCAGGTGCTGGGGCAGGGACTGGCTCAGGCGACGGCGCACGGCTGGCTGTGGCTGACGCCGATGTCGCCGCGCATCGCCAGCTACGGCGCGCCGCTGGTCGCCGTCGCCCTGTTCGTCACCCTCACGCTGGGACTGTGGCTGCTGGGACGCGGCATCCGGCGGGTGCGCCGCTGCGATGCCTGGGACTGCGGCTTCGCGCCGCCCGGCCCCGGCATGCAATACACCGCGACCGCCTTCGCGCAACCGATACGGCGCGTGTACGGGTTGTTGTTCCATATCGATGAGGGCGTCGAGCAACAGCCGGACGGGCGGCGGCGCCACCGCCTGCAGGTGAGCGACCGGGCCTGGGGGATATTCTACCTGCCGGTCATGCGCGCGGTGGAAAACGCGGCGCGCCAGGTGACCCGGCTGCAGTCGGGCAACGTGCGCATCTACCTCGGCTGGTCGCTGGCCACCTTGCTGCTATTGCTGTGGATCATCGCATGACCGTGGCGGCGTGGGGACTGGCCCTGCTGCAGGCGCTGCTGTATGTCGCGCTGGCACCGCTGCTGGCGGGCTGGATCCGCAAGGTCAAGGCCCGCCTGCAGAACCGCCGGGGCGCCGTGATTTTGCAACCCTACCGCGATATCTACAAGCTGTTCGGCAAGGAGGCGCGCATGGCGCACACCGCCTCGCTGCTGTTTCGCGCCGCGCCCTACATCGTGTTCACCGCCACCTGGCTGGCCGCGGCGGCGGTGCCGCTGGTCGCCACCGGCCTGCCGACCGCCGCCATCGCCGATGTCATCGTGATCGCCGGTCTGCTGGCCCTGGCGCGCTTCTTCCTGGCGCTGGCCGGCATGGACGTGGGCACCGCCTTCGGCGGCATGGGCGCGTCGCGCGAAATGCTGGTCTCGGCGCTGGCCGAGCCGGCCATGCTGATGGCGGTGTTCACCCTCGCCATGACCGCGCACAGTACCAACCTGGTCAGCGTGGTGGACCACCAGCTGGCCAGCGTCGACCTGCTGCGGCCGTCCTACCTGTTCGCCCTGGCGGGCCTCGTGCTGGTGGCGATCGCCGAGAGCGGGCGCATACCGGTGGACAATCCCGCGACCCACCTGGAGCTGACCATGATCCACGAGGCCATGATCCTGGAATACTCCGGGCGTCACCTGGCCCTGATGGACTGGGCGGCGCAGCTGAAGCTGCTGCTCTACGGCGCGCTGGTGGCCAATGTCTTTTTCCCCTGGGGTATCGCGCGGGACGCCGGTATCGGGTCGCTGGGGCTCGGCCTGGCGGTGGTCATTGCCAAGCTGGCGCTGCTCGGCGTCGCGCTGGCTGTGAGCGAGACCGTGCTGGCCAAGATGCGCGTGTTTCGCGTGCCGGCGTTCCTGAACCTGGCCCTGCTGCTGGCCCTGCTCGGGCTGCTCAGCCACGTGATCCTGGAGGTCGGGGCATGAGCCTGGAACACCTGCCGCTGCTGCAACAGCTGATGGTGGTGCTGGCGGCGATGGCGCTGTTCACCTCCTTCGTGCTGCTGGAGCAGGCGCGGCTGGTCGCGGCCATCCATGCCTTTGCCTGGCAGGGCGTGCTGGTCGCGATGGTGACGGCGATCGTCGCGGCCAGCAGCGCGCATGCCCACCTGTTTTTTTCCGCCGCGCTCACGCTGGGGCTTAAGGGCGTGCTCATTCCCTGGATGCTGCACCGGCTGGTGCGCCGTCTGGAACTGGACCGCCACAGCGAACCGCTGCGCCGGCCGGCCCTGGTCACCATGGCGGCGCTGGCGCTGGTGATCTTCAGCTACTGGCTGGTGCTGCCCATCGTGCAGCAGGAACTGATCTTCACCCGCAACATCGTCGCCGTGAGCCTGGCCGTGGTGCTGGTCGGCCTGCTGATGATGGTGATCCGGACCCAGGCGGTGGCGCAGGTGCTGGGTTTCATGTCCATGGAGAACGGCCTGTTTCTGGCGGCGGTCTCCGCCACCGGCGGCATGCCGCTGATGGTCGAACTGGGCGTGGCCTTCGACGTGCTGGTGGCGATGGTGCTGTTCGGCGTGTTCTTTTTCCAGATCCGCGCGAGCATCGATTCGCTGGATGTGGACCGGATGAACCGGCTGACCGAGCGGGTGGACGAGCCATGATGCAGGCGGCCACGGTCACGGTGTTCATGCCGCTGGCGGGCGCGCTGCTGCTGGCCGGGGTGCGGCGCATGGTCTGGGCCGGCTGGCTCAACGTGCTGGTCTGCACCGCCACGTTCGCCGCGGCGCTGGTGCTGGCCTTCGAGGTGGCGCAGCTCGGCGTGGTGACGGGCAAGGGCAGCCTGCGCGTCGATGCGTTCAATGTCTACCTGCTGGTGCTGACCGCCTTCGTCGGCATGACCACGTCGATCTTTTCCCGGCCCTACATGCAGTACGTATGCACAACGGGCAGGACCAGCGAGCGCGGCCTGCGCCTGTACCACGTCATGTTCCAGGCCTTCATGTTCACCATGGTGCTGGCGCTGGCCACGGATAATCTGGGCGTCCTGTGGGTGGCGGTGGAAGGCGCCACGCTGGCCACGGTGCTGCTGGTGTCGCTGTATCGCACGCCGGAGGCGATCGAGGCGGCCTGGAAGTATTTCATCCTCTGTGGCGTGGGCATCGCACTGGCCCTGTTCGGCACCGTGCTGCTGTATTTCGCCGCCCAGCACGTGATCGCCGATCCCGCGGCGGGGCTGAGCTGGAGCACGCTGCATGACCTGGCACCGCAACTGCAACCCTCGATCATGAGCCTGGCCTTCGTGTTCCTGCTGATCGGCTACGGCACCAAGGTGGGGCTGGTGCCCCTGCATCAATGGCTGCCCGACGCGCACTCGGAAGGTCCCACGCCCATGTCCGCCGTGCTGTCGGGGCTGCTGCTCAACGTGGCCCTGTACGCGGTCGTCAGGCTCAAGATGCTGGTGGACGGGTCGCTGGCGGGCACCGGGTCGGCGCAACTGGCCGGCTACCTGCTGATGGGATTCGGGCTGCTGTCGTTTCTGGTGGCAGGGCTGTTCCTGCACCGCCAGCGCGACATCAAGCGCATGTTCAGCTACTCCTCCATCGAGCACATGGGGCTGATGACGTTTGCCTTCGGGCTGGGCGGGCCGCTGGCCACCTTCGGGGCGCTGCTGCATATGCTGGTGCACTCGCTGACCAAGTCGGCCATCTTCGTCACCGTCGGTCATGCCGCGCACATCGCCGGCACCCAGTCCATCGACCATATCCGCGGGCTGATCCGCACCCAGCCGGCGGTGGGCTGGGGTTTGTTGATCGGCGTCGTCGCGATCGCCGGTTTCCCGCCGTTCGGTGTGTTCACCAGCGAGTTCCTGCTGCTGACCGCGACCATGCAGTCGCAGCCCTGGTTTACCGTGGCGCTGCTGGCGGGGCTGGTGGTGGCCTTTGCCGGCCTGTTCCGGCATCTGCATCCCATGGTGTACGGCCCCGCGCCGGAGGGGCAGCAGCCGGTGCGTGCCAACATGGTCCCGGTGATGGTTCACCTGGGGCTGGTGTTGTGGCTGGGCATCGCCATACCCGCCTTCCTGGCCCGGTGGCTGGATCGCGCCACCGGCCTGATTACGGGGATGCACCTGTTATGAGCCGCTTCGACTGGTTGCCCGGCTACCTGGCCTGCCTGCGGGACGAACGCGTGATCGTGCGCCGCCATGACACGCTGCAACTGGCGCCGGCGCAGTCCCTGGCGCTGGATGCCGAGGACTGGGGCGGCGCGGCGCGCGCGGCGGCGGCCTGCGGCTGCCGCTGGGCCGGCGTGTGGGCCGATGAAGAGGCTGACCGCATGACGGTGCGTGCCTGCCTGGAATACCGGGGTGATTACCTGGTGCTGGTCACCGAGGTGTCCCCGGCCCGGCCGGTGCTGGCCTCCCACACCCCCCACTATCCGGGCGCGGACCGCCTGGAGCGGCACCTGCAGGACATGTTCGGCATCGCCCTGCTGGATCATCCGGACAGCCGGCGCTGGACCCGCCACCGGGCGTGGCCGGAACACGTATTCCCGCTGCGCAACAATTTTCCGCTGGCCGGGCAGGCGCCCAGGCGCGCGCCGGCGGACAGCGACTATCCCTTCGAGGCTGTGCTCGGCAGCGGGGTGTACCAGATCCCGGTGGGGCCGGTGCATGCCGGCATTATCGAGCCCGGCCATTTTCGTTTCCACGCCGTCGGTGAGGATGTGCTGCTGCTGGAAGAACGGCTCGGTTTCGTGCACAAGGGCATCGAGAAGCTCGCCGTGGGGCGTGACCCGGCCGGGCTGGCGCGCCTGGCGGGGCGTGTCTCCGGTGACTCGACGGTGGCGCACGGCTGGGCGGCGTGCATGGCCATGGAGCGCGCCGCCGGGGTGGACGTGCCGCCGCGGGCGCTGGCGCTGCGCGCGGTCCTCGCCGAGCGCGAGCGTATCGCCAATCACCTCGGCGATATCGGTGCCATCTGCAACGATGTGGCGTTCGGCTTCGCGCACATGCAGTTCAGCCGCCTGCGCGAGGACTGGCAGCGCCTCAACCAGGCGGTGTTTGGCCACCGTCTGCTGATGGACCGCGTCGTGCCCGGGGGGGTATGCGGCGACCTGACGCACGCGGGCCGGGAGCTGCTGCAGCGGCAGCTCCGGGGCCTGGCGCGGGAACTGGACGAGCTGTTGCCCATCCTCGACGATCATCCCTCGCTGGAAGACCGCCTGGCGGGCACGGGCATACTCGGCCAGGATATCGCGAGACGGCTCGGCGTGGTCGGTTATGCGGGCAAGGCCAGCGGCGTGGACTACGACCTGCGACGCGACCACCGCTATGCACCCTACGACCGGCTGGAGGTGGAATCACCCTGCCTGACGGCCGGTGACGTGGCGGCCCGGGTGTGGATCCGCGCCGACGAGATACGGCACGCACTGCGCCTGCTGGAGCAGCTGCTGGAACAGCTGCCGGAGGGGCCGGTGACCGCCGTGTGGCCTGCCGCACCGGCCGCGGGCGAGGGGCTGGGCCTGGTCGAGGGCTGGCGCGGCGAGATCGTGAGCTATATCCGCCTGGGCGCCGACGGGCGTGTGCTGCGCTTCTTTCCGCGCGATCCCAGCTGGTTCAGCTGGCCTGCGCTGGAGCGGCTCATCGACGGCAACATCGTGGCCGACTTCCCGGTGTGCAACAAGTCCATCAACGCTTCCTATTCCGGTCACGACCTGTAGCTTTCGACCATGCTGAGAATCCTCGACAAGATCCGCCGCACCGGCCTCGTTACCGAACCGGCCCCGCGCGATGACGCGCTCGAGGCCCTGGGGCTGGAAGTCAGGCGCCACATCGAGCGGCGCCTGCGCGGCAGCCTCGCCATCCGCCAGGTGGATGCCGGTTCCTGCAACGGCTGCGAACTGGAGATCCACGCCCTCAACAACCCCTACCATGACATTGAGCGCTTCGGCGTGCATTTCGTCGCCTCGCCGCGCCATGCCGATGCCCTGCTGGTGACGGGCCCGGTCTCGCGCCATATGGAACACGCGCTGCGCCGCACCTGGCTGGCCACGCCGGCACCGAAGTTCGTCATCGCCGCCGGCAGCTGCGCCTGCGACGGCGGTGAATTCGGCGTCTCCTATGCGAGTTGCGGGGCGGTGGAAAATGTCATCCCGGTGGACGTGAAGATCCCGGGCTGCCCGCCCTCGCCGCTGGCGCTGCTGCAGGGATTGCTGGTGGCGATCCGGGCGGATTGAACGCACGCTGCCAGCGCAGCAGATCTGTCCCGAAGCCGGCGGGCGCCTGGCCGGGACAGGACCAGGCGCTGCCCGTCGCGTTGCGCATCTGTCGTCAATACGTATTTCCGCGAGTTTCCGTCATGGCGTCGTACGGGCCGGCGGAGAGGGCGGATTTCGCCATGGACCGGTAACGCGGGTTTATCTGATTTCTTACCCGCACGGCAAGCCGGCCCGCCAGGGTTTGCCGTTGCAGTGTGGATAACTGCTGCAGTCACGCGTGCAGCCACGGCATGGCAGGCGGGGTGCGACTGTGTTTCCGCGCAGCTTGCCGGGTGCCCGCTCGCCGG
>Ga0210112_1000211_pt1 | contig 16670 bp, 20 predicted proteins | sample Joice_ThreeSqC_D_FD_184875 | JGI IMG/M metagenome (GOLD analysis project Ga0210112, IMG submission 184875) | Wetland microbial communities from San Francisco Bay, California, USA, that impact long-term carbon sequestration - Joice_ThreeSqC_D2... | ecosystem: Environmental > Aquatic > Marine >... | reverse complement strand
CCGCCCGGTCATCTGGAACATCGGCGCCATTGCGGCCAGTGACTATCCGCAAAAGATAACCCTGATACATGAAATACTCCGGGCCTCGGCGTCAATACCTGTGGCCTTTCCTCCCGTGGTGATTTCGGTAGCCACCGACGGCAAACAGTACGACGAGATGCACGTCGATGGCGGAACCGGATCACAGGTGTTCGTCTACCCGGCGGCAATCGACTGGAGACAGATCACGCAAAAACTGCAGGTGCAGGGGGAACCCAGAATTTACGTCATCAGAAACTCCTTTCTGGATCCGGATTACCACGGCGTGAAACGCAATGTACTTCCGATCGCATCGAGTACCATTAATTCACTCATCAGGACACAGGGTATCGGTGATCTCTACCAGATCTATGCGTTGTGCAAGCGCGACGGGAACGATTTCAATCTGGCCTACATTCCGTCGGATTTCACCGATAAGGCAACCGAACTGTTTGACCCGGTTTACATGAAAAAACTCTTTGATCGGGGTTACCAGATGGCCCTTAAGGGCTATCCCTGGCAAAAGGCACCACCGGGATTCATCCTGCCCGAGTGAAAACGGGTTCAGCTGCATGCAACCACAGTCGCCGGGCAGGTCAGCGCTCTGCTCGCGCACTACCAGCCTCGCGTACTGGTGCCGGACATGAGCCGGGTACCCGATATTGAGTAGTCGGCCTTGCTGCGAAAAACGGGCGACCATACACGGCGGCGAGTGCCTGCTATTCAACGCACGCGCGGCGATTAAGTGCTCGCATGGCCAAAATAGTCACACTTCGGGAGTCCGCAGACCTTGCCGATGCCCCCCCGGTTGATGCCTCAGTTACTGTCCCTCTTGTCTCCGCTCCGCCCACCACCAAAACCCCTGAGGTCCAGAAGAAGCAAAAAATGCGGTCATTACGAATCAATGGCTTACTCGCGGACTTTTCAAGCGGTTGGATGGCATCATTGCCTACCCGGAGGAAACAGCCTACCTAAGGCTGCCTTTCTACCCGAATCGAGCGGCATCGCAGCTTCCGCGTGCTCGATACGCCTAATTATGCCGTGTGCGGAAGGTCGAGCAGCTGCGTCTTGCTACGCGCCGACGGGATCGATCGCAACGGGCGGCGCGGTGAAACTAGCCAGCGCACTGGTCGCGTATTTCAGCCTGACCTCCGCTTCTAAGGACGCGGTCCCTGATGAGGGACTTCTACGACAGTTGCTAACGCCCTACTTCCATACGGGGCTATCCCTTCGAGGCCGGGCACCGACCAGGACCGCTCCGGCGGCGGTGCGCACACCCAGCCGGAGCGGTGCTGGCCGGCCGCTACTTCAGGCCGACCTTCTCCCCTAGGGTCCTGGTATTTATCCCCAGCAGGGAATAGACCGGGCAATTGCCGAACAGGCCGGTAATAATCAACACCATGCCAACCTAACCGACCACGGTCTGCAGTCTGACGAACACATTACCGACCAGCAACGCACCCACAATCACCCGGATAATCCGATCGACATTACCGGTATTCCTGGAGAACAACTTGCTCATCACTCCTTGACCTTCTTTTCGGTATCTTCCATCGCCCCTTTCGCACTATCCGACATATCTGAGGCGGTTTCATCGATGGCCTTACCGGCCTTCTCGGCAGGCCCTTCTTTCTCGCAGGCAGACAGGCCGGCCAACGCAAGGCCTGCAACCAGCACCGCTACAACCGCGTTACGAATCGTCATGATTTTCTCCTTTTGTCGAACACTGAAAACAGTCCTAGCCACGTGGCAAGCGGGACCCTTTGGAACAGGCATATCCCGGACGCAGCATAGCAAAAATTGATAACTACAGTGCGTTACGATTTTTTTCCACAGTAGGTGAAGTTGATAGGTGAATATTAAGCGTGAGACGTTGAAACCGTGGATTTCGGTAGTCCGCCACACACATGCCTATGGCAGGTGATCACAGCGTAGGTGCCGTAGTTGAGGAAAGGACACTGTCGGCCAGAGACTGGTGAACTGACGGGAGTGATCATTCCTCACCACCCATGACGCCAAGCAGTTGCAGCAGGCTGGTAAACAAATTAAAGATCGACACGTACAGGCTCACAGTCGCCATGATGTAGTTGGTTTCTCCGCCATGGATGATGTTGCTGGTCTCAAACAGGATCAGCCCCGCCATCAGCAAGACGAACATCGCGGACACGGCCAGAGACAGCATCGGCATCTCAAGAAAAACAGCCGCCAGGCCGCCGACAAAGGCCACCAGAATGCCGACCATCAGGAAGCCGCCCATGAAGCTGAAATCCTTGCGGCTTGCCAGCGCATAACCCGACAGGCCCAGGAATATCAGGCCGGTGCCGCCCATGGCGGTCATCACGACCTGGCCGCCGTTAGCCAGGCTGAGGTAGGCGTTCAGGATCGGTCCCAGCGTATAACCCATGAAGCCGGTTAGTGCGAAGACGGAAACCAGCCCGAGGCCGCTGTTGCGGAACTTCGACGTCGCGAACAGCAGGCCGAAATAACCGGCCAGCGTGAGCAGCAGACCGGGATGCGGCAGGTTCAGGGCCATCGACACCCCCGCGGTTGCAGCACTGAACAGCAGGGTCATGGACAGCAGGGTGTAGGTGTTGCGCAACACCTTGTTGGTGGCCAGAGCGTCTGACCGGGTCGTACTGGCCTGGGTCATGATGGGTGTGTTCATGTTCATATCCGTCTCCTGTGTATTAATGATCGGGGAAAAAACCGGTTCAGGCGATCTCTTTCGACAACGTCCTGTCTATCGGGATGTAGCCCCGGTTGATGTGACGCCTGCGCCTCAGCTGGCGCATCACGGTGCGGCCGGCGCGTGACGAAGCACGGTTGATCGCGACGTACAGATCGTCCTCGGTATCCTCCACCACCACCGCCTGACCTGGCAGTATTACCTCGAGATGGCAGCGCTTGTGTTTGCCGCCACGCGTCCCGTTGATGTCGGAGAGCCGCACCAGGATGCGGTTGACATGCCGGTAGCACGTGCTCAGTGCAAACCCCAGGCGATGCTCAATATACGTGCGCATGGCGCGTGTCAGGGAAAAATGACGTGCCCGTATTTCAATCTGCATGATTACCTCCAAGCCGATTTGGTTTTTCAACACGGTCACAGCGTAACGCCGATTGAAACGAAGATATAGTCGAATATAATTACAATATCATTCGATTAATACGAAGTATCGGCATGCAATGATCGACTACAAGCACATGCACTATTTCTGGGTGGTGGCCATGTAAGGCGGCATAGCGCGCGCCGGCGAACGCCTGCACCTCACGCCCCAGACCATCAGCGGCCAGATCAATCTGCTGGAGGACAGTATCGGGGAAGCGCTCTTCAGCAAGACGGGTCGCAACCTGGAACTGACCGAGACGGGCCGGCTGGTGCTCAGCTATGCCGACGAGATATTTTCGGTGGGTGGCGAGCTCGAGGAAGCGCTGCGCAACCTGCCGCCCGACAGGCCGATGATCTTCAAGGTCGGCATTGCCGATGTCGTGCCCAAAGCCATCGCCTACCGTCTGCTAGCACCCGCACTTTCCATGTCCGACCCTGCGCGAATCATCTGCCGCGAAAACAACCTGGCTAGCCTGCTGGCAGAACTCGCCCTGCACCGGGTGGACATGGTAATCGCGGACGGTCCGATCCCGTCCGGCATCAACGTTCGCGGCTTCAGCCACGCGCTCGGGGAGTGCGGTATCAGCTTCCTCGCTGTGCCGCACCTGGCCAATCCGCTGCGCAAGAACTTCCCGCACAGCCTCAACGGTGCAACGCTGCTGATACCGAGCGAAACCAACCTGGTGCAGGCAAGACTGCTGGAATGGCTGGACAGCCTGCGTATCTACCCGCGCATTGTCGGGGAATTCGATGACAGTGCCCTGATGAAAGTTTTTGGCCAGGCCGGCATCGGAATTTTCATCATACCGACACCCATTGCCTCGGAAGTGGCAAAGCAATACGGTGTGCGCATCATTGGCAGGACGGAGGACGTTCGTGAACAGTACTACGCGATCTCAGTGGAACGGCGGATATCCCACGCGGCCGTGTCCGCCATCACCGAGACCGCGCGCGAGTGTTTGGACTAGACATGTATACATCCTGAACTGGCAAACCTGTCTGTTGCAGGGCATGGTTGACTACGATCAGCCCTATAAAAAGGATCAATATCTGTCAATCCAACAGCCCCAGCATACGCCTGGAGTGTAGCTTTCGAGCTGTCACCGACTGCAGAGGTCACGGTCTTGCGGAGACTGCGTCGCTTAATTCGGATCGGAACGGTGACAGTGAGACTCCCGTCACTCGCGCCAACCACCGAGGAATGCCCCATCCGATCGATAAGCATCTAGCTCGCACCACGGCCGCCTCGACGGTTTAGTCAGCGCGCACCGGCTGCACATCCTGTACCAGCACCTCCATGCTGTTCGGCCGGCAATTTTCGAAGGGAATAGAAGAGTCAATAAACTAAACCGGTCGACGCCCGTTTTTACCGGGTGCCTTTCAGATCCACCTGCCGGCTACGACATGGGAACTTTAGACCCACTCAATGCGCTTCAGCACATCATCTTCGGCGGGACAGTACTGCGTCGGCCCTGACCTTCTGCTGGTCCGTGAGCACGCCGTAGAGGTCTTTCAGCGCCTGGGTGTAAGCTTCCTGATTGGCGAGGCGCTGTTTCATGAGGTTGGTCTGCTGCTCCTGCCACTCCAGCGCGCTGCGGGGCGTCGAGTTCCTGAACTGCTGCATCGCCTGAAAGTGCTCGTTGCGCGCCTTCGATTGTGCATTCACGGCATCCGCAAAACGCTTCCAGGGTCCCGCCTGGGCGTCCGTGATCCCCACTTGCGACTTGACCTCAGCAAGCCACCGGGTCATTTCTGCGGCCGTTAAGGGCGGCCCACCGTAGCCCATACCATAGCCCATCATGCCTGGGCCGTGCCCCCCACCGACGTACGGACCCCGCATCATCCCGGGCCCCATCATCCTGCCTGGGCCGGAACCAGATCCGTAGCTCGATGCACTTTCCGCATAGAGACTGCCGGTCAGCGTAAGGCCAGTGGCTAGAGCGCAGGCGGTGAGTATTCTGAGCGTTTTCATAGTGGGCTCCTGTGTCGTGTTGGGGATGGGGATTTTTTGCGGTCGTGTAAAATCATAGTACACGGGTATCAAACGTCTTTGGATTGCCTGGTGGATCGTGCGCTGGATTTTGCACCGGAACAAATTGGCGGACACTATACCGGCATAGTGATCATTTAGAGTTCGGGCTGGTCAATGCCGATTTTTCTCGGTTAGAATGCGCGCCTTATCAACCACCTCCGTTGCTCTCATGGAACGCACACTGGAAAACCTTCTCTATGCCAGTCGCTGGATACTGGCGCCCATCTATCTCGGCCTGAGCATTGCCCTGTTTCTGCTCGGCCTCAAGTTTTTCCAGGAGGCATTACATACCCTGCCGATAGTACTCGGACTGAAGGAAGCCGACCTGGTGCTGGTGACGCTGTCGTTGGTGGACATGGCGCTGGTGGGCGGGTTGTTGGTTATGGTAATGCTGAGTGGCTATGAGAATTTCGTTTCCCGCATCGATGTGAACGAGGGCATCGAGAAACTCTCCTGGCTCGGCAAGCTCGATTCTGGCTCGCTCAAGCAGAAGGTCGCCGCCTCCATCGTCGCCATCTCCTCGATCCACCTGCTCAAAGCCTTCATGGAAGTGCAGAACATCAGCAACGACAAGCTGCAGTGGTACGTCATCATTCACCTGACCTTCGTGCTGTCTGCGCTCGGCATGGCCTACGTCGACCGGATGAATCGCGTCGGTGCAGACACACACCATTGATTCCGGAGCGTGTTCGCACCACGGCATCCCCGAAGGCCTGCCACGCAGGGCTTGACGCATCGGTGCAATCATCCACCCACAGGATAATCAAGTTCAAGTCCAGCACTCGAGGGATTGATATTTCGTATGACTTTAGCTTTTCTCGCCATCATTTTTGGTCTGGCGCTGCTCGTCTGGAGCGCCGACCGTTTTGTGGAAGGCTCGGCTTCCGCCGCTCGCCATATCGGCATGCCGCCGCTGATGATCGGCATGGTGATCGTCGGTTTCGGCACCTCCGCACCGGAGATGGTGGTCTCTGCGCTGGCCGCCTCCCAAGGAAACCCAGGGATTGCGCTGGGTAACGCCTACGGCTCCAACATCACCAACATCGCTCTGATCCTGGGGCTTACGGCGTTGATCAGTCCCATCGCCGTACATTCGCAGGTACTGCGCAAGGAACTTCCCATCCTCAGCGTCGTGACCGCGCTGGCTGCATGGCAACTCTGGGACGGCGAGATTACACGCATCGACGCCTTGGTGCTGCTCGGCGTGTTCGGCGGGCTGATGGCCTGGACCATATGGCAAGGCCTGCAGAAAAGAGCCGATGCGCTGGGCGGCGAAATGGAACAGGAGCTGGAAATTCGCGCCATGCCCATTCGGAAGGCGATGTTCTGGCTGGTTGCAGGACTGATCATCCTGATTATCAGCTCCCGCATTTTGGTCTGGGGTGCCGTGGAAATAGCTCACGGCTTCGGCGTTAGTGACCTGATCATCGGCCTGACCATCGTTGCGGTCGGCACCTCGTTGCCGGAGCTGGCCTCATCGGTCATTGCCACCCGCAAGGGGGAACATGACATCGCCTTGGGCAATGTGCTCGGTTCCAACCTGTTCAACACCCTGGCCGTTGTGGGGATCGCTGGCGTAATCCATCCCTTGGCGGTGGGACCGGAACTCTTCAACCGAGACATGCTGGTCATGGCCGCCTTGACCCTGTCGCTATTCGTCATCGGATATGGGTTCCGAGGTCCTGGTCGCATCAACCGTGTTGAAGGATCCGTGCTGCTGGCCTGCTACGTGGGCTATACGACCTACCTGGTGAGCACGGTTTTCGGTCAGTAACCATAGGCCCATTCGATTGCCCGTTGGAAACTGAACAGGCGCCCGAAAATCCGGATGCGGAGTTGTTTGAATTTGGAGTGACCACTGACGGGAATCGTTGATAGTTCCCCGCCTGGAATAGCCCGTCGGCAGTCTTGTGACAAATCGTCTCTAAAAACAAGTTGATCTCGTTCAGGTCACGCAGCGAGGTGGGCCTTCAACCGCCGCGGTGTCTCATGTCCAGGCCGCCCTCACCACCTGAGGATTCCCGTGCGGCGCGCATCAGTTTACGGCGTCGGTGGTAGCGCGTCAGGTTGAGGCGCCACAAACCCCGCACGGTGCAATAGCCGAGTACCGCGCTTGCTATCCCGGTCAACAAGCTCCCCAGCAGGAATGGCTGCCAGATGAAGGCAAGTTCCGACTGCAGCCACTCCATGGAAAACTCAAAGTTGGGCGCCGGCCCCGGTTCGTTCAGGATCCAGGCCCCCACGCGGTAACAGATATAAAAGACGGGGGGCAACGTGATGGGATTGGTGATCCAGACCAGGGCGACCGACACCGGAAGATTGACCCGTGCGACGATCGCCAGGGCAGCCGCCAGAAGCATCTGCAGTGGGATGGGAACGAAGGCAACGAACAGTCCGACGGCGAACGCACCCGAGGCAGAGCGCCGGTTCAGGTGCCATAGATTCGGATCGTGAAGCCGGGCACCGAACACCTGTAAATGGCGATGCGTACGCAGGGTCTGGTGGTCGGAGAGGTAACGTTTGATGAGTTTTTTTGGCACAAAGGCGGTGGCTAACGCGTGACTCCGGCATATGATCCACGAAAATCAACCGCGCGGGAATAGATTTCCAGAACTGCGTGTCAGACTATTGCTGTGAGCGCAGTACCCCGCCGCAGGTGGGGCAACTTTCGATATAAGGAGTAAAGACGAGTCATCAATCCCCTCCAACCCTCCCCCGCTGCCCCTCCCACAGCAACGGCGTCCCCGCCGCCAGGTCGAACAGAGTCACCTTCGGTGGCAGCGCCTCATCGAGAATGGCAGCAACGATATCGGGCGCGCGCGTAGTCAGGTTGACCATGCAGTACAGATACCACGTCTCACTTTCTGCCATTGTTGCCATTCCCTGGACACGGAGAACCATGCTGATGGGTAGTGCCTGGTTGACAACCATCGGCCATCCTGACCATCTAATCGGGTTGTCGGTTGATAAACCGATAGCCGACACCGGCCTCGGTCTGAATGTAGCGCGGTTCATCGGAATCATCCCGGAGCTTCTGGCGGATCTTGCCGACAAAGTTGCGTAGATAATGTGTATCGCGCATATGTGTCGGTCCCCAGATCTCCCTGAGGAGCTGGGTCTGGGTAATAACCTGATCGGGGTGGGTTATCAGTGTCTTGAGAACGGCAAATTCCTTGCGCGTGAGATGCACGGTGTCCCCTGCTACGGATACCTGACGCCTGGCAAGGTCAATGTGCAGGTGGCCGTCATCGTATAAACCCACGTCCGCTCCCGCCGTACTCCCTGGCAGACGCAGCACGTTGCGTACGCGCGCCAGAAATTCCTGAATACCGAACGGCTTGGTGACATAGTCATTCGCCCCGGCATCGAGTACCACGACCTTTTCGCTCTCCGTTTCCCGCACAGACAGGATAATCACTGGGACCTTCGACCAGGTGCGCAGCTGCTTGAGAACGGTTTTGCCGTCAGCATCGGGAAGCCCAAGGTCCAGCACGATGACATCGGGCGACTGCGTCGCAGCCAGCACCAGGCCCTGCGCTGCGGTTTCCGCCTCCAGGACCTGATAGCCCTGGCTTTTGAGACTGATGCGCAAGAACCGGCGGATCTGCGCCTCATCATCGACGATGAGGATGCGTGCCGCGGGCGTGTGGTTGTTCACGCGAGGTCCTCCTTGTCTTCAGCGGGCAGCTCGACCAGCGGCAGGTGGATGGCGATGGTGGTTCCACGCCCATGTGGGCCAGGAAGTGCTTCGATTCGTCCGCCATGGGCCCCGATCATGCCACTGCAGATGGCGAGCCCCAGTCCGCTGCCGTATTTGCCGCGGTCCCCATCGCCGCCGGTAAAAAACATGTCGAACACCTTGCCCCGTTGTTCGGGTGGAATCCCCGGTCCCCCATCCGAGACGGTGATCAGCAGCTCACTGTCTTCGGCCGTGGCCGCGATGCGAACCTCACCGCCTTCGGGTGAAAACTTGGCCGCGTTCTCAATGACGTTGACCAGCGCCTGCTCGATTAATGCGGGGTGCACATAGAGCAGCGGCAAACCCGCTTCGATGCTCCTGACCAGCTGACGGCCACGCAATAATTCACGTGTGCGACGCGAGGCCGCATTGAAAATGTCGTCAATGCCGATCCAGTCTCGCTCCAGCTTCAGGGTGCCCTGCCCGAGCCGGGTCATGTCCAGTAGGTTCTGGATGTAGCGGTTGAGTCGCTCTCCTTCAGTGATCAGGGAATCCATGAGTTCGTACCGGTCTTCTGTGGAGAGCGCGTCGTCCAGTGAACGCAGGCTGGTGGCCGCGCCGATCATCGATGCCAGTGGCGTGCGCAAATCGTGGGAAACCGATGAGAGCAATGCCGAACGCAGGCGCTCCGTCTCTTCCGCCACCTTGGCCTGTTCCAGACGCGTTGCAAGACGTGTGCGGCCCACCGCGAGCGTCACGTGATTCACCAGCGCGTCGATGGCGGCGAGTTGTTCGCTGCTTACCGTCCCCTGGCCGGGTCGAGACACGCCGATCACCCCGAAGCATTCCTCTTCAAAAGCGAGTGGAAGGAATCGCCAGGCGATCCCCGACAGCGTATTGGTTTGAAAACCGCTCGGTTGCCGATGGTCATACGCCCATTGTGCCGCCAATCGCCCCTTGTCCCCCGGATCCTGTGTGTCCTGCGACGAGTCGGCCGTTTGCACTAACCGGCCATTTTCGCCCGGCGCCATTAGCACGACAGGCACGTGCAGATGCTCGGCGATGACCGTAGTCGCTTCGCGGTACACGGTCGGGATGTCGACCGCCGCGGCGAGACGGTGGCTGAGGGACAGTAGAGCCTGGGTCTGCTTATTGGTGCTGCGCAACGCGAGCAGCTGGTTACGCAAGCGACCTGCCAATTGGCCGCCGGTCAAGCCCATAAGGAGAAAAAAAGCGACTGTCAACAGTTCGTCGGTGCGATGGATGGCAAACGTATACCGCGGCTCTGTAAAGAAATAGTTGTAGGCCGCGGCGCTCGCGAGCGCGGCGAAGAGCGCCGGACGCATGGCGGTGCGCACCGCGACAAGCAGCACCCCCGTCAGGAACACCAGGGAGAGGTTGGCCAAGGGAAGCAGTGGCTGAATGACGGCGGCAACCGCAACCGCCGTGACCACAACCGCGAGTGCAAATGCGTAGTAGCGTGCGGGATCGCGATGACGCAACCCGCGATGCCGGCGGCGTTCACCCACCGCCGGTGATGGCACAAAGGTGATTTCGAATTCGCCGCCTTGACGCAACAGCCGCTGACTCAAGGTACGGCCAAACATTCCCGCGAATGGCCGGCGCCGGCTGCGCCCTACCACCAAGGTGGTGGCATTGTGCTCGCGGGCAAAGATCAACAGTTCGGCGATGGGATCGTGGCCGCGCAGGGTGAGGGTTTCGCCCCCCAGGCGTTCGGCAAGCGCAAAGGCACGCTCGACGTGTGCACGCTGTTCGGGTCCGGTACCGCCCGGGTCGATGAACACGACACTCCAGGGCGCACGTTGGCGTTCGGCGAGACGCCGCCCCCTGCGTACCACCTCTTCGCTGTTGCCGATTCCGTCTACCGCGACGACAACGCGGGTGCGCACGGGCCACGGCCCCGTCACTCCCTGGTCTCGCATGACTTCGCGCACATCGCGGTCGATGCGCTCCGCCACGGTCTGCAGGGCCAACTCGCGCAGCGCGGCGAGACTGGAAGGGCTGAAGAATCCCTCCAATGCCGCCCGTAGCTGCGTCGGCACATGGACCTTGCCCCGATGCAGGCGTTCGATGAGTTCCCGCGGCGTGAGATCTACCAGGACTACGTCGCGCGCTGCGCTGAGCAAGGCATCCGGAACCGTCTCGTGCATGCGCACACCGGTAATGCGTGCCACAATGTCGTTCAGGCTCTCAAGATGCTGAATATTGACGGCCGTCCAGACATCGATACCGTGGCCCAGCAACTCCTCGATATCCTGATAGCGACAGGGGTGACGGGTCCCTCCAAGATTGCGGTGAGCCAGGTCGTCCACCAGCACCACGCCCGGTGAGCGCTTGAGGATGACGTCCAGGTCCATCTCCCGCAAGTGCTCCCCGCGATAGTTGATCTGCACGGGCGGGATTTGTTCCAGTCCTTCACACAGCGCATCGGCCTCCGTATGCCCATGAGTTTCGATGAGACCGATGACGACATCCACGCCTTCTCGGTGAACCTCCCTCGCGGTCTCCAGCATCTTGTAGGTCTTGCCCACACCTGGCGAGGCGCCGAGAAAAATCTTCAGCGCCCCTTCGCGCTCGCGCCTTATTCCGGACCGCGTGACCTGGGGAACCGGTCGACTATCTGAGGTAGTGTCCATGGACCAGTTATAGCGGATTGCGCGGAATTCGTCTCTGCTGCTGGATGACCACCAACGCATGATAGCAGCGAGCCCGGGGGAACTCATGCTGGCTGAGAGTGAACCTGCATAACTCGTAATAAATGCCAGCCCGGCCGTCTACCGCCAGAATTCCCGCGAGAACATCAGCAGTAACGGAAAGACTTCGAGGCGCCCGAGGAGCATGGCCAGCCACAGCATCCATTTGGCAGAATCATTCAGTCCGCCGAAGCTGGAGGCCGTTTCGCCCAAACCGACCCCCATGTCATTGAGGCAGGCGGCCACTGACCCGAAGGCGGTAACCAAGTCGACTCCGGTTATCGCGACGCCCAGAGAAAGCAGACAGTAGGCAAAGATATACAGGAAGTAGAAACCCCAGACGGACTCCACCACGCGCTCGGAGATCGGCTTCCCACCAACCTTGACAGCGATCTGAGCGGCCGGGTGGATGAGGAGGCGAACCTCGCGCACACTCTGGCGGAACAGAAGCAGGAAGCGGAACGCCTTGATGCCGCCGCAGCTTGTCCCGACACTACCGCCGAAGAAGCTCCCGAACACCAGCAGCAAGGCGATGGCCGGTGGCCATGCAGGATAGCCTCCCGTGGTCAGGCCATTGGTCGTGGCGATCGATACGGCCTGGAAGAAACCATGGTAGACGGACTCCCGTGGACCGAAGGTTCCTGAGAGCCACAGCATGAGACAGGTAACAATGATGATCAGCGCCATCACCGCCGCGTAGAGCTGGAATTCTGCATTTCGCAGAATTGGCATGAGGCTGCCCTGCCGCCAGGCCAGATAGTAGAGCGCATAGTTCACGCCCGCCAGAAGCGAGAATACCCCGCCAACAACCTCGATGGCGGGACTGTGGAAGAAGCCGATGCTGTCATTGTGGGTAGAGAAGCCGCCGAGCGACATGGTCGAGAAGCTGTGCGCCACGGCGTCGAAGACGTCCATACCGGCCAGCCAGTAGGAGAATGCACAGGCAATCGCCAGACCCACATACACATACCACAGGCGTCGCGCCGTCTCGCGAATCCGCGGAGTCAGTTTTTCATCCTTCATCGGCCCGGGTGTCTCGGCACGGTACAACTGCATTCCGCCAATACCGAGTAGTGGCAGAATCGCGACCGCGAGCACGATGACCCCCATGCCGCCGAGGAAGTTCAGCTGTGCCCGGTAATAGAGAATGGAATGCGGCAGTCCATCGAGATTCGACAGTACGGTCGCACCGGTCGTAGTCAGCCCTGAGGTGGCCTCGAAGACAGCGTCGGTGAAGTGCATGTGCGGGTGCTCCGCGAGCATGAACGGAATAGCGCAAAGCAGCGATGCAGTGAGCCAGAAACCGACGACGACAAGGAAACCCTGGCGCTTGCGAAGATCGAGACTTCTATCCCGCGTTGGCAGCCAGCACACCAGACCGACTGAAATGGTCAGCATAAAGGTGTAGAGGAAGGGCTCCATTGCACCATCGCCGTAAAGCAGTCCGACGAAATACGGTGGCAGCATGGTGAGACTGAAAAGCACGAGCAGGCGACCGATCATCACGATCACCGCCACGCGGGTCCCTTCCTGCTGTGTGGCTGTTAATACCTGTTCTGCCAGTGCCATTGATGCACCGTTTTTCAAAATCGCTGTACCTAACCGAAAGATACACAACCGCTCGATGCATAGGGAGGCGAGAGCCGTAAAGAAATCGTAATTTTTCTATCCGTGATGGCACCAAACGCCTCTCTGTGAGGTAGGCTGAATGCCCATGCTTCAACCGTTTCATCAGTCTACGTTCGAGGTACTTGTCGGACTTCTACACTTTTTCGTCTAGATTTTACGGAGGCGATCAAACGTATCGTGCACACCTATTCCATGTACATCGGAATGACACAATACGAGCTGAATTCCCGCGGGACACCATAGTGCGTCCTTACGACGAGGTCATCACCCCGCGTGCCAATACGGCTATTCCCGCCAGTGACCAGGCGGAGTCCTTCGTCGAGGGGAATTGTTTCACGCAGCGTGAGTCCGACATTCTTGCCACGGCCAGCGAGGCATAATGCAACCCGCAGTTGCGGATCTCCGTATTGTTGGCTGGTTGCTGGGGCAGTTCGTGACGGCCCTCGCCGTCGTCATGCTCGTCCCCCTCGGCTACAGCCTGCTCACCGGAGGCGCAGAGCTTCGGACATTGGCGCTTTCCACCGTGATCACTGCTGCTTCGGGAGGATTTCTGCTCGCACTCTCGCATCGCCGACCGGCGCGTGAGCTCAAGCAGCGCGAGGCCATCCTCGTGGTTGTCGTGGTCTGGATCTGTATCTGCTTTTTCGGGTGCCTGCCGTTCTACTTCTCGCCATGGTACTCTGAACTCACTGATGCCTTCTTTGAGGCCGCGTCCGGTTTCACGACCACAGGGGCGACGGTGCTCGACCGGGTCGAGGTCCTGTCGCAGCCTATCCAGCTGTGGCGCTGCTTCTCCCACTGGCTGGGCGGTATGGGTATCGTGCTGCTCGGGCTAGCGATCCTGCCGCTGGTCGGTGAAGGCGGCATGCATCTCTACCGCGCCGAATTCTCCGGCGCCAAGTCGCAACGAGTCACACCGCGCGTACTCGAAACCACAAAAGCCCTGTGGAAGATCTACTTCCTGCTGACGCTGCTGGAGATCCTTGCCCTGTGGCTGGCCGGTATGGATGGCTTCGAGGCCGTCTGCCAGTCATTCTCTACCCTCAGTACCGGCGGATTTTCCACCCGCACTGCGAGCATCGCCGGCTTTGGCAGTCCGGTCATTGAATACATCGTCATTGTCTTCATGCTGTTGGGCGGCATGAGTTTCATTCAGCATTACCGGCTCTGGATAGAGCACCAGCCGCGAAGCGTGTGGGGCGACTATGAACTGCGCACCTACCTGCTGCTGATACTCGCAGCAACGGCCGTCATTACGGGGGTGCTGGTCTGGAAGAACCACTTGGACATGGAATCGGCATTCCGCGCCGCGTTGTTCCAGGTGACCTCGATTCTCACCACCACCGGCTTCGTCACCGATGACTACGCCAACTGGTACCCGTTTTGCCAACTCACCCTGCTCATGCTCATGTTCGTGGGCGGCTGCACCGGCTCGACCTCTGGCGGGATCAAGGTCGCGCGCACGCTGTTTCTCAGTCGGGTTATCAATCGCGAGTTTCGCCGCATGGCTGAGCCGCAGGGGGTGTTCACGATCCGTCTGGGCGGCGAGACCACTCCCGAGTTGGCCGTGAACGGGCTGCTCAACATGGTGTATCTGGCCTGGCTTGTGATCATCCTCGCCTGGGTATTGGTCAGTGCGGCTGGGGTGGACATCCTAACGGCGCTCAGCGCGGTCATTACTTGTGTCTTCAATTGCGGTCCCGGGCTCGGCGGTGTCGGGCCAACTCAATCCTTTGCCCACCTTCCGCGACTAGCCAAGTGGGTCCTGAGTCTTTCCATGATTATCGGCCGGCTGGAATTCTACACACTGCTTGTGGTCCTCACGCCGCCGTTCTGGCGACGCTGATAGCTCCTTGACCGCGGAGTGCGCGCAATCCCCTTCAACCCTCTCCCACTGCTCCTCCCACAGCAACGGCGTCCCCGCCGCCAGCTCGAACAGCGTCACCTCCACCGGTAGCGTCTCGTCCAGGATGGCGGCGACGATGTCGGGCGCAAGCGTGGTCAGATTGACCATGCGGCTCACATACCCGCTAATAAAAACGCCCTTTCTCTCTTGTTCAGTTGGATACGCCGCCCTATCTAATTGCGAAACGATCTGACAATTATCCCCATCATCTGCTAGCAGCGGGTACCCTCGATTAGTCTCGAAATGCTCATATCCACTATACCCAGGCAGACAGGTATCTGTGACCTCTAACAAATGGAATAAACGAGACCTAACGTCTCGTTATACATTTTTATGCCTTTTCTACTGGCTCCGTCAGGATAACTCCAGCCTTTCGTGTGCAGGGAACCAGCATAAACACTAGAGCGCCGGCCACGACGAATGCGCCAAACGATACCGCATGAAGGGAAACCTCGTGTTCCCCTATATGCAGTGGATACTCGAACAGCGAAGTGATGAACACTGGCACATACAACAGAACCATTACGAGTAGCCATTTGACTTGGCATCCGTTAAGCCTTTGTTTAGAGTCCCAAATAGGGGATCTGTAAACCCCCCGGCTTTAGCCGGCAGTTGGGCCGTCGCGAAGCGACACCGAGTGTTGTCATGAATATATTTGACCATGTTACATAGAAAAAATTGTTATGTGTTTTTCAATCGGCCGAATGGCCGATCAATCCGGCTTTCAGCCGTAACCCGAAACCACCGGCTTTAGCCGGTGGAGTGTTCATCCGCCAAGACATTATCTTTAATGTTCTTACCACAATGCGGACATAGAAAGCCCTCCTTGTAGCCCTGCGAAAAACCGTCTATTCGGTTTTGCGCAGGGAACACTTCATGACAGAAGTAACATTCGTACCGAATACTCATCGATCATCCATATGTTTCGAGGCATACCCTTACGACTCATGCTGCAGATCATCCCATGCTGCTTCAGCAAGGCCTGGTAGGCATGGCTAGCATACTGGCTGCCACGGTCCGAATGATGCAGCAGGCCAGGGGGGTTGCCTCAGATTGATCGCCATCAGCAACGCCCGGATCACCAGCGCCTTCTTCATGCGTCGATCCATCGACCAGCCCACCACCCGGCGGGAATACAGATCAATGACCACCGCCAGGTAAACCCAACCCTCCTGGGTCCACAGGTACGGGTGAGTAGGCCGGGGCATTGCAGCCCCAGCCTGTCCTTCCTGAAAACTCATATCACACACTATCATGCCGCCAACCGTTCATAATGATGATGCAGGCCACCGACTTCTGGAAACTGTACTACCTTTCCAAGCTCTGGCAGCTGCATCGATCGCGATTCAGGACTATCCATCCCCAGCGACAAATGCGTGCGCCAGCAATGATAATATTTAAAATAGCTCATCAGGATTCGTTTCAAATGAAGATCGTTCAACACGACAACATGATCCAGGCAATCCCGCCGGATGCTGCCAATCACTCGTTCCACAAATGCATTCTGCCAGGGGCTTCGCGGCGCAGTGAGCACCTCTTCAATGCCCATGCTTTGGACGCGCTTCTGGAATTGACTCCCATAGATA
>Ga0210112_1000206_pt1 | contig 16813 bp, 20 predicted proteins | sample Joice_ThreeSqC_D_FD_184875 | JGI IMG/M metagenome (GOLD analysis project Ga0210112, IMG submission 184875) | Wetland microbial communities from San Francisco Bay, California, USA, that impact long-term carbon sequestration - Joice_ThreeSqC_D2... | ecosystem: Environmental > Aquatic > Marine >... | reverse complement strand
CCCGTTGGGCCGGGGCGCGAGCGTCTGCAGCGGCAGGCCGCCGAGGATGCCCGAGAGCAGCGAGACGGCGCGCCAGACCGCGGACAAGCCCAGCGATGATCGGTCTGATACCTGGACGCCGGATTCATTGGCCCATCCGGCCCCGAGGATCTGGGCGAGGATGGGATCGCTCACAGAGTACGTAACGGCCTTCGGTTCGGATGTGCGTCGTCTCCACCATGCCACCAGGTGAGCATACGCGGTTAGTCTTAGCTTTGTGACCATCCGTTTGGAAGAGTCGGTCCGATCATCAATCGATGGTCTTGTGCTCGATGCGCGCGACAAGGGCGCGGTTGACCTGGCGATATCCTATGCTCGGATGATTGACGGATGTCCGGAGACGATAGGACTATTGGGACCAAAGCTATTGGCGTGTTTAGATGCTTTGCTTCTTACCCCTCGGGCTAGATCCGCTATCGTCAAGGGGGTAAATGACGATGAACGGCGCCAGCTATCCCCCCTCGACGAGCTCCGCGAGGCCAGGCGACGTCGAAGCGAATGAGGTACGGGGGCATGTCCTCCCCCGCATCTGGACACCACCAAAGGTTGATCTGACGCCGGAGGCGAGCTATGGATACGACGTCATAGACTTCGCTTCCCGGGTGCTTGGTAGTCCTCTCGATCCGTGGCAAGAATGGCTTGTCGTCCATTTGGGTGAACTTCTTCCGGATGGCCGGCCGCGGTTTCGTCAGGTGCTTGTCCTGGTCGCGCGTCAGCAGGGCAAGACCTACCTGTGCAGGGTCCTGACGCTGTACTGGATGTTCATCGAACGCCAGCCAGTGATCCTTGGGATGTCCTCCAGCCGGCCGTATGCAAAGGCCCAATGGCAGGCGGTATGCCGAGAGGCCACTAGCAACCGGTGGCTCAAGGACGAGGTTCCGAGCAACGGAATACGCTTGACCATCAGCGAGGAGTGCTTGACGTGCGTTGACCCATCCAATAGTGAACTTCGCTCGGAGTACCGATTTGCGGCAGCCAACCGGCGCGCTGGACGGTCCCTCACCGTTGATCGCGTTATCGCGGATGAGCTCCGCGAGCACGCCACGTGGGATGCCTGGAACGCTGCCAAGAACGCCATGAACGCGCGCCGGAATGCTCAGCTGATAGCGATCACGAACCAGGGTGATGATGAGGCGGTAGTGCTTGACGCGCTACGAACGCCCGCGATCGAATTCGCAGAGACCGGTGTCGGAGATCCGCGGTTGGGAATCTTCGAATGGTCCTCGCCGGCGGGCAGCGAGCCTACCGACCTGGATGCCCTGGCGTACGCCTGCCCTGATCTAGGTGGTCGCACGGACCCTGATGCTCTGCTCGGGGATGGGCTACGCGCACAGATGGCCGGCGGGGTGGAGCTGGCGAGCTTCAAAACCGAGGTCATGTGCATGCGGGTAGACCGCCTTGATCCGGCGATCGATCCGACGTGTTGGGCAGCTGCGGGCGGAGACATCGTCGACCTGGCCGAGCACCGCGACCGGGTTGCGCTCTGTCTGGATGTGTCAATCGACGGCACGCACGCAAGCCTCATCGCTGCGGCAGACATCGACGGGATCATCTATCTCGACGTGGTTTCGGCCTGGTCCGGTTGGGGCTGTGCGAAGGAGGTTCGCCAGGACCTGCCGGGGCATGTGGCGCGGGTACGCCCGCGGGCCTTTGGGTGGTTCCCGGCCGGGCCGGCCGCCGTGCTGACCGCTGATCTGCTCGAGCGTCCTCGGTCCGGCTGGCCACCGCGCAGGGTGGAGTTGATCGAGCTGACGACGGAGACGCCCGCGGTGTGCATGGCGCTCGCCAGCCTCGTGATCTCTGGTGACGTACATCACGCTAACGATCCGATGCTCAATGCTCATGTCGCGAGCACTCAGAAGCTGGGCCGTGGTGATCGTTGGGTCTTCCAGCGGCGCGGGTCGTCTGCCATCGATGGGACGTACGCCGCGGCCGGGGGCGTCCACCTGGCGCGCACGTTGCCGCCACCGCGGTCTGCTCTGGTCGTCTGTTGAGGCTGGTCGCGGGGAAGCGACGGGCGGGTACCCGCGCCAGGTGCTCGGCCGGGTGGGCGGGTACCCGCGCCAGGTGCTCGGCCGGGTGGGCGGGTACCCGCCGCGCGACCGGGCGCGGGCGGGTGTACCCGCCTCGGTCGGTGAGCGGGTACCCGGTCGCCGTCCGGGTACCCGCTCCTTCTGTCATGCGCTAGGCGATTTCAGCAGCTGACGCATGTCAGGTCCTTCTCGGGATGAGACCATATCCCGACTCGCGAGTGTATTACTATATTACGGTTTGGTCTCCGGCGGTAGTGACCGAACGATTGCTTCCCAATCGTTCTTGGTTTTGAGTGCGATTTCCAGACGAGATTCGCATTCTCCCAGCTTTTCGTGTGCGACGAAAGCCTTCTCCATGGAACGCCTGGCTTCTTCGGAAAGCTCTTTCACGAGCATGATCGAATGGTCATAGGCATGCTGCGCACGACCAACTATCTTCAGCGCGTTGTCGAGCATCTCATGTGCTGTCTGCTTCAGCATGCCGTTCATGGTGTTCTCTTGATTGTGGTCCGTGTCCTGATCGGCCATTTTGTTCCGCCTCGATTTTGATGTCAACTGCGGACCCTACGTTTACTGCCGCTAGGGCAGTTGCTAAATCAGCTACCGCATTGAGTATCACTGAGAGGTCTTCCGCAACCTTTGTTGATAGGTTCACGGGAGGGTGTTTGATGTCTTCTTCGATGCCTGCTAGTGCCGTATCTAGGTCATTCTCGGAGAGGTTCGCTTCGAGCTGCGCGATAGCTAGATCCGCTCCGACGCGGGCGACGTGGGAGAGGTTGGCAGCGATCTGGACGGATAGGGATGCCGCGCGTGCTGTTGCTTTCTCGGCCGTGAAGAATCTTCGAGCGATGTCAGTCACGTGCTTCCCTCGTGGCGGCGGCCGCGGTCTCGTATGCGTCGCTGGCTCTGGAGTAGGCCACGGCGGCCGCGTGGTTGGCGAGGATGGTCGCTGCTACCGCGGCCGCGGTGGCGTTTGCGGCGACCGAGGTAACGCCCGTGGTTTCGATGGCGGCCGTGCCGTCGGCGGCCGAGAGGGTGTCGTCTGCTTCCGCGGTGGCGGCATTGGCGGCGGCGATGGCGGCCCTGACAGCCTTGTCCGCGTCCGCGGCGGCATCGCCGGCGGCCGCGGCGGCATTGCAGGCGGCCGCGGCCGCGCGCCTGGCGTTGGCGGCGGCCGCGGAGTCGTCCAAGTCCGCGGCCGCGGTGGCTGATCCGGCGGCCGCGGTGGCGACGTGGGAGGCCGTGACGGCGGCCGCGGCGGCCGCGGCAGCGTCGCCGGCGCACGCGTTGGCGATCGTAGCTTCGGCGCGACGGAGGATCAGGCGGGCGCGGCACGCTGCTACGGAACGGATGGCGGTTTCCGCGCGTGCTGCTGCTCTGGCTGCTCTGGCTGCTTCCAGCAGTGCCAGCCTGGATACCACGGGGTCTGGCGTGAGATATGTCACTGTTTCTCCGGTTCGTTGGTGATTGTCGCTGCTCTCCGGACCGCGGCGGCGGCTACCTGGTCAGCGGTGGTGGCGATCCTGTTTGCTATCTCGGCCGCCTGGTCTGCTGCTTTAGCCGCGGCGGCGGCCTTGTCGGCGTAGGTGTCGGCGGACAGGGCGGCGGTGGTGGCTGCATCGGCCGCCAGGGCGGCCGTGGTGGCGGCTCTGGCGGCCGACCGGGCGGCCGCCCGCGCCAGGGTGCGCGCGGTGGAGGGAGTCAAGGTGCCTTCGTTCATGGTCTCTCCGGTGTTGATCTTGGTTTGGGCTGTGGGTCGCGGAGAAAAAATACAAAGCAGCGGGTGTAGCTGGGCGGGGGGATCGTCAACTTTCTGGCGGTGCGGATCGCGCGCTGCCGCATCGGGGGCACCAGCCGCCGGGTAGCGGCAGCTCGATGTACTCGGTGTGCGGGTAGGTGCGGAAGGTGGCGGTCCATCCGTTGGGTGATCGGTGGATGTAGATCTGTACGGGGTCACTCCACTGATCTTGCATTTGGGTGAGCAGGCTGGTGCTGGCGATGAGGGTGATGGGGGTCTGCATGGGGTCCATGGTCGGTGGTCCTCGTGCTCAGGGATGAGAGCAGGTAAGCGGGGATCATCAGGCCGGGCACGATGGCGGCTTCCACTCCGGTGCCGATGATCTGTATGCGTCCGGTGACGACGAGGATGGACATGATGATCATTGCGATGCCGATAGCGGCGACGGTGACCGCTACGACGTGGATGGTCAGGCGACGCCTGGCGGCCTTGCGGGAGCGGTAGATCTTGCCGTTGGTAGGTAGACGGTGGCGGCCTACTACCAGTGCGACCGTGGCCTGGCTGGCGGGGTAGTCGTTCCCGGCTGGCCTACATGCAAGTTGCACGCCTTGCAGGAGGGCACTAGCCACTCCGGTCTGTCCCCCGCTTCCTTGCCTCTCGCGTGGTGTACCTCCGCTGCTTGGCCCGTGCATATGCCTGGACACGGTCTCCCGTGTCGCGGGCACATCACGCCGACGTCGAGGCGGCACCAGCCACCCGGGTTTGCTCGGAGGATCGCTCGTCGGGTCTTCCGCCATCGGTACGTGCTTCCCGTTGTCCACGACCTACTCACTCCTTCTGTTCATCTCCTGCAAGATCAGGTTTGCGATGAAGGCCGCGCCGGACAGCCGCCGGCGGAACGCTTCCTGGCGCACCCACTCGGCGATGTCCTCATGGACCCAGACATGTAGCTGCTTCTTCTTTGTTCCCATTGACCAACAGTACCACTAGATCACTTCATTCCAGGTTGAGTGATCTACATATTTGGCATCCTCGGGATCCGAGCAGGATGGCCGGATGTCGGTCGCAGCGCTCGCGCGCGCCGGACCGTGAGCTACGTACGGAGGTTTCGCTGGTTTCGGTGCAAGAGATGGTCGGTGCCCTAGGTGGGGCATCACCTAAGGTGATACCTGATCTTGATTCGGTTGATACCTGATCTTGATTTTCAGGTATCAGCTTGGTGATACCTGATCTTGATGTTCCGGAGGCTTGCTTCCGGTGCGTGTCGCGTAGTTCTTGTATCTGATTGTCGTATTCTGTCGGGTCCGGTGCTTTGATGCGGTTTATCGCTTCTGTCGACAAGATCAGGCGGTATTCGTCGCAGAACTTCGATCTTGCTCCCGCCCGGAAGGTCATCTCGAGCAGGCCTACGTCGCGTAGCCACGCCAGCCGACGCTGAGCCGTGGCGTAGGAGCACCGCATGTCCAGCGCCAGCCGGGCGAGGCCTGGATGGATGCCTTCGCCTGCCGCGCGTCCGGTTCGGTCCGAAAACTCTGCGTAGGACGAGACTATGAGCGCTGCAAGCTTCAATTCGGGTCTGATGTTGGCTCTTCTGACGATTGCTTCCCACTCGGGAGGAGATGCACCATATGCTGCCACCGGATGTGCTCTTTCCGGACATGTTGGGTTGCGCTGGCCGTCTACCGGTCAGCGCGCTTGTCCGGGTCCTTCGACTCCTGCGGGGGCGTACACGTCCAGCCAAGAGAGATCAGTTCGTCGGCCATCCGCCGCTCCCGGCGCCGGCGGTTGGCCGCTATCGCGTTCCGGGTTCGCAGCTGACCAGGGGTTGGATTCTCGATCATGGGATGACCGTATCACGCTTGACGCATACGTCGCACGTGGTACGGTGGTACCTATGACAACTACGCCGAATTGTCCGCTATGGTGTTGTGCGGCTCACGAGATAGCGGAGCCGCATCGCGCGTCCATCAGGGTCTCGCCCACGGTCGCCGTCGTCATGACTGCCCAAGACGATGAAGATGATCTAAGATTCACCGTGATTGGATGGCCGGAGATGACTATTACCGATAAGCATTTTGTCGTGGGAGCGATTTCGGTTCTTATGCACCAGGCGGCCTAGATGAAAGAGCTGATTATTCGCTTTGTGGCTCTTATCACACTTACGGCTGTCGCCAGTTTGATAGTTTTCGTTGTGGCCGTGAACTTATTCCAGTGAGTGGAGGGTGAGTGAATGATCTGGATTCTAGATCTCCACAATGAATACCAGCAGGGAATGGATGTACGACAGGTAGCCAGAGAGGGGTACAGGGCGATCGTCGTAAAGGCGACCGAGGGGGCAAATAGGTATTATGCCCCGGCCGCCTTTGTAGGTTGGATCAATGAGGCCCGATCCCTGGGAATGATTGCTGGCGCATATCATTGGATGAACGATGATCCGCCAGCCCAGCAAGTCGACTACTTCCTGCGTCGGATCCACGGTGCAGGAGGACCAGATGGCCTGTTCTGCATGGTCGATGTAGAGGATGAGAAGCGCCCTCCGAGCGAATCTACGGTGAGAGCCTGGTTCGCTGAATGGCAGCAACGTACCGGAAACCATCCGATCATGCTGTATACGGGAAAGTGGTGGCGAGAAAGAAACTGGCCCGGAGTGCAACTCACTCCGTATCTGTGGCTCAGTCGGTACGTACCCGGATCCGGGTACGGTTCCGAGTTGTATACGAAGGTTCCCGCTTCCTGGTGGACTCCCGGATTTGGCGGATGGGAGACGGCTACGCTTCTCCAGTTCTCCTCGCGCGCCCGGGTAGCTGGTCACCTGGTGGACGTCAGCGCCTTCCGGGGTACCTTCGGCGAGCTGCGGAGCCTGGCGGGGGCTGCCGGATCACCTATCCACTCAATCTACGGAGACGACATGCAGAGCTTCCTACGGTGGGATAAGTCCAACGCAGTGATCTACACCGATGGTATCCACGGGCGGTGGATCAAGAGCGAAAGGGAACTTGCCGACATCCGTACCCTTGCGGCAGAGGGAACCTTGACCCTCGGATACGGCGGGTCGATTCGGGTGGTAGGAGATCGAAATCTCTGCGGGGAGATCATTGGAGATCTCCCGAGCGAATGGGGGCCGGAGACCGTCTACTGAGGTAACGAGATGAGAGGGACCCGGTTGATACCGGGTCCCTCTTGCTACCTATGGAATCTCGACAGCTGTGATATTGATATGGTCTGATGTAAGCATGGTGAGCGTTCCCGCACCAGACGGCCGCTTCCAGCGTCCCTGAACGGTCACAGCCCCGGCCGCGATGCCCGATATGATCCGGATACCCGACACCGGTAGACGAAGAAATGCAGTGTCCTGGAACATGTATCCCATGTCGTAGTCCGTGCCGCCGATCCCGACGCCGAACAGCGCGGCGGTACTCGTCGAGGTCGAGTAGAACGTCGCGCGCAGGAACACGAACAGGTGTGTGCTGCTCGATACCTTCGTGATGCTCGTGACCGACGAAGATGGAACATCGACGTAGCTAGCTGACGTGGTTGTTCCTCCGCCGGATGTCGTATTCAACCCACCCGCTCCGGCAGCTTCCAGCGCGCTTACTCTGGTCTCGAAATCGTTGTTGTCGCTAGCTTCGATTATGTCCCCGCCACCTACTGTGCTCATGCCTTGTCCCATCGTGTCGGATCGAACAACCTGACTTCGGTGTCGTCGGCATGCGCCTTGATGACGCCGTTGACGCTCCGGGTGACGGTGGCGACTTGCGGCGATGCTCCGGTGATCGCTGTGACCGTCACCCGCTCGCCGGCCACCAACCAGTCGTAGGGGGTCGCGGTCGTCGACCAGGAGGCGGTGGGGCTCACGAGCATGGTCGTCGCGGTGTCGGTGCACGCGGCGATCGTCGAGCCGGCAACGTCGTAGCGGGCCTCCGCCTGCCCGTAGGTGCGTACGCCGTTGTAGACGGCGGCCGGAACGGTCACCAACCGAAGCTTGCGGACAGCGTCGAACGTTTCGCCGATCTGCATGACCATCAGATCGGCGTCATTGGGGCTGTCGAGCGTCGGCAGGCCCCCGACGAGGACCCGGTCGCCGACTTCGAGGGTGCTCACGTCGACTTCGACGATCTCTGGGTTGGTGTTGACGGCCGCGTAGCGGATCCCGCCGAGGGTGCCGACGTTCAGGGCCCAGCTTGCGCAGTTGTACAGCTCGGCATCGCCGTCCGGATTGACCTCGACTTTTGTCTCGGTACGTCCGATTCCGTCGGGAGGGTCCGCGGTGCTCAGCGGGCCGGTTTCCAGGACGCGCCGGACCGAGGACAGGGGCCCGGTCGCGGTGATGTCGTTCCGGCTGAGCAGGTCGTTGATCGTCGGTCGGAACGGCTTGATCAGCTCGTCGAAGTCGAGGGTGAGCGCCGGAGTCTGGTCGACCAGACTCCGGCGCGTGCGGAAGACGAGATTGTTGTCCGTCCGGGATTCGAACAACAGGCCTGCGTCTGTGCGTACGCACTCCTTCAGAACGTCGAGCGTGGTCGCCGCTTGCTGTGGGCCCATCGGGGTGGTCTCCGCGGCAGTTCCCATGATCGTTGCGGGGATGCCTTCTTCCAGCGCGATCCGGGCGAACCGGTCGCCGGCGGTCTCTCCGACGTACCCGGTTCCGGCCGAATAGTGGCTTACAGTGTAATAGTCGTATATGGACAGATGGCCTACGCCGATCCTTCCGGCGTTGTTGTAGTCCAGGTACGGACCGAATTGGCGGGTGCCGATCTCGAGCGACGTGATCGTTCCGACCGTCGCGGCCGGTAGCGAGCTGTTGACCCCGGTGTCGTCGTTGTCACCGGTGACGATGATCGTGAAGTCCGATCCGTCGTTGTAGGCCGTGCACTGGAGAGAATGCCAATTGTTGTCGTTCGGGATGAAGCACTTCGTTCCCGTTGATGTTGTGTCTGAGTACAGGCACCATAGCTCGACAACCAATTGCCCGGCGTACGCTCCACCGTAGACACTCTCGGCGTCGAAAACCTCTACCCACCACTGACTGTAGGTGCCACTGGTGACAAGCGAGATGATCCCGGCCCGCGGATTGGCCAGCGTCGCGTCGATCTCAGCCCGTATCCAGACCTCCAGGCTCCAGTACCCGGTGTCGGGCATGACAATCGGATTAGCTGTTACCTCCCCGATCAAAAGAAGGTCCTTACGCACGGTGATCAACTTGCTGGGCGCTCCGGCGGGACCTTCGACGTCGGCCAGCAGCGGCGCATCGACCAGGTGTAAGGGGCTACGACCGACCGCCGAGGCGAGCTCGGTAGCTCCGCTGGCGTCGTCCATCGGCCAGTAGTCCACCGGACCGCTGGCAAGGATCGAGCGCTCGAGCGGCGGCCGCAGCGGGGTCTTGCCCCGACCCAGCCGCTGGAGAACGCCGGCGGCGGTGAGCGATGTCCAGGCATCTCCCTGGGTCGCGGTCGGCGTCCGAAGACTGCGGTCGGGTTCGTATGAGGCGGCCTCCCCCGACCAACGCACAACGCCTGCGTCCACAACCCGCATCGGGGTGTTTCGCCCGATCTTGCCGTAAAGGGCCGACATGGGGTTTTCCGGGTTGTAGGTCCCGTCGATATTCCGGGCGGTGCTGGTGGCCGTCCCGGCGACCGGTTCCCAGGTCGTGTCGGCCACGCCCCGCAGCGTCGTCACCGGGTCGCGGTCGTAGACCGGAACGTCGTGCCAGGCCGCGTCGTAGTACAGCTGAACCTTCGTCATGTCGACAATCCCAGGACTTCAAGGCCTCCCCCGCGGCGGCTGACCGCGTCGGCCAGGACGTCGATGAGGGCTTGCACGAGACGATCGCCGCTGGCGCGCAGCTCGACGACCACCCGCTGTTCCCCGCCGGGGGGCGTGATGGTCTCCCCCGCTTCCAGGAGCGCCAGCATCTCGGATCCCGGGGCACCGGGCACGGTGCCGCCGGTGTGGAAGGTCGGCAGCTTGGGTGCGCTGATGCTGTTGCCCCCGATGCCCGGTACCCAGCTGGGCACCGACCAGTGCAATCTGCCCACCGTGTTGTTCCACGCGCGCGCAATGGCGTTGAACGCGCTACGGAACGGGGCGCCAAGAGTCCACGCGATCGACGCAAACGCGCTCGTGACCTTGCCCGGCAAGTTGGTGATCTTGTCGAAAACTCCCTTGATCCATGGCCAGAGGGTGCCCGTGAACCACTCCCCCACGGACGAGGCAGCGTCCTTGATCCGTGTCCAGGACCACTCCCAAGCGGTCTGAAACCAGGTGGTCTTCGTCGCTATGAGGACGACGATGGCGACCAGGGCGATGATGGCGATGACGATAAGGGCGATGGGATTAACGGTCATCGCCGCATTCAGCAGCAACTGCGCGCCAGCCCACGCCTTACTGGCGGCCGCGGCGATCCCCGATTTCACGGCGTATGCAGCCGAGGCGATGCCTCCCTCACGCAACCACACGATCGAGGATTTGAGTCCCGGGATCAAGGCGTTGTAGAACCCGCTGCCCAGATCTCCGATTCCGGTCCCGAGCAGTAGGAACCCCTCAACTGATGGGCCCTTGGCGAGCATCGCTGCCCCGCCGAGCGAGTCTTGCACGCCGGTCAGGGTGTCGCGCAGGCCCATGCTCTTAGTGTCAATGTCGTCGGCGGCTTCACCGGCCCGGTCGAACCCATCGGCGGCCTGGCGGGTGTCCTTGCTCATCTTGGTGGCAGAGGATCCGACCTGGTCGAACGCGCGGCTGGCGCTGGCAGGGTCACCCGCGAGGGTGATCTTGATGTCGTTAGCCACTTGTCACCTCGATTCCCGCTGACCGGCCAGCATCGGCGATGGCCTGGCTGATCAGTCGCTCGGTCTCCGGCCGCTTCTCCTCCAGCGACGGGTAGATGTAGCGGCCGCTCTTGTAGAACCGGCGGACCACCGATCGCCGGCGGCCTACCCGGCCACCGAAGTCAAGCCACGGGTAGTAGGGGGCCCGGGTGCCTCCCGCGATGATCCGCGCGGCCTTCTGTGTGGAACCAGCGCGCAGGCTGCCGGCCGCGCGGCCGCTGCGCCGCGTGACCTTCGACCGGGCCACGGTCACGACGAGGTCTACCGCTTCATTGAGGCCCTTACGCAGGGCCTTGGGTAGCTCGCGGTCAAGCGCCTTGAGTCCCTTCACGAATTGGTCCAATCCTTCGACCTTGATCGTGTTGGTCATTTCCTCGCCAATTCCTGTCGCTGGGCGATCCTCGCGAAGTAGATCGACCAGCTGACATATTCGGCATTACTGATGTTATGCCGCATCGCCGCTACCGTCATGCTGAGCTTCTGTGCCAGGAAGTGATCAAACTCAATCGATGTATCCATCTCCATCGCTTTTGTAGGCAGACTTGGCTGCCTCTTCCACCATCCCTGACAGCCGGCCGATGGCGGTGACAACTCCGTCGATCAGATTCGATGGAGCCGAGGACATCCAGGCCTTGACCTCAACGGCGGTCAGCGCCGGGTCTACCATCCCGTACTCGAGAATGGCCTGTTCCTTGCTTTCCACGTCGTCGCGTCTGGCCGCTACCTGGTGAGCCTCATGCCGGTTGAGACACCGGATCTTGATGTACTGACCATCCCCGATGTCGTAATGCTCGGTAGCCAGCTGGCCCCCGGCGAATAGCTGGGCCTTGCTCATCATGTCCATTGATTGTCTCCTATGCTTGTGGTGTGGTGTCTACCGATCCGGATACTGTGTATTCAGCAGACCAGGCGATCATGTCTGCGACGGGATTAGTCTCGACATACTTTTCCAGGAGCGCTGAGAAACTGTCCTGGGGAAGCCCGGACCCGGTGCCCTCGGGTCTACGCACGAGTGCCACGACGGTGCCGACCAGGGGGTCGAGGATCGCCCGCGGTCCAGCCGAGGTCGAATCATCGTAGGTACCGCTCATCTTGAAGCTGCCCTTGAGCAGGCCACCCGAAAACGAGTAGTCATCGGCCCCGTACATCGTGATGTCGTGCTTGTCGCCCCCGCGCTCGATCTCGCTCGAGTTTGTGAACGCCGATAGGTTGCTGCCGGCAACCGAGATGTAGGTGTGCCGGGCATGGGCGAACGCCATGATCTTCCCCTTCCCTTACGCCGAGGTACCGATGATGACGACGTCGTAGGTGACGGTCGTCCCGGCGCCGGAGTTGGTGATGGTCAGCAGGTCACCGGTACCGGCTGTGACGTCCGCTCCGGACCCGGGGGCGATCCAGTGGAACATGCCGCCCGGCGCGACCGGCAGGCCGTCGCCGGCGGCCAGGAAGACAGGGACGCCGTTGGCCGCGGGGCGGGTCACCTGGACGTCGTTGGTGTTGGCCGCGGCCGCGACGATGAGCAGCTCCTTGATCGTCGCGAAGACAAGGGTCGCGCCGAAGGAGCTGGTGAGCGCGCTTGCGAGATCCAGGTCCTCGGTGTCGCTGGCGGCGATCGTGCGCCGGTCATGCCAGAGCATGTCGGCCTGACCAGCGCCGGTTCCGCTGGAAAGATCAATTCTCTTGCTGTAGACCAGATCGTCAACGGGCACCGAGAGGTCTAGTACCTGAGTATTCGTTGCATCGATCTGTAGTGATATCCGGGTGATCAAGGTCATGATGCTTTGCTCCCAGGGCCGGAGACGGAAAGATTGAAAATTGCTGATATATAGTCGACCTTGGCAAGGGTGTATGTGTCGAAGTCGACCGATACGACGCGGACGTCGTCGAAGGCCGCATGAGCACCCTGCTCGACGACGACCTTGATCTGTGGCAAGAGCGTCGACAGCTCGCCCCGGGCCGGTCGATCGCTTGCCCGGCCGACCACGAGGACCACGGGCAGCTCAAGAGTATCCAGCCCCCTACCGTAGGTGACGTCGTAGGTGTAGGCCGTGGGATACCCCACGACCACGGCCGGGGCGACAACGCTTCCCACGGGCCATTCGTAGGTGCGTAGCCCCGTGGTGGCCAGCCTCGCGGCAATCTCGTCCATGACGTCGACAAGGATCACCGGACCCACGCCCTTCGTCGCACGCAGTCGAGCATCAGGTTCACATCGGGATCGAGCCTTGCCAGAAGCCTCATCTCGCTACCGCTGTCCGGGCTACCAGCGATCCCGAATGGGCTGTCACGGCGTGCCATGAATCGTGACAGCTGGAGTTTCGAGGCCCCGGTGACCGGCGCCGGGAAGGCTGGCCATCCGAACAGCGCGGTCAGCCCGAGGCCATCACGCGCGTCGGTGCCGCTGGCGCCTTCGCCGAGCACGAGGCGGGTCCACACGGTGCCCTTGGCGACGGCCTGCCGCGGCTCGAGCGTGTAATCGGTGGTCACCACGCCATCCACCTTGACGATCATGCCGGCCTGCGTGGCGACATCGTCAATCTCGGTGATCCATCGGTCCTGGTGGCGGTCCCATGTGAGGGTGTAGAACCACTCGTCGATGGCGTCGAGGATCCCAAACTGTCTGCCGCACGCCCGGTCGATCCTCCGAGACACGCTGGCGATCTGTTCCTCGATCTCGTCGTCGTCGACCGTGTCACCGATCCGCAACCAGGCCTTGGCCTGCGCCAAGGTGATGTAGTCGGGTGCCCACGCCATGATCAAACCTCCTTTACGTTCCGCCGAAACCCATAACAGTTCCGGGTTTCGGCGAAACGAAACGGTCGACTACAGACCCCGGGGCACGCCAAGCACGACGCACCCGACCACGATCGTGTCGTCAGCGCCATCGGACGTCGCCCGTACCCGAAGCCAGGGCCGGTCTGACTGGACGCGCACGCCCACGACCGCGTACTGCGATCCGGTACCGCCGGTCAGCGTCCCGTCCGTGATCGCGGTTGCCGGCGTCCCGATGGACCCGGAAGAGTCATCGGCGTCCTGGACGCTAAACGAAGTTGTATTGGTCGTACCATCGCTGACTGCAGCGAGCACCACCACGACCCGGTCCTCATGGACGTAGTCCAGGCCAGGCGCCTCGGCGGTGACTGTCGCGAGATTGATGTCGTTCGGGTCCCCGAAGTCAACGGCGGTAGTGGTGGCGGTTGCCATGGTCACGGTGCCGCTGGCGATCACGTGCAAGCCGGAACCGATGAGGTCACGTGCGGTCATCGTCATGCCTTCCCGGTCAGCGCGGTGTACGCGTTGGTGTTCTGCTGCGTGGCGTCCATTGACGCGAACGCCGAAAACTCGATCTCGTTGTAACTCGCCCGAGACCAGGGGTTGACGACGACCAAGACGTCCCGGACGCGCCGGATGACGTAGCCTTCTCGGAGGTCACCGAACACACCCCAGTTGATCACTCCGCTGGACAGGGAGATGTCCGGGAAGGCCTGGTCGACGATGTAGGGGAATCCCAGGAGCCGGCCGTTGCTGGCCGCATCGCCCATGGTGGAGGTCATCGATCTCCATAACGGATCACCGTTGGAGTCCTTGACCTGCTCGAGCGTCTTGAGAGACGTGTCGTTGAACGCCCAAGTCGCCGTTCCGCGGTAGGCCGGATCTACCACATGGATGAACTCCAGAAGATCATCGTAGGTAACTGCGGTGTTGGCTGCCAGCTGCTTGCCCGTCAGTCCCTGCTTGATGCCCAGCGGCTGTCCGGCGCCGGTACCAGAAACAAGGTGGGTGGACTGGATGCGCGCGATCCGGTTACCCAGCTTGCCGGATACGAACCCCTGGACGTCGAACGCTGCGTCTCGCAGGAGGGTGTTGCTCACCCGCAGCGGGAGGCTGGATGCCCCGCCGGCCGCATACTGGTAGGCCCCTAGGGAGGCCGAGCCGAACACGAGATCGGCCCCGCCGGAGAACGTGCCTCCCTCGGCGATGATCTCTCCGGAGTTCGCCGTGTCGTCGCAGGTCGGCCACGGCATCGGGTTTCCCGCCGTGGTGTTGACGATCTCGGCAGCGTTGGCGATCCCGCCGAACGCAACCATCCGATCGATGATCCTCTGCCGGAAGGTCTCCGGCACGAGATATCCGCCCTCGCCGGGCGTTCCCGCAGTCTGCGCGTTCGAGATCCGCATCAGGTCGTCGTTGGGCTGCCCGGTGCGCAGATAGGCGTCGAAGGCCTGCTCGTACTCGGTAACTTCTCCCTCCCCGCGGGATGCCGCGATCGGCTCCCCGGTCGGGGTGTTGTACGCGTGCTGCCGGGCAATGATCTCCGCAGTGCGCCTAACGTTGCTGAGCTCACACTCCAAAGCCTCGTAACTGTCGCACTCCTCGGCAGTCAAGGCCCTGCCTTCGGCCGCGGTCAGGACCGCCTGCATTGCTGCCAGCAGCTCGTCAATTGTCCTCACATCGTCCTCCCTTGGGTCCGGGCGCGTACCCGGACAAGTTGATCACGTATCCGTGTCGATCGGTCGGCCGGTGGGCTGCTCGACGACGATGCCACCCGGTCGGCAAGGCCAGCCTTGACCGCTGCTTCGGAGCCATACCACGTCGTTGCGTCCATGGCGGCCCACCAGTCGGCAGGATTGCCGCCGGCGCGGTCGGCGTAGACCTCGCTGATCGTCGTGTCTAGCTCATCGAGGAGAGCACCGGTTTCCCGGTGGTCAGATCCGGTGCCCAGCGTCAGACCCTGCGCGCGGTGGATCATCATCTTGGCTGGTTTCTCGATCACGATCTCGTCACCGGCCATCGCGACGAGGGAAGCTCCTGATGCCGCCAGGCTGTCGACCCATGCCACCACGTCGGATGGATGCCGCCTCAACGCGGCATAGATCGATATCGAGTCGAACACGGAGCCACCACCGGAGTTGATATGCAGATCGATGCCGCCTGCACCGATCGCGTCCAGGCTCGAAACGAAGCTCTCCGACGAGACGTCTTCGTAGGCCCCGATGTACCCATAGAGCCGGATCGTCGTCCGGCCGCCCGCCTTGACCTGGATGCTCCATCGCATCCGCTCGTCGACGGCCGGGTCCTGGCGGGCGGTCAGCTGGCGCAGACGGTCGGCGGCCGCGGCCATCCGAGCAAGATCAGGCATTGGTACCTCCTGGGAGGGGTGCCCGGCCGAGCATCGCCCGGCCTTCGTCGGGGGTCAGCAGCCTCGCCTGCACCTGCTGGATGATCAGCGGTATCTCGACTTCAGGGTTCGGCCGCTCCAACCGGCTGAAATCGAACCGTGCGATTCGGTCTCCGGGCACGAGCCGGGACAGCCGCTGCTCGATCAGCGACGTCCATGGGGCGATGCTGTACCGGGCCAGGCCTCGGTTCTGCTCGGCGACCCCGGTGCCCCAGCTGGTCTGCTTCTCCGTTTGCATCAGCAGGTGCGGCGGGACGCCGAACCAGCGGGCGACCTCCTCTACCTGGAATGCCCGGCTCTCTAGGAACTGGGCGTCCTTGGCGCTCATGGTCCATGGCGTGAATTTGATCTTGCGGTTGATGAACGGCACCCGGCCGGCGTTCTCCCACCCGGAGGTCTTCAGCGCGAGTTCCCTGCTGATGGTCTTCGCTTCTTCTTCATCCACGTCTTCTTCCGCGCTCGCGATGCCGCCCATCATCGCGCCGCGGCTGAACATCCGGGCGGCGGAGCGGTCGCCCGCGATCGCCGTCCCCAGACCGTTGCTGGCTACCTCGATGACGGACAGGCCTCGCAAGCCGTCCAGGCTGAAGCTCGGAATGTGGGTCATGCCGCGGGCATCCAGCTCGAGCCGCCGGCCGTCGAGCAACATCACGGTGTACAGCCGGTTTCCCGTGATCGGCTGGCCACGGCTGTTGACCGTGGTCTCATCTACCGTGCAGCTTCCCGGCCACACCGGGTCTAGGGCGAGCAGCTGCCCGGCGCCCCCGTAGACGTGGCGTAGGAACGCGTTGCCCCGCAGCAATAGGTGCAATGTCACGGTTTGGAAGAATTCGAAGGTCGTCATCCGGTCCCCCCCCGTACCGGCGGGGTTATCCAGGAACGACGAAACCGGGCCCATCAGCCCGTTGGGCCGGGGCGCGAGCGTCTGCAGCGGCAGGCCGCCGAGGATGCCCGAGAGCAGCGAGACGGCGCGCCAGACCGCGGACAAGCCCAGCGATGA
>Ga0210112_1000202_pt1 | contig 16916 bp, 12 predicted proteins | sample Joice_ThreeSqC_D_FD_184875 | JGI IMG/M metagenome (GOLD analysis project Ga0210112, IMG submission 184875) | Wetland microbial communities from San Francisco Bay, California, USA, that impact long-term carbon sequestration - Joice_ThreeSqC_D2... | ecosystem: Environmental > Aquatic > Marine >... | reverse complement strand
CGGCGAGGCCGGCCCCGCCGATCTCACCGCATGGATCGACGAAGTGAACGATCTAGGGAATACGATGAAGGCGATGAGTGCCTGCGGGCTCGGACTTGCCGCCCCGCTCATCACCGAGAGCCTGCTCCGCTATTTCCCGAGCGCCGTGGCCGGTCACGTCGCGGGAATGCGTTCCTGAGGATTCCGAGGTTGTGACATGATAGCAAACCCGACCGACCTCAAGCTCGAGACCATGTCCCTCGACGGCGACGAGGTCAGCTTTTCCGCCGGAGAAACGATCTACGAGGTCGCCAAGCGGCACCACAAGGATATCCCCACCCTCTGCTTCGATCCCCGGCTGGAGCCTTTCGGCGGATGCCGGCTCTGCGCCGTCGAGCTCGAGGGCTCGCGGCTTCCCGTGGCGTCATGCACCACCGGGGCCGAGCCGGGCATGGTGGTGCGAACCGCCACGCCGGCGCTCGAGAAGCACCGGCGAACGATCCTCGAGATGGTGGCGTCGGAGAACCGTGAGATCGACGTCGATCCGCTGCGCGGCTACGCCTCGCAGGAGCTCGCCGCGCTGCTCGAGCGGTACGGCGCACGGACCGGACGCTTTCAGGGCTCGCGGTCGGGCCGTACGCGCGAGGACGATGCGAACCCCTTCATTCTGCGGGACTACGATCTCTGCATCTCCTGCTACCGCTGCGTGCGGGCCTGCGCGGAGCAGGAAGGCGACTACGCGATCAGCGTCATGAATCGCGGCTTCGCCACCCAGATCACGACGGAGTTCGAGGGCCTGCTAAAGGACTCCGCGTGCACCTTCTGCGGCCAGTGCGTGCAGACCTGCCCCACCGGCGCCCTCGCCGACCGCAAGGCGCTGCGCTTTACCGAGCTGCCAGGGATGACCGAGAAGACGCGCACGATCTGCCCCTACTGCGGCGTCGGCTGCTCGGTCGACGTGCTCACGAAGGGCGACCGCATGGTCGGCGTGCAGCCTGCCATGGACGGGCCGGCCAATCACGGCGCGCTCTGTGTCAAGGGCCAGTTCGCATGGGACTTCGTGCAGCATGCCGACCGGCTCACCACCCCGCTGGTGCGCGGCGACGACGGGGCACTTCACCCCGCGGACTGGGACACCGCCCTCGACCGCGCCGCGGAAGGATTTCGCACGGTCGTCGACGCGCACGGTCGCCACAGCGTGTACCTGGTGGCCTCGGGCCGCGCGCCGAACGAAGCCGCATATATGATGCAGAGGCTTGCGAGAGGAGGGTGGGGCACGAACAACGTCGACAACTGCAGTCGTGCCTGACACGCTCCCACGGTTGCCGGTCTGGCAGCCACGATCGGACGCGGTGCCATGTCGAACCCTCTGGCCGACATGGAAAAGCCCGATGTGATCTTCTGCATCGGCACGAACATGACGGAGTGCCACCCCGTCGCGGCGACCCGGCTCAAGCGGGCGCTCAGGCGGGGGGCCAAACTCATCGTCGCGGATCCACGTCGGATCGGGCTCGCCGACCTCGCAGACCTCTACATGCCGCTGCGGGTCGGCTCCGACGCCGCCCTGCTCCTGGCGATGGCACACGTGATCGCCCGCGAGGGACTGGTGGACGCCACGTTCGTCGCGGACCGGACGGTCGACGGCAAGGAGTTCCTGGAGCACGTGAAGCAGTTCCCGCCCGAGTGGGCCGAGTCGATCACGGGTGTGCCGGCAAAGGACATCGAGACGGCCGCCCTCTGGTACGGCCGGGCGGTCCGCGGCGCGATCTACTACACCCTCGGCATCACCGAGCACATCTGCGGCGTCGAGAACGTCCAGAGCCTCTGCAACCTCGCTCTCATGACCGGCAACATCGGCCGCGAAGGCACCGGCATCAATCCTATGCGGGGCCAGGACAACATCCAGGGTGCGGGAGACTCGGGCGCGATTCCGAACAACTACGCCGGCTTCCAGCCGGTCACCGATCCCGCCAACCAGGCCAAGTTCGCAAAGACCTACGGGCGGGAGGTCGATCTCGAGAAGGGGATGACCAAGGTAACCGCGCTCGAGCTCGCGGGCGACCAGATCCATGCGATGCTCATCGACGGCGAAAATACCGTCGTCTCCGACCCGGACCGCCACCACTGCGAGCACGCGTTGCGCTCGCTCGACCATCTGGTGGTCATCGATCTGTTTCTCACCGAGACGGCACAACTCGCCGACGTGGTGTTCCCGGCCACCGGGTGGGGCGAGACCGACGGCTCGCTCACCAACACCGAACGGCGCGTCCAGCGCGTCCGCGCGGCGGTGCCGCCTCCCGGTACGGCGAAGCCCGACTGGTGGATCGTGAGCCAGATCGCCCGGCGCCTTGGCTTCCAGGGATTCGAGCACGGCTCGGCCAAGGAGGTGTTCAACGAGCTGTGCAGCGTGTCGCCGATCTACGCCGGCCTCGACTGGGACCGGATCGAGCGCGGGGAGTATCAGTGGCCGGTGCCCGAGAGAGGCCATCCCGGCACCCCGATCCTGCATCAGCGGGAGTTCAAGAATGGCCGGGGCATCTTCAAGCTGATCGAGTACCGAGATCCCGCCGAGACGATCGACGACGACTACCCCGTATGGCTCACCACCGGCCGGCGGCTCCAATCCTACCACACGCGAACCCAGACGGGCCGCTCTTCCGGGATCGACTACCTACTCGCGGAGGAGGCGCTCGAGGTGCACCCGGACGATCTCGCCACCTGGGGCCTCGAGGACGGCGGCTGGGCGCGGATGCTCAGCCGGCGGGGTGAGGTGCTAATCAGACTGAAGGCCACTCGGCGCTCACCGCGGGGAACCGTCTTCGCCAGCTTCAGCTTCAACGACGTGCCGGTGAACAACCTGACGGGCGGCGGCTACGATCCGGTCACCCAGACGGCGGAGCTCAAGGTGTGCCCGGTCAGGCTCGAACCGGCCGACGGCCCCTAGCGCCCGACGACGGCACCCCAACCCTCCGCGAGTACGGCCCGGTCGCTACCGCTCGGGAAGCTGCCGGGCCGTATCTCGTGCCATGACGGAGTCAGGCTTCAGTGTATCAGCAGCGGTGGCCGCCGCCGAGTCGGGCACCGCGGATGATGACTGCTCGGCGGGCGGGGGGCGGTCACAGCCGAGCCCCGCGAGCAGAATCAGCAGGAAGACCGGGCGTTTCATAATGTCTCACCGCGCGATCGGGTGTGGTAGCGAAGCCCTCCCTACTAACTTACGCCGATCAATGTCGGATCGCCGAGCATTCCTGACGACGGTCACTGGTTCCCTCGCCGGGTTCCTCGTGCCCGCCATTGTTCCCCGGACGCCCTCCAGCGCCCTCGCCGTCACGGCGGAGCCGACGCTCTTCTGGGCCAACCCTTCGGGCCGCGCCAACCTGGTGCGCTTTCTCGTGACCGGAACGTCCGCACCGGCGGGACGTCTCCGCGTCTACGACCGCAGCCGGCGGCTCCTCGGTACCGCGGGACTGCTCCGCGTGGAAGGCGCGCTGCGCGGCGAGCTGTGGATCGATCTGGAGCGGCCGGTGACCGTCACGAGCGAGCTCGAAGCACCTGGACTCGGCCGGGTGCTGCGCACATCGCACCGACTGGTGCCGACGCCACGCTGGACAATCGTCTGGCTCACCGCGGCGGACCCGACCGCGCTGCGCGCTCAGCTCGAGAACCTGACTCCCCTCGAGCGGGCCGTCCGGGAGGCGATCTGGCGCGAGGCGGGCGTCATCGCCAATCCGCTCGCCGCGGCCGGCCGGCTGCACGTGCTCGATCACCTCGAGTTTCTTCGGCTCGGCGCGGTGGGCGGCGCGCTCGCCGACTCGCTCGGGATTCCCCTCGCGACGGCGGCGCTGGCCGACGCGGTCGAAGCGCTGCCTACCACCACCCCGCTCGCGCTGGCGGGCGCCGGCGTTCCGCTCCTCGTGCGCCGGTTCGGCATGGAGCCGTTCGCCTGGTGGCCCGGTCCCGACGGCTCGCGTCTGCTCGCGGCGACGCTCCCCGCCGGCGCCGATCCCGGCGCGCTCGGGTTTTCGGCCGGCCCCGACGAGATGGCCGACCGGATCGACCTGCATCTCCGCAGCGGTGCCGTCGCCGCGTCGCTGCAGCGCGACGCCGCCGGCGATCCTCTCACGTTCGTGGTACAGACGGCCGTCACCGACGAGATCCCCGCGATGGTCGTCTCGGTGCGGGAATGGAACCGCCGCTTCGCCCACCCGCGGATCGTGCTCGGCGGTGCCGACGACCTGCCACGCGTCTCGGCACACGTGCCCCCCGCACTCCCGACGATTGCGTCCACGGGATCCTCCGAGGTGGCGCTCCCCGATCCCGCGATGCTCGTGCAGGTCGCACAGGCTCGGAGGGACGAGGGACACCACCGGCTGCAGCACGCGCTCGCACCGTTCGCGGCCCTGATGACGGGACAGAGCGCCGATGTCGATGCGGCCGGCGCCATCGCGGCCGCGATCGACACGCGGGTCGGAGGCTACATGGTCGTCAACCCGTCGCCGTTCCGCCGCACGGATGCGGTAACCCTCCCCGATGGGCGGATGCAGCTCGTGACGGATGTGCCGGGCTACGGATACTCGTTCGTACTGGACGACGGCGTGACTCCGCTCACCAGGGCCTACGATCGGGGGGAGGACCTGCCCGCAATTGACAGCGGCGGCCTGAGTGTGGAGATCGAACCCCGCACCGGCGCGATCGGCTCACTGCGAAGGCTCGGCCACTGGCGACAGTGGGTGGCCCGCGCGGGCGCGAACGGCGCGGCAGGGGCGGCACTGGAAGGGATCGAGCTGCAGCGGTTCCCGGGAATCGGCACCCGCGTGGTTCTCGCGCGCCGTGCGACGGGTGTCGGGACGTTCTCGTCCACGATTCTCGCGTGCGACGCGCTGCCGTGGATCGACATTGAGAATCGGGCGGGCCCCGAGGGACAGACGCCCCGCACCTGGACCTTCGACTTCGCCATCGACGAGCCCGCGCTGCGGTGGGAGATCCCGGCCGGGCACACGCAGGGGCAGCCGCCCCTGCGCTACCTCGCCCACCTGCGCTGGCTCGCGCTGGACGCACCCGATGGATCAGTGCTGTTCCGGGGATCGGAGACGCCGTACGTCGCGGTCGAGCCGGATGCGCGCCTCGAGGCGCCCGCGGCGGACGGCCCGACGCGGTATCGGCTGCAGCTTTCGTGGGAGACGCCTTCCGTCGTCGAGTGTACCCAGTTCGGCTGGAACACCGAGCCGCTCGTGGTCCTGCCGGTCTCGGGACCGGACGCCGGTCGCGCGCCTCGGTTTGGGACTCCATTCGTGCTCGATCAGGACGATGCGGCGATCGTCGGGATCGATCGCGGCACTGCGGGCGACTCGGTCACGGTCTACATTCAGAACCTGACGCCGGTCCCGCGCCTCCTCACGCTCGGCTTCGGGCTTCTGGCATGGAGCGACGCCCGACGGGTTGACTTCCGCGGGCGGGAGACGGCCGATGCGCCGACGCCTGTTCCCGACGGGATCGCCGTGGAGGCTCCCCCATGGGGGGTCGTCGCGGTGCGACTCGAGGGACTGCGGATACGGTTGAGCGGTTGAGCGGTCGGACGTGCACGGCACCAAGCGCAAAGGACGCTCCGCCTACCCGTGAGCATTGGGTATACCGAGCTTGGCTATTGGACATTGCCTCTGGCTCAAATGCCGGTCAGCGGAGGGTAGCGACATGCCGGTGATTACCATCTCGCGACAGTTTGCGTCGGGCGGGTCGAATGTCGCCGGCTTCGTTGCCGAGCGGCTCGGGTGGCAGCTCGTGGACAACGAGTTCGTCAGCCGGGTGGCCGAACAGGCGGGGATGAGCCCGGGCGAAGTGGCGGCCCGGGAGGAGCGCGTCCCGAGCCTCATCGAGCGAATCGCCCGTGCCCTCGCGATCTCCTCACCCGAAGTCTTCGTCACCACCGGCGAGCCGCCGGCCGTGCGGTTCGATCGCGAGGCCGACCTCGTGAAGGCCACCGAGGCGGTCATCCTGCACGCAGTCCGTGAGGAGCCACGACTCGTCCTGGTCGGCCACGGGGCCCAGTCGATCCTCGCGCAGCACGAGGACGCCCTGCACGTGTTCATCGTCGGCCCACGAGAGGTGCGGATCGACGCGGCGATGCGCCGGATGGGCGTCGAGCGCAACGAAGCAGAGGAAACGCTCGACAGCGCCGATGCAGGCAGACGGCGCTACGTGAAGACCTACTACGATCGTGAGTGGCAGCACGCCGACAACTATCACCTCGTCGTGAGCACCGGAGTCTTCAGCTACGAGCAGGCGGCCGATCTGATCGTCGACGCCGCACGCAAGCGGGGATGGGTGGAATAGGCGGTTGAGCGGTTGGACTCGGCAGTGCGTGAGAGGACGCTGCATCGGTGATCGAGGATCCCCCCGCTTCCAACCCTCCGGGCTCCTTCACTCAGACCCCCATCATCGCCGCCCGACGGCGTCCACCGCTCCTCCCCGCCTTCCGGTACCGCAACTTCCGGCTGTTCTACGCCGGGTTCGTGATCTCCCTGATCGGCGTCTGGATGCAGCGGGTCGCACAATCGTGGCTGGTGCTCGAGATCACCGACTCCGCGTTCTGGGTCGGCATGACCGACGCCCTCGGCTCGCTCCCAGTGCTCGTCTTCACGCTGTACGCCGGCGTGCTCGCCGACCGGGTCCCGCGCCGTCCGATGGTGATGGTGACGCAGACCGTCGCGATGATCGCGGCGCTTGGACTTGCGGCCCTCACCCTCGCCGGCACGGTTCAGCTGTGGCACATCGTCGCCCTGGCCGCGCTCCTCGGTGCGGCCAACGCGTTCGATATTCCCGCCCGGCACGCGTTGATGGTGGACATGGTCGGCCGGGAGGATCTCACAAACGCCGTCGCACTGAACTCCTCCGCCTTCAACGGGACCCGCATCATCGGGCCCGCGATCGCTGGTCTCCTCATCGCGGCGGTCGGCGTCGGGGTCTGCTTCCTGCTGAACGGGATCTCTTACCTCGCGGTGATCGCGGCGCTGGCCGCCATCGAAGTGCCGGTGGCCCGCCGTGCGAGCGGGTCCACCACGACGGTCTGGCTGCGGCTGCAGGACGGGTTCCGCCACGTCACCACCGACCGCCGCACGCGCACCCTCATCCTCAACATCGCGGCGGTGAGCATTTTCGGCCTTCCCGCACTGGTCCTGCTCCCGGTGATGGTTCGGGACGTGCTCGGGCACGGCGCACGGGAGTACGGCTGGATGATGTCGGCGATGGGCGTCGGCGCCCTGGCAGGAGCGCTCGGCATCGCCCTCTTCGGGTACCGCCTGCCGCGGGGCCATCTGCTCGGCTGGAGCGCCACCGTCTTCGGCGGTGCGGTGATCGCCTTCGGGCTGTCCCGCTCCTTGGCACTCTCACTCGGACTGCTCGCACTGCTCGGCTGCGCCATGATCGTGACCACGGCGCTCACGAACACCCTGGTGCAGACGCTCGCGCCGGACGAGCTGCGCGCCCGGGTGGTGGCGGTCTACGCGTGGGCTTTCGTCGGGCTGAGCCCCATCGGGGGAGTGCTGGCCGGCTCCATCGCGGAATGGCTGGGCGCCGGCAACACCATCGCGCTCGGTGGAGTGGTCACGACGCTGGTGGCCGTGGGGGGCGTGTTGCGGTCGGGGGAGCTGCGGAGCACCCGGTAGCAGGCTGGGGCTGCGTGCCGGGGGAGAGGGAAGGGGGAAGGGGGAAGGGGGAAGGGGGAAGCCGTTCGTGATGGCACTCGCCTTCCCCCCACCCGCTTCCCCTCTGCGTTAGGTCCGGCGCGCTGCCTTCTTCACCGGCCTACCCTTCGGGGTCGCCGCCTTCCTGGCGGCGGACTTCTTCGCCGGGCGCCCCTTCGGCGTCACAGCCTTCTTCGCCGCCGCCTTCTTCACGGGACGGCCTTTCGGCGTCGCCAGCTTCTTGGCCGCGGGCTTGCTGGCGGGCGCCTTCTTCACCGCGGGCTTCTTCGCCACCGGCTTGCTGGCGGGAGCCTTCCGCGCGGGCTTCGGCGCCGGTTTCGCGGCCGTCGGCCGCTTCACGGACGGAGCAGCGGTCGGTTCAGGCCTTGCCGCGGCGGCGGAGTGCACGGCAAACGCCCCACCCTGCGGATCCAGGATCTGCGCGATCCGCCCTCCCCCGGGCACGTCCATCGGCCCATTCGCGATCCGTCCGCCGTGCGTCTGTGCGAGTTCGGCCGCACGGTCTGCGTTCCTGACATACGCGTACGGAACCCAGCTCGCGGCCGGTGTCCCGGGAAAGCGGCTGAACATCCCACCCAGGGCGCGCGATCCGCCCTGACGGCGGAACATCCAGTACGGGCCTGCGTCACCCATGTCGAATTGCGACTCGTGCTCCCAGCCGAACATCGCGCGATAGAACTCCCACGCCGACTTCCAGTCGTCGGCGCCAAGCTCGTGCCACGAAAAATCCCCGAGCACGAGTGCGTCACTGTCTGCACCCGATTGGGCAGGCCGATACACCCCAAACACCGCCCCCTGCGGATCCGCCAGCACCGCGACCCTGCCAACCGTCGGAATGTCCATCGGTTCGAGGTACGTTTTCGCGCCCAGCGTGCCGGCGCGGATCACGGCCGCATCCACGTCGGCCACCGCGATGTAGCTCAGCCAATACGGCCGTGCCCCTCTCGCCAGCTCCTGCTCCGGGAGCAGCATGAGGCCCGCCATCGGGACGCCGTTCCACATGAACATCCGGTAGTTCGGGTCCTGCTGCCACGGCATCACGCCCCAGCCAATGGTCTTCTGATAGAAACCGATCGCCGCTTCCGGATCGGTGGTCATCAGCTCGTGCCAGATGAAGGTACCGGGAACCATGGGAGGTCTCCGCAGAAGAGGACTCCTTGAAGGTATGCGGGGCGGGTTTCGGCGGCGAGATGGCGGCGACGGCAAGCAGCCATCCGAGGCAACAACGCCGGTAGAAGGCTCGATTACGGGATGCTGTATGCTGTTGTCTCAAAGGGAGTTGCAGACCAAGGCCTGGGGATGCAGGGGGAGATGCGCTGGCAGCGTTAGACGAGCTACCTCCCCCTCCGCCGCAGCTCCAACAGCGCCTCGAGCTCCGGCAGCTGGTCGCGGTCCTTTTGGCGGTTGGCGGCGCGCTTTGCCCGGATCAGACCGGGAAGGTCGAGAATTCGAAAGCGCGTCTCTCCGACGACGGTCCTCACCGAGTTGGCGAGCACGGCTGGGAACTCACCCACGCCTTCCACCCGGTCCATCACGTCGAGGTCGCCGAGTGACGTGGTGAGGGTCATGACGGGCGAGATCTGGAGTTGGCGAGCGTCCATGACAAACGGAAGCCCTGTTTCTACACCCCGGAGATAGGCGTTCCACCGGGCGAGCACCGCTGCGAGGTGGTTGCGATTGTCCGCCGCCGGGTCATAACAGATATCGAGGTCGAACGTCGCCCGCGCCATCCCGTGCAGCCCGGCGGCCACCCCCCCGATGACCACGAACCGGACGTCTGCCCGCACCAGTTCATCGATCTGCGATCGGAACAGCGTCATCGGAGTACCTTCGCCTTCCGGAAGAACTCCACCGCCTCATCCAATCGCCTGAGCCTCTGCTCGGGCGTCAACCGCAGTGACGCCTCGAGGAGCGAAACGTCCACCCCGTACCACTTCGCCCACGCGATTCCGCGGCGGCGTTTCCTAGGCGGACGGCCACGCCGCTTCTCCGCATACCAGCAGCGGGCGAGCGACAGCCGGACGCTGCAGTCGGACAGGAACCGCTCGAGATAGAGCGTCATGCGGACGACGCCTTCCGGGCCCGCCAGCTCCCAGGTGCGGTGCTCGGGCCACCGGGCGAGCGCGTTGGCCGCCAGGGGGAACCCCTGCCGCAGCGGCATGCCGCAAGCCTCCTTCACCACTTTGGCGAAGCGGATCTGCCGCGCCAGTTCCGGGCTGTACCGGGCAGGCAGGCCTAGCGCCTGGAAAGCATTCTGGACCCAGCGCTTCGGCGCGCCGACCGCGACGGAGAATTGGCCGAGGCAGAGGGGCGATGAGGGCATGAGTAAATATACACTGTTGTCATATCTAATTTCAATTCGCGAGGGGAATCCCAGGATCGGTAGGATCGTGGGGTCGTGGGGGCGGAGGATCACGGGAAGGAACGCGCCGCGCAGCGTCGGGATGATGCCCGGACCTGGACGGCGGCCCGCAGCTTGTGTGCGTGAGTGAGTGCCGCCAGGTCATCGCGTGGCAGCGGCGTCATGCGCTGGCCGAATTGTCGTACGTGCTAGACGTCAGTCTCGACCTCGGACTCATTACAGGAGCGGAGGAGTCCGCGCGGCGAGATCTGCACATGCGGGCGAGCCGGGTGACGTGGAAGCTGTACGTGTCACTGGATCGTTGGACCTCCCGACACTCGATCCTTCGACCCTCCGATCCCGCAGCCTTCCACTTCCTTCCCCTCTCCCCCCATCCCCCCCTATCTTCCCAATCCCCCAAACGTTACGCCAAGGCAGCCCACTCCCGTGTTCGAGAACATCTTCGAGACCGTCAATTCCGGCTTCGCCCAGGCGATGTACGAGGACTACCTCAAGGACCCGTCCTCCGTCCCCGAGGAGTGGCGCACGCTGTTCGACAGCGGTGTGAAGGGGGAGGCACCGGCGGACGGGGAATCCACAAAGTCCGTGGAATCTCGATCCCACGAACCGCTCAACCGCCCAACCGCTCAACCGCCCTCAACGCAGGTTGACGCGGTTCCGGAGGGTGCTCAGCCCATCTCCGGCCCCGCCCTCCGCCTGCTCAAGAACATGGAGGCGTCGCTCGACATCCCGACCGCCACGTCGTTCCGGGACGTCGATGTCGGCCGGCTGTGGGCCGTCCGCGCCGGGTTCAACCGCCAGCTCGCGGAGCGCGGGGTCAAGCTCTCGTTCACGCACGTCATCGGGTGGGCCCTCGTCCGCGCGGCCCGAGAGTTTCCCGCGATGATCCATGCCGTGCTCGAGAACGGCGAGGATCGCTTCCGTGTGGAGCCGGAGCACGTCAACCTCGGGCTCGCGGTCGACACCACCGGCAAGCAGGGCGAGCGGAAGCTCATGGTGCCGGTCATCAAGGCGGCCGACGCCCTCGACTTCGACCAGTTCCACGCCGAGTACGAGCGCCTCGTGGCCGGGGCGCGTGACGGGAAGCTCCTCCCCGATGCCTACATGGGAGCGTCGATCACCCTGACCAACCCAGGCACGATCGGCACAGTCGCCTCCGTCCCGCGACTCATGAAGGGTCAGGGCTCGATCATCGCGACGGGGGCCATCCGCGCGGTCGCCGGTGCCCGGATCATGACGCTCACGAGCACCTACGACCACCGCGTCATCCAGGGCGCGGAGTCGGGGCAGTTCCTGCAAACCGTCGATGCCCTGCTACAGGGCCAGCACGAGTTCTATGAGCAAATCGGCGAGGCGCTGCAACTCGGTGACATTGCGCTCGAATCGGCCATCGGCGCGGCCATGGCCGCCACCCCGGCCGCCGCGGCTCCGTCGGCGGAGGCGGGCCCCGCACCCTCGAAGGCACTGCTCTACCACGTCGCCGCCGGCATGACCGTGGTCCGCAACCACCGCACGCACGGCTACCTGGCCGCGCAACTCGATCCGTTGGGCACGCCGCCGAAGGGTGACCCGGCGCTCGACCCCGCGACGCTCGGCCTCACCCCGGAGATGATGCGGCAGATCCCCGCCGACGTCCTCCAGACCTATGTCGGCGGCGAGACCCTGGCCGACGTGCTGCCGCGCCTGCGCGAGACCTATTGCGGGACGATCGCCTACGAGATCGAGCACATCGCCGACCACACCCAGCGGGTCTGGCTGCGCCGGGTTATCGAGTCGGGCGAGCACGTGCAGGGCTTCCGCGACGATGCGAGGCTGCGGCTGCTGCGGGAGCTCACCAAGGTCGACACCCTGGAGCGCTTCCTGCACCGCCAGTATCCGGGACACAAGCGGTTCGGGATCGAGGGCCTCGACATCATCGTGCCGATGGTGCACATGGCACTCGCCCGCGCCGTCGAGCAGGGCGCGCACGAGGCGGTGCTCGGCATGGCCCATCGTGGCCGGCTAAACGTGCTCACGCACATCCTCGGCTTCCCCTACGAGACGCTGCTCGCCGAGTTCGAGGGGGGCCGGGAGGTGGAGGAGACCCTCACGCCGCGGGGAGGCACCGGCGACGTCAAGTACCATCACGGGCTCGCCGGGACGTTCGTCACCAACCGCGGCTTCACCGTCGGCGTGACGTTGCTCCCGAACCCCAGCCACCTCGAGGCGGTCAACCCTGTGGTCGAGGGGAACACCCGGGCGAAGCAGTCGAACCGCAGCGAGCGGGAGTTGCGCCACGACCCCGACGCTGTGCTGCCGCTGCTCATCCATGGGGACGCCGCGTTCCCCGGCCAGGGGATCGTGGCGGAGACGCTCAACCTCGCACGGCTCGACGGCTATGCGACGGGCGGAACGCTCCACATCATCGCGAACAACCAGGTGGGCTTCACCACCCCACAGCGCGAGGCGAGCTCCACGGACTTCGCCAGCGACCTCGCCAAGGGATTCGACATCCCGATCGTCCACGTCAACGCGGACGACCCCGAAGCGTGTCTCTCGGCGGTACGGCTCGCCCTCATGTACCGCGAGAAGTTCCACGGGGACGTGGTCATCAACCTCGTCGGCTACCGGCGCCATGGTCACAACGAAGGCGACGAGCCGCGGTTCACACAGCCGATGATGTACCGGCTCATCGACGAGCATCCCACCGTGCGGGAGCTCTATGCGCAGCGCCTGGTCCAGCAGGGGATCGTCACCGAGGAGGAGGCCGAGCGGTTGGCGCAGGAGTTGTACGCCACCCTCAGCGACACCCAGGCCAAGCTGCGGGCAGACCTCGAGAGTCACGTCGGGGTGGGCGAGGAACCGCGGCGGATCACCGGGCAGTTCATCGCGCTCGGCGAGCCGGACACCGCGATCGAGCCAGCCCTGCTGCGCGAGCTGAACGACGAGCTGTTCCGCGTGCCCGACGGCTTTGCGATCAACCGGAAGCTGAAGCGAGTGATCGACCGCCAGCGGCAGGCGGTCGAGGAGGGGACGCCGATCGACTGGGCCCACGCGGAGACGCTCGCGCAGGCCGCGCTCCTCGTCGAGGGTGTGCCGGTGCGGCTGACGGGACAGGACACAATGCGGGGTACGTTCAGCCAGCGGCACCTGACCTGGTTCGACGGGGACACCGGTGCCCCATGGACCCCGCTCCAGCACCTGACCCGAGCCTCCGCCACGATGGAGCTGCACAACTCGCCGCTCTCGGAGTACGCCGCGATGGGATTCGAGTACGGGTACAGCGTGGCGGCACCCGAGGCGCTGGTGCTGTGGGAAGCGCAGTTCGGCGATTTCGCCAACGGCGCGGAGATCATCATCGATCAGTTCATCATTGCGGGCCTCGTGAAGTGGGGCCAGGAAACCCGGCTCACGCTCCTCCTGCCCCACGGCTACGAGGGTCAGGGACCGGAACACTCGAGCGCGCGCCTCGAGCGCTACCTCGCCCTCGGCGCGGAGGGCAACATCCGCGTCGCCAACTGCTCGACGCCGGCGCAGTACTTCCACCTCCTGCGCCGCCAGGCGAAGCACAATGAGATCCGGCCCCTCATCGTGATGACGCCGAAGAGCCTGCTTCGGCTGCCGCAGGCCACGTCCCATCCCGATGATCTGACGTCCGGCACGTTCCGCCTCGTGCTGGACGACCCGGCGCTCGCAGGCCCGCGTGAAGGCGTCACCCGGCTCGTGCTCTGCTCGGGGAAGATCTACTACGAAGTCGCGGGCGCCGAGCGCCGCCCCGAAGCCGCCCACGTTGCCGTCGCCCGGCTCGAGCTGCTCTACCCCTTCCCCGAAGCGGATGTGGTCGCGGTGATCGAATCCTATCCAAACCTGCAGGAGATCGTGTGGCTGCAGGAGGAACCAATGAACATGGGGGCGCGCAAATGGGTCATTCCCGCCCTAGCCGCCGTGCTTCCGAGGCCACTCGGCCTGCGGTACGTCTCACGGCCGGAGCGCTCGAGCCCCGCCGAGGGTTACCCCGCCGCGCACCGCGCCGAGCAGCTCAGGCTCGTGACCGAGGCGCTGCGCTAGGCGGAGGCCGAGAGCCCCGACTCAGTTAGCTGTCGCCGCCGGACACCTCGCACAGAGAGAACCTCGTCGTCGCGCGGACCTGCTCCACCTCCGCCCGATAGTGGGCGTTGGAGACGCACTCGCGCAGCCCCGCACTCACGGGCAGGACCGTCACCGCGGGCTGCCAGCTGAACGGCTCCCCTGTCGTGTCGTCGATCACGGCACCCGCGGCGAGGGCCAAGTTGGCCCGCGCGATCCCCAGCGGCCGCAGGGCGTCGCGGAGCGCCTCAAAGCGGCCCTGCGTTGCCGGGTCCAGAAACCGCAGATGGTGATACCCGACGGCCGCCATGTAGTACTGCGATGGCACGAAGGCGATGCCGTCCAGCCGGAGCGTCTCGCAGACCACCACCAGCCAGCCCGCCACATCGCGCAGGATCCCGAGACCGGGGTAGTCCTGACCGGGCAGCTGCGGCCGCGTGGGCGTGAACTCGGCCCGCGGGTTCTGCAGCTTGAGCCAGTCCACCTCGATGACCTCGAGCCCCTGCACGATGCGGCGGCTGCGGGTGGCCTTCAGTTCCATCAGCAGCTGGGTGCGCTCCGAATCCCCATGCAGGCGGAGCACCTGATTGAGGCCCCGCGGAGCGTCGAGTGAAAGGACGGGCTGCCGGAACCCCCGTGAGCGGATGCGGTCGAGGATTCCAAGCTCCTCGAGTTGGAGCTCGACCGCATGCCGCGAGAGCACCGAGAGGAATCGGGTATCCTGGTGACTGACGAGCCCGAGGAAGTCCTCCTCGGTGAGTCCCCAGTCGTTCTCGTCCTCGGCCACCACGTGCTCGACGTCCCAGGAGCGAGAGATCTCCCGAAACCGCTGCAAGACCATCTCCGCGTCGTCCGGAGGCTCCAGCTCCGCCCCAGAACCGATCCAGCCGAGAAACCTCGCCGAGTACCGCCAGGCCGACGGGCCATAGCCCCCGGCGAGGACCACCACCAGCGGGATCCGGCAGGATTTATTGCGCAGCAGTTCCACAACGAACCGGTCCCGAGCGAGCATCCCCGCCGGCGTGAGCTTCCAGTCGCCGAGCGCGTCGGTCTCCGCCCCGTCCACGCCCGCCACGTAGAAGACGAGACCGGGACGATGCTCCTCGATGACGGCTGGGAGGGTCCGCTGCAACGTCTCGAGCAGCAGATCGTCGGTCACCCCGCTGCCGAGCGCGATCGCCGTCGACGCTACCGCCTTCGCGTGGTCCCACGGCACGTTGTGCACCGAGTAGGTGTACACCGTCGGATCCTCCGCGAACGCAGCCCTGGTTCCGTTGCCGTCGTGCAGGTCCAGATCGACCACGAGCACCGGTTCGTGAAACCGCTTCGCGCGCAGCCGCGCGATAGCGATCGCGACATCGTTGATGAGGCAGAACCCCATCCCCTCCTCGGGGGTGGCGTGGTGAAACCCTCCGCCGAGGTGCGCGGATACCCGCCCGGTCTGCAACGCCAGGCGGCTCGCCTGGATGGTCCCGCCCACCATCAACCGCGCCAGGTCGACCGCCTGCTGGGTCTCCGCACCGCCGAGTGTCAGGCCGAGCACACCCCCGACGACCGCCGGGTCGGACAGCGATTCGATGTACTCGCGCGTGTGCACTCGAAGCACGTTCTCGAGCGAGGCCGGGATGGGACGGCTGATGTCCGGCCGGCGCACGATCCGCTCGTGGGTGAGAAACGCCAGGATCTTCTCGGCGCGGGCCGGATCCATCAGCGGGCCCGCCGCAGCACCGGAGTAATCGGGGTGCTGCACGATCACCAGTTCCGGCGGACGCACGGTGTACCGGAACCAGCGCGCCATACGGCCCGGCAGATTCCCGAGGTGCATGATCCGGGGTCCTCCTTCTTGAGCGTCGCTGTCCGCATCATCCCACGAGTTGAATCCTATGTCCAACCCGATCGTTGCGGCACCTTGACGCGGCCTCCCGGGTCTGGAGACCTTGCGAGCGTACCCCCGAGCCATCGAGGAGTCGGCCGTGGTACTCATGCTCGTTCGCTATCTCGTCTTCGCGTCGGCGGTCGCCTGCACCGCGATCGCCGTGGGCTCGTGGGCGCTCCGCACCCGGCGTCTGAACCCCTTCGGCCGCACCGGGCGATTGGTACGCCGGATCTCCGAGCCGGTTCTCGATCCAATCGAAGCGATGCTCCTGCGCCAGGGCGGAAACCCAGAAAACGCGGAAGTGTGGCTCGTCGGGATCGCGGTGGTCGGCGGGCTTCTCGTTGTCACGGTTGCAAACTGGGTGGTGGCGCTGGCGATCCGGACATCGGGAGCGGCGGCCGCGGGCCCGCGCGGCGTCCTCCACCTCATCATCTACTATGCTTCGCAGTTGGTGCTGTTCGCGCTCATCGCGCGGATCATCGGCTCGTGGTTCGGCGTCGGCCGGTACAACCGCTGGATGCGCCCGGCCTACAAGCTCACCGACTGGATCGTGGAGCCGCTCCGTCGGGTGATTCCCCCCTTCGGGATGTTCGACCTCACCCCCCTGATCGCATGGATCCTCATCTTGGTGGTGCGGGGGATCGTGCTAGGGATGATATGATTCGGGGGATCGTGGGATCGCCGCATCGGTGGTGGCGGTTTGCCCCCATGGAAATTGGACAGTTGCGGGAATGGACATCGGACGTTGCATCGGAATTGGATATTGGATATTGTCTCCCACCATCCTAACCGTCCACGTGCAGCCCAGGGCGAGCCGCACCGAGGTGGTTGGTTGGTACGGGGACGCCGTCAAGATTCGACTCGCCGCGCCACCGGTCGACGGGGCGGCCAACGACGCGCTGATCGATTTTCTGGCGGATCGGCTCGCGCTCCC
>Ga0210112_1000201_pt1 | contig 16960 bp, 14 predicted proteins | sample Joice_ThreeSqC_D_FD_184875 | JGI IMG/M metagenome (GOLD analysis project Ga0210112, IMG submission 184875) | Wetland microbial communities from San Francisco Bay, California, USA, that impact long-term carbon sequestration - Joice_ThreeSqC_D2... | ecosystem: Environmental > Aquatic > Marine >... | reverse complement strand
GAAGCGGTGTTCGACGCAGACTGGGGGATGTCCCGGCTCCGGCAGGGGAATTGAACGGTGATTCAAATTTTGAACGTAGAGTAGGCGATGTCAAGGGCTGGGCCGCCGCGTTCGCCCGGCTTCGGCTACTCGCTGCTCGCCATGATCCAGCGCGCCGTCGCCTGCTGCATGCCGAGCGACACGACGCAGTACGCCGCGAACAGGTAGAACCCCGGTCCGAACGTCGCGGTGAACGTGACGGCCTGCGGCACGAACCCCGCGCCCGGTGGGGTCTGGCTGGCGCGTGCGGCGAGGTATGCGATGAAGATGGCGACGGCGAAGACGTCCGCCATGGCCCACTTTGCGATCAGCTCGACGAAGTGCAGCGTACGCTTCCTGCGCACCGGATCGCGGTGGTACAGCGCCCACATCACCAGCGCGGCCTTCGTGAACGGCACGACGATGCTGAACAGCAGGATCAGCGTCGCCGCGGTCGTGCTTCCCACCCGGTAGAGGTGCCGCACGGAACCCACGACGCTGCGCGTCTGCTGGTAGACCTCGATCTCGGGCCCGGACGCCAGCTGCTGCCCCATCTGCGCCCCCAGCTGGGTCACGAGCGCGCCCTTGAGCCCGCCCGGCGAGGCGTCGAGCATCGGCAGGAGCGCCGGATTGAGCATGTACCGCAGCGCGGCGACGACGTCGTCCGAGAGGCCTTCTTCGAGCAGTTTCGGCGCGAGCGCGGCGACGCCCTTCGGGTCGAGGGTGCCGCGCACCGTGATGACCGGAGCCACGAGGCCGGGAACGAGCAGGACCAGCGAGACGAAGAGTCCGGCCAGGGCGAGCCGGCGCCGAGTGTGGAGAGTCATGGACATGGCGGCGCGATTCTACCTCCTGCGGGGGCAGCCGGCAAGGCCGCCCGTGGTTTCGTCCGCCTCAGCCGGTGTTGCGCATCCCGGCCGCGATCCCGTTCACCGTGACGAGCATCGCGTCGAGCAGCCGTTCGTCGTCGGGATCGCGGCGCAGGCGGACGAGGATCTCGGTCTGCACCAGGTTGATCGGATCGATGTAGGGGTTCCGCACGTCGATCGAGCGCTGCAGCACGGGGTTGCCGTCGAGCAGCCGCTTGTGCCCCGTCACCGCCAGCACCGCGTCCGTCGCGCGCGCGAGCCGCCCGCGCAGGTCGCGTCCGATCGCGTGCAGCGCTTCCGGCACGAGCCGGTCTTCGTACTCGGCGGCGATGGCCGGCGAGGTCTTGGCCAGCACCATCTCCACCAGATCGACCGTCGAGCGGAAGAACGGCCACCGCTCGTACATCTCCCGGAGCGCGGGTGCGTCCCCCGCTCGGAGCGGCGCGTCGAACGCCGCGCTGAAGCCGAGCCACGACGGCAGCAGGAGCCGCGTCTGCATCCAGGCGAAGACCCACGGGATCGCGCGCAGCGACTCGACACCCGCACCGGGCCGGCGGCGCGCCGGCCGGCTGCCGATCCGCAGCGCGGCCAGCTCGATCTCCGGCGTCGCCGTGCGGAAGTACGGGAGGAACTCGGGCGTTTCGTACACGATCCGCCGGTACGCGGCGCGCGAGGTGTCGGCGAGGTGCTGCATGCGCTCGCGCCAGGCGGGATCGGGCTCCGCGACCGGGGCGAGGGTCGCCTCGAGCGTGGCGGTGGTGTACACCTCGAGCGTGCGGCGCGCGATGCCGGGGAGGCCGAACTTGGCCGCGACCATCTCGCCCTGCTCGGTGACGCGGAGCGCGCCACCCACCGAGCCCGGGGGCTGCGACTGGATCGCGAGGTACGTCGGTCCGCCACCCCGGCTCACGGTCCCGCCCCGGCCGTGGAACAGCGTGACCGCGGTGTCCCGCTCGCGGCACGCCGCCACGATCGCCTCCTGCGCCTGGTACAGCTCCCACGCCGCCGCCAGCCGCCCGCCGTCCTTGGCCGAGTCGGAGTAGCCGAGCATCACCTCCTGTCGGCCGGCGATGCGGTCGCGGTAGCAGGGGATCGCGAGCAGGTTCCGCACGGTGTCGCCCGCGTGCTGGAGATCGGCCACCGTCTCGAACAGCGGCACGACGCGGAGCGGCGGGTCGATGCCGGCCGCGGCCTCGAGTGCCTCGACGGCGAGCACGTCCGACGGCCGCTTCGCCATGGAGATCACGTACGCGCCGAGCGACCCCGGCGGGATCTCGCAGGCGGTGCGGAACGTCTCCAGCACGTCGCGTACCTCGGCGTCGAACGCCTCCGGTGTCTCCAGCGCGCGCGCGAGCACCGTGCCCTCGCCGGCGATCTCCTCGCAGAGGAAGCGCTGGCGCTCGGCCTCGTCCCACTCCGCGTACGAGCCGAGCGCGAAGCGCCGTGTCACCGCGTCGAGCGCGGCGGCGTGGCGCGCGGCCTCCTGCCGCAGGTCCAGCCGCACCAGCGTCAGGCCGAAGCAGGCGATCCGCCGCTCGATGTCGCGCAGGCGCCCGCCCGCGAGGATGTCCGCCCGTGTCGCCTCGAGCGACCGGCGGCACAACGCCAGCGGCTCGGCCAGGTCCTCGACGTGCCGCAGCATTCGCTCGGCAACGGCGGGTTCCGGCGTGCCGCCGTCGAGCATCTGCTCGATGCCGTCGCGGGTGGCACGCAGTCGGTCGCGCACCTCCGCGAGCAGCACGCGGTACGGCTCGGGCGCGTTGCCCACTCGCGCGCGCAGCTCGGCGCTGCCGTGCTCCAGCGACAGCTCGGTGCGCAGTGCGGTGATCTCGCCGAGGTAGAGGTCCGCGGCCATCCACCGTGCGAGCAGGCACGCCTCGACGGTGACCTCGGGGGTCACGTGCGGATTGCCGTCCCGGTCTCCGCCCATCCACGAACCGAACCGGATCGGCGCGGCGTCCCGGGGCAGGGCCCTGCCGGTCGCGTGGAGCAGTGCGCGGTCCAGCGCGCGCAGGCTCGCCGGCACCGCGTCCCACAGCGTCTGCTCGAACACCACGAGCCCCCAGCGCACCTCGTCGAGCGGGGTGGGCTGGGCGTGGCGCACCTCGTCCGTCTCCCAGGCGATCGCGATCTCGCGGCGCAGCGCCTGCTCGACCTCCTCCCGCTCGGCCGGCGTCAGGTCGGGGCGGTCGCGCTCCCCGAGCAGGTCCGCGATGCGGCGCTCTGTCTGCCGCAGGGTGCGGCGCACGACCTCGGTCGGGTGGGCGGTGAGCACCAGCTCGATGCGGAGCGCGCGACACGCGTCGTGCAGCGCGTCGGGCGTGACGCCGGCGGCGAGGAGGCGCTGGAATGTGTCCGTGAACGAGCCGCGCTGCGGCGGGGCGTCGACGTCGCGCTCGTACGCGCGGTGGCGGCGGGTGCGGTGGTGCTGTTCGGCGATGTTGGCGAGCGTCAGGAACTTGGCGAACGCCCGCGCGACGGGGAGGGCGTCCTCGATCGGAAGTTTCCCCAGGACGTCCTCCAGCGCCGCGAACGACGCCGCTTCGCCCTGGCGCGCCTGCTTGGAACGCGCGCGCACGCGCTCGACCGTCTCGTACAGCGTCGTGCTCCCCTGGCGCCGCAGGGTGTCGCCCAGCATGGAGCCGAGGAGCCGGACATCGTCGCGGAGCGGGAGGTGCGGATCGGCGGTCACGGGGGATAGCTAACCCTCGTCGCGGGGAACTGTCAAAGACGCACGGCGTGCTGCCGCAGCCGCAGCACCGCCCAGCCCAGCGCCAAGTTGGGCGGCAGCGCCAGCGCGATGATCGGGCCGTTCACCTGATCGAGCCACGGGAGGATCTGCAGCACGAACCCGAGCAGCGAGAGCGCGGCCACCGCACCCGCGAGCCAGAGCGACAGGCGCATGGCGCCGCGCACGCCGAGGGCGGCGAGCGGCAGCGTGACGGCGAGCAGCAGCGCCGCCGGATTCGCGAAGAACAGGTTCTCGTTCCGGTAGGCGATCCAGTGGTTGGTGAACAGCCAGAGCCCCGCCAGGATCAGCCCTGCGATGCCGGTCACCAGCGCCCACAGCGACGCCGTGACCGTGGCCGCGGCCCGTGCCGACCTGCGCGCCGGCCGCCGCATCGGCAGTGCGATCAGCGCGGCGATCGCGAGGCCGGCCGCCAGGAATCCCGGCAGCCAGTCGGGCGGGGCGTCGCGCCCGTAGGACGCGGTGCTCTCGAATACCGTGCGCTCCGAGATCACCAGCGGCTCCTCGCGGCCGTCGGCGCCGGGCACGGTGAGGTCGCGCACGTAGCGGCGCATTTCCAGCGGGATGAACATCGCCTCCCACGCCGAGAGCGGCCGGTCGGCCGGCTCCCCGAGCGCGAGCATGAGACCCACGTAGGTCGGCAGGTGGTCGGCGACGAGCCGAACAGAATGGGACCGGTAGGTGCCGTGCGACCGGTCGTGATCCGTCGCCTCCCGGAGCCGTCCTCCCAGGACACGGTCGATCGCATCCCGGATCCGCGTCGAGCAGTTGTCCCGATAGGGGTCGTAGCGGTAGAACCGGTTCTCGGGTCGCTCGTTCCACTCGAGGAAGTCGCGCAGGTCGGCGCGCTGCGCGGGGGTGAGGTTCAGCTCCTGCACCCACACCGAGCGGTTCTCCGTCACGTAGTACCGCAGGTGGGGTTCGGCGTCGAAGCCCTGCATCCAGTACTCGGGCCGGCCCTCCACGAAGCGGACGATGAAGTTGTCCTGCTCGAAGCTGAACAGGCCGTAGTTGTAGATCCGCCCGGCGCCGGTGCGGTCGTCCTGGACCCAGAGGGCATTGTGGCCGAACCGCTCCCACACCGCCTTCCCGGGGCCCATCGTGACGAGGGATATGGTCAGCTCGGTGCCGCGTCCCGTGTCGGGAAGCGCCGGGTGCTCCTGCGCGGCCGCGGCCGGCGCGAGGAGGAGCAGGGAGAGGAGCGCGCCCGCGACGGAGCGCCGACGCCGCGGGGTCTTCCCAGGCAGGGCGTCGTGCGGCGGGACGTCGTCCGCGAGCCGGACGTGGCAGTCGGTGGTCACGGCGGATAGCTAACGCCCGGCGCCGGGCGGTGTCAAAGGGATGGGCACACGAACGACGTATTGACCTTGCGCGGCGCTCGCCCTACGATGGGACGGCAATGGCAATCGCGGCCTCGGAGTCCCCCTCCCGCTCCGGAGCGTCTGCACGGGAGAGTCCACCATGCATGCTCACATCGATTGGCATCCCGCTCGAGCGGCGCGGCGGTCGTCTGCCGGCGTCGCGGCGGCCTGCCTGGTTCTCCTCGGGATCGCTGCCTGCGACGAGGCCGCCGCTCCGGACCCCGCGCAGCAGGACCGGATCGTGTTCGCGAGCGATCGCGACGACGCCAACAGCGGCCTGTTCGAGATCTACCGCATCAACGTGGACGGGACCGGCGCGGAGAACCTGACCGACGCGCCGGCCAGTTACTCCAGCCTGCGTCTCTCCCCGGACGGCAGTGCGATCGTCTTCGAGAGCGATCGCGTGCACTGCGACAACGTCTGGGTGATGAGCACCGACGACGCTGCGGCCGTCACCCAGCTCACCGGCGCGCTGGACCGGTGCAACCGCAATCCGCGCTGGTCGCCCGACGGCACCAAGATCGCGTTCACCAGCTCCCGCGATCTAAACTGGGAGGTGTACGTCATGGGCGCCGACGGCTCCGGCGCCACCAACGTCTCCCAGAACCCCGGTACCGCGGCGGAGAACCAGGATTGGTTCTACGGCTGGTCGCCGAGCGGGAGGGTCCTGTTCCAGATCCAGGACGATGCCCGGGTGTCTTCCGTGAACGCCGATGGCTCGGACCTGCAGCTGCCGTTCGGCGACGCCGACGACGAGGCGCCCGTCTGGGCCCCGAATGGCTCGAAGGTCGCGTTCATGACGGCGCGCGACGGGAATGCCGAGATCTACGTCATGAACGCCGACGGCAAGGGCGGGACCAACCTGACCGACGACCCGGCGGCCGACCTGTTCTACCCCGGCACCGGGTACGTCCCGATGCTGAACGCCTCGCCGCCCGACCCCTGGTCGCCCGACGGCACCCGGATCGCGTTCATGAGCGAGCGGGACGGCAACCTCGAGGTGTACGTGATGAACGCCGACGGTACCGGCGTCACGAACGTGTCCCGCAACTCAGCCGGGGACGTGTTCGGCGGCTGGTCGCCCGACGGTAACCGGATCCTGTTCACCAGCGATCGGACGGGCAATCAGGACATCTACCTCGTGAACCCCGACGGCACCGGCCTGCTGAACCTGACGAACAGTCCCGGGAACGACCGCGATCCGGTCTGGGTGCCGCTGCGGTAGCGCGCGGCGATCGGTCGTTCAACGCGTCGGCCACCAGCGGCGCACCCGGCGGGTGTACCGCTCGTATTCCTCCCCGAACATCCGGCGCAGGGTGGGCTCCTCGTACCACACCACGAACAGGTGGGTGACGAGCGCGAACGCGCCCGTGAACGCGAGCAGGGCGATCGACCGGTAGAAGAGCGCCGCACCCGTGAGCGCGAGGCTGGCCCCGACGTACATCGGATTGCGCACGAACCGGTACGGCCCCCGTACCACGAGCCGCCGCGGCGGGTCGAACGGCGCCGGCGTTCCCTTGCCCAGGACCGCGAACGCGAGGACGCACCACAGCGCGATCCCGGCGCCCACGACCACGATCGCCATGCCGGCGACCTGCGGGAGATCGACCGCCGGAGGTCGCGTGATACCCGTCCACGAGAGGACCCGTGCCGGCAGGAAGACGAGCACGAAACCGACGAAGGCCGCGGCGTACGTGAGGGCCCGGATCAGGACGAACATCGTGCTCTCCACCGGGCCGAAGATGTTGGCCGTCGGATCACTGTCGGTCTTCCTCCAGCACGGCGTTCTCCCTCCGCGATTCGAACATGGCGGCCGAGCCCAAGCGCCGCCAGGGCGGTGGGTGCGTCGGCGTCACAGGTCCGAAGGATGTGATCTGCGCCGCTTTCCTCCCCGCCGGGGGCCGGTATCTTGAGCCTCATGCCGCAGCGGTTCTCGCGCCTGTCGTCCGCCGTGGGACGGAGCGCCCCGAGGGGGTTCAGCCTGGCGTCCATCCGGGGCCGGGTGGTCCTGTTCGCCGTGCTGTCGGCGCTGATCCCCACGGCGATCACCGGATGGATCGCGTACCGCCAGACACAGCGCTCCCTCGAGCGACGCGTCGACCAGGAGCTGCGGAACCTCGCGATGCAGTCGGCGCGCGAGATCGACGCGTGGCTCTACAGCCGCCGGTACGACGCGCAGGTGTTCGCGAGCTCGTTCGAGATCACCGACAGACTCTCCCGCCTCGGGTCGGCGGGCGCATCACCGCAGCGTCTGGAGTCGGACGCCCGGATCTCCGGGTACCTCGCCTCGGTGCAGCAACGATCCCCGGAGATCCTCGCGCTGTCGGTCATCGATCTCGACGGAGCGATCGTCGGGATGAGTGGTACGGGATCCCAGGTCTTGCCCGCCCTCTGGCAGAGCCGTTTGCATGCCGGGCAGCTCGCGGTCGGGGACCCGCACCGGGATTCGCTGACACGGCGGGCCGTGCTCTGCATCGTGGTGCCCGTCCGCACGGGGCAGCCGCAGGAGCGGCTGGTCGGTGGCCTGGTCGCGACCACCGATCTGACGGGCATTCTCGGCGTTCTCGGTGACTCCGACACCAGCGACGGGGCAAACCTCAGCCTGATCGCGCGGGACGGTCGGGCGCTGATCGATCCACAGGGCGACCTGTCGGCCGTCTCGGCGGCGCCGGTCAGCGACACGGTGTTCGCCGCCCTGGCAGCGGGTACCAGCCCGGCCGTGTACCGCACTCCCGATGGGATCGAGGTCATCGGCGCGGTCAGCGAGCTCCACGAACAGCCGTGGGCCGTGCTCGCCGAGATCCCGGTGCGTGAGGCCTACGCGGAGGTGATCCGAGTCCGGAACATCACCGTGCTGCTGGGCGCGCTGCTGGCCGTCGGCTTCATCGCGTACCAGCTGGCCCAGCTGCTCGTCCGGCCCCTCGATCGGCTGACCCGAGGCGCCGGGGAGGTCGCGTCCGGCGACTTCGCCGTGGAGCTTCCCAAGACCTTCGGAGGCGAGGTCGGGTATCTGACCGACGTCTTCAACTTCATGGTTGCACGCCTGCGGGAGGGTCGCGAGGAGCTGGAGGCGGCGAATCGGGAGCTGGAGCGTCTCTCGGTGACGGATGCCCTCACGGGCCTCTACAACCGCCGGCTGCTCATGGAGAACATGGTGCACGAGGTGCAGCGCAGCCGCCGGACGGAGCAGCCGTTCAGCGTCCTGATGATGGACCTCGACGAGTTCAAGACGTTCAATGACACCCACGGGCATCAAGCGGGCGATCACGCGCTCGTCATGGTCGCCCAGGTCATCCGCGAGTCGGTGCGCGTGATGGACTTCGTGGCCCGCTACGGCGGGGAGGAGTTCGTCGTCGTCCTCCCGGAAACGGACCTCGTCGGCGCCGCCGACACCGCCGAGCGCATTCGGTCGGCGATCGAGTCCCGAACGCTCTCTCTCGGGGATGTGGACGTCGGTGTGACGATGAGCATCGGGGTGGCGGAGTTCCCGGCCGACGGTGAGACGATCGACGCGGTCATCGCGAGTGCGGATCGGGTGCTCTATCGCGCCAAGGCGGGAGGGCGCAATTGCGTCGTGCTCACCCGCGCGGAAGCGTCATCCCAGCTACCCCGCCGCGGGTCGCGGGGGATGTCGACGGACGCATGATGCTCCGTGCGGGCCGGCGACGCGGGAGCTAGCGCCGAGCGCCCAGCAGGCTGTAAAAGATCCAGCCGGTGCGGCCCGTCTCGTCCCGCACGCGCATCCACTCGCTCGTATACGAGATGCCCGTGAGGGGCGTTTCCGGCTCGAGGGTGCCGACCACCGCGAACTCCAGGCCGGGACCCTCCCGGAGGTTGCTGCGCCGCAGCGTCCTGACCGGCACCGGCGTCTGGAACGGAGTCTCGTTCTGGACGAGCCCGTAGGCCTCCGCGGCGACGATCGCCGCTTCCCCGGACTGCACCAGTCGCCGCGCCTGCCCCGAGAGGTACAGGGCGCCACCGAAGTTGCCGCTGTTGAACTGGCTGCCCGCCTGCCCGAGCAGCGACTGGGCTTCGGCGAGATACTCCGACCCCGGCCGTGTCGATTGCTGCGCGTTGACGGCGAGCTCCGCTTCGGCGATGGCCGACGCGGCCTCCGCGCGGGTGGCGATCGTCTGCATGCGCGCCATGACCCGGACGACTTCCTGCCGGGCTTCGTCGAGCGATCGTTGCAGCGCGGACACCTGCGCGTCCCGCTCGAGGAGCTGGAGTTGCAGGAGCGAGACCCGCTGCTGCAGCTCCCGGATCTGGACGGTCCGATCGACGACCACCGTGTCCGTCGCCGGCACGGTGTCCGTCGCCGGCGAAACGGCCAGATCGGGATCCTGGGAGCCGGCGCAGCCCATCCAGATCGTCGCCGCCGATATCGCCGACAGCAGGCATCTGGTGTCGCAGCGAAGGTGTCGCATGGCTCGGAAGTCCCTCCGGGGGCCGGGGTTCGGCGTTGCCGAGTGTGCCACGCTCGGTAGGTACCGATAACCGTATGAGCGGCGGCGCGCAGTGACCTGCCTCACGCGGTGCGTTGGGCCCACCGGCCGCCTCCGGGAAGATCGGGGACCCTGGCCCTACTGCCGCTCCGCCCGTGCAACCGAGCAGCCCGGTCTATCCCGCCTCGGATCGACCCCGGGGGGGCCTCCCGGATTCGCGCGCGCGCTTGGACCATTGCCACAGGCCGTCGGTGACCTCCGCCGGCAGGCGGTGGCCGAGTTGGCGAGCTACCATGACGATTTGCCCGCGGTGGTGACCCTCGTGTGCCACGTGGTAGGCCAGGAAGTGCGTGACCTCCGGCGGCGAGAATCCAGCGAGGTGGCCGCCGTTCGCAAGGCCGGCCTCCAGCAGTCCGCTGATGGCGCGAGCACTCTGCGGCAGGGCGACGAGCAGCTGGCGCCGTGACACGCGGTGCCGGTTCACGCGCCGGGGAACCGTGAGACCATGCCGCTTGCCGAGCATTTGGACCCACATGCAGCGACAGTTGTGGACGTGCCCCCCGATCATCCGCACCGTTCGCCGCGGTGCCCCCGGTATCGTCGCGCGCCACACCTCGTCCGGAAGGCTCTCGATCAGGAATGCCGTCACGCGGCTGCTCGTGCGCCAGGTCGCGAGCACGCCGTGTTGCTGGTCGACTGCCGCCATGACCGTCCCTCCGTCATCCGGTTGGCTCATGCGTTCGCTCGTGACGGTCGCGGTTGGGTTTCGTCAGAGCGACTTCGATTCGGCCGTTTCCACGATCCAGGCCTCCGGGTTCCGCGTGACGGCGCCGCCGGGCTGGGAGGAGCGATCCCCCGGTAGTCGGGTTGGGTCATGGGCGAAACCTCGTGTCGGCTCCCCTCGGGGCCGGCATCCGCCGGGGGGGCAGGCGGTTGGCGGGTGCACCGCCGGGTGAGACGGTTGTCGTGAACACGTGTGGGCCACGCTACCGCGTGCCCGGGATCCACAGTACCCCCGCCTCGTAGTCCACGGTCCAGACGAAGCGTGAGAGGATGTCCGAGCCTACCCCCGCGAGAATCGGTTCCGGCAACGACGGGTCGATCGCACGCTGGTCGATCTCCTTCGCGCTCGGGATCTCGAACTGAAGGTCACCGATGCGCAGGTGATCGATCGCCGCCCCGCGGGCGTCCCGCCTGAGGCGCAGGTCAGCCGCGAGGTCCGGGTTGATGACGGTGCGACTCTTGCCGGTGTCGAGCTCGATCAGGATCTCGCGACCCTCGATCGTTCCGCGCACCAGGATGAGCATCGGGTGACGGCTCGACCGGATCAACGGAATTCGCCGGAAGCCTGGCGCCGACTCGGGCAGGGGCCCGGTGGCCGCCGCGATTCTGCGGGAGCTGTAGTCGAGGGTGAAGTGTCCGCCGTCCATGAGCACGGGTCCCGCCAGCCCGGCCAAACTCGGATGATCCAGTTCGTAGACGCGTGTCGGGCCCGGAGCGCGGCCGAGCGTCACGACGTTCACCGCGTCCGCGACGCGCAGGGTCGCGATCGTCTTTCCGGCCGAATTCACTCGGTCATAGGATCCGGCAGCCGTCAGCCCGAGCCGATCGAACAGTGTCGAGGAGACGCTGAGTCCGACGGTGTTGCCCGTGTCGAACGGCAGCCAGAGGTCCGCGGCCCCGATGCGGACACGGACGTACGGGTAGCCGAGTTCGCCGATGACGACCGAGTCGACGGCGGCTTCACCGTACCCAAACGCGTCGACCCAATCACGATCCGGGGCCGGCGCCGCGCATCCAGCGATCCCCGCCGCGAGCGCGAGCGCCGCCACGGCACTCGTGCCGTTTCGAGTCGCTCGAGCCCCGTGCAGCATCTGGTCCCGCGTGGGCCCTCTCACGGTCGGCGCAGGACCGGCGAGCGCTCACGCTCACCGTGCGCGCGTCTCGGTGAACGTACGCGTATCACCGCCAAGGATATCGATTGGCGGCGTCCACGGTCGGCGCGTGACAGGCGAGGGACGGGCCTGCGGCACATGAAAGTCTTGGTTCCTCTATCCGGCATCGGCACTTCCTCCCTTCTGGGAAGCCCACGCCGCACGCGTTTGCCCGCAGGGACAGGCGGCCGCGCCAACTGGTTAGCAGAGTTGACAGGAGCTCGACCGTATGGCACTGCAACCTGGGTGTGACCTAGCTGTTCATGTCGTAGCTCTCGACAACGCCGCTCAGAATAGTCTGGCATTGGGGCAAGTACTGAGCGTGGACCATGCGACCCAGCTTGAGGTGGCGCAGTTCTCGACCGAGCTCATGGTCGCCGATGTCCAACCTGATGTGTCCGGGGTTCCTTGAGATCGCCTGGTTGCCCACATTCACGATGACCTCGCTGCGCAGGATACGGTTGCTGCGGGTCGTAATACCATGAAAGCGCCAGCGAGGAGAAGGCTTCACGGGGAGCCGCCGAGCGGAGAGGGTCAAGATGTGTCGACCGCCCTCCGCCAACCGGCATCGGATCCAGTCGCCTTCGCGGATGAAGTCGATATTCGCCAGGAACTTCGGGAAGTTGTAGAAGTCCACGCCGAATTGATACGCGATTTCGGTGGTGACGGGCAACTTGTACACATACGCAAGCGGTCCTCGCCGGATTTCGCCGAGGAGGCCGGTCAACACCGGCGCTGAGTTGTCCAGAGTGAATGGGAACGCGATGGCCACCTCGTTGTAAGGGCCTGCATCGCAGTCGCGGTATTCGAAGCAGGAGACAACGGTCACGGCATGCCAGGGAGTGGCTCTGAGTGGTTTCATACGCGGTGATGGCAGCAGCGCTCGTACCCTTTCAAGCGGGGTCAAGAACCCTGCCATGACGGCTGTGACATCGTAGTAGAACACCGGCAGGCTGAAGGCTCCGCCGCGGCAGTCCTTCCGCAGATGCTCTACTTGGTCAAAGAACGCCAGATCTCGCATGGTCCGTCTCTCCACACTTCGGGCCCTGCGCGCCACGCACGTACATGGTTGAGTCCAACGCGTGGCCGTCTTCGATGAGCAACCGCACGGATTTCCTCGGCCTCCCGTAGATGGGGCCGCCTTCGTGGTGAGGTGGCCCACCCGGACACGCTACGCCTTCACCGCGACGCCGCGGATGGTCGGCCGGACGAGGGGCCACGCCTTCCGCATGCTCTCGCGTTGAATGTGACCAATGGTGAAACCGGCTGCCACGATGGCGTCGGCGGTTCGTCGAGTCAAATGGCAGCCGCCCGAGAGCCGTTTCCAGATGGGCTCAATCCGGTGCTGCCACCGCAGGCGGCGTGGGCGATTCTCAGCGGCGACATGCTCCAGAAACACGAATCGCCCGCGTGGCTTGAGGACCCGATGAATCTCCGCAAGGGCGTGGTCCAGCCGTGGCACCGAACAGAGCACGAGGGTCCCGACCACGGCGTCGAACGCCTCCCCCGGTACCTGCAGGTCCTCCAGTGACGCATCCAGCACTTCCACCCGCTCGGCGTGTCTCGCTCGGACCTTCTTCGAGAGCTCGCGGCGCATATGCGGGTCCGGTTCCGAGAGGACCAGCCGCACGAGTGCCGAAGGATAGAATGGCAGGTTGAGGCCAGTCCCCGCGCCCACCTCCAGGACGTGCCCTGTGAGGTCGCGAAGCAAGTCCGCCCTCCACGCTTGGAGGCAGGCGACCTCACTGCCTTGCGTGAATCGATCGTAGAGCACCGCAGTCAATCGGCCCATACACCCCCACGTCGGCTCGTCCGTGCGCTTGGTCGCTGGCGACGACCTTCACGATGCGCGCGCATTCTGACTCCTCGTCGGTGTGAAGCCATAGGCGATGACGATGTCATCCGTGATGACCTTGACGTCCTTTCGGTCAAAGTACTCGCGGGTCGAGTTCGCGTCCCTTGCCACCTCGGACGGGGGAAACTTCGCATACCACCACGAAGCGGAGATGGCCGCAAAGAAATCATACGCCGCATGGCCGTCCTGGAATTCAGTACGCCAGACGACCCGCCTGCTTCGGATGCGCTCGAGCTCGGCCTGCTCTAGCAATCCACGAATGTAGCGCTCACTCCTCGGCCACCACTCCAGCCGGTAGCCGAGGATGTAGCGCTTCGTAATGCATCGGAAGCTCGCGTCAATCGCTTCCCAGTAATGCTCCGGCCCATGTGCGCCAATACAGACCAGCCCCCCCGGCCTGACCACCCGAACCATCTCCCTGAGCGCCATGCGTTGCTCTGGCAGCGTGCCGAACGTCATGCCGGAGATCGCGGCATCCAACGCTCCATCTCGGAATGGGAGATGTGCTGCGTCGAGTTGGCAGGGCGTGGAACCGGCGTGTGTGGCGGAGTCCCTCTTCATCGCCTCTGTGAGCATGAGCGCCGAGATGTCACCGCATACCACGCCGTGTGCTCCTTGCTCGAGTGCGACCTGCGCGAGCGCACCGGTGCCGCATCCGATGTCCAGGACCCGCATCCCATCGAGGCGGAGTCCTTCGAGCTGCAGTCGCGCCGACCGTTGCTGCAGATGATATCCGAGTTCATCGTAACGGCGGACATGGTCCGAAAACTCGCCCTCGTACCCCCGCTTGACCCGATCCCGCATGCCGCGCACGTCCTGGGCACTTCCGGTCAGGACTGCCAGGACGTTGTTTGCCTGAACCAGCACCTTCATCGGTAGTGTGAGCTTCCCGGACCAGAACACTGAGGGCACGAGAGGGCCGCCTTCCCGTTGCCAGCTAACGGTCAGCGCAGGACCTGCGAGCGGACTGCTCGCGAGGTGCGCGTCTTGGTGAACGGACTCGGATCAACGCCAGGAACACCAGTACTCAAGTTCCCTTGAAACGTCCGCGCTCGGCTGGTCCATGCGCGTGTTGGGCTGCGCGAATTCATAAACTAAGTGCAACAACGGCCCCCAAAACAAAGGTGACCTGCGAGCCTGGTAGACTTCAGTTCCCCGCCAAGAGAACGAAGGGTCCCATGTACTCCCAGATCACCCTGGACGAAAGATACACCCTCGGCCTCCTGCGCCAGCTGGGCTTGTGCCCCGCCGAGATCGCCCGCCTGCTCGGGCGGCACCGCAGCACCATCACCCGCGAGGTGCGGCGCAACCGCCACCCGGACGGGGGCTATCGGCCGCTCCCGGCCCACGGGCGCGCCAGCGCCCGCCGCTCCCGTGCCCGGCGCCATCCCCGGCTCACGGCCGCCCACTTCCGGCTCGTCCGGCGCTACCTCACCCAGGACTGGAGTCCCGAGCAGATCGCCGGCTGGCTCCGCCGGGGCGGGCGGCTGCAGATCAGCCACGAGACCATCTACCGCTACATCTGGGCCGACAAGCGCGCGGGGGGCATGCTCTACACCCACCTGCGCGGCGCGTCCAAGCAGCGGCGCAAGCGGTACGGCCGCTACGACAGCCGCGGCCGCCTCGCCGGCAAACGCCCGATCACCGATCGGCCCCCGGCGGTGGCCGCGCGCACCGAAGGCGGCCACTGGGAAGGCGATACGGTGCTCGGCGCGGGCGATCGCGCGTGCGTCCTCAGCCTGGTGGAGCGCTGCACCGGCTACCTCGTCCTCGGCCAGCTCCCCGCCCGCACCGCCCAGGCCGTCACGCGCCGCGCCATCCAGCTCATCCGGCGGGAGCGCCACCCGGTGCGCACCGTCACCGCCGACAACGGCACCGAGTTCCACGACTACGCCACGCTCGAGCAGGCCACCGGCACCACCGTCTACTTCGCCACCCCGCACCACGCCTGGGAGCGCGGCACCAACGAGAACACCAACGGCCTGCTGCGGCAGTATCTCCCCAAGGGCGCCAGCATGGCCCATCTCACCCAGCGGGCCTGCGATGCCCTCGCCCGCCGGCTCAACACCCGTCCCCGCAAACGCCTCGGCTTCCGCACCCCGGAGGAATGCTATGCCATCCTCACCTGACCGGCCGCTGACCCGCTATCGGGGGCAGCGTTGCACTTCGCAGTTGATATCAAACCGCAAGGGATTCGGCCACACGCATCACTTCCGGATGATGCACACTTGGCCCTTAGGAGAGACCGTCATACTGAGCGCTGCAGTCGTGTCCGTGAGTGGCCCCGAGGAAATGATGGTCCGGAGCCCAAAGTCGCTGGTACCGACATCCGCGAGGTAGAGTTCTTGAGTCGTCTCGCCCGTGATGGTCGCCCAGAAGCGCTTCTGCCGCTGCCAGACATAGGTATACGAACCGGTTCCGCCGGTGGGCGTCACCTCCCACATGCAGTCGCCGTTTTCCTCGATGTCATTGTTCGTCGGCCAGCCGTCGTACGACCCCACGATGACGCCGGCATCGAGCGGGGCCAAGACGACTACGGTCGTGGTGTCAAGATAGAGGAGGTCGTGATAGTCGTTCGTCTTCTTCAGCACCACCGTCTTGGTTCCTGCCGTGGTGTACACGTACCCCGGAGTCGCCGCGGTCACGGTGTCACCCCCGACCTCGAACGTCCAGAACCGGCTCTTGGTGCCACCGCCGTTTGCGCCGATGTCGGAGAAGTGGATCGAGTCTCCAGTAACCACCGTGTCGGCGTCCGATAGGATGTCCGCCGTAAAGCTCGTGTGGATTCGGAGGTTGAGCTTCAGCGAGTCCCCGTAGTTCGTTGACATCGTGTCGCTCACAGGGCTTGGCGTGTGCTGCGGCATGACGAAGTGGGCGAACAGGGTGCGGTCGTACGCACTGGCTTGCGACCCGTACTTGTACGTCCGTGCGGCTGGATCCGGGCGTTCGCCGGGTACGCTGACAAACCGCGTCCCGTTGGTGTTGTGGCCGTATTCCCAGAAGTATCGTACCAGCACAATCTCTGGGCTCTTTGTTGGCGAGGACTCGGTGGTCTCCGAAGCGCTGACGCGCACGTAGAAGTTTCCTGGAATGTGGTACTTTCCGTCGGCGTGGACCTCCAGAGTATCCCACGAGGCAACCAGCGGTGACTGGGTCGCGGTGATCTCGAGCACAGGGAATACTGTGTCTGTTGCCCCCGAGTTGAAGTCGGCGACGACGTCGATATAGTACCCTCCCACACCCCCGTACTTGTTGTCGATGTACACAGCAACGACGCCGTCGACTATGACGCGGTTCCAATCGACCCAATCGATCGGACGCCGAAATTGCAGCGTGCCGCTCTTCACAAGGTCTAATCGGAACCATGTCCCGCTGTCGACGCAGTGGGTCTCGAGTGTGTCTGTTCCAACGACCGAGTCGTGCGCCAGCTTACCGTTTGGGAGAACGTGCCGCTCCGCACTGGAGGCTACCCCCGTCGGTTGGCACCCGCCGTCCGTCGCGCTCACGTCATACCACCCCCAATCACGTGGCGTGTTGTGGTCCCCAAACGCGACCCACACGGAGTCGGTGGCCCCGGTTGGGAGGTTGCCGGCGGGTGCTAGAAAGGCCCACCATCCACTGGAATCACTCGTCACGACGTCGCCGAAGAGTTCCTCCTCGGGAACGTCGTCAGTCCCTCCGCTCATCATTGGTCTCGTCTCGACGGGGCCGGCAACGGCTCGTGGTGTG
>Ga0210112_1000198_pt1 | contig 17040 bp, 16 predicted proteins | sample Joice_ThreeSqC_D_FD_184875 | JGI IMG/M metagenome (GOLD analysis project Ga0210112, IMG submission 184875) | Wetland microbial communities from San Francisco Bay, California, USA, that impact long-term carbon sequestration - Joice_ThreeSqC_D2... | ecosystem: Environmental > Aquatic > Marine >... | reverse complement strand
TCTGGCCGGCGATGTCCGCCGCCGCGATTTCGCCCGTCGCCGGGTCCAGGGCAATCTGCCCTGCAGTGAAGACGAACTCGCCGGCCACCACTGCCTGGCTGTAGGGACCGATGGCCTGCGGCGCCTGCTCGGTATGAATGGTCTTCATGGTCGGCCGCCTCGCTAAAAGAGTCCCTCGATCGTGCCATCCTTGCTGACCCGGATCCGCTCCGCCGCCGGGACCTTTCCGAGGCCAGGCATCGTCATGATGTCACCGGTCAGAGCCACGACGAAGCCCGCGCCGGCCGACGGATAAATCTCCTTGACGGTGACCGCGAAACCGGACGGCGCCCCAAGCAGCGCGGGGTCGTCGCTGAACGAGTACTGCGTCTTGGCCATGCAGACCGGCGTATTGCCGAGTCCGAACCCCGCGAGCCTCGTGGCGTCTTTCATCGCCTTGGCAGTGAAAACCACGCTGCCCGCCCCGTAGATCTCCCTGGCGATCCGCTCGATCTTCTCGGGGATGGGGCGGTCCGCCTCGTACAGCGGCTTGAAGTCCGCACCGCCTCCGTCGAGCTTCCGCAGGACCGCCTCCGCCAGCTCGATACCGCCGTCGCCGCCCTTCTCCCACACCTCGCACATGGCGGCCTGCACCCCCATCGCCGCACAGCCCTTGCGCACCACCTCGAGCTCGGCGTCCGTGTCGGCGACGAACCGGTTCATGGCCACGACCGTCGGCACGCCGAACTTGGCCACGTTCTCGAGATGGCGTCTCAGGTTGACGAAGCCCCGCTCGACGGCCTTGGGATCCGGAGTTCCGAGCTTGTCCTTCGCCGCTCCGCCGTGGAGCTTGAGCGCGCGGACGGTCGCCACCACGATGGCGACCTCGGGCTTCAGGTCGCCCGCGCGGCACTTGATGTCGAAGAACTTCTCCGCGCCGAGATCGGCACCGAATCCCGCCTCGGTGACCACAATGTCGGCGAGCCGCAGCGCGGCGTCGGTCGCGACGATAGAGTTGCACCCGTGGGCGATGTTGCCGAACGGGCCGCAGTGGACGAGCGCCGGGCCGCCCTCGAGCGTCTGCACGAGGTTCGGCAGCAACGCGTCCTTGAGCAGCAGCGCCATCGCCCCGTGCGCCTTGAGGTCCCGCGCGTACACTGCCTGCTGGTCGCGGGTCATCCCGACCACGATCCGGCCGAGCCGCTCCTCGAGGTCGTCGGCGTCGCGCGCGAGGGCCATGATCGCCATGATCTCGCTCGCTGGAGTGATCACGAAGCGCTCCTCCCGCGGCACGCCGCCGAGCGGGCCGCCGAGGCCGATGACCATGCTGCGGAGCGCCCGATCGTTCATGTCCATCGTGCGCGGCCACGTGATGCGCCGCGGATCGATGCCGAGCGCGTTGCCGTGATGGAGGTGGTTGTCCAGCATCGCCGAGAGCAGGTTGTGCGCGCTCGAGATCGCGTGGAAGTCGCCCGTGAAGTGAAGGTTGATGTCCTCCATCGGCACGACCTGGGCGTACCCGCCGCCGGCAGCACCGCCCTTGATGCCGAACACCGGTCCCAGGCTTGGCTCGCGCATGGTCATCACGACGTTCTTGCCGAGCTTGCGAAGGGCCTGCGTGACCCCCACCAGCACGGTGGACTTCCCTTCGCCGGCGGCGGTCGGGGTGATGGCGGTCACGAGGACGAGGCGGCCCTTGCGGGGGCGGCCTTCGAGGTTGCCTACGCGGATCTTGGCCTTGTAGTCGCCGTAGAGGATCAGGTCCTCACGGCCGAGGCCCAGATCTTTCCCAACGTCGGTGATCGGGCGGAGCTTGGCGGCCTGGGCGATGGCGATGTCGGTCGGAACTTTGCTCATGTGTGCGATTCCCCGTCATGTAAGGCGGCCACCCGGCTCCCGAAACACCTCCCGGCATTGGCCGTCGTTAGCGCTGTGACTTCCTGCAGTGAGACCTCCCTGATCTCCGCGACGCGCTGCGCCACGTGCCGGACAAAGGCCGGCTCGTTCCGCTTCCCGCGATGGGGGACGGGGGCGAGGTACGGTGCATCAGTCTCGAGCAGCAGCCGGTCGGGCGGACAGGCCGCGACGACGTCTGTCAGCGTCCAGCTCTTGAACGTGACCATGCCGCTGAATGAGAAGTAGGCCCCGATCGACATCCCCGCCTCCACCACCCTCGGGCCGGAACTGAACGAATGTAGCACGACGGCCGGGATTCGCGATCCCCACTCGAGCAGCATCGCCGCCATGTCCGAGTCCGCCTTCCGGGCGTGCACGACCACCGGCATGCGGCGGTCCGCGGCCAGCGCCAGCTGGGCCGCGAAGACGTTCCGCTGCACGCTCCGGGGGGAGTGTTCGTAGTGGTAATCCAGCCCCACTTCCCCCACGGCGACCACCGCCGGGTCGTGCAGGAGATCGGAGAGCTGGGCGGTGGCGTCCCCGGCCCAGCCCGACGCGACGTGGGGATGGACCCCGGCGGTCGCCGACAGCCCCGGTCGGGACGACAAGGAGACGGCGGTCCGGCTCGCCGCCAGCGAATCGGCGATCACGATGATGTGACCGACGCCGCCCTCCCCTGCCCGGCGGAGAACGGCGTCGCGGTCCGGATCGAACTGGGCGTCGCCGAGGTGGCAGTGGGTATCGACCAGCACGGCGACGGGGCCCGGCGGGCGGATCAGGCCGTGGTCGGTGCGGCCATGCCGATGCCGCGCTTGACCTTGACGTCCTCGCTGGGCCAGCGGCGTTCCACCCACAGGAGCACCGGCGAGGCGATGAAGATCGACGAGAAGGTGCCGGTCACGATGCCGAACGTCATCACCCAAGCGAACGGCCGGATGACGCTGCCTCCGAAGATCAGGAGCGCGAGGGTGGCGGCCGCGGTGGTGCCCGAGGTGAGCACGGTACGCGGCAGCGTCTCGTTGATGGACTGGTTCAGCACGTCGTAGAAGAAGTGCTGCCGCTTGGACTTCTTGACGTTCTCTCTCACCCGGTCGAATGTCACGATCGTGTCGTTGAGCGAGTAGCCCACGAGCGTCAGGAGGGCCGCAAGCACCACGAGCGAGATCTCGAGATTGAGGTAGGACACGAACGCGAACGTCGCGACGATGTCGTGCAGGGTCGCGACGATCGCCGCGAGGCCGAACCGCCATTCGTAGCGCAGCCAGAGCACGAGGAACGTCGCACCGAATCCCATCACCAGGGCGAGCACCGCTCGCTCGCGTAGTTCCCCGCCGACCTTCGGCCCAACCGCCTCCGTGCGGACGATCTCGTAGCCTTCCTGCGTGAAGGCCGCCGTCAGTGCCGCCCGCACCGCCCGTTCCGTGTCCTGCGTGGTCTCCTCGCTGACCTGGGCACGGGGGTCGAGCCGGGCCCGGATCACGAACTCGTCGGCGGCACCGAACGTCTGGATCTCGGCGCCCGTGATGCCGCTGTCGCCGAGGGCGGCCCGAATCGACTGCGTCTGCACCGCCGGGTTGTTGGCATGCACCTGGAACAGGGTCCCGCCCGTGAACTCGATGCTCGAGTTGAGCCCGCGAATCCCGAGCAGGACGAGGCCGGGGATGACGAACAGAATCGTGACGATCAAGGCGGGCTTCCACCGCCTCATGACATTGTAGTTGGCGTTGTCGAAGAGCCGCATCAGATCGTCAACTCCTTAGTCGGTCCACGGCGCTGCAGCCAGATGAGGAAGAAGGTCTTGGTCACGAAGACGGCGGTGATGACCGACGCGAAGATGCCCATGATGAGCGTCACCGCGAACCCCTTCACCGGCCCGGTGCCGAACTGAAACAGGAACGCCGCGGTGATCACCGTCGTCACGTTCGCGTCGATGATCGCCGGCATCGCGTGCTGGAACCCGGCGTCCACGGCGACCCGGGGCGTCTTGTTGAGCTTGAGCTCCTCCCGGATGCGCTCGAAGATCAGCACGTTGGCATCCACCGCCATCCCGAGTGAGAGCACGAACCCCGCCATCCCCGGCAGGGTCAGTGTCGCATCGAAACTCGCGAGGCCGCCAAGCGTGAACAGCGCGTAGAAACCCAGCGCAGAGACGGCGAGCAGTCCCGCAAACCGGTAGTAGGCGATCATGATTACGATGACGAGGACGCCCGCCAGAAGGCCCGCGACGGTGCCTTCGCGGATCGAGTCCCGCCCGAGGCTGGGCCCGATCGTACGCTCCTCCACGATCTGGAGCGGCGCGGGCAGCGCGCCCGCCCGCAGCACGAGCGCGAGGTCCTGCGCCTCCTGCAGACTCGAATTGCCCAGCTCGATCTGGCCGTTGCGGCCGATCTCGGACCGGATGACGGGCGGCTGGCGCTGGACTCTTCCGTCCAGCATGATGGCCATGTTGTCACCCACATGCTGGCGGGTTTCCTGGGCGAACCGCCGTCCGCCGGCACGGGTGAGGGTAAACGTCACGATGGCCTGCTTGGAGGTCGGATCGATCTGCGCTTTCGCGTCCTGCAGCTGGTCCCCCGTCAGCACAGGGCGCCGCTCCACGGCATAGAGCGGCCGGTACGACCGCGCACCCTGCGAGATCGGCTCGGAGCCCCAGACGAGCTGCAGTCCCCGGGGGATCCCGGATTCCACCTCGGGCAGCCGGATCAGGCTGTCGACGCGGGGGAAATCCTCCTCCGGCACCAGGAACTCACCCGGCCGGCCGCCGTAACTGAAGAGCAGCGAACCCAGCGGACTCGGCTGGTTTGCCGCCGATGCGGTGTCCGGCGTCACCGTATCGCCCGCCGCGGCCGCGGTGTCCGTGCCGAGCAGCTGCTGGATCGTCGACGGCTGGCTGGGCGCCGCTGCACCGGTTGTCACCCCTGCCGCCACCAGCGCGCGGTCGACTGCCGGCAGCGCGTCGCGGAACTCGTTCTTCATGTCGGTCATGCGCCACTCGAGGAACGCGGACCGCTCCACGATCTGCTTGGCGCGCGCGGGATCGGTGATACCCGCCAGCTCGACCACGATCCGGTCGGTGCCGACCTGCTGGACCAGCGGTTCCGACACGCCGAACTCGTCGACGCGGGAACGGATGACCGTGAGCGCGCGCTCGATCGCGTCCTGTGGGTTGGCCACGGTCCCCTTGCTCTGGTCGACCTCCAGCGCGAGGTGAATGCCCCCGAGCAGATCGAGTCCCAGCTTGAGGGGGACGCGCTTGATGACGACGTCGTGCATCGCGCCGTCGGGTCCCCGCTCGCGCACCGTGACCGACCGCGGGATGAGCCAGGCTACGCTCCACGCCACGAGAACGGCGATCACAATCAGGCGACTGCGTATGGTTGAAAACATATCGTTCGGCTGTAGAGAAGGCGTTAATGACTAGTCGGCTACACCCACGGTGTCAACGCGGCGCGCGCCGCTGCAAAGTCTTTGTCCAGCTGCTGCTTAAGGTCATCGGTCGAGCGGAACTCGCGTACGTCGCGCAGTCGCGCGATCCACGAGATCTTCACGGTGACGTCGTACAACTCGGCGTCTACGTCGAACAGGTGAATCTCGATGCTGCGGCCGCTGTCGCCAAAGGTCGGCCGCGGACCCTGATGCATCATGCCCGCTGCTCGCCCCGCCCGCCACTCCGCCGTAACCGCGTAAACGCCGTCCGGTGGAAGGAGCTTCCTCGGGTCAGGACGGGCGAGATTGATGGTGGGATACCCCAAGTTGCGACCCCGGCGGCTGCCGCGGACCACCCGCCCGATGAGCGAGTAGGGCCGGCCGAGCTGCCGCGCCGCGGTCTCGAGATCGCCCCCGGCGACCGCCCGCCTCACCAGTGTCGATGACACCGGCCGGCCCGCGACGTCGACTTCCTCGACCACGTCCACGTCGAACCCGAGACGCTGGCCGAGCCGCCGGAGGAGAGCAACGTCCCCGGCCCGCCCCCGCCCAAAGCCGTGATCGTGTCCGATCACCAGCTCCCGCATATGGAAGCGATCGTACAGCAGCTGCACGAACGCCTCCGGCGAGTACTGCGAGAGTGCACGCGTGAACGTCATGAAGACGACGATGTCCAGCTCGCACTGCGCCAGATACTCCGCGCGCTCGTCCCGCAGCGTCAGCAGCGGCGGCGCCGCCCGCGGATTGACCACTTCCATCGGGTGGGGCTCGAAGGTCACCAGCAGGCTGCGGCGCCCCGCGCGCCCCGCACGCCGTGCGATCTCCTGCAGCACCTGCCGATGCCCAAGGTGCACGCCGTCGAAGGTCCCCACCGTCGCCACGGTGCCCCGGCCGTCGTTCGGCAGCACCTTCTCACTCATCCGCGATCACCACCCGGGGCTTCAGCCGCGCACCGTCGCGCTCGGCCACCCCGAGGAGCACGCCGTCATGGACCAGGGCGACCGCCTCCTCTCGGTCGGGAGAGGCGTCGAGCGGGCGGCCGTGGCGCGCCTGGCGCGCCTCGGCGGCGTCCAGGTCGCGCCGCGGCAGATGGGCGACGGCCTCGAGCAGCGGCTGCAGCGGTTCGCTCGCGCCATCGATCTCGTCCGAACGGATGCCGCCGTCCACCGCAAACGTGCCAATCCGCGTGCGGCGCAGCTCTTCGAGATGCGCGCCGCACCCGAGCCGCTCGCCGAGGTCGCGGGCCAGTCCCCGCACGTAGGTGCCGCTGCTCACTTCGGCTGCGAAGACCAGGCGCGGGCCGTCGCGTTCCAGCATCGCGAAACGCCGGATCTCGACCCGGACGGGAGACAGCGTGACCGGCCGTCCCTGCCGGGCGAGGCGGTAGGCGCGCTGGCCGCCCGACTTCTTGGCGGAGTACACCGGGGGTTGCTGCAGCTGCACGCCGAGGAGTCCCGCCATCTCTGCGCGGATCTCCTCGTCGGTGAGGTCGCGCCAGCCGTCGGTGCCCCCTGTGACAGCCCCGGTCTGGTCGTCGGTGTCGGTCACCGAGCCGAGGCGGATGCGGCCGGTGTACTCCTTGGGAAGGCCGACCACGTACCGGGCCAGCCTGGTGGCCCGGCCGAGCAGCACGACAAGAAGCCCCGACGCAAACGGATCGAGGGTCCCCGCGTGCCCGACCCGACGCATGCCGTAGGCCCGCCGGACCATGTCCACGACGTCGTGCGACGTTGGCCCGACTAGCTTGTCGATCCGGAGCAGGCCGTCACTCAGGGTCTCTCTCCTCGGACAGGCCGTCCAGCAGCGCATTGATGCGCTGCGCATGCTCGAGCCCGCGGTCGAGCACAAAGTGGATTTCGGGGGCGACGCGGAGCCGGAGCGATCGGGCGAGCTGGGTGCGCAAGAACCCCTTGGCGCTCTGCAGCCCCTCCATGGCCCGGGCCTTGTCCTCCTCGGACCCCATGATGCTCACGTGCACATGGGCATGACCGCAATCGGGGGATACGCGTACGACGGTCACGGTGACGAATCCAATCCGGGGATCCTTGATGTGCGTGGCGAGCGTTTCCGCCAGCGTCTCCTGGACGAGCGCGGCCACGCGCTCCGGCCGGCGTCTGCTCGTGGGGCTCACAGGAAGCTCGTGGTGGAATCGATGATTCGCAGCAGGGCCTGCTCGGCCACCAGGCGGTCGGCGGCGCCAAGCACTTCCTGCGCGTGTGCGCGGTCCCGGGCCACCACGCCGCAGGCCAGCTCGGCCCGCTGCCAGAGATCGTGGTGGTCGGTTTCGGCGACCGAGACGTTGAATCGCCGGTGCAGCCGGTCCTTGAGGCTCTTGAGCACGCGCCGCTTGTCCTTCAGCGACTGACACCCGTCCAGGTGCAGCTCCCAGGTGGCGACCCCGATCACCACCGTCCCGGCCTCAGCGGTCCCGCCCGGCTCCGGCCGGCTCGAGGGAACGGGCCACCTCCTCCACCGTGTACGCCTCGAGCACGTCGCCGACCTTCACGTCATTGAAGTTCTCCACGCCGATGCCGCACTCGAGCCCCTCCTTCACCTCGCGGACGTCGTCCTTGAAGCGTTTGAGGCTCGCGATGCCACCGTGGTACACCTCGACGCCGTCGCGAACCACCCGGATCTTGGCGCTGCGCTTGATCGTGCCGTGCCGGACATAACAACCCGCGATCGTGCCGGTCCCGGAGATCTTGAACGTCTGACGCACCTCGGCCTCGCCGTGCACCGTCTCTCGGTGCTCCGGCGCGAGCAGGCCCTCGAGCGCGTTGCGCACGTCCTCAACCGCCTCGTAGATGACCCGGTAGGTCCGGATGTCGACCTTCTCGCGCTCGGCCACGCTGCGGGCGTTGGCGTCGGGCCGCACGTGGAATCCCACGACGACGGCATCCGACGCCTTGGCGAGCAAGATGTCGCTCTCGGTGATCGCGCCCACGCCGCGGTGCACGACCTCGACGCGCACCTCGTCGGTGGAGAGCTCCGCGAACGCGTCCGCGAGCGCCTCGGCCGGACCGCCCTGGTCGGCCTTGATGATGATCTTGAGGGACTGGACGGCCCCCTCCTCGATCCGCTTCGAGATATCCTCGAGCGAATGCCCGCGCGCGGTGCGCCGGTGCGACGCCTCCCGCTCGAGGCGCTGCCGTCGCTGGGCGATGTCGCGGGCGTCCGCTCCCTCCCCCACCGCCATGAAGGTGTCCCCGGCCTGCGGGACACCATCGAAGCCGAGGACCTGCACCGGTACCGCCGGTCCCGCTTCTTCCACACGCTGGCCACGCTCGTCCAGCAGGGCCCGCACCCGGCCGGCCAGGCTGCCGCAAATGAAGTCGTCGCCGATGTGGAGCGTACCGTTCTGGACCAGGACGGTGGCGACCGGTCCCTTGCCCGGGTCGAGCGCGCTCTCGATCACGGTGCCGCCCGCCAGTCGGTTCGGATTGGCCTTCTTGTCCAGCATCTCCGCCTGGAGGAGGACCTTGTCCAGCAACTCCTCGATCCCCTGCCCCTTCTTGGCCGAGATCGGCTGCGCCATGGTCTCGCCGCCGAAGTCCTCGACGGTGACGCCGTGGCTCAGGAGATCCTGCTTGACCTTGTCGACGTTGGCCGTCGGGAGGTCGATCTTGTTGATCGCCACCACGATCGGCACGCCAGCGTTGCGGGCGTGGCTGATCGCCTCGACCGTCTGCGGCATCACCTGGTCGTCGGCCGCCACGACCAGCACGACGATGTCCGTCACCTGGGCACCGCGCGCCCGCATGGCGGTGAACGCCTCGTGGCCCGGCGTGTCCAGGAACGTGATCTTCTGGCCGCCCGGCAGCTCGACGGCGTACGCCCCGATGTGCTGCGTGATCCCGCCGGACTCGCCAGCGATGACGTTCGTCTTCCGGATGTAGTCCAGGAGCGACGTCTTGCCGTGGTCCACGTGCCCCATCACGGTGACGACCGGGGCCCGGGACTTGAGGTCCTCCGGACGGTCCTCGTCCTCCTCGACCATGCCGGCGGCGGGGATGTACTCCTCCTCCCGCTGGGCCTTGAAGCCGAACGCCCCGGCGATGAGGTCGATCTGATCGAAGTCAAGCCGCTGGTTCACCGTGACCATCATGCCGAGCTCCTTGAAGCAGAAGGTCACGACATCGGTCGGTGACACGCTCAGCGCGGCCGCCAGCTCACTCACAGTGATGAACTCGTTCACCCGCACGAGGGTTCGCTCGCGCTCGCGCTCTTCGGCGCGCTGCAGCTCGGCGCGATCGCGCGCGGACATGTCGTCGTCCCGGCGCCGCGCGGACCTGCGGCCCGTCGGCCCCTTGATGCTGGCCAGCGTGCGGCTGATGTTGGCCTGCACGGCCTCGCGATCGACTTGCGAGCGCTTGCTCTTGCGCCGGCGCTTCTTGTCGCGACGCCGGTCTTCGGTCGCCTCGCCCGGCGCGGCGGACGCGACCGGACGCGGGCCGGCGCTCGCGGCAGGGCGAACACGGGGAGACGGTGGCGGCGCGGTCCGCTCCACCCGCATCGGACGCACCGGCCTCGGTGCCGGCGCCGGCCGGCTCGCCGTGACGGGCTCCTTGGCGGCCTCGGGCGCCTCTTCGGCCTCGGCGGCCTCCTCCTCGAACTCGGCTACCGGCTCCTCTTCCGCCACTTCGGTCGCGAGTTCTTCCTCGACCTCGGCCTCGGGCGCCGTCGGCTCGCGGAACAGCTGCGCGGCCCTCTCCTCCAGGGTCGCGGCGACCTGCTCCTCCTGCTCTTCGGCTTCGGCGGCCAGCTCGAGCGCTTCGGTCTCGACGCGCTTCGCTTCCTCCTCGGCCTCGCGCTCGGCGACTTCGGCGGCCGAACGGCGACGGCGGCGGGGCCGCTGCACGACCTCGACCGGCGCCTCCTCCTCCACCTTCTTCTTGCGGCGGCGGGCGCGGGGCTTGGCCTCCGGCTCCGATGCCTTCTTGCGCTTCTCGCGCTCCCACCGCGTCCGGAACCGCGCAACCTGCCCCTCGTCGAGCCCGGAGAGGTGACTGCGAACGTGAATGCCCATGTCCGCGAGGAGCTTGATCAGCTCGCCGCTCTCGATGCCGAATTCCGCCGCGAGATCGTGGATCCGCGTCTTGCCCACTACGTCCTCCTCGATTGCGCAGGGCCGTGCTCCGGCGCGATCCCGGCCGCGAGCCGCGCGTCACGCACTCCGACTGCCTGAACCGCCCCCCGACCCAACCGCCGTCCCAAAACCCCTGCTGCCGGACCCGTCAGCGTCCGCACCCCCTTTGCCTCCGCCAGCCGCACGACCTTCGCCTGCGTACGCGGGCTGCAGTCGGCCGCGACCACCACCAAGACCAAGTCGCCACGCTGCAGGGCCGACCGAACCCCGCCCGTTCCCACCACCACCGATCCGGCCCGCACGCCGAGCCCGAGCAGCCCGAGCTGCCCGTCGGCGATCACGCCTTCGGCGCCGTTCCCGACGGGGACTCCTCCCCTCCCGCCTGCTCGGCCTCCGCATTCTCCTCGGTCAACTCACTGAGGAACGCCATGAGGCTGTCCGCCTGCTCCGGCGTGATGTTCTCGAACTTGAGCACGTCGTCGAGCTCGAGATCGAGCACGTCCCGCAGGGTCTTCAGCCCCTGGGCTTCCAACACCTGCACGAGGTCGGCCGGCATTCCCTTCAGCTCGTTGAGCAGCACGTCGGCCACGAGATCGTCCTCCGGCTGCAGCGGCGCGAAGAGCGGCCCTTCACCTCCACGCTCGAGCCACTCGCGGCTCGAGTAGAGATCGATCTTCCAGCCGGTAAGCTCCGACGCCAGTCGGACGTTCTGCCCGTTGCGGCCAATGGCGAGCGAGAGCTGGTCCTCGTCCACCACGGCCTGAATCGTCTTCGAATCCGGGTCCGAGAAGACCCGCGAGACCCGCGCCGGCGCGAGCGCCAGCTTGGCGAACCGCTCCGGGTCCGGCGACCACGGCACGATGTCGATCCGCTCGCCCCCCAGCTCGTTCACCACCGCCTGCACGCGGCTCCCCTTCATGCCGACGCATGCGCCCACCGGATCGATGGCGTCGTCCCGGCTCGACACGGCGATCTTGGTCCGGCTGCCTACCTCGCGGGCGCCGGCGCGGATCTCCACGATGCCCTGCTGGATCTCGGGAACCTCGATCTTGAACAACGCTTGTACGAACATCGGGTCCGCCCGGGACAGGATCAGCCGAGGTCCCTTCGGCGTCTCCTCGAGCCGCTTGAGCACCGCCCGCATGGCATCGCCCTGGTGAAAGTGCTCCCGCGGATTCTGCTCCCGATACGGGATGAGCGCTTCCGCCTCCCGGAACCGGTTGAGCATGATGACGAGCCGGCCGCGCTCGATCTGCTGGACTTCGCCGGCGATCAGGTCGCCGACCCGGTGACCGAACTCCTCGCGGATGCGCGAGCGCTCCCCCTCACGGACCCGCTGGATGATCCGCTGTTTCGCCGCCTGCACGGCGAGACGGCCGAACGCCTCGAACGGCACCTCCTCCTCGAGAACATCGCCGACCGCGAAATCCTCGTCCTCCCACCGCGCTTCCTCGAGCGAAACCTGGTAGGACGAATCCTCGACCGTCTCGACCACGTTCTTCAGCACGATCGTACGGATCGACCCCTTTAGGTCGTCGATCTCGATCTCGGACCGCACGGCCGGGCCGTACCGCTTCACGAGGGCGGCCTGGATGCCATCGCGCAGCAGGTCGATCAGCTCAGACCGCTCCAGCTGCTTCACATCGGCCAGTTCCCGAAGCGCCTTGAGCACCTCGGCAGGACTCGTCATCCGGACTCCTTAGACTCGCTCAGTGATGCTTTCGCTCCGCCGCAGCCCGATCCACCGACTCCCAGTCGATGGCGAGCGTGGCTTCCTGTATGTCCTCGAGCGGCACGGGCTCGGGCGCTCCGCCCGCTACCGGCCGCAATACCACGCTGTCCTCGTGTACGGCCTCGATCGTGGCGCGAAGTCGGTGCCGCCCGCGGATCCGGACGTTCACGTCCCGGCCGCGATACCGCTCCCAGTGCTCCCGCCAGCGCACGGGCCGCTCGATACCCGGGGACGAGACCTCCAGCACGTACCGGGTCCCCAACATCCCCGAGGCGTCGAGCCAGGCCTCGAGCGCCCGGCTCACCGTCGCGCACTCGTCAATGGTGATGCCGCGCCCCGGCTCCGCATCCGGGCGGTCGACGCGCACCTGGAGTCGGACTCGACTCCCGGCACCGCGCTGCTGCAGATCGACGAGCTCGAACCCCAGCTCGGCGACCAACGCGCGAATCTCGCTCGTCAGCTGCTCGGAATCTCGATCCATGGCGCCGGTCAAAAAAAAGCGCGGGCCGACTTCGCCCGCACCGCACAACGGTTTAATTTAGCCGTTTGTCGAGGCAGGTTCAAGCCGGCGGGCGCGCCAGGTAGGCGGCCATCCGCCCCGCCCGACCACCCGAAGCGCGATGCGAATGGAACCGGCCTTGGTCGTGCGCCGTGCACCACCCGCTCACGGTCACGTCCTCAATCCCCAGCGTTGACGCCCGGTCCGCGAGGACGGCGCGCAGATCGAGCCGGCTCTTTCCCCGAGGCCGGCCGAGCCCAAGGGCTTCCGGCACTTCAGGACCGACTTCATAACAACGCCCACAAATGCTTATTCCACAATGCATTACAGTGTTTCGCGCCGCTCCACTGCTCGCGGCGAGAAGCTGCGCGAGTCCCGCCTCGAGCACACCTGCCGCGACCCCCCGCCAACCCGCATGGAGCAGCGCGACCGCACCGTGCGTCCGCTCAAGCAGGTAGACCGGGACACAGTCGGCGACCGTGACCGCCAGCAGGGTGCCCGCGGCCGCGGTGACGTGCCCGTCGGTCGCGTCCTGAATGAGAAGGCCCGCCGGCAGGCCGGCGCCATGGAGGCTGACCTCCCGTCCGTGCACCTGCCGTGCGACCACCGCGGAGGACAGCCCGGTGCCGACGGCGTCCATGAGGCGGGCCCACTGATCGAGGACCGCCGTGACAGGCTGCGCCGCCCCGAGCCCAAAATCCAGGCCCTCGTCCCCCCCGGCGGTCACGCCAGCGGAAACCCCGTGGGCCTCCGCCCACGGGCGCAGCTCGTACCGCGGCACCCCGCTCGCGGCAGTGAGCGTTTCCTTGATCTCCAGCGGTGTGGTGGCGCTCACCGCGATCGGCCGTCCGGCACGCGCTCGATGCGGGCCCCCAGGGCGCGGAGGCGGTCGTCGATCCGCTCGTATCCCCGGTCGATCTGCCCGATGTTGTGGATCGTGCTTTCCCCCTCGGCGGCCAGGGCAGCGAGGAGCATCGCCATCCCCGCGCGGATGTCGGGGCTCTCCACCGTGCCGCCACGCAACCGCGACGGCCCGGCCACGACCACACGGTGCGGGTCGCAGAGCAGCAACCTGGCGCCGAGCCCGACGAGCTTGTCCACGAAGAAGAGCCGCGACTCGAACAGCTTCTCGAACACGAGGACCAGGCCGTCACACTGGGTCGCCACGACGACGGCGATCGACGTGAGGTCAGCCGGGAACGCCGGCCACGGCCCGTCCTCGATCTTCGGCACGTGGCCGCCCAGGTCGGGACGAACCCGCCGCTCCTGGTGCGGTTCGATCACGAGGTCGGTGCCGTCGAATCGGGGGTGCACTCCGAGCCGCTCGAAGGTGAGCAGGATGCTGGTGAGGTCCTCGGGCCGCGTTCCCTCGACGGTCACCTCGCCGTCGGTCACCGCCGCGAGGCCGATGAAGCTCCCGATCTCGACGTGATCGGGCCCGACCTCGAGCCGCGCGCCCCCCAAGGTCTTGGTCCCTTCGACCGTGAGCACGTTGGTCCCGACGCCTTCGACGCGGGCCCCCATCGCCGTGAGGGCCCGCGCGAGGTCCTGCACGTGCGGCTCGGAGGCGGCGTTGCGCAGCACCGTGCGTCCCTCAGCGGTGACGGCAGCCATCAGCGCGTTCTCGGTCGCGGTGACGCTCGGCTCGTCGAGGAAGATCGACGTGCCCCGCAGGGCCTTCGCCCGGAAGCGGTACTCCGCGCCGATATCGACATCGGCCCCGAGCTGTTCGAGGGCGAGCACATGCGTGTCGAGCCGGCGGCGCCCGATGACGTCCCCGCCGGGCGGCGGCAGCGTCACCGAGCCGAAGCGCGCCAGCAGCGGACCCGCCAGCAGGATCGACGCGCGAATGTTCGCGCAGAGCACCGGGTCGAGCGGCTTCGCCGAGAGGTTCCGAGGGTCGATGCGCACGGTGTGCTCGTCGGTCCAGGTGACGTCAGCACCCTGGCTCGCCACCAGCTGGAGCAGTGCCTCCACGTCCCGGATCCGGGGTACGTTGACGACCTCACACGGTCCGTCGGCAAGCAGGGTAGCCGCGATGAGCGGCAGGGCGGCGTTCTTGTTCCCTGCCGGCCGCACCGTCCCGCTCAGCGGGATTCCACCGGTGACCCGGAAGCACTCAGACATCGTGGCGGGTACCATACGGCGCCCCGTGGACGGACGCAAGCACGCGCTTGACAGCAGACCGGGGCACAGGGATTATCCTCAGCGTCGCCTCGCCCACCGGTTCGCATGGAACTTCTCGTCTGCGTCGTCAACCGCGAAAAACACCTCGACCGGATTCTCGCGGGGTTCCTGGACCTCGGCATCCGCGGCGCCACCGTGCTGAACAGCGAGGGGATGGCGAGTCACCTCGGTGACGGCGTTCCCGTCCTCGCCAATCTTCAGTCGCTGCTCGAGCGCAGCCGCCCGCACAACGCCACGGTGTTCTCGGTCATCGACGATCCCGCCAAGGTGACGGCCGCCGTGGAGCTGATCTCAGAAACCTGCGGTGGCATCGACAGCCCCGCCACCGGGTTCGTCTTCACCATCTCGGTGAGCCGAGTCTTTGGCCTCGCGAGCCCCCCGGAGCCCCGGTAGCTGGCACCCTGCCCACCGGCACTTCCCATGCGGTGGTTCCCGGCGGGTTGCATTAGGTTGTAGATATTCACAGCCGGGTACGCACTGACCGCACGGTCAGGATTCTCGGTCCGGAACAGCACAGGAGGTGCGCATGGGTTGGGCGGAGACGGTCACGGCCATCTCGACAGCCATCATCGCGCTAGCGGTCATCGTGACCGGGGTGGCGGTGGTGATGACCCTGAAGCAGTTCCGTTCCCTCCAGGCCAGCGTGGAGCGGACAGTCGAGCTGCTCGAGCGTGACGCACGCCCGACCCTCGACTCTGCGCGCCGCTTGATCGACGATGCGCAGCACGTCATGGGATCGGTCCGTACGGAGGCAGACGGAATCGTGCACTCGACCCGGGACGTGCGGGAGCGGCTCGATGGTTTGATGCGCCGGACGGAGGACCGTCTGAAGGACCTCGATGCGCTGCTCGACGTCGTGCAGTACGAGGTCGAGGAAACCGCGCTCGACGTGGCCGCGGCGCTGCGCACCACGCGTCGCGGGGCATCGGTTTTCCGCACCATGAAGAGGGCGTTCCTGGGTCGGGGCCGCTGAGGAGTGCGTCCGCGCGACTTCGCGGCGGTCGTCGCCGCGGCGCTGCTTCTCCTCATCGTGCTGCCGGGCGTCGCCGTGGCGTGGACCCCCGGCACGCACATCTTTCTCGGCGAATCGGTCCTCGCCAACCTCGCACAGCTCCCGGCGCAGATCGCCGACCTGCTGCGGGCATTCCCTTACGACTTCCTGTACGGGAACATCGCGGCCGACACCTCGATTGCCAAGAAGTACGCGCCGGTGGGCCGGCACTGCCACTCGTGGCACGTCGGCCAGGAGATCCTCGACCGCGCCGAGAGCGACGCGCTGCGCGGATTCGGGCTCGGCTACCTGGCTCATCTCGCGGCCGACGCCGTGGCACACAACTTCTACGTGCCGCGCCAGCTCGTGGTCACCTCCACCACAATCGCCCTCGGCCACTCCTATTGGGAGAGCCGGTTCGAGACCCACCTTGGCGAGCATTACGCGCGAACGGCCATGGACGTGATCCGTATGGACCACACCGGCGCCGACACCCTGCTCGACCGCGTGCTGGCGCCGACGATCTTCTCCGTGCGCACGAGCCGGCGCCTCTTCCGGGGGATGGTAGGCCTCACCGAAACGCAAAGCTGGCAGCGTGCCTTCCGGCTCCTGTCCGACAAGAGCCGCTGGGACGTCAGCAACGACATGGTCGAAAAGCACATGGGCGTGGCGTACCAGCTGGTGATGGAAGTCCTCGGAGCGGAGGACAGCCTGGCGAAACGGCTCGATCCCTCCGGTGAGGCGTCACTGGGCCTGGCCAAGCGCATGCGGATCGACGTGATGCGCAACCGGTTGCCGCGGGACTCGACCCGGCTGTCGGCCGTCGCGGCGCGGCACTTCGGACTGCCCAGCTATCACCTCGAGTACTGGGAGCAGGCCGTGCACAGCCGGCCCTGGTGGGATCGGGGTTCGGGCACGGACGCCGCTGCAGAGGAGCAGGCGTCGTAGGGAGGGAGGGGGCTCAGCTGGGATCGAGCGACCGCTGCAGCCCAGCATAGGCCACGAGCAGCTGCTTGGAACCGACCTCCGCGTCGTCGAACAGGACCACCACCTTCAGTTCCTTGCCGGAGCCCGAGATGGACCGGATCTCGCCCGGGCCGAACTTCCGGTGATAGACCCGCTCCCCCTTTACGTATCGCGGCGTGTCCTGGGACTCGAACTCTGGCTCGGGGATCTCGAGGTCGGTGGCCCGGCGCTCGCGCACCGGACGGCTGCGGCGCCACTCGCCGCCGAACAGTCCGCTC